>Ga0335075_10001554_pt1 | contig 37679 bp, 36 predicted proteins | sample Lox_Sample_24_FD_206723 | JGI IMG/M metagenome (GOLD analysis project Ga0335075, IMG submission 206723) | Soil microbial communities from Loxahatchee National Wildlife Refuge, Florida, United States - Lox_Sample_2.4 | ecosystem: Environmental > Terrestrial > Soil > Wetlands | place: USA... | reverse complement strand
CAGATACCGCGCGGTGGGGACACCGTCGACGTCCCGTTCCATCGTCTGCTCGAACAAGATCGCCGCGAGAACACGCGAGCCATCAAACGCCGGGCTCGTCAGCACGCGGACCCGCATGGCGTGGACCAGATCGAACATCTCGGCGTCGGAGCTGTAGCGGTCCCGCCCGATGCCGTACTCGGCCAGCGCCTTGGGCGTGCTGCCACCGCTCTGGTCAAGGGCGGCGAAGAAACCGCGGCCGGTCCCGACCTTCTCGGACTGGGTCATGTTCACCCTTCCTTATTGTGGCACCAGCGGTACCCGGCCGGTGCCCAGGGGTAGCGCCCGGCCGGCGACCCGCTGGCCGCAAACCACTTGGTTATGTCGTGCCTGACCGCGCACGGCTACCGGAACTTCATCACCTACCAGCCCGCGGACCGGTTCTGGGCGTTCCAGGGCATCGAGACCGGGATCTTCGTCATCCTGGCCGCCGCGCTCATCGCCGTGGCCGCAATTCTGGTCCTGCGCCGCGACGCCTAGCGGTCACCCACGGGAGCCGAGCTACGATCCACGGGTGGATGCCATGCTCGGACGCTGTTCCCTGGACGAGCTGCGGCGGCGGAAGAGCGTCAAGTGGCGCAGCTACCCGCCGGACGTGCTCCCGTCGTTCGTCGCCGAGATGGACTTCGACCTGGCCGCGCCGGTTGTCGAGGCCGCCAGCGCGGCCCTCGCGACCGGTGACTGCGGCTACGGCCACAAAGGCGAGCTCGGCGACGTGTTCGCGGCCTTCGCGGCCGAGCGGCTGCGCTGGTCGCCCGACCCTTCCAGGGTCTTCGCGATCCCCGACGTGATGACCGGGATCGCCGAGGCGATCCAGGCGCTCACCCCGCCCAGGTGCGGGATCGTGATCAATCCGCCGGTGTACCCGCCGTTCTTCTACCGGCTGCGGCTGTCCGGCCGCCGCGTGGTCGAGGCGCCGCTGCGGCGCGACGCAGACGGCCGTTACGACCTCGATCCGGAGGAGATCGACCGGGCCCTGGCCGCCGACGGCGTCGGCGCCTACCTGTTCTGCAGCCCGCACAACCCCACCGGCCGGGTCTGGTCTCGCGAGCAGCTCGCCACGGTCGCCGACATCTGCCAGCGCCGCGGCGTCGTGCTGCTGGTCGACGAGATCCACGCGCCGCTCGCCCTGGCGGGCGCGCGCCACATCCCGTTTGGCTCGCTCGATCACGCCATGGTCAGGCGTTCAATAACCTTCTGTTCAGCGTCGAAGGCGTGGAACATCCCCGGACTGAAATGCGGGGTGGCGGTGGCCGGCTCCTCCGAGTACGCCGCGCTGCTCGCGGAGCGGTGGGAGGCGCTGCTCCCCGGGCAGGTCGGCGTGGTCGCGTCGGTCGCCGCGTTCGGCGGGGCACTGTCCTGGCTGGACGCCCTGGTCGGGCAGCTCGACAAGAACCGGGCGCTGCTCGCCAGCCTGCTCGCAACGCACCTGCCCGGGGTGCGCTACACGCCGCCCGAGGCCAGCTTCCTGGCCTGGCTGGACTGCCGGAAGCTTGGCCTGGGCGACGACCCCGCGGCCGCGTTCCTGGAGCGGGGGCGGGTCGCGCTCAGCCCGGGCCCGGACTTCGGCACGCAGGGAACCGGGTTCGCAAGGCTGAACATCGGCACGTCGCCGGAGCTGATCGCCGAGGCGGTCCGCCGGATGGCCGCCGCCGTGCCGGCCTGACGATCGACGAGGAGGTCAACATGGCAAGCTCGCAGGTGACTGTCGGTTCGGGTGACCACCGGGTGCTCGCGCTGCACGGCTGGTTCGGCTCGGCGCGCGGCTGGGGATCCCTGCCCGACTACCTGGACACGTCCGCGTACACCTACGTGTTCATGGACCTGCGCGGCTACGGCGGCCGCAAGGACGTCGCCGGCGATTTCACGATGGAGGAGGCCGCCGCGGACGCGGTCGCGCTTGCCGACGAGCTGGGCTGGGACCGGTTCTCGCTGATCGGGCACTCGATGTCCGGCCAGGCGATCCAGCACGTGCTGCTGCGGGCCCCTGGCCGGGTGCGGCGGCTGGTGGCGCTCAACCCGGTGCCGGCGACCGGGGTGCCGTTCGACGACGACGGGTGGGCGCTGTTCTCGGGCGCCGCGGGCAACCGGGAGAACCGGTCCGCGATCATCAACTTCACCACCGGCGGCCGGCTGCCCGCCGCCTTCGTGGACCACGTGGTGCAGCACTCGCTCGACAACTCCGCGCGCGAGGCGTTCGGCGCGTACCTGGAGTCGTGGGCGAAGACCGACTTCTCCGGGCAGGTCACGGGCAACCGGGCCCCGGTCAAGGTCATCGTCGGCGAGCACGACCCGGCGCTGTCGGCCGCGGTGATGGAGCAGACCTGGCTGCAGTTCTACCCGCGCGCCGAGCTCGAGGTCGTCCCCAATGCCGGGCACTACCCGATGTACGAGACCCCGGCGGCGCTGGCCGCCTCCATCGAGGAGTTCCTTGGCCGGGAGTGAGCCGCCGGAGACCGGCACGGGCAGGCCCGATACCGAGGTGGTGTTCGACCCCGCGACCTACACCGCCGGGGTGCCCTACGACGCGCTCGCCCGGCTGCGGCACCGCAGCCCGGTCGTCTGGGTCGACGAGATCCCCGTGCTAGGCTGGCCAGCCGGCCCGGGGTTCTGGCTCGTGCTGCGGCACGCGGACGTCGAATCGGTGCTGCGGCAGCCGCGGCTGTTCTCCTCCCGGCTCGGCGCGACGCAGATCCGCGACCCCGCGAGCGAGGCCGCGCTCGGCTACGTCCGCAGCATGATGCTGAACATGGACCCGCCCGCCCACTCCCGGCTGCGGAAGCTGCTGGCCTCCTCGTTCACGCCGCGCGCCGTGGCGCGGCTCGAGGAGCGCATCCGCGGGCATGCGCGGGACCTGTGCGAGCGGGCCTTCCCCGCCGGGCGCGCGCGAGGCGAGTGCGACTTCGCCAAGGACGTCGCCGCTGACCTGCCGCTGCTGACCCTGGCCGACGTGCTCGGCGTGCCCGAACAGGACCGGTGGCTGCTGTTCGACTGGTCCAACCGGGTGATCGGCTACCAGGACCCGGACTATGCCACGTCAGCCGCGTTCGACCCATCCGGCGGGACGTCGATGGCTGCCGAGGCGCTCGCGCTCCGGCCGGCCCCCGACGCCAGCGGCCGGATGCCCGATCCGCGCACCCGGGAGGGCATGCCCGACCTGTACGCGTACGCCCACCTGCTGGCCGGCGCCAAGCGCCGCCGCCCGGGCGACGACGTGATGTCGATCCTGCTGGCGCAGGTCGACGACGACGGCGGCCGGGTGTCGGTCGAGGAGTTCGAGAACATGTTCTGGCTCTTCGCCGTCGCGGGCAACGAGACGATACGCAACGGCCTGCCGGGCGCGTGCATCGCGCTGCTGCAGCACCCCGAGGCGCAGGACGCACTGCGCGCCGATCCCTCGCTGATGCCGGCCGCCGCCGAGGAGATGCTCCGCTGGTGGACGCCGGTGATGACGTTCCGCAGGACCGCGACGGCCGACTGCGAGCTGGGCGGCCAGCCGATCCGGGCCGGGGACAAGGTGGTCGTGTCGTTCGCCTCGGCCAACAGGGACGAGGCGGTGTTCGCCGACGCGGACGGCTTCGACATCCGCCGGCACCCCAACCCGCATCTGGTCTTCGGTCACGGGCCGCACTTCTGCCTCGGCTCCCACCTCGCCAGCGCCCAGATGCGCGCGCTGTTCACCGAAGTGCTCTCGCGCACCTCCGCGCTCGCGTTCGCCGGACAGCCCTCCTACCTGCGCTCGAACTTCCAGCGCGGGGTCAAGCGGCTGCCGCTCGCGTGGTCCGCCCGGTAGCGCCGGAGCCTCACGAGGCTCACAGCGTCCAGGAATGCCCGGTGCCGCCGGCGGGTTGAACCGGCCATGACAGCCACACAGCAAGTGAAGGTGGGTGGGGGCGCCAGCCCGGTCGACTTCGCGGCCTATGGCGACTACGGCGACTTCAGGCGGAAGCAGCCCGAGCGGGCGGCCGGCGAGTTCGTCCGGCCCGCCTACCCGTTCCGCGGCCGGATCACCGCGGACGGCTCCAGCGGGTACCCGGCCGTGCCCGGCCGGTATCACCTGTACATCTCGTGGGCCTGTCCGTGGGCGCACCGCACCGCGATCGTGCGCAAGCTCCTGGGCCTCGAGGACGTGATCTCGCTGTCGGCCGTCGACCCGGTCCGGGACGGCCGCGGCTGGGCGTTCCGCGAGGGTCCCGGGCACTCGCTGGACCCGGTCAACGGGTTCGCGCTGCTGCGCGAGGCCTACGAGGCCACCGAGCCCGGCTACGACGGGCACGTCTCCGTCCCGGTGCTCTGGGACCGCGAGACCGGGCGCATCGTCAGCAACAACTTCCCCGACATCACGATCGACCTGGACACCCAGTTCGGCGCCTACGCCGGCAGCGCCTACGACCTCTACCCGGAGCGGCTCCGGCCGGAGATCGACGCGCTCAACGCGGTCGTGTACGAGAACGTGAACAACGGCGTCTACCGGTCCGGCATGGCCACGACCCAGGCCGCCTACCACGACGCGGTGACCAAGCTCTTCGCGACCCTGGACGAGATGGAGGAGCGGCTGGCCAGCCGCCGGTACCTCTTCGGCGACGCGATCACCGAGGCCGACGTGCGGCTCTGGGTCACGCTGGCCAGGTTTGACGCCGTTTACCACTATCACTTCAAGGCCAACCTGCGCCGGCTGACCGACTACCCGAACCTGTGGGGCTACGCGCGCGACCTCTACTCGCTGCCCGCGTTCGGCGAGACCACGAACTTCGACCACATCAAGCGCCACTACTACACCACCCACCCGCACATCAACCCGACCCGGATCGTGCCGGACGGGCCCGTGCTCGAATGGGACACGCCGCATAACAGGTCCTGACCCGATCCGAACCCCTCCCTACCTGGTCACAACCCTCACGACGTGCAAAGGTTGGGGAACGGCCGCTGCCCATGGCCACTGAGCGGGAGGGGACCGATGGGCAGGGATGTCCCAGCGATCGCTGTCAGCCAGCAGGACCGGCGTGCGTACCGCGAGAAGGTACGCCGCTGCCTGGACGTTTTCGCGCGGATGCTCGGTGAATCCCGGTTCCAGACCGAGCCGCGCCAGGTGGGCCTGGAGATCGAGCTGAACCTGGTCGACGAGCGCGGGCTGCCGTCGATGAAGAACGCGGAGGTGCTCGGCGCGATCGCCGACCCGAGATGGGCCAGCGAGCTCGGGCAGTTCAACCTGGAGATCAACGTGCCGCCGCGGCCGCTGGGCGGCGGCGCGCTGACGAAGCTCGAGGACGGGGTGCGGGGCAGCCTCAAGCACGCCGGTGACCGGGCCCGGCAGGCCGGCAGCCACCTGGTGATGATCGGCATCCTGCCCACGCTGACCGAGGATGACGTCGGTGAGCAGGCCATGTCCCCGAACCCGCGCTACCGGCTGCTGAACGAGCAGATCTTCGCGGCGCGCGGCGAAGAGATGCAGATCTCGATCGACGGTGCCGACCGGCTGCTGACGCACGTCGACACGATCACCCCGGAGGCCGCCTGCACCAGCGTGCAGTGCCACCTTCAGGTGAGCCCGGAGGCATTCGGCAGCTACTGGAACGCCGCCCAGGCGATCGCGGGCGCCCAGGTGGCCGTGGCCGCCAATTCCCCGTTCCTGTTCGGGCGCGAGCTGTGGCGGGAGACCAGGCTCATCCTGTTCGAGCAGGCGACCGACACCAGGCCGGACGAGCTGAAGCGCCAGGGGGTCCGGCCGCGGGTGTGGTTCGGCGAGCGCTGGATCAGCTCGGTGTTCGACCTGTTCGAGGAGAACCTGAGGTATTTCCCGGCGCTGCTTCCGCTCTGCGACGCGGAGGATCCGGCTGCGGTGCTCGACCGCGGGGAGGCGCCGCACCTCGCCGAGCTCACGCTGCACAACGGCACGATCTACCGGTGGAACCGGCCGGTGTACGCGGTGGTCGACGGCGTGCCGCACCTGCGGGTCGAGAACCGGGTGCTGCCGGCCGGGCCGACGGTCGCCGACATCATGGCGAACGCCGCGTTCTACTGCGGCCTGGTCCGCGCTCTGGCCGAGGCGGAGCGCCCGGTCTGGACCCAGATGTCGTTCAAGGCGGCAGCCGACAACCTGGCCGAGGGCGCCAGGCACGGCATCGACGCCAGGCTCTACTGGCCGGGACTCGGCGAGGTCCCGGTGACCGAGCTGGTGCTGCGCCGCCTGCTGCCGATGGCGTTCGACGGCCTGGAGCGCTGGGGGGTGGACCCCGGCGACGCCAAACGGCTGCTCGGCATCATCGAGCAGCGCTGCCTGTGCGCCCGGACCGGCGCCACCTGGCAGACGGAGGCCGTCCGCGCGCTGGCCGGCCGGCGGGAGCCCGCAGGCCGGCGCGAGGCGCTGCGCAGGATGACGCTCGGCTACATCGAGCGCATGCGCACCGACGAGCCGGTGCACTGCTGGCCAGGGATCTGAGCTGGCGGGGCGGGCGCACGGCTAGCGCAGCACGCAGGTGGCCAGCCAGTAGTAGCGGAGCTCGGTCCACCGTACGTCGGTGGCGGCGGCGGCGACGTCCGCCGTGAACTGCTGCCGCGAAGGGAAGTTCTTGACGATCTGGTAGCGGCGCCCGTTGCTCAGGGTCCGGACCTGGAAGGTGTCACCCGCGTCGCTGGTGGCGCTGATCGGGTGGCTGCTGCCGTGGACGTAGCGGTTGTCCAGGACGATCAGCCGGGTGCCCGGGGCGAGGCGGGCGTTCAGGCCGGCCAGGAAGCGGGGCAGGTCGGCGCGGAGGACGTGAGACCAGAAGAACCCGGCGAACGCCGTGTCGAACTCCCCGGGCACCTCGCCGAGCGCGTAGGCATCGGCGATCCGGAAGGTGACGGCTGCCGGGCCGTACTCTCGCGCCCGGGCCACGCCGAGCACCTCGTCATTGACGTCGGTGGCGGTGATCGCGGCGGCGCTGGCGGACAGCACGGCCGTCCAGTAGCCGGTGCCCGCGGCTATCTCGAGCACGCTGCTGCCTGCCACGAGCCCCGGGAGCAGGCTGCGCAGCCTGGCCAGGTCGTCCTGCCGCTCGGGCTTGGCGTAGACGGCGTCGTACTCGGCGGCGCGGTCCCGGTAGTACCCGGCGAGGTCACTCATGGCCGCCGTGAGCCTGGCGGCTCGCTAGCTGTCCAGGCCGAGGGTGAAGGTCGGCTTGGGCGACGTCGCCGGGAGGCGGTGCTCCTCGGCCAGGCGCCGGATGGCGGTCCCGGTGGCCAGGAACTCGGTGGCGTGCTCGCCCCAGACGTGGTTGGACACGCTCACGCCGACCCCGACGATGCCGGACGATCTGGCCTGGGTCGCCTCGGTCTGCATCCGCTCCAGGGCCAGCTCGCGGGCCTCATAGATGCCCTGCGTGAACTGGATCATCTCCTGGTTCTGGCCGGTCTGCCGCAGCGTCTGCATGACCGACTGGTGCGCGATGTGGTAGACGCACGTGCCGAGGACGAACGCGACCGGCACCGCACCGGCCGCGAGCAGCCGGAAGAAGTCCTGCGCCGACAGGTCGGAGGTGAACGCCCGGCCGTCGGGCGCGCGGTGCGCGCCCGTGCCGCCGAGCGCGCGGACGGCGGTGCCGGTGGCCACGAACTCGAGCACGTCCTGGCCCCAGGCGTACATCTGCATCCGCAGCTGGACCCCGACGATCCCGTCGGCGGCCAGGTGGTCGGCCTCGGCCCGCATCCTGGCCATGGCCAGCTCCCTGGCGTTGTACATGGCCTGGCTCAGCACCTGGAGCTCCATGTTCTGGTTCCACCGGCCGATCTGCAGGCCGACGTGGTAGATCGAGGACCCGACCACGAACCCGAGCGGCTCGAATCCCGCCTCCCCGAGCAGGACGTACTCGGACACCGACAGGTCGGAGGTGAACACCCCGGCCGGGTCGGCGCCCGCGGTCTGCGCCAGCCGGGTGTCGGCGACCTGCGGCTCCCACGTGGCCCCGGCTGGATCTGGCCTGTTCCCGAAGATCGGCATCGGTCTCCTCCGGTGCGGCTGCTGGGCAGCAGGCAGCTTACCCGCTGCCCGGGAGGCCGCACCCGGCCGCGGCGGAAGACCCGGCTCACGGCGCCCCTAGCATTGGGTTTCATGAGCCGCGTCGCCCACCCTGCCGGCCCGCGTCACGCCGACGTGCTGCCGCCCGAGCACCCGCCGCCCCCGCCGCCGGACGTGAACGCGCTCGAACCGGCGATCTGGCCGCGGACGGCGCACCGGGCCGGCGGCGCGCTGGTGCTGGGCGGCGTGGACGCGCGGGAGCTTGCCGCCCGGTACGGCACCCCGCTGTTCGCCTGCGACGAGGCGGATTTCCGCAGCCGGTGCCGGGAGTTCCGCGAGGCGTTCGGCGACGATGCCGGGGTTTTCTACGCCGCCAAGGCGTTCTGCTGCCGGGCGGTGCTGCGCTGGGTGAGCGAGGAGGGCCTGGGCGTCGATGTGTGCACCGGCGGGGAGCTCGAGGTCGCGCTCAGCGCCGGGGTCGACCCGGGGATGATCACGCTGCACGGCAGCAACAAGCTGCCCGAGGAACTCGGCAGGGCGCTGGCCGCCGGCGTGGGCCATATTGTGGTGGACTCCTTCGACGAGATTAACCGCCTTGAACGTTTGGCAGGCGGGAGCCCGGCGCCCCGTCCCCGGATTCTGGTCCGGGTCACCACCGGCGTGGAGGCTGCGGCGCACGAGTTCGTGGCGACCGCGCACGACGACCAGAAATTCGGGTTCTCGCTCGCGTCCGGCGCGGCCGATGAGGCGGTCAGGCAGGTGCTGGCGAGCGGGGTGCTCGACTTCGCCGGGCTGCACTCGCACATCGGGTCGCAGATCTACGACACCGCCGGCTTCGAGGTGGCCGCGCACCGGGTGCTCGAGCTCGCGGCCCGCATCCGGGAGTCCAGGGGGACCGGGATCGACGAGCTGAACCTGGGCGGCGGCTTCGGGATCGCCTACGTCCCCGGCGACGACCCGGCCGACATCAAGGTCGTCGCGCAGAACCTGCGCGGCATCGTGGAGTCGCAGTGCCGGGCGGCCGGCCTGGCGCAGCCCCGGCTCACCGTCGAGCCCGGCCGGGCCATCGCCGGGCCTGGCACGGTCACGCTGTACCGGGTCGGCACCGTCAAGGACGTGGACGGCCTGCGGACCTACGTGAGCGTGGACGGCGGGATGAGCGATAACATCCGCACTGCGTTGTACGACGCCGACTACAGCTGTGTGCTCGCGTCGCGGGAGTCCGCCGCGCCGGCGTTGCTGTGCAGGCTCGTCGGCAGGCACTGCGAGAGCGGAGACATCGTGGTCAGGGACGCGTACCTGCCCGCCGACGTGACCGCTGGCGACCTGGTCGCGGTGGCGGCCACCGGTGCCTACTGCCGGTCGATGGCCAGCAACTACAACCTGGTCCCGCGGCCGGGGGTGGTGGCGGTCCGCGACGGCGCGTCCCGGGTGCTGCTGCGCGCGGAGACCACCGACGACCTGCTGCGCCTGGACACCGGGTGAAGGCCGCGGCGGGGCGCGAGGTAACGAGGGCGTCGATCACGCTGGCCGACGGCCGGGAGCTTATTTACTTTGGCGAGTCCGCCGACGCCGCGGCCGCCTACCCCGACCTGCGGGACCTGCCCAGGGTTCACGCGTCCTCGCAGGTGCGGTACGACCCGCTGCTCGGCGAATGGGTGATCGTCGCCAGCCACCGCCAGGACCGGACCTTCCTGCCGCCGGCCGACCACTGCCCGCTCGATCCGTCGGCGCCCGGCCGGCTCACCGAGATCCCGGCGCCAAGCTATGCGGTGGCGGTCTTCGAGAACCGCTTTCCCTCGCTGGTGGGCGGGGCGGCCGGGTCCGCAGACGCCGGCGGCACCGCCGGGGACGGGCTGCTGCTCACCCGGCCGGGCAACGGCCGGTGCGAGGTGGTCTGCTTCAGCGAGGTGCACACCGCGTCGTTCGCCGACCTGACCCACGACCAGGCCGCCCTGGTGCTGGCGGCGTGGACCGACCGCAGCGTGGCGCTCGCCGCGCTGCCCGGCGTGGAGCAGGTCTTCTGCTTCGAGAACCGCGGCGAGGAGATCGGGGTGACGCTGAGCCACCCGCACGGGCAGATCTACGCCTACCCGTTCGTCACCCCGCGCACCAGCCGCATGCTCGCGACCAGCGCCACGTACCGGCGGGACACCGGGAGGAACCTGTTCGACGACACGCTCGCCGCGGAACTGGCCGACGGGTCGCGGATCGTGATCGCGGGAGAGCACTGGGCGGCGTTCGTCCCGCACGCCGCGCACTGGCCCTACGAGGTGCATCTCTACCCCCGCACCAGGCGCCCCGACCTGCAGGCGCTCACCCCGGGCGAGCAGGAGGAGTTCTGCGACATCTACCTCGACCTGCTGCGCCGGTTCGACCGGCTGTTCGGCAGCCCGGCGCCCTACATCTCGGCCTGGCACCAGGCGCCGGTCCGCACCGGCCGGCCCGAGTTCGCGCTGCACCTCGAGCTGTTCACGATCCGCCGCGCCCCGGGCAAGCTGAAGTACCTGGCCGGCTCGGAGTCCGGCATGGGCGCGTTCACCAACGACATAGCCCCGGAGGCTGCCGCCGCGAGGCTGCGCGAGCTGGGAGAGGGGAATCCGGGATGAGGCTGCTCGTCACCGGGGGAGCCGGGTACATCGGGAGCGTCGTCGCGGCCCAGCTCCTCGAGAACGGGCACGACGTCGTGGTCGTCGACGACCTGTCCACGGGCCACGCGGACGCGGTGCCCGCCGCGGCCACGTTCCGCCGCGGATCGGTCCGCGGCGAGGAGGTCCTTGCCGAGCTGCGCACCGGCATCGACGCCGTGCTGCACTTCGCGGCCAAGTCCCTGGTGGGGGAGTCGGTCGCGAACCCGGCCAGCTACTGGGACAACAACCTGGGCGGCACCCTGGCGCTGCTCGAGGCCATGCGGGCGGCCGGGACCAGCCGGATCGTGTTCTCGTCCACCGCGGCGGTCTACGGCGAGCCGGAGCGGATCCCGATCACCGAGACCGACCCGGTGCGGCCCACCAACCCGTACGGCGCGACCAAGGCCGCGGTCGACACGGCCCTGGCCGAGTACGCGCGGATGTTCGGGATCGGCGCGGTCAGCCTGCGCTACTTCAACGTGGCCGGCGCGTACGCGGACGCCTCCGGCACCTGGCGCGGCGAGCGCCACCACCCGGAGACGCACCTGATCCCGTCGGTGCTGGGCGCGGCGCAGCGCGGCGGCAAGGTCCGGCTGTTCGGGGACGACTACCCGACACCCGACGGGACCTGCGTGCGGGACTACATCCACGTGGCCGACCTGGCGCGCGCGCATCTGCTGGCCCTGGAGGCCACGGTGCCCGGCGTGCGCACGGTCTACAACCTCGGCAGCGGGACCGGCTACTCCAACCGCGAAGTGCTGGACACCTGCCGCGAGGTCACCGGGCAGGACATACCGGTGCAGGTCGCGCCGCGGCGGCCGGGGGACCCGGCGGTGCTCGTCGCATCGTCCGAGGCGATCGCGGCGCGGCTCGGCTGGCGCCCGGCGCGGGACCTGCGCGCGATGGTCGCCGACGCCTGGGCGTTCGCGCGGCTCACGGCCCCGGCCCGGTGACCGGGCCGGAAGCCGCCGCCGCGGCGGCAAACTGGTTCACCGAGTGCTACGGCGGGGAGCCGGCCGGCGTCTGGCATGCCCCGGGACGGGTGAACCTGATCGGCGAGCACACCGACTACAACGAGGGCTTCGTGCTCCCGTTCGCGATTGCCCAGGGGGTGCGCGCCGCCGCGTCCCGGCGCGACGACGGCGTGCTCGACCTGCGCTCCCGGCAGGCCGCCGGTGAGCCGGCCACGGTCGCGCCCGGCACGCTCGGCCCGGGCAAGCCCGCGGGCTGGGCCGCGTACCCGGCGGGAGTGGCATGGGCGCTCACCGGGTCCGGCTACCCGGTGGGCGGCGCCAGGATCGCGATCGACGCCGACCTGGAGCGGGGGGCCGCGCTGTCCTCGTCGGCCGCCCTGGAGTGCGCGACGGCGCTCGCGCTGACCGAGCTCTACGGGCTGAGCGTGCCAAGGCCCGATCTTGCCGCGCTGGCCAGGCGCGGGGAGAACGAGTTCGTCGGCGTCCCGAGCGGGATCATGGACCAGTCCGCGTCCCTGCTGTGTGAGCAGGGCCACGCCCTGCTGCTCGACTGCCGCAGCGGCGAGAGCGGCGCCGTGCCGCTCGACCTGGCCGCGGCCGGCCTGGTGCTGCTGGTTGTGGACACCAGGGTCAGGCACGCCCTGTCCGACGGGCGGTACGCGGAGCGCCGGCGCTCCTGCGAGGACGCGGCCCGGGCGCTCGGTGTGCCGTCGCTGCGGGACACGACGGACGCTCCCGACGGGATCGAGCGTGTTGAGCGCCTCAGCGACCCCGTGCTTCGCCGCCGGGCCAGGCACGTGGTGACCGAGAACGCCCGGGTCCTGGAGACCGTGAGCCTGCTGCGCGCGGGCCAGGCGGCCCGCATCGGCCCGCTGCTGACCGACTCGCACGCCTCGCTGCGGGACGACTTCGAGGTGTCCTGGCCGCAGGCCGACGTGACGGTCGGGGCGGCGACCGGCAGCGGCGCGCTCGGCGCGCGGATGACCGGCGGCGGGTTCGGCGGGTCGGTCATCGCTCTCGTCGAGGCGCCACGGGGCGGGGGCGTCCGCACGGGCATCGAGGACGCGTTCGCCGGCCACGGCTGGAAGCCGCCCCGGTTCCTCGACGCGCTGCCCTCGGCCGGCGCCCACCGGCTGCGGTAACCCTTGGGCGGGCTGGTGACGCCACCGGACAGCCCCCGGTCGTGACAGCATTTTCCCATGAAAGGGACCATCAGGCAGGACGGGAAGGCCACCGACGCCACCCCGGAGACGATCGACCAGGCACTCGCCTCAGGCGAATTCTTCTGGCTCAGCCTCGACGTTCACGACCCAGGGCCCGATGACGACGTCTCGGGCATGCTGACGAACACGTTTCACTTCCACCCGGTGGCGGTCGAGGCCGCCGACCGGTTCGGCCAGCGGGCCCGGATCGACGACTACGACGACTTCGTCCACGCGATCACGTTCGGCATCGCCGCTGACGGCAAGAGCGTGGCGGAAGTGCACTGCTTCATCACCAAGAAGTTCATCATCACCCTCCACCATGGGAACTGCCCGGCGCTGGCCAGGGTGCACGACCGCATCGGCGGTCATCACGCCTCGGAGGTGGCCGCGCCGCAGGTCGTGATCTTCTACCTGATCATGGATACGCTGGTCGACTCGTTCTTCCCGGTGCTGTCCGACTTCGACGACGCGATCGACGACCTCGAGGGCGCGATCCTGAAGAACCCGACCGAGGAACAGCTCGGGACCCTCTTCGGCATGAAGCGGGAGATCATGACCATCCGCAAGGTCATCACCCCGCAGCGCGACATGATCGACAGCCTCAACGCCGGCATGGTGACGCTCCCCGGGATGACCGACAGGGGCTCGGCGTACTTCCGTAACCTCTACGACCACCTCATCCGCATCAGTGACCTGGTGGACGGGTACCGTGACCTGGTCAGCGGCGCCATGGACACGCACCTGTCGATGGTGTCCAACCGGCTGAACGTGGTCATGAAGCAGCTGGCCATCATCGCCACCGTGTTCCTCCCCCTGGGCTTCCTCACCGGGTTCTTCGGGCAGAACTTCGCCTGGCTGACCGGCCACCTGCAGGCGAGCCTCCCCTACTTCTTGTTCCTCGGCATCGGCTCCGAACTGGTCGCGATCATCCTCCTGCTCATCCTGTTCAAGCGGCGCGGCTGGCTTGGCAGCGGTCCCACTGCCTGAGGCCCGGTGGCCGTGGTGACGGCCGTGCCTGGCGGTAGATAGCCTTTGTCAGAACGTGACCAGGCTCCGGGGTGAGCGGCGGAGGGGACATCCATGGCAGTGAGCGGTGATCGCATGCCGCAGCGCGGGCCGCTGCGCGTGGCCCTGCTCGGCTGCGGCACGGTGGGGTCCGAGGTATTCCGGCTGCTCGGCGAGCAGGCGGCCGACCTGGCGGCCCGGGTCGGCGCCCCGCTGCACGTGGCGGGCGTGGCGGTGCGCGATCCCGCCGGGCGGGTAAGGGCCGCCGGGGTCCCCGGCGCTCTGGTCACGGTGGACGCCATGAGCCTGGTGACCCGGCCCGACGTGGACGTCGTGGTGGAGATGATCGGTGGCATCGAGCCCGCCCGCTCGCTGCTGCTCGCCGCGATGCGCACCGGCAAGTCGGTGGTGACGGCGAACAAGGCCCTGCTCGGGGCCGACGGCGCCGCCATGCACGCGGCAGCACGCGAGCACGGCGCCGACCTGTTCTACGAGGCGGCGGTGGCCGGGGCCATCCCGCTGCTGCGGCCGCTCCGGGAGTCCCTGGCGGGTGACGCGGTGCGCCGGGTGCTTGGCATCGTCAACGGCACCACGAACTACATACTCGACCAGATGGATACCTCCGGCGCCGAGTTCGAGGACGCGCTGAAAGAGGCGCAGGCGCTCGGCTACGCGGAAGCCGATCCCACCGCCGACGTGGCGGGCTACGACGCGGCGGCCAAGGCGGCGATCCTGGCGAGCCTCGCCTTCCACACCCGGGTCTCGGCCGCCGACGTGTACCGGCAGGGGATCACCGCGGTAACCGCCGCCGACATCGTCAGCGCCCAGGCACTCGGGTGCGTCCTCAAGCTGCTGGCGATCTGCGAGCGGAACGACGGCGGGATCTCGGCCAGGGTGCATCCGGCGATGATCCCCAGGGACCACCCGCTGGCATCGGTGCGCGGCGCCTACAACGCGGTGTTCGTCGAGGCGGAATCGGCCGGCCGGCTCATGTTCTACGGCGCGGGCGCGGGCGGCGGCCCCACGGCCAGCGCCGTGCTCGGGGACCTGGTGGTGGTCGCGCGCAACCGGGTGGCCGGGATCCGCGGCCCGGACGCGCCCAGCTATGCGGAACTTCCCGTGCTGCCCATGTCGCAGGCGATGACCAGGTATCACGTCGCGCTCGACGTGGCTGACCGGCCCGGCGTGCTCGCGCCGGTCGCCGAGGCCTTCGCCCGGCACGGGGTGTCGATCCAGGCCGTGCGCCAGGAGGGCCGGGGCAGCGATGCCTACCTGGTGATCGTCACGCACACCGCCCGCGAGTCCGCGCTCGCGGCCACCGTGGCCGAACTCTCCGCGATGGAGGCGGTGCGGGCCGTCGACAGCGTGCTCCGGGTCGAGGGCGAGGCAGCCGGGTGAAGCGGGCGGGAGACGGGGCATGACCCCTGCCGCGGCACCGGCCACGGCCGGGGCGCAATGGCGGGGCGTGATCGCCGAGTACCGCGAGCTGCTGCCGGTGACCGAGGCAACGCCCGTGGTCACGCTCGGCGAGGGCGGGACACCGCTGGTCGCGGCCCGGGTGCTCTCCGAGATGACCGGGTGCGAGGTCTACCTCAAGGTCGAGGCGGGCAACCCGACCGGGTCGTTCAAGGACCGGGGCATGACCGTGGCGGTCAGCGCGGCGGTGGGCCGCGGCGCCACGGCGGTGATCTGCGCGTCGACGGGCAACACCAGCGCGAGCGCCGCCGCCTACGCGGCCAGGGCCGGCCTGACCTGCGCGGTGCTGGTGCCCCGGGGCAATATCGCGATCGGCAAGCTCGCGCAGGCCCTGGTGCACGGCGCGCGGCTGCTGCAGGTGGACGGGAACTTCGACGACTGCCTGGAACTGGTGCGCAAGCTCGCCGTTGACTATCCGGTGGCCCTGGTCAACTCGGTGAACCCGGACCGGCTCGAGGGCCAGAAGACCGCGGCCTTCGAGGTCGTCGACGCGCTCGGCGACGCGCCGGACGTGCACTGCCTGCCGGTCGGCAACGCGGGGAACATCTCCGCGTACTGGAAGGGCTACCGCGAATACCGTGCGCTGCGCCGGGCCAGCCACGCGCCCCGCATGTTCGGCTTCCAGGCCAGCGGGGCCGCGCCGATTGTCACCGGCCGGCCGGTCATCGCGCCCGCGACGATCGCGACGGCGATCCGGATCGGCCACCCCGCCTCGTGGCAGCTCGCCGAGGCGGCCCGGGACGAGTCGGGCGGCCAGATCGCTTCCGTGACCGACCGGCAGATCCTCGCCGCCTACCGGCTCCTGGCACGCAGGGAGGGCGTCTTCGGCGAGCTGGCCTCGGCCGCCGGGGTCGCGGGCCTGCTGCAGGCGCGCGAGCAGGGCCAGATCCCGGCGGGCTCCCGGGTGGTCTGCACGATCACCGGTCACGGCCTGAAGGAGCCAGACTGGGCCGTGTCCGCCGCGCCGGCCCCGGTGACGATCCAGGCGGACACCCGCGCCGCAGCGGCCGAGCTTGGCCTGGTCTGAGGCCCGGATGGACTGGCCAGAGCACCCTGTCACCGTCCGCGTCCCTGCGACCAGCGCGAACCTCGGGCCCGGCTTCGACGCCCTGGGCCTGGCGCTGGGACTGCACGACGTGGCCGAGGCGCGGGTGATCCCGGCCGGGCTGGCGATAGAGGTCTCCGGCAGCGGCGAGGGCACCGCCCTGGCTCACGAAGGCCACCTGGTGATACGGGCGATGCGCGCCGCGTTCGGCGCGCTTGGCGAGCAGCCGCCGGGGATCGGCCTGCGGTGCGTGAACGCGATCCCGCAGGGCTACGGGCTCGGCTCGTCGGCGGGCGCGATCGTTGCCGGGCTGCTGGCGGCGCGGGCGCTCTGCCGGCGCGGCGCCCGCCTGCCCGACGCCGGCGTGCTCCAGCTCGCCACCGAACTCGAAGGGCACCCGGACAACGTCGCGGCGTGCCTGTCAGGCGGGCTCACGATCGCGTGGACATCCGCGGCCAGAGCGCAGAGCGCCCGGCTGGACCCCGTGCCCGGGCTGGCCCCGGTGCTCTGCGTGCCGGCCGCTCCGCTCGCCACCGCGCAGGCCCGGCAGGCGCTGCCCCGCGCGGTGCCGCACGCCGAAGCCGCCGCGAACGCGGCCCGCGCGGCGCTGCTGGTCGCGGCCCTGACCGCGGACCCGGGCCTGCTGATGGCCGGCACCGAGGATTTCCTGCACCAGCCCTACCGCGCCCGGGTGATGCCCGCGACGGCCGACCTGATCGCCCGGCTGCGCGCCGCGGGCATCCCGGCGGTGGTGTCCGGCGCCGGGCCCGCGGTGCTCGCGCTGACCGTCGCCGGAACGCACCCCGGCCCGGAAGCCGTGCAGCCGGTCGCCGCCAGCGCGGGCGCCGCCTGGCGGATCCAGGTCCTGGACGTCGACCGCGCCGGCGCGACCGTCGAGAGCTGCTAGCGTGCCCCGCCCGAATTCGCCAGCCGCGCCGTTCAGCCAGCCGACGGCAGGTTTCCCACCTGTTCCTTGGTGATATTGAGCCGGACTCCGGCGTCGATCCCGGTCACGGCGCTGACCGGGATGGCGATTTCCTTGCGGCCCCAGAGGTGTCCCTCCTGGAGCAGCACATGGGTCACCCGGTTATCGCCCGGGTTGACGAGGAAGCCGCGCACCCGCCCGATCTCACCATCGACGGCCTGGACGCGGTCCCCGGGCCGTACTTGATCTTCACCCAGCGGAACGACGTCTTCGACGATCGTGCTCCTCCGGTGTGGCACGGGGCCGATGTCGACGAGATCGCCGCCGAAGGGACCAGCGGTGGCGTATGCGTCGCCGCTGACGCCGTAGGCCAGGTCATCGCCGACGAGGCCGCCACTTCCGGCAAATCCCGCGTCTTGGGCCAGTTCAGTCTCTTCGGCGTGGTCGAGTGCGTCGAACTCCGCGCGCGTGCAGCGCAGCCTGATCCCGTCGGCGGCACTCTCGACGAGGTGAACCGGGACGAGCCGCCCGGCGTCTTGCCGGTGCCCCGGCTGGATGACAAGGTGCGTCACCGTGTCCGTCGCCGGGTCGACGATGATGCGGCGAACCTCGCCGCAGGGACCATCGGTGCAGCTTGCCCTGGCCCCGATCGTGAATTCCGTCTCCGTTGCCATTGCTGCCCTCCATATAGTCGTGACCCGCCGGGGCGGGATGGTGTCAGGCGTAGCAGGTGAGCGGGCGGCCGCCGTTGTAGGCCACCATGTCGGCGAGCGCGGCGGCGACGTCGATGGGCGCGCCGCGCGGGGTGCCGCGAAGCTCGGCGCAGGCGCGGTGCAGGTTGCCGACGATCCGCTCGGGATCGGTCCAGCCCGCGAACCGCCCAAGGTCGGTCTCCCTCGCCGCGGCCAGCGGCGGCAGCCCCGCCACTGCCGCCCGCTCCGCGGCGTCAAGCACGAACCTGAGGTAGTCCAGGGTGGCGTCGATGGGCGCGGAACCGGTGAACACCGCCCCGTGGCCGGGCACGGTGATCAGCGCCCCGAGCGGGCGCACGACCCGTTCCAGCGCCTCGATGGCGCCGGCGACCGAGCCCATGAGCAGGAACGGCGTGCCGCCGTTGAAGATCAGGTCGCCGGCGAACAGCACCGAGCGCCCCGGCATCCACACGATCGAGTCGTTCGTGGTGTGCGCTGGGGTCCCCACGTGCCTGACCTCGGCGCGCAGCTCCCCGGCGTGGATGGTGATTTCGTCCTTGAACGTTACGAACGGGGGATCCAGGGTCAGGTTCCCCCAGTCCGGGCCGTCCCAGAACGGCAGCTCGCGGGGCGGGCCGAACGCGATCGCCTCGGCCCGCGCGCGCTCCTGCGCGATGATCGCCGCCCCGGGGAACATGCAGTTGCCGAACGTGTGGTCGCCGTGGTGATGGGTGTTGACCACGGCCCGCACCGGCGCGGCGGTGACGGTCGCGATCGCCTGCCGATAGGCCCGGGTGCGGCGCTCGGTCGAGCATGTGTCGATGCCGATCACGCCCTGCGGCCCGGCCAGGAACCCGGTGTTGTTGATCCACCAGGAGCCGTCCGGCTGGATGTAGGCGTAAACGCCGTCGGCGACCTGCTGCAGCACGGCGTCGGCGATGCTGACGCCGGGCGGCGGGGCGGCACTGCTCACGTGATCAAGGGTAGTGCCCGGAATGCCGGCGCGGCCTGCGATGGTGGCACGCATGACCGGCAGGAGGCAGTATGAACGTCATGACCGCACCCGACGTCTGGTCCGGCCAGGACCGGGCGCTCACCGTCGAGGACATGGAGAACATGCCCGACGACGAGTTCCGTTACGAGCTGGATGACGGGGTGCTGATCGTGTCCCCCGCCCCGTCCTACCTGCACCAGCGTGTTGTCTTCCGGCTCGCTCAGGTACTCGATGCCGCCCGCCCGCCGGAGTTCGAGGTGGTTCCCGGGGTTGGCGTGAACATCAACCGGTATCAGCACCGGGTGCCCGATGTCGCCGTCTCGTACTGGATCGTGGACCCGGCGCCTGAGAAGCCGGAACTGATCGTGTTCGAGCTGCGCAACGGCCGGTACCAGCAGGCAGCGCGCGTTGCAGGGGACGAGGAGTTCCAGGCGGCACTGCCGTTCCCGGTGATGGTCACGCCGTCGGCGCTCGTGCGGGCCGGTCGCTGACCTGGTCCGGCGGGGGCGGTACGCGGAGCCGGTAGCCGACCGGCAGCAGCGACCAGCCGAACCGCTCGCTGGCGAACCCCCAGATCCCGCGGGACGCGGCCAGCGTCGCGGCGACGGCGAGGCCGCCCACGATCACCAGGTACCACGCGCCGTACGCGGACAGCGTCTCCTGCAGCGCGAACAGCACCAGCGCGCCGAGGATCGGGCCCTCGATGGTCCCCATGCCCCCGATCAGCACCATGAACAGCATGTACACGCTGTACTGGATGCTGAAGATCGAGGTTGGCTCCACGTACAGGGTCTGCAGCGCGATCAGCGCGCCGACCGCCCCGGCGCCGCCGGCCGCGGCCAGGTAGGCCAGCAGCCGGATCCGCCCCACCCGGACGCCGGAACTGGCCGCGGCGACCGGATCGCTGCTGACGGCCCTGGCGTCGAGCCCGAACGTCCGCCGCACGAGCAGGTAGACCCCGGCCACGCTGGCCACGGCGACGATGAGCGTCGCCCAGTAGATGAGTGCCTCGCGCAGCACGTCGCCGTAGCCGGCCAGCCCGGGCACGCTCACCCCGGTGGTCCCGCCGACCGAGGGCGACAGCGTGGCGACGATCTGGAACGTGGCCGCCACGACCAGGGTGGCCACGGCGAAGTACCCGCCGGACAGCCGCAGCACCAGCGCTGACACCGGCAGCGCGACGGCCGCGGCGATGACCGCCGCGGCCGCGATGCCGCCGAACGGGTTGATCCCGTGCTCCGCGACCAGGTAGAGCGCGTAGGCGCCGACGCCGATGTAGGCCTGCTGGCCGAAGGAGGTCAGCCCGCTGAACCCGGCGAGCAGGTTCCACAGGCTCGCCATGGCCACGAACGTGAGCAGGGTGATCAGCGGCTGCTCCGCCGGGCCGCCGATCACAAAGGGGATCACGGCCATGACGGCCACCGCGAGGACGCACACCCCGGTGAACGCGGACGCCGCGGCGCTCCACCGGCTGACCGCGACGGCTATCACCGAAGGCTCCGTGCCGCGGGAACCGACCGCGGTGTCCCGCTTCATCCGGCGGCTCCCTGTCCCTGGATCTCGCGCACCGCCTGGCGGCTGGTGAACAGGCCGCCGGGCCTGACCGTGAGCACGGCCAGGAACAGCAGGTTGACGGCGAGGACCGCGTATGCCTGGTTGACCTCGCCGACGACCACCTGAGTGACGCCCAGGGCCACCCCGCCCGCCAGCGTGCCCCACAGCGACCCGATGCCGCCGATCACCACCGCCTCGAACGCGAAGATCAGGACGTCGGTGCCGGTCAGCGGGTCGAATGTGCCGATCGTGCCGATGAAGATCCCGGCCAGGGCCGCCGTGGCGACCGCGATGCCCGCCACGGTCGCGAACACCGGCCGCACTCGTATCCCCACCAGCCTGGCGGTGTCCAGGTCGTCGGCGGTGGCGCGCACCTTGCGGCCCCACGAGGTGCGGGAGAGCAGCAGCTGCAGCCCGGAAAGCACCGCGCACGCGGTGAGGAACGCGGTGAGGAACAGCCAGGACACGGTGATACCGCTGCCGAGGTGGAAGCTGGCCAGCGCCAGGGCCCCGCCGTTCAGCCCGCGCGGGTCGGCGGTCGCGGCCACCTGGAGCAGGTTCTCGATCATGATCGACAGCCCGAACGTGACCAGCACCGGCGCGAGCACGCCGTGCCGCAGCGCCCGCCGCAGCAGCAGCAGCTGCAGCGCCATGCCGGCGCCGAACGCCGCTGGCAGCAGCAGCGGCAGCGTGACCCACACCGGCACGCCGAGCGCGGAGGACAGCACCAGGCCGAGGTAGGCCCCGCAGACGGCGAGGTCGCCGTGCGCGAGGTTCACGATCCGCATCACGCCGAACGTCAGCGAGAGCCCGCAGGCGATGAGCGCGTACTGGCCGCCGAGCAGCATGCCCTGGATCACCGCGTTGACCCAGTTCACAGCTGACCCTCGCCGAAGTAGGCGGCGACCACTTGGTCGCTGGTCACGTCGGCGGCCGCGGCGGCCAGCGCCACCCGCCCCTCGAGCAGGCAGACCACGTTGTCGCAGGCGTCCATGGCGCGGCGCAGGTCCTGCTCGACGATGACCAGCGTGGCTCCGGCCGACCGCAGCCCGGAGAGCGTCTCGTACAGCCCCTCCACCACGACCGGCGCCAGGCCCAGCGAGATCTCGTCGAGCAGCAGCAGGGACGGCCCGGCGGCAAGCGCCCGCGCGATCGCCACCGCCTGCTGCTCGCCCCCGGACAGGGTGGACGCGCGCTGCCTCCGCCTTCTGGCGATCATGGGGAACGCGTCGTAGATCCGCTCGAGCGGCCAGCCGGCCGACGCCGCCGCCGCGGCGCCGACCTGGATGTTCTCCTCCACGGTGAGGCTCGGGAAGAGCCTGCGGCCCTCCGGCACCAGCGCGATGCCCCGCGAGATCCGCCGGTACGGCGGGGCGGCCGTCACGTCCGCGCCGTCGTACCTGACCGATCCGGCCGCCGCCGGCTGCGCCCCGGCGATCGTGCGCAGCAGGGTCGTCTTGCCGGCCCCGTTCGCGCCGACGAGCGCGGTCGCGCAGCCGCGGCTCACCGACAGCGACACCCCGAACAGCGCCTGGAAGTCCCCGTAGAACACGTCGAGGCCGGAGACCTCGAGGATCGCGCCGGGACCGCTCACAGGACGCCGCCGAGGAAGGCGGCCCGCACCGCGTCGCTGGCCAGGACCTCGGACGGCGCCCCTTCGGCGACGACCCGCCCGTCGGCCAGGCAGACCAGCCGGGTCACGACCGCAGTGAGCACCCGGAGCACGTGCTCCACCCAGACGATCGCGGTGCCGGCCGCGTTGACCGCGCGGATCGTGCCGATCAGCGCCTCGGTCTCCGGGTCGCTCAGCCCGCCGGCGATCTCGTCGAGCAGCAGCACCCGCGGGCGCATGGCGAGCGCCCTGGCCAGCTCGAGCCGCTTGCGGTCGAGCAGCCGCAGCGAGCCGGCCCGGGTGTTGGCCAGGCTGGCCATGCCGGTCAGGGTGAGAGCCTCGTACGCGGTCCCGTACGCGTGCCGGCCGCGCAGCCCCGCGGCACGCATCGCGCCGACCAGCGCGTTCTCGAACACGGTCAGGTCCCCCAGCGGCCTGGGCACCTGGAACGTGCGGCCGAGCCCCATCCGGGCGCGCAGCGGCGGCGGCAGCCGCGTCACGTCCCTGCCCTGCAGCAGCACCCGGCCCGCGTCGCAGCGCCCGGTGCCGGTCAGCAGGTCCAGCAGCGTGGTCTTGCCCGCGCCGTTCGGGCCCACGACGCCGACGGCCTCACCCGGCGCGACCGCCAGCGAGACCGAGCCGAGCACGGACAGCGAGCCATAGCTCTTCGCGACGTCGGTGACCTCCAGCGCCGGAACGCTCATAGAAGCTCTAGGGAACCCGCGACCGGCACCGCGGGCAGCAGCGAGTTATTGATCACGACGAGCTGGTAGCTGCCGGACACCAGCCGCCACTGCGCGAGCAGCTCCGGGACCTGGGACACGTGCGGCACCGGCCCGGTGGCGAAGTCATACGCTCCGGTGATCGTGTGGCCCTTGAGCGTGCCGAGCGCGTGGGCCACCGCGCCGGGATCCTTCGGGTTGCCCGACGCCCTGAGCGCCGCGACCGCGATCTCGAAGATCGCGTAGTTGAACCCCATCGGCTGGGTCCACTCGTTGCCGGTGCTGGTCTTGTAGCCTGCCGCGAACGCCGATGCCGTGGTGCCGTCGAGCGAGGAGGAGTAGGGGAACTGCGGCGTCCACCATAGCGGCGACATCACGTTGACGACCAGCGGCCCGAGCGCGGCCGCCGCGCTCGGGAACAGCAGCGCCTTCGAGATCGACGCGATCTTCGGCAGGAAGCCGTTCTGGTGCGCCTGCCGCCAGAACGTGATGAAGTCCGGCGGGATCGGCACGGCGTGCAGGATCTGCACGTCCGCGGCTTTGAACTTCGAGATGATCGGCGTGAAGTCGGACAGCCCGTCGGTGTACGCACCCGAGGGGACGACCTTCCAGCCGAGGCTGTCCACCTTCTTGGTCACGTACTTCTGGAACCCGGCGCCGTCGACGTCGTCCGGCCACAGCCCGCCCACCACGTGATCGGTGGGCACCGACTGCCACACCGACGCGAACAGGTCCGTTTCCTCCTGGGTGCCGAGGAAGTACATGTAGGAGTACTTGAACGTGTTCGCGGCGCCGTCGCTCTTGTAGTACCACTGCTCCCACGGGCAGATGGTGAGCACGCACGGCACCCCCGAGGCCTCGGCCTCGGACGACACCGGGATGACGGTCTCCGGCGTGGCCGTGGCGAGCAGGAAGTCCACCGAGTCCTGCTGCACCATCTGGGACGCCACGGTTGCCGCCCGCGCCGAGGACGACTGGCTGTCGCCGGAGACGATCTCCACCGCGTACTTCTTGCCGCCGATCGTCAGCCCCTTGGCGAGCGCCGCGCGCGCCTTGCCGAGCACGTACCCGTTGGACTGGGTGAACACCGAAAGCTCGCCGGTCTCCGGGCTGATGTAGCCGATCTTTATGGTGCCGCCCGACCGCCCGGAGGAACCGGTTGTCGAGCCCTTCAGCGTGCTGGAGCACCCCGATATGCCGGCGACGCCCGCCAGCCCTGTGCCCACAGCGAGACCCGCAGCGCCGAGGAATCCGCGTCTGCCCAGCTGGCTCCGCCTGCTCACATCCCGCGTATCAGTCATCGTTCGCTCCGCACGTCAGCGTTGAGCCCCGTGGTTGCGTCATTCTCGGCCGGGCCAACCCTGGCGGTCTTGGACTACCGGGCACATCCCTTGACCATGCGCGCATACGCCCGCAAGCTAGGACGACCGGCAAAGGAGGTAGGCGGTCATGCCCGACGTCGCGCGGACCATCGACCTGCCACCTGGCCAGCGTTTCGGCTACTGGAAGCACGTCCTGTCGGACACGTTCGTCCCGCTCGAGGTGTCCAGCCCCGGCGGGGGCGCGGGCTTCCTCGGCCGGCTCCGGGGCACCGAGCTCGGCGGCCTGCGCCTGATCGAGGTCCGCGCCGAGCCGCACACCGCGCGCAGGACCGCCCGTCTGGTCAAGGTGGCGCCGGCCGGCTGCTACAAGATCGGCCTTCAGCTGCACGGCACCGCGGTGCTGATCCAGGACGGGCGCGAGGCCGTGCTCACCCCCGGTGACTTTGCCTTCTACGACACCGACCGGCCGTACACGCTGGCGCTGACCGACCACCGCATGCTCGTGCTGGTGTTCCGCAGGGACATGCTCGGCCTGCCGCAGCAGCGGCTCGCCGGGCTGACCGCGACCAGGATGCCCGGCGAGACCGGCGGCATGGCGTCGCTGATCGGCCCGTTCCTGGTCAGGGTCGCCGACCTGCTCGACGCGGCGGACGCCCCCGGCCTGGGGGTCAGCCTCCGGCTGGCCGGCAACGTCGTCGACCTGCTCGGCACGGTCCTCGCCGAACGCCTGGACGCCACGCCCGAGGACCCCGGCACCGCGCACCGGGCGCTGATGCTGCAGATCACCGCGTTCATCGAGGAGCACCTGGCCGACCCGGAGCTGGCGCCGGCCCAGATAGCGGCCGCGCACCACATCTCCCTGCGCCAGCTGCACAAGCTGTTCCACGCGAACGGGACGACCGTGGCGGGCTGGATCCGGCAGCGCCGCCTCGAGCGCTGCGGTCACGACCTGCGCGACCCGCGCTGCGCGACGCGGCCGGTGGGCGCCGTCGGGGCCCGGTGGGGTTACCCGGACCCGGCGCACTTCAGCCGGCTGTTCAAGGCCGCGTACGGGGTCGGCCCGCGCGACTACCGGGCAAGCCGCGGGCTCGCCGCGCCTCCCGATGGCCGGCGTCCGCCTGCCTGACCGGCCAGCCGGTGTGGCGTTCTCGCCCTGTACCCAGGCCGTCAAGCGGCGTGCGCTGGCGTGCAAGACGTTCGCTGGCTGCGGCGCGAGCATGGTCGGCATGACCCCTTCACGGCGCCTGCAGGACAAGGTCGCGATCATCACCGGCGGTGAGGGCAGCATCGGCATGGCGACCGCCCGGGCCGTGGTCGCCGAGGGCGGGCGGGCCTGCCTGATCGGCCTGGTCGCCGACAGGCTGCGCGCCGGGGCCGCGTCGCTGGGTGACGCCGCGAGCTGGGCCGTGGCCGACGTCACCGACGCGACCGCGGTCAAGGCGGCCGTCGCCGGGGCGGTGGAGCGGTTCGGCCGGCTCGACGTGGTGATCAGCAACGCCGGGATCAGCGGGGTGATCGCGCCGGTGGCCGACTACCCGGAAGAGGTGTTCGACCAGGTCCTCGCCGTGCACGTGCGCGGCTCGTTCCTGGTGTGCAAATACTCGATGCCCTACCTGGGGCCGGGCGCGAGCATCGTCATCACCTCCAGCGTGGTCGGCCTCACCTCCGACGCGGGGATCTGCGCCTACGCCACCGCCAAGCACGCGCAGGTCGGGCTGATGCGCACGCTCGCGAAGGAGGCGGCGCCCCGCGGCATCCGGGTGAACACGATCCATCCCGGCCCGGTGGACAACACCTTCCAGCACCGTATCGAGGTCGCCGCCACCGGGGCTGACCGCGACCGCGCGGCCTCGCTCTTCGACGAGCTGATCCCGCTGTCCCGGCACGCGGCGCCCGACGAGGTCGCGCGCGCGATGCTGTTCCTGGCCAGCGACGACAGCTCGTTCGTCACCGGTGCCACCCTGGCCGTCGACGGCGGCATGTCGATCTGAGCGGCGTGGAGAGGATCATGGACAGTCCGGAGTACACCACCTCGACGGCGCTGCTCGAGGCGATGCGCGAGGCAGGCGTGCGGTATGCGTTCGCGAACCTGGGCAGCGACCACACCGGGATCATGGAGGCGTACGCGTACGCCAAGGGCGAGGGAACGCTGGACTCCCTGCCGGAGCTGATCCTCTGCCCGCACGAGACCGTGGCGCTGAGCGCCGCCCACGGCTACGCGCAGGTGAGCGGGGAACCGCAGGCGGTCATCGTGCACACCGACTGCGGCACCCAGAACCTCGGCGGGGCGATCCACAACGCGTCCCGCGGCCGGGTCCCGGTGCTGATCTTCGCCGGCCTGTCGCCGATGACCCAGGAGGGCGAGCTGCCGGGCACCCGCAGCGAGCACATCCACTGGCTGCAGGACACGCCGGACCAGCGCGGGATCCTCCGCGGGTACGTGAAGTACGACCACGAGATCCGCACCGGCCGCAACGTCAAGCAGCTCGTCCACCGCGCGGTGCAGATCGCCAGGAGCGAGCCCGCCGGGCCGGTGTACCTGACCGCCGCGCGCGAGGTGCTGGAGGAACCGCTGCCGCCCCAGCCGCCGCAGGGCGCGTGGTGGGACCCGGTGGCGCGCATAGCGCTGGCCGCGGACGTGGCGGACGACATCGCCGCCGCGATCGCCGGCGCCCGCTGGCCGCTGGTGGTCACCTCGTACCTCGGCCGTGACCCGGCCGCGGTGCCGGAGCTGGTCCGGCTCTGCGAGCTCGGCGGCGTGGGCGTGATCGAATCGGTCCCGGCGTGGGTCAACTTCCCCGGCGACCACCCGCTGCACCTTGGCTACCAGTGGAACGCTCCCGAGCAGAACCCCATGCTCGCCGAGGCGGACGTGATCCTGGTGCTGGGCAGCGACGTGCCGTGGATTCCTGGCCACAACCGGCCGGACCGCTCGGCCACGCTGTACGTCGTGGACGTCGACCCGCTCAAGCCCCAGTTCCCGCTCTGGAACGTCCCGGCCAGCCGTTACGCGATGGCGGACCTGGCGACCGCGCTGCGGCAGCTGACCGGCCGGCTGGCCGCGGCGCGGCCCGACGCCGCGGCCGTCCAGGCGCGCACGGCCAGCATGCGCAAGGCGCACGAGGCGCAGCGCGCCCGGTGGGCCGAGCGGGAGCGCCCGGGGCCGGACGGCACGATCACTCCCGAGTACCTGGTCGCCTGCGTCCGCGAGGCGGCCGGGCCCGATGCGCTGGTGCTGACCGAGGCCATCTCCAACTACCACGCCGTCAGCGAGCACCTGCGGGCCAGCCGTCCCGGCTCGCTCATCGGCAGCGGCGGCGGGTCGCTCGGCTGGTCGGGGGGCGCGGCCGTCGGCGCGAAGCTGGCCGCGCCCGGCCGGACCGTGGTGAGCCTGGTCGGGGACGGGTCATACCTGTTCGGCGTGCCCTCGTCCGCGCAGTGGATGGCCCGCAGGTACCAGGCTCCCTCGCTGACCGTCATCTTCGACAACCAGGGCTGGAAGGCGCCCTCGCTGTCCACGCTCGCCGTGCACCCCGCGGGGAACGTCGCCGGCGGCGGGTTCGCCGCCAGCTTCCAGCCGGGGGCCGACCTGGCGGGCGTGGCCGCCGCGGCCGGCGGCGCCTACGCGCGCACGGTGACCGCCGCCGACCTGCTGCCGGTCACCCTCCGGCGCGCCCTCGAGCACGTCAGGAACGGCCAGAGCGCCGTGGTCAGCGTCCGCGTCCCGCCGGTCTGAGCCGCCGACCGTCACCGTAGATTGTTGTACGATCTCATACCAGCAGGTCTCGAAATCTTGCGCTTATAGCGCTGCTGTGGTTAAAGTCGGTTAAGATTGTTTGACACTTCAGAGGGATCGGCTGCGTAGGACACGCGAAGGGTCAGCAAGGTCACCAGGCAGGCGCCGCCTCGGGCGGCCTTGTTCCGCACGCCATTGCCCGCTCTGAACAACCTGCGGTCATGGATAACTCAGCCGACCGGAACCGCTTGCGCGGTGCGTGCCGCCGGCTGATGCGTGAAAGGGGTCCGCATTGCCGAGCGCGCTGCGGCTGTCCGCTGCCATCGCGACATACGGCCATACCAAGGCCTTGAAGGACAAGCAGATTGACCCGGCCGGATGCGAACTCGACTTCGTAGAAATCGAGCCGATCATCGCGGCGTTCCGGCGGATGATCCGGTCGCTCGAGTTCGACGTCTGCGAACTGGCCCCCACCACCTACCTCGCGGCACGGGAGGCCGGCATCCCCATTACTGCCCTGCCGGTATTCCTGATGCGCCGTTTCCATCACGGAGACATGGTCTGCCGTCCTGGCAGCGGGATCAGTTCACCGAAGGACCTGGAAGGGCGCAAGGTTGGCGTCCGCGCCTATACGGTGTCGACCGGCGTGTGGGCGCGAGGCATCTTGCAGCATGAGTACGGCGTCGATCCGGACTCGATCACCTGGGTCGTCGATGATGAGGAGCACGTCGCCTCGTACCGGCTGCCGCCGAACGTGGTCAAGACCGAGCCCGGGCAGTCGATCGCCGGGCTCTTTCACGAGGGCGGCATCGACGCGGCGCTGACCGGCCCGGCCGGCATCGGCCGGTCCGGGGCGCCGGCCGCGGGCTGGGCCATTGCGGGCGCCGGGTTCGACGAGGCGCGGAAGCAGTCGGCCGACTTCTACCCGCTGTTCCCGGACGCCGCCGTCATAGAGGCTGACTGGTACCGCCGGACCGGGATCTACCCGATACACGGCCTGGTGGTGGTCAAGACGGAGATACTCGACGGCAGCCCATGGCTGGCACAGAGCCTCGTAGCCGCCTTCACCGAGTCGAAGCAGGGTTTCCTCAATTCGCTCCGCGCTGGCATCGACGACGCCAAGGAGTTCGCGAGCTACAGCTCACTCCGCAAGATAGTCGGCGATGATCCGCTGCCGTACGGCAGCGGCCCCAACCAGAAGAGCATCGAGGCGCTCATCGACTACTCGGCCGACCAGCACATCATCGCGAAGCGGCACGACGCCGAAGAGCTGTTCGCGCTCTAGCCGCTGCCGCGTGCCGCACAATTCTGATCCGCTCAGACAGGGAGTCATCCGCATGCCCCGAGTACTGGCAGACATCCATCCGCACGTGATTTCGCCGGACGAGTCCAGGTATCCCAAAGTGCCGCTCGGCGGCGTCCGGTCCAAGTGGTCGGAAGAGCGTCCCGTCGACTGGGAGCAGCTATCCGCCGCGATGGACGAGGCGGGTGTCACCAAGGCGGCCGTGGTTCAGTCCTCGACCACATACGGCCACGACAACTCGTACCTGGCCGACTGCGTGGACCGGGCGGGCGGAAAGATCACCGGCGTCTGCTCGGTGGGATTCATGGATGACGACGTGATCCAGCAGATCGAGTACTGGATCGGCGAGCGCGGGATGTCCGGGGTCCGGCTGTTCACCACGGGAAGCACCATGGGGCAGGCCGGCTGGCTCGACGACGCGAAGACGAAACCCGCCTGGGCTTACGTGGCCGAGCACGGCATTCCTGTGTGCGTCCAGCTCACGGCCCCGGCCCTGCCCCAGCTGGAGAACGTGCTGAAGGAGTTCCCCGGACTTTCCGTCATCCTCGACCACGTGGCGATGACCGACTTCACCGACGGGCCGCCGTACGCCGCCGCTGATGCGGTGTACGGCCTGGCCCGATTCGAGGGCGTGAACCTCAAAGTGACGTCGCGCACCCTGCTGAGCGCCGCGCGAAGCAGCGGCGGATCGCCCGCCGCGCTCAAGGAGCTCATCGGGCACTTCGGCAGTGACCGTATCGCATGGGGTTCTAATTACCCGGCTAACGAGGGCACGCTCGGCAGCCTGGTGCGCCTGCTGCAGGAGGCGACCGCCGACCTGACCGACGCCGACGCCGGCAACATCTACAGCGGCACCGCCGTGCGGCTCTACCCGAAGCTCGGGTAGGCCAGGCCCGGCACTGCCCAGCCCGTTCACTGTTGGCCCAGAACGCAGGAGGAACACCCTGATGCCGGACCTGGTATCCGTTGTCGTTGGCAGCTATCCGCACACTGCCAAGCTCAAGGCCGAGCCGGGCTTCGCCGGGCTGACCGCCACATTCCCGGAGATATCCCCGGTCCACGACGCGTTCGACGACATGGTCCGCACCCAGAAATGGGACGTGTGCGAGATGGCGATCGGCGCGTTCCTCCAGGCGCACGAGGCGGGGAAGCCGCTGCTGCTGCTGCCGGCCGTCATGGTCGGCGGGTTCCACTACAAGAGCATCTACGTCGCGCCTGACTCCGATCCCGGTTCCCCGGCGGACCTGACGGGCAAGCGGATCGGCGTGCGCTCCTACAGCCAGACGACCGGGCTGTGGGTGCGAGGCTGGCTCTCCTCCGATTACGGGGTCACGCCAGGCAGCGTGACGTGGGTGACGACCGAGGGCTCGCACTCCGCGGAGTATCACGACCCGGCGAACGTGGTGCGCACCGATAACTCGCTGCCAGATGGCCTGCGCAACGGGCAGATCAGCGCGGCGATCCTCGGTTCCGGCGCTCCAGCGGATCTCAAGCCCCTGATCGCGGACTGGGAAAGCCAGTCACGCGGGTGGTACGCGAGGCACCAGACCGTGCCGATCAATCACATGGTGACCGTGACGCGCGACCTCGCCGAGCACCGTCCGGATGTGCTGCACGCCGTCTACCAGAGCATGGCCAATGGCATCGCCGAAGCTGCCAGGACCGCGGCCGCGGATCCGGCCGCGCTGCCGTCGGCGATCCGTTACGGGCTCGGCAACGTGCGCGACGCGGTCCGCCTGGCTGCTGATTACGCGCTGGAGCAGGGCCTGATCTCAGCGCCGGTGGGCGACATCGACTCCCTGTTCGCCATCAAAGACGACTGACCTCGCAGGCACCGCCGTGGGCCCGCCGGAGCCAGCCTGCGGGCCACGAAGTGAATGGAGCAGATCGGACATGCCCAGCAATCCCGCTGTCGTATCGCGGATCGAGCGCGCCGGCGAGCAGCACGTCAGGGAGCTGACCAAGCTCGGCGTGGCGACCGTGCACGAGGCGAACGGCAGAAGCGGGCTGATGCACGGCATCCGGCCGGTGACGGGCGGTGTGGCAGCCGGCGGCACGGCGATCACCTGCCTGAACTTCGCCGGGGACAACCTGATGCTGCACGCGGCAATCGACGTCGCCCGGCCAGGAGACATGATCGTTGTCGGGGTGACGGCGCCGTCATCGCACGGCATGTTCGGCGAGCTGCTGGCGACCAGCTGCCGTGCGCACGGCGTCACCGGAGTGGTGCTGGACGCGGGCGCGCGTGACTCGGCCGAGCTGTGCAGCATGCAGTTCCCGGTCTGGGCGCGCACCGTCTCCGCAGCCGGCACCGCGAAGGCCATCCCCGGCTGGGTGAACATCCCGATCAGCTGCGGCGGGCTGGTGGTGTTCCCGGGCGACGCGGTTGTCGCGGACGACGACGGCGTGGTGGTCGTGTCGCGAGCCGACACCGCGGAGGTGCTCGACAGGGCCACACGCCGGCTCGATCACGAAGCAGCGCTGCGCCCACGGTTCGCTGCCGGGGAAAGCAGCCTCGACACGGGCAACCTGCGCGGGATTCTGGCCCCCTACACGCGGCGGGACTAAGAATGATCATTGACGCTCACGGCCACTACACCACCGCCCCGGCCGCTCACTGGGAGTTCCGCAGGAGGCTACTGGAGGCACAGGACGACCCGGCGCGGATGCCCAGCCTGTCGTCGGTCAGCATCGTGGACGATGAGATCCGGGAGAGCGTTGACGGCGCACAGCTCCGGCTGCAGCGTGAACGCGGCACCGATCTGACGATCTTTTCGCCGCAGGCCTCGGGTATGGCTCACCACGAAGGCGGGCCGGTGACCAGCGCTGTGTGGTCGGCGGCGTGCAACGACCTGATCAGCCGGGTCTGCCGCCTTTACCCGGAGAACTTCGTCGGGGTGTGCCAGCTCCCGCAGTCGCCCGGGGTAAGCCCCGAGACGTCGGTAAAGGAACTGCGGCGGTGCGTCGTTCGCGTCATGAGCAAGCGGGCGGACGGCTCAAACCGCGCCGGACGCGGCTCGGCCGACCTGTTCCTGTGCTTCGACGAGGTCGTCGGCCTGGCGCCGGGGAACCTGCAGACGATCACGCGCGACCGCACCGTCGTGGTCTCGTCGAGCAGCCGCACGCCCACCGGCCAGATGATCACGGATGTGAGCCGGTCACTCCCGGACGCGGACAGTATCCAGCGGGTCCTGCGCGATGCCGTCGGCTCGGGCAGGCTGTATCGCGTCGATGCGCAGGCGCAGGCCCGCTCCGCACTCGGATCGGCGACCTATGCGAACGTTTTCCTGCTGGGCGTGGCGTTCCAGGCCGGCGCGATTCCGCTGAGCGCCGGCGCGATCGAGGAAGCGATCTCGCTCAACGGCGTCGCGGTCGCCGCGAACCGCCGCGCATTCGGCCTCGGCCGCCGTTGGCTGCTGGCGCAGGACGAGGTGCTGGCGCAGGGCGAGCTGCCGCCGCAGGCTACGGCGGCCGCCGCGCCGGTCACCGGCCTCCCGCCCTCGGTGCAGGCCGCGCCCGGGCTGCGCGACGCCGTCCTGGTCCGGCTGGCTGACCTGACGGAATACCAGGACAGCAAGTACGCCGCACGGTACCTGGATTTCGTGAGTGCGGTGGCCGACCGGGAGGCCGCCGTCGTCGGCGGCGGCCGGCACGATCTGTCGCTGGCAGTCGCGGCCAACCTGCACAAGCTGATGGCGTATAAGGACGAATACGAGGTGGCCAGGCTGCACCTGAACGCGCTCGCGGCGGGGAAGTTCGGCTCGGATGTCCGCGTGTCCTTCAACCTCGAGCCCCCGGTGCTGAAGGCCCTGGGCTACGACCACAAGGTCGAGGTGGGTCCCTGGTTCCGTCACGTCTTCCGGGTGCTCCGGGCCGGGCGGCGGCTGCGCGGCTCGCGCCTCGATCCGTTCGGCCTGACCGAGGTACGCCGGCTCGAGCAGCGGCTGGCGCGCGACTACGTCAGCGGCCTGCGGATCGCGCTGGAGGTACTCACGCCGGACTGCTACGACGCTGTCTGCGACCTGGCCCGGCTGCCGGACCTGGTCCGTGGCTACGAGGAAGTGAAGCTCAGGAACGCCGCACGTTACGATGCGCAGCGCCAGGACCTGCTGCACGCGATCCTGCAGGGCAGCGCGGCGGCCGGCTGAGGACGGCCCCGCATGGGGGATCGGTGCCTTGCCCTGCCGCCCGGCAGGCTCATTCCACGATCCCGACGGCCGTTACCGGCGATGGGTAAATTCAGGATCGTGGCGTTTGCGTCCGCCGCACGACGAAGGAGCGACCGCAATTGGCTATAGGCAACGGCCGCCGGGACGAGAAGGCCAAGCTTTCGTCAAATCGGTACGGCCAGGCGTATGACAGGCTGGTCTCGATCCTGCTCTCGGGCAGGATCGAGCCGAACACCCGGCTGACAGAGGCCGAGCTGACTCAGATGCTCAACGTCTCACGCGGGACGATACGGTCCCTCCTGGTCAGGCTTGCCCAGGAGGGATACGTGACGAGCGAGGTCAATCGCGGAGTCCGTACCCGGATCTTCTCCGTCACCGACGCGGTCGACATCCTGGAGGCCAGGGAGGTCCTCGAGGCCGCGCTCGCGGCGAAAGCGGCCGAGCGCGCGGCGCAGCAGGAACTCGATGACCTCACGCGCACGGTCGGTGCCATGCGCGAAGCTCAGCTCAAGGGCGCGCAAGACGAATACTCGGGGCTGAATCGCAGCTTCCACCAGCAGATCAGGAGGGCGGCACACCAGGAAACGCTGGCCCGGTTCCACGACGCGCTTCTCTACCCGCTCGTGATGCGGCAGTACCGGAACCTGGAGGCGCCGCATCCACGTGCCGGGTCGCTGGAGGAACACCAGGCGATCCTGAGCGCCATCATCACCCGCAACCCGGAAGCGGCGAGCGCGACGATGCGGCACCACATCGCCTCGGCTCGGCAGGGGCTGCTGCTGAAATACGCGCCCGGTTCCGGCGATCCTGCTGGCCTCCGGCAGGAGCCGGCCCGGGATGGCGGGCCCCGGTAAGGGGCTCGCGGTGGGCTACTGCTTGCGGGCCACGCCGGCGATCACCTGGCTGTCCCGGGACGGCAGGACGGAGAGCTCAAGGCCCGGGTGCCACTGGCGCGCGCCGACCAGCCCGGGCGGCACCAGTTCCAGCGGGCCGAAGAAGCCCGCGATGTCCGGCAACGGGTGGCTGTACACCGGGGCGGCCTGGGACGAGTAGGTGCCCAGGCTCTCGTCCGCGGCCTCACTGCCGGCGTGCAGCACGGAAAGCACCAGGCAGCTCCCGGGTGCGAGCGCCGCCGCGTACCTGGCCGCCAGGTCCCGCGCGACGTCGGCCGTGAAGAAATGCAGCAGGTAGCCCAGCGCCAGGCAGACCGGCGCCGAGAGGTCGAGGCTCGCCCGGACGCCGTCCAGGGTCGCCGCCACGTCGCGCACGTCCGCGTCCAGGACGGAGACGTACGGGTTTCCCTTGGCGAGCAGTGCGCGCAGGTGGCTGATCACGACCGGGTCGTTGTCGACGTACACCACCCGCGCATCGCCGGTCACCGCCTGCGCCGACTCGTGCGTGTTCGGAGCCGTCGGCAGCCCGCAGCCCAGGTCGATGAACTGGCGGATTCCCTGGTTCGCGGCCCAGGTCACGGCGCGGGCGAGAAACTGACGGTTCTCAGCCGCCAGATCTGCGATCAGCGGGACGAGCGTAAGCAGCCGGTCCGCCAGCTCACGGTCCGCCGCGAAATTGTCCTTGCCGCCGAGAACATAGTCGTAGACCCGCGCGATGCTCGGCGTCTTCGGGTCGAACTCCGGCACGGCCCAATCCTAGAAGCCATCGGCATGCGCCTTCGCGGGGACGGCGCACTGGCCGCTGATCTTCGCGATCGCCAGGTGCCGGTAACATAGCGTCGGCTGGCCCGGGCCGTCCCGCCCGGGCTCGGCGCGCGATGCGCAGGTTTGGATGTCCTGGTTCCCGGTAGCTTATTGGTCAAGTGGAAACGGGCCGGGCCACCGCCTTCCCGGTGCCGGGATCTCCTGTTTCCGTGGTTGGCGGACCGCTGGAGTCTTCCATGCTGCTCTGGTACGTTCCGGCCCCTGACGAAGCCCTGCTGGTCTCTGGTTCAAAGCGCCACCATCAGGACACAGAGTTCCGCATCGTCACTGGGCGTGGCTGTTTCGTGTGGCCTTTCAAGCACAAGGCTCGCGTGCTGTCGTTGGCATCGCGGGAGGCCGAGATCGCCGAAGAGTGCATCACCAGCCAAGGCGTCCGCCTCATCGTCCGGGCCGTTGCTGTGTTCGGGGTGGGGGACGACCTCGCATCGATCGCCAGCGCGGCGCGCCGCTTCCTGTCGGCGCAAGACCGGACGGAGGAAGTCGCCGCCCGCATGCTCGCCGCGCATCTGCGGGCAGTCGTCGGCGGGATGACCGCCGAGCAGGTCGTCTCCGAGCGCGACCGGCTGACGCAGGAACTCGGGAAACGCAGCCGCGCCGAAATGGGAAAGCTGGGCTTGGTTGTCGATGCCGTGGAGATCCAGCAGATCGAGGACACCGCTGGCTACATCGCGAACCTGGCCGCCCCGCATGCCGCCGCCGTGGCGAGCCAGGCCCGGATCGCCCAGGCAAACGCCGACCTTGAGGCCTCCGAGCGCGAGCGGGACGTGGCTGAGCTGAAGGCCGCGTACGAGCGTGACCTGGAACTCAAGCGCGCCGGGTACCTCGCGGAAACAGAGCGGGTCAAGGCCGAGGCCGCGCAGGCGGGACCGCTTACCGAGGCGCGCGCGGCCCAGGAGGTGACCGAGCAGCAGATGGTGCTGGCGCGGCGGCAGGCCGAGCTCACCACGCTCCGGCTGGAGGCCGAGGTCCGGCAGGCGGCCGACGCCGAAGCCTACCGACGGCGCGTCCTCGCAGAAGCCGACCGCGACCAGGCTAAGCTCGCCGCCGACGCGGAGGCGTACCGGATCATCACCACCGCACAGGCGGAGGCCCAGGCAGCGAAGAATAACGCGGCCATGGCGGCGATGGACATGCCCCCGCAAGATCAGGACCTCCGGCGGCGCGGGCGCGTGCGTCAGCGCCGCGCGGCCGACCTGCCCGTGCAGAGCCAAGCGGCAGCTGTCCGGGGCTGACGAGCCGCGGCGCGCGGGCGAGCGCGCAGCCTGAATCTCGCGGGAATGTTTGCCGTGCCTGGCCGGCGGGCAGTTGATGTGCCGGACTTTTCGCCTGAAGCCGACAGGCAGTTCAGCGCTACGTCCGCTTGGTGATTGCCGAGTACAGGAGGCCCAGCATGGTGCTGGCCGGGCGTAGCGCCACGCGCCCCAGCACGTCAGCGCCCGACGACACCGACGATGCCGCCTGGATCGTGCAGCGGATGGTGCTGGATGCTGGCGCCCAGGCGGCGAGGCTGAGACGGCAGGCGTCCGTGCAGGCAGCCACGATACGCGAAGCCGCCGAACGCGAAACCGAGCTGATATGGCAGCAGGCGTCCGCGCAGGCGGCCGCGATACGCGAAGCCGCAGAACGCGACGCCGCGGAGCTGCGGGCCACCGTCATGAAGCTCTCGGCCGGACCGGGCGGCCTGGTCACTGTCGACGGCGACGTTGCCATCCAGGAGGTCGTGAGGCTGGTCGCCAAGCCCGGAACCAAGCCGACGCGCAGCCCGCGGGGCCGGCCCAGGCAGTTGCAGGCGATGCGGGTGGCCGCGGCGGCTACCGCGGTGCTGTTCTCGTTCGCTGTGATCACCGGAGCTACGGAGATCGGGCTGCATGGGTTCAAGTTCTTCGTGTTTCGGTCGGCCGGAGCGGGCGAAACGGGAGGCGGCGAAACTGACCAGCAGTTTTTGGCCAAGGAGGCCGCGGCGGCAAGGGCCGCTGCGCAGGCCGCTGCGAAGACCCCGGCCCAAAAGGGCGCACCCGCCAAGACGTCATCCCGCGAAGAGCACACATCATTGCGCGAAGAGCACATCGGGATGGTGAACCGTCGCAACCACTGAATAAGTCGCAACCACTGAATAAATAGCCTGCCGACGAGCTGCACGGCAGCCGGTTAACGGTGCCAGCCGAGGGCTAACCGGATGGGGAGCGATCCAGGCTCTGCGGAAGGGAGAATCTGCGCGATGGCTACCACCAGGGAGCCGTATTCACCCGCTCCACCAAGGGCCGGGTATGGCGGCCCGGACACCTACCAGCCGGACCCGTACCCCGGCGCGTCACGGCCAGCTTGGCGGGTGTCGGCACGGGCTTAATCGTCTGGTGATAGTCGTCCCAGGCAGGTAGCGGTGTCGGGTGGTCGGGTCAGCACACGTTGAAGATGTTGTCGGGTGGTTGCGGCGGACGGCGATGTTCTCGACATACAGGTGGTCGTCGCGGGGGTCCAGGGTGAGGACGGCCGTGATGGGTGAGCCCGTGACCCAGGTGGTGCCGGCCTCGACCGATGGCCCGTAGTCGCGGAACGTCGGGG
>Ga0335075_10001553_pt1 | contig 37697 bp, 46 predicted proteins | sample Lox_Sample_24_FD_206723 | JGI IMG/M metagenome (GOLD analysis project Ga0335075, IMG submission 206723) | Soil microbial communities from Loxahatchee National Wildlife Refuge, Florida, United States - Lox_Sample_2.4 | ecosystem: Environmental > Terrestrial > Soil > Wetlands | place: USA... | reverse complement strand
GCCCATTGCCGTAGGCCTACTGACAGAATTGGACGTGGAAAGGCCGCATAGCTCACCGGGAGATCCCGCGGCCCGCGGCTGTCGCTTAAGTCGTTAGCCTCCGCCTACTCAGCGTCGCGAAGCCAATTCCCCTGTGACAAAATAGAGTTTCGGATGAGACTGAATTTCGGTGGGGTTCTCGCGAGCGACTGGATCCGGACCGCAGCCAGGTTAGACGTATTATTTGCGGACAGCCATTTACGCAACACCTTGCTGCACATGGTTATCCTGGTTCCAGGATTGGTGAACTTCAAAACTGTGTAGCGATTTCGAGCGGCTTAGTGGAGAATTGGGTTTGCACCGCCACAGAAATACGGCCCCACAAGCAAAACTGTACTCCCACACAAAAGAATGGATTATGTAGGTCCACACAAAGAAAACTCGACAGTCTGGGTCTACAGTGGAACTAGCCATGTTATTCGATGCACTGATCGGTGGGGTGCCAATCATTTGTGCTGCTTTTGCGTGTTATGTTCAGAGCCGCGGTATTGCAGCTATACATTGTGTAACCACATCGCTTTTCAGCCGTCGATTCGTAGATTGATCGTCGGCTAAAACAAGTGTATAATTAATACTCGAAATTATCTGATCTCTCCACGAATCTCCACGCTATTGAAATAAAACTCGATTGTTTAAAATCTGCCTTAAAAGTTTGGTTGGAGGGGTAGCTGACCTACCCCCTATTCTTTCTACCCGCAATAATGCATACAGGCGGAGCACGACCGTAACTGCATCGGCAATGACGAAATAATACAGAGTCTAATGACGGGCATAATGTATAGTAGGAGCAGGAGATATACGTCGACGTTGACGTGATCACTATGACACAGCTATTATTTACACAAACCTTCAATGCTTCCATTGCCAGTGCTTTCCTTGTGTAATACAGGTAGTCGAGTTTTCGTGGCCGTTAAATGTAACCTGACATTCCCCAGTGAGGAAGGCAGTGACACCTTCAGCTGGGCAAAGCTCAAGATCTGGTTTAACTTTGGCTTTCTTCCTGAGCTTCTGCCATGCCGTTGTCACGTCGCAGGTCTTGGCTAGACATGCTGGTGTAGATCTTGTTTCCAGATCGGGCCGCTCGTGGTCTGATTCGACGTCATATCGTGGGACAACATTTGATACTTCTCGGATTTCGATATCTGTCCACTGGTCTACTACGGGGACTGCGAAAGATTCTCAACATCCTTGGAACACCATGACTCAATTCATGAATAAAATATATACATTTCCTTTTGATTGCTTAATCTTTTCGTTGACATTTTCCTATTTCGATGATTCATTGATCTCAAATCAAACAAGTATCGAAAGAATCCAAATCCCCAACCACCCACCGATACCTGAGAAAAGATAGAATCGACCTATCAATTAGAAATTGTCTCATTGAATTCTTACGGGAAGACTGATTGTGAGAACCTGCACTTTTCTGGGTTGTGCTTGAACTTGTTGCGGCAGCTGTAGCAGAGGAAGTCATATTGGTAGCAGCACCCGTAGTAGCCTTTGGAGCTGTCGCAGGACTTGTACTAGCACCAATTGTGGTAGTTTGTGGTGCACCAGCAGATGTCATAGTCGGTGCGGTAGGGGATCCAGTTTGTAGGAAATCAGTGCAGACATAAGGAACATCGGTAATGTTTTGCTGGTTAATGGAGGCTTGAAAGGTATATGTGGGACTGTAAGGAGTACAGCCACTCTGTCCTGGATTTTCTTGGATACCAACGGTAGCACAGGCAGCAAATTGAGTTAGGGGGAGATATGCGACACCTGACACCGGAGCAACCTGAGGATACTCAACAGCATAAGCTTCTAATGCAATGTCAACTTTTTCCAATTAACAAGGGGTACCGCAGCAACTAGTAACGTTGGAATTAGGATAAAAATCTGCCGCTTGGCCGCATTCCTGTTCAAAGCAAAGAAGCACTTCATAAAGGGTGTTTCCAGTATCGTATTTGCAGAGACACCAACCGACATCACCAACACTGGGTGGACAGAATTGACTGACACAGAAAGAGACGTCGCAACTTGCTAAGGCAAGGGCAATTAAGCTGTTGAAAGTCAACAACGTTCCAAACGCGTACTGCATTTTGAATGCGTGGAAGGAACGGGAATGTGTTGGCAGGGAGGTGCGAAGGAGGCTTTTTATAAGGTTGAGCAGATGCAGGCGAATCATCACAGGGAAATTAGTAAATTTAGCACTGCTTTGTCATGTGCGCAAAGACCCTGCACGGTCGGCTAATATGGACAAGTTGGCTATCAGCGGTCGGCCACTGTCCAGGAAATAGTCATCGGACTATTTTTCCTTCTGGTGAAAATAAGCGACGGCTACTGAGGCTGTGACCTTAAGCGAGGGTCAACCTCTCGGAGGATTAATCTCATTCGAAAAGTCTAAATTATAAATAGAAATAGAACGACAGCACATATTATTACTGTACGTCCGCATATGGATGTGTACACAGGGGGTGTATGTATGTATACAGACGAGTACATGAAGAATAGAAAGGCAATTGAAAAACAAAAGGGTATATGTATAGGCTTAATCCCTCACCCTACCTTATCAACAAGCCCCAAAACACATTGATGAGATACAAAACGGGGCCGTGATATTCTGTTACAAGACTACCGCACAGTTAGTGATATATGATATTTCCAACCATTCTCCCATTGCGAGTCGGCGTTGATGATGCCGTGACGTAGTACTCGATCGAACCTTCTTGATTGCCCTGCACAGGATGAATAACGAGCTTGACATCCTTTATAAGCTCTCCCGAGAGCGCTGCTCCGGCCAAGATATCAAGACTTTCGCGGTCAATACCCGATAGAATCGATATCAAGCCGAAGCCTTTGTCTATTGGTGTAGAGTGGAACAAAGTCGTTAACCCAAGCATGATTAACAATAACAACGGTTGTATAGCGAGGACAGTATAGAGTAGGGCTGACTTCTGCAACGTCGGTCGGATGTAAATAACGCTGTCATTGACTTGGTAAATGAGCCCGACCTCCTCGTTTGTGAAATTGTAGCCATAATTCCCCGAAAAATGGTGCCATTGTGGGTTAACAAGTGGTTGATCTATCGCCAAGGGAGCGGTATCGAAAGCTGCGATTCTCGACCACAGCATAGCCGCAGCGGCGGTTGCGAAGTACGGGCCAGCCCAGGATGATTGGTTCCTGGTCGTAGCGAACGGGCCAAGGAACTCCATGAGAGATGACATGTACCAGACGCCGAGAAATAAGGCGTTGTCGATGATGGGGATCTGGTACTGCGGCAGCATGGTTCCGTTGCAGGAGCCTTCCACGAGCTGAATGCCGCCACGGGTGATGGACCAGGTGCCTTGGCACTGCTGTCGCGTCACGTCGTAGAGTTGGGCGTAGTAAGAGAAGTTGGAGCACGAGGATAGATAGTCGATGCCCAAGTCGGGGCAGAGGCCGATGTATTGCGGGCTCTGGTTTCCAGGCGAAGGGTTATCCACAAGCTGCACTGCCCAGCCATTCATCATGGATTGATGAGAATATGCTCCTGAGCTTTCCTCAGCGGCTAAGCAAGTAGACATAAAAGTTGCGTTCCACCCGTCTGCGTCTTCCTCCTTCGAACGGTTGAATCTAGCGACGGTGGCGAGGACAGGGGCTGTCAGATTCCACGACTCTCCGTCCGCAAGCAGTGATTGGATGGCCGAGACGTAGCTTGGTTGCGGCATGTCCAGGACAGCGGTACTCTCATTGTTCAGCAGGAGCACATTGTAGCCGTAAGGCTGCACATCAGTCGGCAAGGCTGGCTCGATGGTGGACTGATTGGCTGACGACGATGGAGTCGAGGCCACGGCAAAAGCCAACGTGGCGTTGAAGAACAATGTGATGCCTCTTGTTTCGCCGAGTGACTGAACACCCGGAGGAGCGAACATACCGTAGTACGAGGAGTTGCCTGTATACGTCGTAACGTTGACATGCATCACGCTCTCGCCGCCCGAGAAGCTCTTGTATGCAACGCTCAGCCCCATGGGAAGGCCCAGCATGAGACCCAGAACCAGGCGCCAAATAACACTGAGCCGCGAAGCAAAAAGCTGATTGCGAACAATGCCGTCGTAGTTTTGGAGGGTGGACCGGCCGAAGCGCGCCTCGATGAGCAGGAATAGGCGTGGTGCAACACTGCTGAGGCACAGGTTCATGACACTAAGTAAGAAGCCCACCACGATTAGTTGGTTCGTTCCCTCACCCAGACGCCATGAGACGCTTTCGCTAGCCACCGCGATGACTGCAAGCGCGAGGCATATGAGCGACACACCGGCTGCTAGTAGGTCGACGATGTGGATACTTTTCTTCACAGTCGGCTTGCCGAGTGGTTGAAAGGACGACTTATTCACAGTAGAAGACGATGCCATGTTGGGTACGCGGAGGGGTTGCTCTTGGTCACTCACAGATTGTGTCGTGCCTCGGGGAGAAGCGATGTCCGATATGCTAGTATTCGCATCGTCAAGTTTTCCTTCATCAAGGCTTTTGATAACATTTTCAAGGACTGTTGCGTCGAAAGGGGCTCGATCATTCCTCGTTATGACTTGGTCTATATTGAAGACTTTCTCGCTCGAGTCAATATTCGAAACACACTCTTCGACCGACTACAGTGTCAGTAGCAGAGGATATAAGAGAGACCTGTCTCAACCGGCCCAGCATCATAGCGATCAATCCTCCAGTACTTGTGCGCCTAATGAAGTCGAAATATAGGGATGGGAGAGCTGCATGCCGAGTACCGCTTCGGCGCTGGATTTCTTGTATGATTTCCTTCAAAATCAAAAGCGAAGACAATCTCCCCACGCCTCCTTCCGAGGATATTAGTCCTGTCTCTGATTGTCTCCGGGCGGAGGAGTTTCCGGGGGATGATGCTTCTTGCATGCTCTTCCACTTCTTACCGGCTTGATATCACTGAGGCTGATATTACGCCGATTGAAAGGGTGATTTCGATTTTCAATGAGCGCGAAGCTTCGTTGAAACTAGACGCTTACGAAAGATTGAAACCAGTGGACGCTTTTATGTCGTCTGTATTTTCATGTAACTGGGGCGGCTACGTTGTGGTATTCAAATATTGCGGGGGAAGTAGGTGGCTGAGCCGGCGATTCATAGCGAAAATTGAAAAGCTTACATTACGTGATTCGACGATTAAGCGATTGGTGAACGCTATGCCGCTATTCCGTCACATTCCCACACAAAATTAATGTGGGCAGGAACTTGAACTTTTCGGATGGCCAGAAACGAGAGGGAGGTCGGATTAAGAAACAAGCAAACGGAAGGCTTCTTAAAGGGGTGGATCGCTGTCGGACCCAATATGGAGATGCACAATTGACTAGACTAAACATAATTAATGAAATATTTCTCTCTGAACCCATTTGCTTCACCACAATGTTGAAATGAACGGACTAATTCACGTCTCTCGCAATAGTACTAACCTCCTGAACATGAAAATAAATACAGTAATTATCAACTTAATAGTCCGTCAGCCGATCCTTCACTTAAATCCACAGTCTCTCCGGCTTAAGGTCAGCGGAAGAATTCATTACCAAGGATACCTGTTTGTAATCGTTTCTGTAATGATTGAAGTTCCATGACATTAGTCATCGTAAAGCGATGGTCTTCTCCAAAAACCTTTCGGCTCAATTCAACAACCTTTTGCCGCAGCTCAACAGATTCATGAAGCTTCCCTTGCTTTTCGTACCCACAAGCCAACCAGTGCAAGGTCCGTGCCGTAGCAGGGTGTTCAAGGCCTACTTTTGGTATCATGGTGTTTTGAGCTGCTTCAAGCAGATCCACCGAATCGCCAATTCTGCCTGAGGCTTGATAAATGTTTGCTAGGTTCGCTGTCGCAATCAATGTGTCTGGATGGTATTCCCCGAGCACTTTTTTCCTTCCCTCCAACACTTTCTCTTCCAATTCCGCTGCCTTCTGCCATTGTTCTTGATCTCGATATGCCATTGCGAGATTGTTCATTGCTAATAGGGTATTGGGATGTTCGTTGCCAAGCAAATGTGCCATCACGTCCAATGCTCTCACTTCAAGTAACTCCACAGCCTTCTCCAATTGACCTTGATTTTTATATGACACCGCTAAATTGTTCATTGCTAGCAAGGTGGCAGGGTGATCTTCGCCACGGGCTTTTATGCGTGCTTTCAACACTTCCTCCTGTAGTTTCACTGCTTTATCCCATTGATTATAATCATTATATGTTATGGCCAGATTGTTCATTGTCTGCAAGGTCTCAGGATGGTCTCGGCCCAACAGTCGTATGCGTATCTCGAGAATATCCTCCTGCATCTCCAGCGCCTTATCCCTTTGTCCGAGGCTTTGATATGTCACTGAAAGATTGTTTATTGCATTCAGTGTAGTAGGATGTTCTTTACCGAGAGATTGCGTCATGATCTCGAGTACCTTCTCCTGTAGTTTCATTGCATCTATCCATTGTCCTTGATCTTTATATGCCAATGCAAGGTTGTGCATTGTTTTCACATTGTCGGGGTCGTTGGAAGTACCCAACCCTTCTCTGGCGTCCAACACCTTTTTCAGAATCTTCACTGCCTCTTCACTTTTCCCTGCATGCTGATATGCTGATCCAAGATTGTTCATGGCAGTCAGGACGTAAGGATTTCCTTCGCCTTCATCTTGTGCTCCTGCCTCCATGACTTTCTTTAGCAGACTAATTTCCTTCTCCCAATCCCCCTGATCCCCGTATACCAGTGCAAGATTATTAATCGCTCTCAAGGTTCGTGGATGCTTTTCACCAATGGTTTGTTCCATTAGATTCACCGCCTTCTCATATAGAATAATAGCGTCTTTTTCCCGTCCTTGGTCATGATATACGGATGCAACATTATTCATGGCCACCAACGTATCAGCGTGCTCTTTAGCAAACAGTTGTTCCCTTGCCTTCAAGACTCTCTCATACAATTGGACTGCGTCTTTCAGTTTCGCTTGATCATGATAATTCGTTGCAAGATTAGTCATTGCATCTAACGTAGCAGGGTGTTCTTCGCCAAATAGTTTTGCCCTTGACTTCCAAACTTTCTCCTGTAGTTCCACTGCCTTCACATATAGCCCTTTGGCTTGATACGTGCATGCAAGATTGTTCATCGCCGATAGAGTGTCAGGATGGTCTTCGCCAAACAATTGTACTGTGGCCCGGTACACGTTGTCGTACAGTACAAAGGCATCATCATATAGCCCTTGGTCATGATATATGGATGCGAGACTTCTCATTGCTGTTAGAGTATCAGGATGTTGATGAGGAGCTATGGCGACTCGTGGGCCCGTGTCTAGGCTCAGGTGTAAGGATCCGATGGATCTTGTGCCAAACCCGATGTTCCTTTTTTCCTTCATTTTTATCCATTTTGAAGTTACTCAAAGACCTGAGCTGACTAAAATCGGATATTTGTATCGTCGATTGTTGGTGGAAGTCGGCTATCAACAAGTCGGAATTGGGCTCTGGCTAGCCGAGGGGTAGGAATACGGATGCCAGTACAGTTCAGATTTAAATCGAGTAGGAGTAGTTACGGTGGGCTGCAACCCCACGGAAATACATACGGTCTCATGACCAAAACTGTATTCCCGATGAATTAATTCGGTCGCTCATTCACCTTCCAATCACACAACTCTTTAGTACACATGGCTCCGAACTTTAAAAGCACGCGGCGATTTCAGCCGATAGACCGGAGGCTGTCCCCACACAAACCTTGAACAATTTGTGAGTCCGTCGGGACGGGCAGCATTTTCCGGTTTCCCAGTCAGATTCCACAGCGAAATCAGCTTCATGTGATATTGATCTGCCGCAATCACAATTCACAAATGCCTCTGCAACTACCAACACAATCGAAACAAAAAGTAATCTATCGAAATCAGCTTGAAAAGTTGCTATAACCACCCCGGGCCCTAAACCCGATCCTAACTCTATTCTCGCTGAGCCTGACAATAAAAAAGGGTGATTATGGGATTAAATATATAGGGGTGTATTAACAGGATTATATAGATAGGGTGCACTAACAGGTATAATATATAGTAGGGGTGCGATTATGGGATTATATATATAGGTTGTCATGACGGGCATAATATATAGTAAAAACAAGGAAGTCAAAACGTTGTAAATTATCTGAGGAACAAATCTCATTCTTGATAACCGAATGTACTCCGTATGTCGTTGGGAGGAAAGTTGCCCTGTCCCGTAGATTCCACCTTACAGTAGTAACACTCTCCAAACTGGTTCAATATCCCGCGGTGCCGACTGCAACCCCATGCGGTACGAATGTAACCATCATGACGGCCGCGGCAACTACGCCTGATGTTCTGGTTGAAATGCGTATAGCTTGCTGGCTGTGTATTTTCCGGAGGTACTCCTTCTGCTAGTCCGCAGGCGATACTGCTACATTAGCGTATCGAAACAGTTTATGTGCGTACCAATAATGCACCACTATAGCAATCGGATTCGGATGTGTCGCTGCCCCATTTGCTTGATCCGTCCCCGTTCCCCCTTCGTTCTGTGTGCTTTGCCCCTGGTGAGGCGCTAATAGCTCCGGATCTTCCTCTGGTTGTCGCGTATCTAGGTTTTGCAGGTTCTCTCTTGTGTATCTCTGCACGAAGTTCGCCAGCGTTACATCGGCGTCAGGGTCCGTTATGGCATCGAGGCTGCCCCAATCTTCTGGCTGGAATTCGCGATCACCGTCAAGAACTCTGTTCGGCGGTATCCCATCTACGATTAGAAATGCTGGTCAGCTATTCAAACCACTCGATTCATTCATTTGATTATGGCCTTCAGTTCCTTGCGTGGTGTCAGGACCCAGGGGAGCCGGTGAGGATCTGTAGAAATCAGTCTTATACTTACTGATGGTGTTTGGACCCCCCACTCCCAACGGTTTCGGGAGATGATTTAGCCAAGGAAAGCAACTCGGGTTCAGAAATAACGATTGCCCTGCCGAATTCGGCTACACTATCGTCTCCCGATTCTTGAATTTGGTTTTTGGTGTTATCATCGGCGAAATTTTGCTCTGGAATTTCAATCCCGATTCGATCTCGGTGATCTTGACGTTCCATAACAAGTTTTAGAGGAGGCCATAGCGAGTGCTGTGTTGGAGGGGCAGTCTCCCTCACTTTGTTCTCGGGAATGTCTTCAGGGCGCTCTGACAGCATAAATCCCCATACGATGTCCTGAGTCTCCTTCTCGACACAACTACACTTATAGATGATTTTTTCATGTCCAGATTGTCGCTCAATATATTCGCCATCAATTATGATCCCACACCGTTTGCTAAACCCATGAGTATTTGCATAAAGGAATTTGTACCAGCAGCTTCTCCAGTATGTCTTCTCCCATTCTGAATCGTCATTTTCAAGAACCCTCACATGAGGGGTTTCGGGCGCTGTTGTCAGTGTGAGAGCGTAGAGAATTGGCACCTGCGGTAAAAAATGGCGCCGCTTGTGAGGTCGGTATAATGTTGACATCCTTTCCAGTAGAAACGGCCGAATTGATGGATGAAAGGTTCGCTGCTAAGGGAGGAGTGCTAGAAAGGCTCGCATCCGTTCCCGGTTCGAGTTCGCCAACATAAAAAATCCTCTCTACAGGGTTGTTAAGTCGAGAATCGAGCACTTGTAGGACGTCGCGAGCAGCAGGTCTTTTCCACCAGTCGATATCAAGTGAGCGACAGATCAGTTCTCTGATGGAAACTGCAGTTCGTTTGTCCATTGGGAGAGGATCAAGGCACTTGGAATTATAAGGTTGCAGAAAGTACTGAGCAGTATCTATGTCGCTACAAAATGCCTTTTTTCGACAAGCTAATTCGTAAAAAATGCAGCCAAGTGCCCAAATGTCGCTGCCTTTCGTCACAAATGTCCCCGAGTCTGAGGCCCCCAACATTTCGGGGGCACGGTATCCGTCTGAGCCCTGTGAATATTTTGTAGTATATTTGATTCTGGAGGTGCCTTCAAAGGTGAGGCCAAAGTCAGTTAGCTTCCATGCATTGTCCTTCAGAGAAAGAAGCACATTTTGAGGTTTCAAATCTCGGTGGACCTCTCGAAGACTGTGGATATAATCCAGACCGTTAGTGACGTGATGCATAATTGTCCACATGGTCAAACACCCCGGGACATCGCCCTTGCACAACGGATCAAAATATTGATTCCCCATGGCATTTATATATTCTCCGTTAATGAACTGGCCAAGGTTCATTTCACATAGTTCCATATCGAGTGCATAGGTATCACCAGGCATCTCTCGATGTTCCAGTACCGTAATAATGTTCGGGTGCTTGCCATTCTCACTGATTTTGTTGATGACTCTAATTTCGTTTGCTATCGCCAAGTCAATGTCCTGTTCATCAAAACCCGTAGGGCGGATAAGCTTCCTTGCGAATTCCTTGGAATTAACAAAACAAAAGCAGATGTGGGAACCTGACGAGTCCGCCAGTTGTACATCTATAATTAGGTATGCTTTAGGTGGAGGTACTTGATAAACAGCGCCTAGGCTTCCCCGCCCAACCCTTCCTTGTGGAACGATCGCATCATCGTCAGTAGCCCAACGCGACTCCCTAGGAACCTTTTCTTGAAACACAGGTTTATCTTTTGGGTATTCATTTCCAGAGACACTCGATAGAAACTTGAGCAGATTTTCGTCTCCTTGACTTTCAATGTCCTTACCCACGATCGTTTCGCGGCTTCAGTCAGTACGGCGCACCAAGGTTTAACCTGTGAAGACGCATCTCCAGGTCTATGTTAGAAACTCGATTAATTCACAGAGAAGTTACCATTTTGACTTGCCCCTGTTGTCATTTGTTCATCCTTGGTCTTTCGTCGTTTGTGAGACCTGTCTGACTCTTCGATATTATCTCTGGGCATCGTGCTGTTGTGAGTTCCGGTGATTCAGAGTAAAGCGAAGAATCGCCGCCTGAATACAGTCGTAGTGGCCCTGCGCACAGCCGGGAAGCCGCCGGGGGCGCTGGGCCTCTGCCGGCTAAGCCTCTCTCACACTTCTACCGCACTCCGGCTCCTAACCGCGAGGCTAATCCGGTTTTGGGGCTGCGAGGAAATTTGCGGGTTTCCTGATCGTCAAGCCATTTTGCAGAATTGGGATTGAACCCCCACGGAAGTGCAATCCCATGACCAAAACTTTATTCTTCCCATCCGCAGATTGAATTTGGATTGCACCCCCACGAAAATTCGGTCTTACCCAAACTCTACTGTATTTTTCCCGCGGAATTGTGGCTTCACTGCGCAAAAACGACAGGCTGCGGTCGCTCATTCACATTCCAATCACACAACGAGCAGTTAACGTATGAACCGTATAATCGTAGAGACGCCAAGAAACGGGCGGAATGTGTTCGACGATGGTTAAAAGAACATCCGGCTCAAAAAATTGTACTTATTATTAACTAAGACCGAGACGATCTGGCCCTCCGTAGAAATGGTACTTCCGCCATATTTAGTGGCAACGTCAGACAGTTTCGAACCAGTCTGATATTTTTGCTCGATATTGCCACTGAATATGGCAGAAGTGCCATTTCTACAAGAGGGTCAGATCGCCCCGGTCTTACTTACCAATCGTGAGTTCATCGCATACCTTGTCGAGACCCACAAGTTCGGCAACTGTGAGGTTGGGAATTTCCAATTTCTATCACTCGAAGAGGCAGAAAATGTTGGGATTATTCAGCGCTGCAATCCCATGTATATAAAGACCTGTGTAGCCACATCTCAGGTATACAATTAACTCACTCACACTCATGCATATTTCTACAGAAAAGAGGCATAATTGTTGCAGTTCAAAGGGTATGCCCACTGATTATGGGCCATCCGTTTGGGCGAGCGTGTTGGTGCTGTCATGTCCGCATGATTTCTGAATGGAAGGAGCTATTGGTCTATGTCCTATATGATTTTGTAGGGAATATAACGCTACATACAACATAGCCTTTGCCCCTTCGTCAGGTATTTGAATTATACACTAGCAACTCCCGACGGCAGACTTGGAGAGATAGCTACCGGTGATCAGATATGATTTTTCTATGACCGCTTGGACAGTTGAGAGGAATTCATTCAAGTTGAGTTCGGAGGTTCCGTACGTTTCTGTAAGGGCTACGCCTATTTATATACTTGCACCCTCCTCTTGCCAGCGACGGTTGATTGCTCATTGCCCCACGAACACCAGTCAGAACTGTCGAAATTGTAACCAGAAATCAAGGGGCTGTACCGGAAATACAGCGCTATAACTTATAACCAGCTGAATCCACGACCCGTGATATGTACGGTTGCCATTGCTGTCTGTGGTCCAATGTGAAACACGTAGTACGTTGCCATTTGATATAATTTTGGATCTGTACATTAGTTCTGGTAAACTTGGATCTGCCAATCAGTGGTCCGGTAATGTTGAATCGCCTGGGGGATTCTGGCTCTTGTCGTTCAAACTGTTGGATTGCCTTCAGGACGACTTCGTCCCCTGAAGGGGAATGGACATTAAATGAATTACATTTGTTTGAGAGTTCTTCATCTATTATGTACTGCTTCACATGGTTTGAAATCCACTGGAATCGCGGATCAATCTTTCGGAGATGGGTTCTTCAACATTCTCCAAGCAAAGTATGATCCCGCGACTGCCGCTATCAATGCCGGTATTCCTATTCCTATTCCGACTCCGAGCTCGATGTTATCATCCTCGTCTAACCCACTTGATGCTGGAGTCGTGTTGCTTGTGGTCCCTGTTTCGGATGGGATAGCGTTGGCACCTTAGCAGGTTAGCACTGCGGTCTGATAAAATGGCGGCAAAGTACCCGAATTCTCCGCGGTATTAGTAGCTGTTTCAAGCTGTTGATTCGAACCCTCTGTGGTGGTGGTGAGGGAAATGCTAAACATATCAAACATGTCTTTCTAAGCTTTAAAGTCGAAGGAAATACAAGCCAGTCAAAGTCCCTGAAAGGATAAGGGAAGGACCATTGTTGAGCTCGACATCTGCTACCTAGAGAGTAAATTTCCGCACCTGAAGCCAGTTACTGACCATGTAGACAATTTGTGGGGCGGCGGTAGCCAATGTAATTTGAGACCAAGTTCCCACTTGAGTTAACGCGCCAGTGACGTCTGCGAAAATATCTGGAGTCCCAGTATAAGTTACAGAGCCCACGGTTATAGTCGCAAGCGCTGTAAATATTCCAGGGCATGAAAACGGTTCAACGACGCTTATGCCCCAAGTCGCAACGTATGCAGTGGTTTCCGTATTGATCGTGATTGTCTGGCCAAAAGTTGGGTTGATCTTTGCGCGCGTTAGCCAGCGTTCTCAAATACCTTGATACCATTGTTAAGGATACGTCACAATCTTCGAATTCCGCGTAAATCGGGAGGAAGAGGGCAAAGAATAGTAGTGCCAAGTAACATAACGATGCCATGACGAACTAACTTATGACGTTGTGTGGGTGTGAAAATGTTTTTCGTTGACGTGGCTTGGTTTTATTGTAAGTCTCGTAAATTCGCCTTTCTACGCCGCCATGGAAATAAGGTTTATCTTTGCATATATTTATCTTCTTTTGTGCCTCGCCCCTTCGGCGTTTACCGAAATTCCATGCCGCACCCAATAGCAACACCCTCCGGGTCCCGCCTTTTCGGGGCTCGGCATATCATTGTTCCTTTGTCCCTTAAACAAAGGCGAATCAAGCCTTATTATAACCATACACTCCCACGACTGACTTTGGCTATGCAATTTACTTTTTGCATTACATATTTGCTTTTCGCATCAGCTGTTTACTTTTCGCATCGCGCATTTAATGTCTTCCGCGCCACCCAAACAAAGCATTACCGCGAGAGTAACGATTTGATCCAGCCTCCGATACAGAGAGGCACATACAAGAGAAATTGAGGCACTACTTCCCTGTCCACCATTTATAGTCTTTGATGTGTCCGCAAAGGGAACAATAAGGTTTGGTCACGGGACCGTATTTTTGAGGCTGTGCAATCCAATTATTTGGATGCGCGACGCGAGTAATAGTACGTAATTCTCATTCCAAATCGACATTTCCCACAGCTGCAAACGAATGGTTGCAACACAATCCGACAGCGAGATTCATACAACGTGACGTGCATTTTCGTATTCACCCTATGCTCACTCTTGCCGCCTGCGTCTAATCTGCATCATCGACGTGGATTCTTTCTTCAGTCTCTTTCGTTATCACCTGTGTATCAGGATCATCGAAAACTACATAATGAACGGCTGGCTCCAAAGACGTCGCAAACGCGGCCTCCTCTTCCCTGGATGGTTCCAGCCAAAGGAGAAGTCCCTTTCCACAGCGACATAGTCTCAAGCTAGACAAATCAATGGCCAATCCTACTTAGAATCAGTTGCTTTGAATTTTCCAGACGATCTGATCAGCAGTGGAAATTCGGATCGAGATCAATCAGTTTCAACTTTCGAGCGGAATCGAGCAGTATCTTGATCGGCTTCATCGATTCGTCAGACAAGTCCCAGTCAATTTTCATAGATACATACAACAATCATTCCACAAATTCACATACACACATTCCTGGTCGTTGCCACGAGAACAGAATCGAACCCCTTTTACTTGAAATAGCTGTCAGGGTACGTAGTGTGCCTTGCCCACTTGCCGCTCTCTCTAGATGGATACTTTTGAATGAGATGCGCGTTGACTGACGCCGAGGCTGCCTACACAACGGTTAGGTAACAAGAAACTACTAAGCAGTGCAGAGTCAACCAGAAGATGAAGGATTATGAACTTCAGTGTTTCCTCGTAGTCCTTCAAATAATCATTCAATCGCTTAGCGATATCTTTCCTTGACCGAATTTGGACATCTTTGGATTCGACCGAGCTAACACTGGATTTCGCGATCTTTGGAGGCAATTTGCGATTGATGGGTATCGGTAAACGACTGGATTTCTGCCTGTTTCCAAGCATTCCTCAATAGAGCAACAGTAGGTCCGCTCTCAAGTTCCGTCTTTTCGCACTTGTGACAAAATCTTCGAGGTGGTTTTCCCAGAACATAGGAAACCCACTGATGACCGCTGGTTCGTGACGTTCGACGAGTTCGGGGATGTTATTGACTGTCCCGATAATGTAGATATCGAAAGCTGTCATGCCAGATTTCGAGTCCCGGAGTTCAGACTGCATACATCAGTTCCGGGTGGATCCGCCGGTCGTTACCATCACTTTATCCTTCAGCCTAGACATATCATATTTCATCGCAACGGTCAAAAATCGACCAGCCGAATCTAGTTGTTATCCATGTCCCATGCTCAAGTCGTTCCCCACCAGCTGTGATTCTGACTTCGCGAGCCCTCTTTAACCATTTGTTTAGCCGGTAGAATTAATCTTTCTCGAGCCCAAGCGTCGCCTGCGTATAAGCAACACGTCAATTCAGCCAACCTCATCCTTGTCGTCATCCATCTCATCATTCTCATTCACGGGGTCGTTGGTATCGTGGTCTGCTTTCCATTTTCGAACGGCTTCCTTAAGGGCAGATTTTAGTCCAGGGTGGGTATCAACAAGCGACCTTTCAATTTCGACGCTCACAGACTTCTCCTCAATGGAATAGACTACGACCATTTCCGTGTGCAGTAATGGTTGCTCGATCGTTTAAGTGCGCAGCCGTTCGGTAGAGAGAGAGGTCACATGCATTACACAGCGGCTAACCTAATACTCGAACGTTAAAAGGTTTTGAGCCATCTGATGTGCGAGGGTAATTTGAAGGAAATGGGATTGCGCGGCCTGGGAAACTTGTCCCGAGACTGAAACCTTATTACCACCGCCGGGAGGGGCCGTCCGTACAGCAAATGCAACGGCCCACGGGAATGCAAGAAAGGCACAGAATCGAGCACGGAACTCACACTACGTCCCCAAAGTCGGATTAAAAAACTTTCCCTAACCTTCGTCTTACGCTTCACGGAGGCGATACCCAACCTACCACGCCGCCACGTTTTTCATTCTTTTAATGCTTAATTGCATTATTATAGAAGATAAGAATGGTGGGTACGGGAAAGGTTACCCAATGTTAGAGCAAACTTTTCAAGCTCATTTCAATGTGGTCCTTTTCATTAGTATACGAGGATGCGCGCAGACGAAGGCTTTGAAAGCTGGAAGAAGAGAAGAGGGCACAGATGAACGGCGTGTAAGACTTGTTCACATTCAGATCCAGATGAGCTGTAATGCGGCACCAAAGATAACTAGCTAAGAAATTGTATACTATTGACCCAAACTTAAAACACTTATCTCGAGGATTTCTTCCCCTACTAAATCAGTCTAACTCTTACCCCAAGCAAGAACAGCAAAAACAGCTTCAACCTAAACCTGAAGAAGATGCACACGTTTCTTAACAGGAGACCAGTTGAGGCCACTGCATCTCTCTAATATATTGCGTTCTTTACATTTTGTGCAGCGCGAAAGTGGATCTGTCGGATCTATTGGGATGCACTACTTCTTAGTCACTCTCTTATTGGGATACCTACTGTATAACCACGTTTAGCAAGCCGGCATTGGTCGCATAGAAATCTTTCGCGTCGACCGGGACGGGATTTCCATGCTTGATTCCGAAAGCTTTCGCTTATGGTGGGCGTTAGCCCTGTTGAAATAGATGCAAGTGGATGTGTGTGAGCGAGTGAATTGTCTGATGAAGATGTGGCTACAGAGCTAGCTTTATATACAGGATAGCTCGGAGATAACGTCATCTCAACAAGCCCGCGGTTGGAGGAAGTTGGCCAATCCGAGGGTAGTTTGGTAGAGTGGGGATCTAACGATGAACTTTCTCTTTTCCTCTTAGATGCTTGCCAAAACAGTGGTTGTATTTGAAGTTTCATTGGTTGATGGATTTGCAGCGGTTCAAGAGTTGGCAAGTGACTGACAGTAGTTTCTTCCCTGATCTCATGATAGGCATGTCGACGGATCTGCTCAATGCGTCTCTGTACCATCAATGCACCAGGTCTCTTGACATGGTTAAAATCAATCAGCTCCTTCGTCAGATTCCTCAGTGCATGCAATGGCGTGTCGGGACGGGATTCAGGCCATCTCTCTAAAACCGACTCGTCCTTGCTTCGAGCATAGTCTACGATGGCGAAATCACTTGTAAAAAGCTTTTCACCAGTGACCGTTTCGTAGATGATACACCCCAAAGCAAACATATCGGCTTTAGTGTTACACTTTCCAGGATCATTTAATACTTCTGGTGCTCGATATCCGTTTGTGCCTCTACCCAGAATTGTCGTGTTTAATCTTTCCGATGTTCCAGCTGATGCACATCCAAAATCAGCTAGTTTCCAGCAATTATGAACAAGAGAGTAGAGCACTATCCCGATTAGTACGATTATCGCCAACAAAGTACCAGTACCATTTGCGGGCTTGAGATCTCGATGGACTGTTTTGTGTTGATGGATATAAATAAGTCCCGAAACAATATCTTCGAGGATTTCAGCGACAGATTCAAAATCGAGCTCTATTGAAGGCGATTCTTCGAGATCTTCATGGGTCCAAGAATCGAAGTTCGATGAGGCAAAAGCAGGTTTTGTTTGCGTGTTGAAGGCCATGTTCGCAAGTTCATTCGCAGAATTTTTGGTGTTATTGTGCTCTGTCTTTTTGGAGAGGCCGTGGATACGATCTTCTAATGTCTCTGAACAATATTCCATATCGATAAAATAGAATGTCTGTGTAATATCAAGCCATCCGTGATCTAGCATTTCGACTACATTTTTGCAACTTCGGCTATGGTGACATAGCTTTGAAATGGTTTCTACTTCATTTTCGATGTCTCGTCTTGTAATAGAACCTGAAGGCCGAATGAATTTTCTTGCAAAGACGAAGTCAATGTCTGAAAACCCTTGCTCCATGTTCCAAATGGGTCTTCGCATCTTTGTTAGTTAGCGTATGAATGGTTGCGGTACGTACTTTGTGTACCTCACCGAAACCGCCAGACCCAATGTAGGCCACGTGTTCAACGTTAATGTGTCTTGGGTTGCCACAGGTCCAATCATACTCGCCGTAGACTTCAGACATCATCTGTGGAGGATCCGTGATGAATGGCGAGGAGAGGTGGGAAGCGAAGCGAAGGAGAAAGTGCTCCTAGCACGGAGTTTGGGAGGCGCACGACCAAAACTTTAATTTTCATTCCGCTGGGTCCGCTGATGAATTTGGATTGCACCCCCACGAAAATTCGGTCTCACCCAAACCTCTACTGTATTTTTACGTGGAATTGTGGCTTTACTACACTACGCAAAAACGAAACAGTCTGCGGTCGTTCATTCACCTTCCAATCACACAACCCTTTAGTACACATGGCTCCGTGATTCGTGAACTTTAAAAGCAGGCAGCGATTTCAGGCGATAGACCGGAGGCTGTCCCCACACAAACCTTCGTCGAGTCCGTCGGGACGGGCTGGCATTTTCATTGTTTCCTGGTGGCACCAATCAGGTTCCACAGCGAGGTCAGCTTCATGTGATTTTGACTTGCCACGATCACAATGCACAGACGCCTCTGCAACCACCAACCACCAACACAGTTGAAACAAAAGTAATTCATTGAGACCAGTATGAAAAGTTGCTTATTCCCCTAAATCCTAGCTCCAATCCTACCTACATTTTCGCTGATCTCAAGGGTATAATATATAGTAGGCCTGAAATAGGGTACAACTTGATCAATCAGGAAATTCTCGACTGTTCTCGCCTCCTAACCTGCCGGGTTTAAGCATGCACGTTCGTGCGCTTTTTTGGTCGCACAAATCAGCCAAGCGAATCGGTTCGTTGAAATTTTGTGGCGACAAATTAAGAAGCAAGAAAATAAATTTAGTAAACGCCGCTCTGGGGGTGAGGCCTAAAACGCCTCCTAATTTCATGTGCTTTGCGTGCAAAAAGCGAACTGTGCGCCGACTTGCCCACTCAGTCACCATACGCATTCTTTAGAGTTTGTTGTCATGTTTCACATGCTACTCCCGAAACGTTATTCGGAATGAGCAGAGCGCATGGTTCGCGTTTTCCCCGCATGTTTCAATTTACTCAGTCCTTTGTTTCCTGTTGCGCTCCCCGACGCCCCGCCCCCCTTTTTTCTCAATTTTTAGCTCCGTTGAATTGAAGACCGAGGTCGTCATCAGCCCTCGTTGATCGAACACCCTTCGACTCGCACACGACAGAGTCCTAGAACAGCATTCTTCTTCACTATGTTGAAAGTCGCCCTCCATACATTTTTGAGCTAAAAGATGTAGCTACTCGCCTCCTTGAAAGGGAAGGCCCCTGAAGATGACAAGAACAAGAACAACAAAATTGGTCTTTGTGCCCATGGGCGAGATCCATCCTCACCTTTGTCCGACCCAATCGTAAACATCATTTTTGTGCATGGATTGGGAGGCTCTGCAATGGGGACATGGACTCATGCTGAATCTAATTCCTTTTGGCCCCTTTGGCTTCCTGAACTCGAGGGTCTGGAAAACGCACGTATCATGACGTTTGGATACGATTCAGAATATATGAAAGTTTGGAAGCCCAAAAACGTACTCGATATTTACGATTTTGGGAGTCAACTTGCCAATGCCTTGTCCTTGCATTTGGAAGACCACAAAAATGTGTCCTCTCTCCCCATTCTTCGCTGAACGACAGGAAAGAATCGTGTTCGTTGCTCATAGCATGGGTGGCCTTGTTGTCCAAGCTGTAACCTCCCTTTTCTCCATGTATCTTAATGATAGGCAATAAATCAGGCACATGCCAATAAGCAACCTGAATATAAGGCTGTTGTGGAGAATTGTGATGCCATTTTATTTTTCGGAACTCCTCACAGAGGCTCCGATCTTGCCAAAGTTTTGTCTGCAACGCTTAATATTGTCTCCTCAAACAGAAAATTTGTAAAGGATTTAATGGTGGGGAGTTCACTCTTAAAGGCAATCAACGACCAGTTTATCGAGCGAACAGAACGAGTACAAGTGGCGTCCTTCTGGGAAAGTGAGGCTATGCACGGACTTGGCGTATATCTTCAATACCTCTGTAGCTGATAAAGAGCAGGTTATTGTCAATCAGGACTCTGCGGTACTTGGTATCCCCGGAGCGACTCGTCAGCCTTTGAATGGAGATCATCTTTCGATTGTTAAGTACGCTTCAAAAGAAGCCCCGAATTATGTAATTGTATCGAAAATTCTGGTTAGCTTGATTAAAAAAGCAAAAACTGCAGCGAGGGAAGCCGACAAGTAGCATATTTACGAGTCAAAGCTCATTATGTAGGAATATTGCGTCGAGCCATGATAGCGAGCCCAACCAAGAATTTTTGAACTGGCTGTCGCCACCATCACTGGCACATTTGTTGGCTCAAGGGCAGCTGTCTGCTAATAGGAACCGTCGGTGTAAAGATACCCTCCAGTGGGCGGTCGATATGCCTGAATTTCGGAACTGGCAACATAGCGAGTTGGAGTCTAGAGAACGAGTTTTATGGATTCGAGGGAGCCTGGGGATCGGAAAGAGTGTAATGACAGCTTATTTTATCGAGAGATTGAAACATCTCCATCCACCGGCAATCATCATTTACTTTTTTGGAAAAAGTGGAAAACAGGAACAGGCAAAGACCCGCGATATCTTGAGAACGCTAGCTTTTCAGTATTATCAGTATTGCGATCGTGCAACTCGTTGTACCCTTGAAGGCCTCAGATTCAAATTACGCAACATTGACGACCTTCCGATGCGGCTTCTTTGTGAGGAACTACTCCTTCAACCATTAGAAAAAGCGAATCAGGACATCTACATCGTTCTTGACGGTGTGGATGAACTGGATTCAGTTTCGATGGATTTTCTAGAGCCAGATACTCGAGAGCTGGACATATTTATCACTCAATTGGCGGCCGCACGGAAAGCACGAGTGCTCTTTATAAGCAGACCAGAGGCAAATATTACCCAACTGGTCCCTGGTGCTGTTGTAAAATCAATTGGTCAACTGGAAAACCAAGGCGACATTAAGTCATATGTCGCACAAACCATCGCTCAGTCAAAAAATTTGCAGAACCAGTTTGCCAACGCAAAAGTCGATCCCTTCGAATATTTCGGTGAAAATGCAAGAGGTCTTTTCTTATGGGTTTCAGCTGTTCTAGAGCAACTCAAACAAACGAAGTCCTCAACGACATTCGCCCAACAATTAGATAGTTTGGTTGATGCATCGGAAAATATGGACGTCCTGTATTCCATGATCCTGTCACGCTATGACGAAACCCTCAAGGAAATCCTTATCTGGGTCGTTAATTCATTCGAGTATTTGGAAATATCCGTTTTAAAGTCCTTCATCGAAGTATCTCTCCAAACCATCATTCCGAATTTTCAAGAATTCGTCGAAGTCCAATTCGGCTCGATCCTTTATTTGACGCCCGTTACCGCCCAATCGGTTTCTATCGGCCTTAATCACGATACTTTTCTATCGTACCTTCTAGATCCGGAACGTTGCCGCGAAGCCTACTACGTTGACCAAGCGGTTGCACATGCTCACATATTTCGCGTTTGTCTGAAAGTTCTGTCAACAGTCGATCCCCCATTTCCATACCAACTTTACCGTTACGCGGCGACGTATTGGTCCCAGCACCAAGGTCAGACGATTGGTTCTGAATTTTCTGTAGAGTCGCTCTCCGCAATCTGCGCTTTCTTCAGTTCAACACATGGATTCAAACAATGGCTAAAGTATACGCGCCCTCCCTTTTTGTCCTATTTCCCTGGCCCTATTTTCGACAAAAGCGATATCGAGAATATTGGCTCGAACATCATTTTGGAAATCGACAAATGGTTCGAGACAGGAGAAGGCGCACCGCCTCTCGAAATCCGGCAGGCCGAGGCAATAGTCGAACATTCCAGCAAATTGCTGGATTACTTCGGGAAAGGGGCTTTGCAACTATGGCTCTATGAAGATTTACCATTGGACAAGGTACAATTGGTATTTCGTATAGCTATGTGGTGTTTTTGTATGCGAACGGGATTGGAGATGGAAATCCTTGAGAAGCTTCAATCCGTCGCAGTAAATGATTTCGCAATTATTCGGACATGGTTAGGAAATCTGCCGGATACAAAGGTCAGCCGAAAGAATTTGGGTATCGCATATGGGATGCTACGACTGTGGGATCAGTCGGCTCAGTATCTCGGGGGGCTCGACGAGTACGATGCTGACATTCAAAAATGCCTGGTGGCTTCGTGTATGGAATCCGGGCTATATTATGACAGGGTGATCAATGAGATTGCTTCACTCGACTCTCGGAAGGATGCATACCGACTTCGTTCGCAAGCTAAATTCCTGCTTGGATGCGCTCATAAAATGATGGGTGATCTGGATGAAGCAATTACTGCATTCGAAGCTAGCGAAGTTACCAGGATTATTTTCTTTCCCGTAACCGTCATTCGATTGCACCAATTATATAGCCAGAAAGGGGATTTGGAGGGAGTGATCACAATATATGAACGTGTGGTTGCAGAATATCCCAGCCTCTGGTGGGGATGGCACCTTCTCCACATAGGATATCGAGTAGCGGGGGATATCGAAAAGTCTGCTGGGGTTTTTCGAAGAGCGCTTGCTGCAGACGATGAGACAGCAAAGAAGTGGGCCTCAGAAGGTCTCAGAAACGAGGATTTAGAAAAGGCCACCGATAATGTGGACGGATATAGTCTGTCAGGTATTTACCCGAGTAATAATACGATATTGACGAGCAGATGCACTCATTTGCGGAGACGACTGGTATGCGTTTTTCAATACGGCCTCCGGCAGCCGTATTGATCTGTCGCTCAAGCATTCCTTCACGCATACTAGTCCGGTCAATTGTGTTGCATTTTCAAAGGATGCCAAATTTCTTGCGACTGGTTCTTTCGGCTTTATTCAGATCTTTGACGTCACAACGGGACTCAAAAAAGCAGTTTTGCGTGAATACGCAGACGCAAAATTCCGGACCATGCGAACTATCGACGTTGTCTGCTTCAGCCCAGATGGAAGATCACTTGCGATAGCCGCTAGAATGGATGGCATTAAAATTTGGGATTTAGAGCAAGAACTTGTTCTTGCTCACTTGTCGAAGGGTGGACGCTCAGTGACTTCCATAGACTACTCGTCGTCCGGACATCTTCTCGTCTTTGCATTAAATGACGGAACTGTTAAGCTGTGGGACATGACCTCGATGACCTATCTCTTGGATCTACCGCTTCCCCAACCCTCGAGCGATCTTATCTGGACTACAGTCGTAATTTCTCAGGACGAAAGAATTATTGCCGCAAGTGCAAAATCTGGTCATGTCGTTACCTGGGAATGTGAGAAGGGCACCTGGGAGAATCCAATCGAGCTACGTCTCGCAACGTGTCCGTTGGAGGAGGATAGTCACGCCGCTTACATTGCATTTCCGACAGCAGACAACGGACAACTCTGCAGAACCGCAGATGTGAAGGTTGAATTGTTCGAACTTCCGAAGAGTGAAAGGATTAATGAATCTGAGAATTTTCCTGGAAATTTGCCGACATTGAAGAAACTCACTGCATGGCCTCATAGGTGGGACGTTCCCACCTCGGTCAGCTGGAGTTCTGATAGAAGATGGATTCTTGCCGGAGATATCAGTGGACGTGTGGAGTGTTGGGATGAGCACGGATCTATTCAATTCACTCTCTACGGTCATAGCACGGGTATGTTCTCACTTGTCATTATTGACCACGTAGGGATGGAAAATCGGCTTCCAAGTGTCATTGCAGTACATGGGAATCCGGGGAACATCTTTGCTACCGCTGTATCTGACTGCGTACGCATCTGGCAATACGACGTGATCTCCCGATGAAATAGTTAGGGTTGCTGGAATATTTACGATACTAAATAGCGAATTTGAACCAGAGGATCCAGGATTGATGGCGGTGACTTGGTCTATCGAAATACTGGGGTCTCGTAGATTATATGTCTCTATGCAAGTTCTCATCCATACTTTGTGACAATTGTGACACTATTTCGTACTTGACTTTTGTCTGTCCGCTAGGAAAACCTCCGCACAAGTGCTGAGGTAATCCTTCGGCGACTGATGAATGAAATAGACAATGTCTTCTCAAATTGTAAGGAACGAGCCGTACATATTTTCAATGTCGTTTTGGCTCGTGGTACTGGGATTGGTGAACTTAAAACCATGCGGCGATTATTGGCGGCAGCAGGACAGACCTGGATACGGGACGGAACATGCCGCGGCACATCCTTCCTTCATAACCATCCAATACCTCATCAGTCTCCAGAGCATATATGCTATGTTCCGCATATTCGACAATTTCTTTGGTGGCTGTGCCCAGTTAGAAGCCATCAACAGATTGTTGGACAATCTTCTTACGCTCATTAGCCTTGCCTACTCCTTGCTATTCTATCGGATTTGCAAACTTCATCTCTCCACTCCTGTTCACATCCGCCTCAGTCAACGAAACTGGGAATTCATCTCATTCGCTGATTCGTTTATTTCCAAATTCTCACAACTTCCATAAGAGGATGAGGATGCATTTTCTGTTACCTGGTCTGGAATCATAACTACAATTATTGTTCTTCGAATGTGTTCGATTGTGATTGGGAAACATCCAAGTTCCCTAGCCGAAATCATTATCATGGTAATCGTATCTTCTCTTTAGTATATGAGGATGCGCAGACGAGGACTTCGAAAGCTATAAGGAGAGAAGAGAGTCCAGATGAACCGCCTGCAAGACTTGTTCATGTTTAGATCCAGGACGGCTGTAGTGTAGCGTCACATCAAGATAACTAAGAAATTGTATACCATTGACCCAAACGTAAAACACTTATCTCGAGGATTTCCTTCCCTACTAAAAACAGTCTAACTCTTAGTCCAAGCAAGAACCGCAAAAACAGCTTGAACCACACCCGCAACCAAACTTAAGAATGTAACAACTCCGATGAAAGCTCCAAACCAAAAGGCAAAGAAAGCAATAGACTCACGGTAAGGACGCGTAAATAACTGAGAGAAGTGAAGGGGCCTCCACCCTGTCATCCGCTCATGAATGTATTTTAAACGGGATCCGTAGTTTGGGAAGTCGCCGAGTTGGAAAGGCGCATCCACAAAACTTTCAGTGAAATTTCTAATGATTTTCAGCTGAATCTCTTTGCCTTGCGGATGGTCGTGGCAAAGGGTTTTCACAATCCAGTCGGATTTTGATGTGCTGAAGATCAAGCTGTACGTTGATAGCAATTCCATCAGGTATGTCGAGACACCCATAGCGCTGCGGCAATCAGTCTAGTTACAGTGGCGTGCTTACTCCATCATTCCTGTGAGATCTAGGAGTGCAAGAATACAAACGGTTTGAGTGTCCAGAATTGTAATCGTTGGGTCCACATTTGTATCGTCAAATCGAAGGTGACGTCGAGGGTCATCTGTTATCGCCAGACGAAACGGTCCGGAAGTCAAATCGCGGTCATTGATGTCAGAAACAGGACGCGACAGGTCGGATTTCTGCAGACTATTGATCTCAGATGGTTTAATCCCGGCAGCACTCAATAGAGCGCCGCGGAAAGTGTCAGGAAAGGGTTGTCTTATCAATGGATGACGGAATGGCAGTGTTTGGTCAACGTCTGCCGACAGTTTACTGACCTCCTTTTTACCGGTTTGGCTTGGGTCCAGAGCTCGACGACCCCGGAAATAATGATCATCAAAAATCCTGTCCGGGTCCAATCGGAAAAGATTACGCATTTCGCGGTACACGAGCCTAATCTGAGGCTCCAAATATCCCCAATACTCTTCCCAAAGGGGGTCAAAGGTGTTATCGGACACTACTCATCAATACAAAGATTAGAAGTCAGTGTACATGAAGTTAGAATATTCTTCCAAAATGTTTGTCGTCGTTTCAGAAACATCTCAAGTTCGGTCTCCTCATCGATTTGCTTCGGGGTTTTGAGAATACTCCGGAAGAAAACGATAGTGCGGATCATGTCAGCAAAAACGTGAGATATCGGCCTTCCGGTAAAAATATCCCCATGCTGGTGCAGAGAAATGATAATGCAAATAAGGAATCGTTTTGCCTCTTTTTGCAAGGCCTCATACAGGGAGGAACCAAGTGTTTTGGGATCAAAACGGCGTCTATACAGCTCGTGATCAAGATCTTCCCAAAGGGATTTTTCGACAATAACCTGGCGTCGGGCTTTCTTTTCCGAAGATTTGCCATCAGGGGTCTGGCTAGACTGTTGCTTGTCGCCTGATGGAGTTTCGGCTTTGGAGGGAACACGAGCAGCCAGCCCTATCGATGCTGTTCCATCTTTGCCAGTATCGAGACGCGCCGTTTCGATAGTATCACCGCGGCCACCTGCCTCACTTGCGGGACGGTTTCTAATGGACTCCGACTGTGGAAGTTTTGAGTGGGCTCGAGAAGTCCCAGGGTCGCCGATGATGATGCCAGAACGGCCCGCTATCCAATTTAACTCGTGTTGGGCATCTACAGCTCAATTCCTGGCAAGCGGCATCAATGACGCCTCCAATGATCTTGCTTTCTTGAAATGATGTGAATACTAAGTATTCAGATATTTAGCGTAATACTCATTTTGACATACCCTTCTTTGGCTCATGCAATCCCAACTGTTTGGCGGTTAAGATAGGAAGAACAACGGAGCTCGGAAAGTGTGGGCGCGAATGGTGCGAGTCAAGTAACTCCATGAAAAACGGTTGTCTTGACGGACTTTAGAGATTAGCCTGGGCGAGGGATTAAACAAAGGGAAAGGGTGAGTAATAAATATAGCGAGATTCGCGAAAATGGCGGTGCAGGCACCGCCGCTTGGCAAACGGAAATTCCAGCTGACATAAGAAAAATAAAGTTTGCTACGCCTTACGGCTGATACTTAAGAGATACAGGAGTCTAACATCGGCAATATAAACTACGAGGACACTCAAGTCTCAGCTAATTGTCCGCGCCACCGAGCGGTACCTATATTCATAGCCTCGAGACCGTAATGCGATAGAGCAGTGTGGAATGACATGGAGAATATTCTCGTTTTTGAAGCTGAGGAAGAATGCATATCAATGTGCCCCAGTATATCCTTTCAATTCCTTTTTCTTGTCCGCCCTATCCACCGGGCTGTCCCCCGTAGCTGTACCCATTATAGCCGTACGAGGAGTTCGAAGAGGCAGTGCCACCGGTAAACCCTGACCACTGACTATCCCCGCCACTGGTACTTGAGTCAGAATCTTTTGGAAACTGACTTGCGAAGGAGGGCGCTTCTGCTGTCCAAGACACTAAATCAGTAAAAGCCACCACATCCGGATATCTACCTGTGGTTTCAGAAGGTGTAACCGGCGAAGGGGCACTCGCCGGAAAAACAAAACCCAGAGGTACATATTCGGTTCCGAAGAAATGGGCTAAGGACGTTTCAACTCCAGATTAGTCTTTAGAACATTTACTGGATACTCACAATCGAAAGCAACCCCCTTATGATAACCGTGGTCCTCTACCTGCGCTTTGAAACCAGACATATCAAAATCTCCCTCCCATTCAAGGAAAAATTCAACAGAGCTGGCAACATAGTGGACAACATGGTATCTTGACAACCACAATTGAGGGCGCAGCTGGAATTGTGTGACCTCCCACTCCGGAGACCCGTACTGGTTATGCTGCCCCTGCCCATGGTAAGAACCCCCATACGGACTTCCATATTGCGACGACTGTGCATGGTGATTTCGCAGGTGTCCCCGAAATTTTCTCGTCATTTTCAAAGTGTCCCAGTGGCTATTTTATCAGCGTAGATATGAATAGAAGATACCTGATAACTTTATCCCAGAATCCCTTCCGGAGAGTAAAAGGGTCGGACCGGTGACGCGTACGATGTCGTTCAAGGAATACCACCCACTCACCAGCGAACCGGGGATCATTCGGGAGCACGTTCAGTGAAGGGGAATTGGTACAAAGATTAAAATCACTGGGGATTTGTCCTTGCCGAAGGTTGACAATATAGTACGCAGGGATTCGGTTTTGCCGGTGGTCGACAGCCACTTTGCGTGAAACGTAGACATCTGTTACCAAGCAGATTTCCCTATCTTGAGAAGCAAGCCAATGCGCAGCTGCTATCTTTGGAAATATTTGATCAGCGTTTATGATACTGCGTTTCACAACAGGCAACCCAGGAATCAAAAGTGCTGATGGGGTTCCGTGTGTTTCGTAGACGCGAAGAGTGGTGTCGTTTTGAGACACACTGACTATGTTAGTATGAATACGATGAGAGGACAACCGAAAGGAAGTATTGTGTACAGGGACTGGCACGTCAGTACCAGCTGCGAACCCCCAAACAGTAATTTCAGGACACCGTTGGATAACGTTAGTAAAAAGAGGTTCGAGGTTCAGCCATTCATCAGGGTCGTGGACCAATTCCGAAACAGATGTAGGGCGATCAACCTTCCTGTTAGTAAGGTATGTATGCCAGAATAGGATACGATTCTTCTTATCTCCCCAGATAATGCGTCGTAATTAAATAACATCCCGAGATAAAACTGGGACTCTGGCTGAGGCGGTGTTAGAGCGGAGCTGAATTGGATTCGTAGAGTCGACATTTTAAGAAGGTCGTTGAACTCATTGCCTTGCTCACAACGAGTCATATTGTAGCTAAATCAAATGGTTGAAGTTGGTTGAAGAAGGGCTCGGGTACGAAAGGGATGAACGGCACAGTAAATAGTAAGTGCTGGCGATAGACAATCCTGTGACGGAAATACGGGACGAGAAGCGGTTCGTCGCAAAAGCCCAATGCCTGGCAAAGACATACCACGTTAGAGACTCGCGGGAAAAAGTCGCCAGAGCCGCAATGCATTGTATGATCCGTGACAATACGGTATGCAAACGGTCTTAGAAAAGATGGGGGTACTATCCCACGTGCAGAAAGGTAATGCGTGATTGGTCAGAGAATCCCACTCTCCGCCTCGAGTCGGGGGCTGCACTTGGGCTAAGCGAAGGTTTATGTTGGGGGAGTGGAGGTTCAAACCTAATTGCCAATGTCGCAAAATGGCTGAGAAAAGATACCTAAACCTTAAAGAGTGGGGTTGGCAAAACTTGGGGGATTTTTTGCACGGTCTAATTAATTAAATCAATTTAATAATACCGAAACTTAATTTGTCACAAGGGTGCATGCATGGAGGCGGAAGCGAAGTTTTCACTGCCTTAGCCCCGTGCGAGCCCATATAAATTGGACGTGCGTACAATATAGAGTAACCGACCCTCAAAACCACCCAACCACCACCATCCCCCGATGCCTCAGCGGTTTGACTAGTTGTTCTTCCTAAGCTGACCTTTTTAGTGGTGGATCTCGTGATGAATCCAAGTATCCGACTCGACAGTGGGTTGCAACCGCGCCATCACCACGGTCAAGACTGGGCGACATCGGTTCCATCGATAACAAAGGGAGCTGGCAAAGGGTATTCAACATATTCGACGAGAAGAGCTGCAGAGAAGCAAGAATCCCACCTTTTCGAAAGGGAACAGAACCGTCAATTTCCAATGTTCGGCAAAGGCCATCGCAATTTGAAACATATGTTGAACTGGATCCTCCAGGTAAGTATCAAATAATTGGTTCAATGAACACCGCAGACGGCGACATACGAGAACCTTTAGCCGCCATGATCACGTCTTCTTCTCCTGATGGAACATTGGCATCTCCCCAAGAGGTTATCAATCCCGCAGCCGGCCAAAACAATCTTGAATTACGAATTTATCCACTCCCAAATTCAGCCACTACAGCCTTCATTGCCGGACCAGAAGTATCCACACAATACCTTGATATCGAGGCATCCGAATTCAAGACTTATGTGAAGCGTCATGGACAGAAGATTGTCAAGTATGCTAGGAAAATAATGGAATTTTGTACGCCGAAACAGAATGAGTCACGCGCAGTCTGTTTGTGTCACACCGAATTTCTTACTCGGAGCTGGAAATCTGTCCATCTGGAGGTAGACAACAAGCCAGAATTCCTGTCGTTGAGCTGGCAATCGAGTTCCGAAGCGTCGGGAAGATGGATACTTTCGCCAATCCCAAGTCGTGGAATTATCGTGCGCAGTGGGTTTGGAAACTACGATGTAAATTTCCTTGTTGAACTGTTCTGAGCTGTAGATGGAGAGTCAATGGAGCTTCTCTGGAAACGGTATTTCTATTCAACTTGACTCCCAGTCCCCGTTGGCTATCCTGCTGTGTTGCTTTCTAAGTACGAGGATCGAGGCCGAAGATGATGGGGAGCGGCGCTGAACTGGAAGGGTTTGGTGAGAAAGGAAGTACCAATCATATTATCGGTCTGACAAGGTATCGGGATATAGTGCCGAGTGGGGCGCAGTGTGGGAAACTAAGGCAAGGAAGTAGCTTAGAAGAAAAGGGGATAAATGAGTGTATCTTATATCTATGGCCCGCAGTCTGTTGAAACTGCCGCGGGGTCTATGGAACAAAAGTAGTAGGGTGGTGCAAGGGTGAATGATTAGCATCAGTGAATCTAAGTATTTTAGTAGTCAATGGGTGTCCGGACGACCACCAGTGCCAACTTCCCAAGGCTAGATGGACCGATCATGGGAGGTTGGAAACAACGCTAGATTTGAATCATAATAGTCCGTTTGTGTGACTATTCACAACCAATAGGCATCATTTCGTGATGATAGAATGTTTTATCTTCTGCTACTTGAGATTGTACATATCTACTGTAGGTCAGGTTTGTACCGTAAGTATTGGACGCATGGCTTTGATCGGGTGAGATGGTGATCAATAAACTGCCTTTCAAAAGAAAGGATATTGTTCCGTCAATCACTCAACGCAAAAACTCCTGCTACTCCGAACGATTTCAAGCGACCCTCTCGGTTAACCTTAAACGTCACTTATAAACCCACCAGCCAAACTTTGTGCTAGCTTAATATGTAATGCACAGCAGGCGGTCATTTTTCAACCTCAAGTACAATTTGTTTTTACGTTGAGCATGCTTTAGAAGCAAAAAACAAAGCGAATAGAATCAATTGAATGAATTTATGGTGTAATTGAAGAATCTTAAGTATGTACTTGTACTCTAATAACTACTCATTACCAACGGTTGTAAAGTCGAACTGCTTTTCTTCATAAATGGCTCGAGACAAATTGCATGGCTGCCATCATTCGTCCCTCTTTCTCTTCTTTCCTGAAATCACCTCTGTGGGAGTCGGTGATGAGACATCTTTTCCTTGTCCCTTTTTTCTGCGCTTCTCCTTTTCTTTTGGTTCGGGGAGTGAGTCAGGTGAGCGGCGAGTTGTTGGTTCACATCCAGCTCCCAGGCATACTGCTCAAAGGACTTGTTAAGCTCGTTGAGTCGCTTCTTTTCCTTGAGCGTGGTACCGCCCTTGCTGAGATATGGCTGTTTAGTGAATTGATCGAAATTGAAGCGATCACATAAGAACACCAATCTCAGTTTCTCGCCAGGGTGGTTCTTTCTCCATTCACTGAACAACTTGTCATTCGACAGTATTTCCTGAAGGCCACTGGCCTTGACTCCGTGCTTCTGGCCAACCGTTACTTGCACGAGCAGGCCCAAATGCGGAACGTAAAAATCGACGGAGATGTGGTTGGTTTGGACAGGGACGTAAAACATCTCTCCGCTTCGGATTGACTCCACAAACAATTCGTCGAAATTGACGAAGGTGAACCGTCTCAAAGCATTTACTTGTAGCGATGGGAGTTCTTGGCCGTCCCCTAACCGACGAAGACGGCCAGAGATTCCAGCATTTTCCAAGGTTCGAAAAACGTGGGGTTCGAAGGCATCACTCGGGCCACGGAGACATTGTTCCGATTGTTCAGGAACTCGAGAATGGTTCTCTCGCCTTGCTCGTTCTTCAAGACTTCCCAAAACTGATCTTGCTTCATTTCGCTTACTAGAGGGAACCGCAATAACCATTGCAGCATGTTAGTGTGGAGTTTTGTGCTTTTTCGCCCCACACAAGGTTGTGACTTCTCGATCACCAAGTTCGACGTGCGTTTGGTGTGTCGCAAATGCTTCGCGCAATTAAAACAGCTTTGCGTTACCTTCCGCAGATGCATTTTCACCAATTCTAACGTCATTTGGTAACGCACTTGGTATTGCAACAAACGCAAGCCTGTTCTGAGATGGTTTCCGGCGAAGCAGCAACGCAACGTGCAGGGACGGACGCACGCCGAGTTCAACTTTTGCGTTTCTTTGCATGGACGTATTTCGACGATTCCAATGCTTGTCTACCGACACACGCCATATCCAAGCCAACTGGGACTTGTTTTGAAACGTTTTCTCCCAGATTCGCAACGCGATTGCTGTCAACTTGGCAGAAACCGATTCACAGACTTGCGTAGCCGGGATCAGCGTTTGCGTCGCTTTGCGTAGATATAATTCAACGATCCTCATGGTTCTCTTCCGATGCACATCATATCCAAGCCAGCGCAGACCTGTTTTACCGCCTTTGTCGCGACGCAAATAGCGCACTGCCACGAATTCGACCCTGCGTTGACTTGCGTTGACTTGTGTCGAACTTGTGTTGGCTCGGCTGCATCTGTTTTGGCTGTTTATATCGTTTTTTGTTGCGCATTGCACGTCTAAAGAAAGGCGGCCCCGTAGTAACTCCATTTCTCGGCCGACCTTCTCACAGGAGAAAACCAGACTTGGGTAACATTTGCGTCGTCTTGCGTCGCCTTCGGTGTATCTGTTTCGAACCTTCTTATGCTCGACGCGTCGCGCACTTCATGTACGAAGCTGTTCGAATCCGATTTCTCAGTAAGCAATGTGATACTGGCGGAAAACGATTTTGCAGTACAAACGGAGTTGCGCAACTTTTGCGTTACTTTGCGTAGACTCGAATGCATCTGTTTCGATCACTTTTATCGTTTTCCAGTTGCGCACATTATGTACGACGCTGTTGTAACTCAATTTCTCATCGCCCGGTGCTGCGATGTTGCAGAAACGTTTTGGGACGAAACTGGTCTTGCGTAGGGTATTCCTTCTGTTGCGTCGCCTTGCGTGCCTTTATTTGATGTGCTTTGTCCCGATTAAGTTGCGCATTGCATGTTGGACCTTCCGCAAAGCTGTTATGGCAGCAAAAACGGCCAGTTTCCCAATCTCAAGCTTGCGAGGCTTTGCGCTAACTTGCGCGGCAGTTGCTCCGCTTTATACAACGGTATTCTATCATTTCAAGTCTAGCAAACTTGATTGGAGCTGTTTCAAGACATGCTTTGCCAACTTTCGCATTTCGGGTTACCCAAAAAGTTTATCGTATTTCTGGTCGCTTCAAACCCGGTTGCTCAGGCTCGCGCAACCTTGCTCTGTTTCCTACGGCTCCCTTTCGTCATTTAATGTCTTTACAAACCTCATTCGAGTGAATTAGGACGTCTTTTCTGACCTTTCTCCCATCAGTTTACACCCCCGGATTTCTGTCGTCCTGCAACGCCTATATCGCCTTGCGGATAATCAATCGGGTTATGCGGCTTGGAATTTCCGTCATTTCTGTCTTCAAAATGTACACCACATGAGCACATCCATTGCAGGTTAGTTTGAAAGGCTCAGCAAGGCTGCGCAAGTGTTCGCAGGTCTTCGCGAGGTTGCGCGAAGTTGAGCAGCGACGTTTCTTTCATACTAGAGCTTTTGTCGACGGCTTGCGCAAAGAGATTCTATTCCAATTGCTCTAGACTAAGACATTTGGACTCACTTCCCTCGCCAACACCGGTAAAACCGCCTTGCGCACGGTCAAATGCTTTCGGCTGCCTTCAATTAGTATCAATTCAGTGTTCAGAGACTCTGCATGACATACGCAAATTCGTTATGCCCTTCGCAAATCTCATTCGCGTCGACATTTCACCCTGGCGTCAAAACATCCTGCGGCTCAACTTGTTCAACTTTCGCAGCCTTGCGCAGCCTTGCGTAGCCTTGTTCAACCACTTTCCATCGTTTTCAAGTCCCTTCAACCTGTTTCGACTTGTTACAAGACGTCTGCTACTGTTTTTTATCCGAAAGTATGTCGGCATTGCGAACCAGACATTTGTCTTCTCCACGGCCTTCAAGCGGCCTTGCGTATGTTCAAATTCATTCTGCTCCTTACCAGCTACCTCAATTTAGTCAGTATATGCTGTGCAAGACATGAGCAACCCCGTTTTCCTCTGCACAATCCTAAATTTCCGTCCCCCCGATAAAACCGCAAATTCATTCAACGACGGACGTCGCGGCCCTGCTCCACTTTGCAAAGCCTTGCGCATTGTATCCCACCGTTTCCAACTGTTCGGGGCCTGAATTGAGTTGTTGCATGGTACGCAAGCGGCGAGATTGAGAAAAACTATTATTCGTTGCCCAAATCTTGCGTAACGGCTGGGAGTTGGTTTGCGCAACTTGGAATCGCTTCTGATGGACAGAGAATTATCGGATTCATCGGAAAACCTGTGAGCAAGACAGACGCAAAAGCCGTTATAGCGTGCGCAAAACGTCCTTCATATCGGGAACATTTCGGATGTGAAACTCACATTGAAATCGGCTTGCTCAAGCTTGGACCAACTTTTAATGAACATAGAATTGCTAGATTGATCGAAAAACCTTTGCGCAAGTTAGCAGCAAGCCCATTCGTATGTGAGAGCCTGAAGGGAAGAGATGCTTCAAACGGATACGTGATAAACTTTGCTTTGAAACAGGGTGGTCAAGCCTGAAATACGATTTGCGCAACAGTGCATCATCGAAATCACCGACTCACCCTATGGGGAACCCAAGCGTAATGCGATTTTACTATGATCAAAGCCGCTACGAGGAGCAAAGCTGTTTTGCAGTAAGTTTCGTAAATCACTTTGCTCAACGCTTGCTCACGGTTGCTCGGTCCTCACGGATCTGCTGACAAGTCCTTTCGACTCCTAGGAGCCTGATCAGAGTTGTTCCGGTTCAGATTTTTCACCTTTCCTACCTCACAAACGAAATTCCTGTCTTGCGAGTCGATGCTCAAGAGGATCGTCTTTCTCCTGCATTCTGCTGGACTCAGTTTTCCACGATTGAGTTGTTTGGCAGTTCGCAAACCTGTTAATCCCTGTGCAAGTCTGGTTATGAACGAGTTTTCCGGTGGCAACGCCACCTACTGCCCGAAAAGGCTTTGCTCAGACTTCAGATCGTTTTTGATGGATAAAGAATTACTGGATTCATTGGAATAACGATACGCAAGTGAGACGCAATACCGTTGCAACGTGCGCAAACACAGGCCAAGGCGAGAACTCAATTTTTTGGAAGAATGTCGAGAGTACAGCTTCACATCAGCATGCAACTTTATTTGTGCGATATACATCATTCACAAACATCCATTCTACCATGCGCAAAGCAAGCGCAACGCCGGTTTATTAGGTCCATTCTTCAGGGCGTACTAACAGTTCATGCGAGGCACAGGACAGCCTAAAATCCACTGCTCGGCTGTGAGATTGTAGGGACAGTAGAAAGAACTTAACCATGCGCAGGTTCAGAGCAGGTTGTTTGTACTACGCACTGTGCGCAAATTGTTTCCCACAAGATTCGAGTTTCCGAAGGGAGGGGATTGGCGCAGCGACGTACAGCTGAGACGTCATCCAAACTCAAAAACCGGTCATGCTCCTCGTCATGCCCCTCCATATTGCGAATATTTTATCGATTTGATGTGTTCAAGGATAATTTGCACTATGTGGTGGTCTCCCAAGTCTGTGGAAAGAGAAGAATTTGGGGCAGCACCCAGATGGAAATACTGATCTATTTTGCCGACTCGCCCGCTTTTGAATTAGAACCGGACTTTGTACCGCCTCGGAAATAGGGTCTCATGGCCAAAAACTTTATTTTCTAAGCCACACCAGAATTTATAATATGGGCCGTGTGGCGGTTTGGTTGATATTGAAATGAAACCAGCCAAAATCAACCCGTGTCCTTCTCCTCGCCACGCCCGCACTTTGAGGCCCTTGGCTGCGCAAGGTATCTAATTGATCATCATCCCAATTCCTCCTTGTCCCAAGCTATCGGGCTCGAGCATAGGAGTCGTCATGGAGGCAATGATGGTGGATGACACCGACGCTAATTCTGATTCTGGTCTTGGATCCGATTATTCGAGTGGCATGGAGAGCATCACCTCCGAAAACTACGCATTCCGCTGGGATGGCACCCGCCGGTACTTCCGACTTTTCCTACTTCAGCTAATCCCTCCACGTATAGTTACCACGGCTTAGTAGAAGCTTCGTACGAACTACCCAACGACGAACAAGAAGTTCATCGCCTAGACAATCTACAAATTGTAATGCACCACATCTGGGGTCGTAATATTCTCGCTCCTATAACGCCTAAACCAGCTCGGATCCTAGATATTGGTACCGGAACAGGGGCATGGGTTGTGGAAGTCGCAGATCGATATCCTACTGCTTATGTTTGGGGAGTGGATTTAAGTCCGATACAGCCTACTCTTGTGCCGCCAAATGCAGAGTTTATGGTCCTCGATTTGCATACTGATTTGGATGAATTTGCACCTTGTAGCTTCGATCTCGTGCATTCCAGGTATCCTTCCTCCTTCTCCATGTTGTGGGCTCTTCGAACGGTCTGTTTTTGCAGTGTAGCGCTGATAATGGTAGAATGCTTACATACGGTATAAAAGAATATCAATGGGATCCGTACATTAGAAATGTCTTCCAACTCCTCATACCAGGCAGCGGCTGGGCTCAATTCTCGGAACTTACTATTCCTATGTGGGATAATGACGATGTTCCTGCAGATGCGCCAATCGCCGAGGTACCCACTCAAATCCTCTTACCTAGAATTTTTGAACCGAAAACTACCCTCTTTTCGTTTGCCGTGTTTCTGGCAACTCTTCTCTAAGCGCTGATGAGAGTAGTATTGCAGATTGGCCAACAACCATTTTGCGAGCAGAAACAATATAGTCGGTGGTGAACATTTAAAGGAACGATTTAAAAGTGCTGGATTTGAGCGGATTAAGGTTTACAAACGGAGAATACATATTGGTGATTGGGGTAGCGAGAGTATATTTTCCCTTCCTGTCCTTCTACATCCTTGTCTTCAATGCTTATTGTCCCTTGGCCTGCAACTGTTATTGACGCATATGCGTAGATCCAGAAACTAGAGGTACATGGAGAGCGGCAAAGGTAGTTTGGCGAGAACTCATTCAACCAGTCGTCATGAAATCATTTAGGGATGCGTATCCAGATGACAACGAGCGACATGCATTTGCACAACGAGTCCTTGTGGATTTTGATTCTCATAATTATCATATGTATAGTGTCATGTATGTTCCCCACAGCCATGCTTCTACTTCACTCCTTCCTACTTTGATGATTGTTGTTAATGCTAGGCATATGGTTATCGGACGGAGACCAGAGATTCCAATTGCCTTATAACTAGGAGAAATTGCAACCAAAGTGGTTGAATTGCTTCCTTATTCGAACCTGCAGATTTATGTTTGTTAGTCAGTCCTGGCGTTGGCCTTTGAAACGGCGTTTAGTAGTGTGGATTTGCAGGTATTTTCATATGAATCGAGAACAAGTTTTGGAGATATACTGCTTTCCATAAACCAAAATCTGTCTATTATTCCCCATCCGAGGGTTTCACTTGGGCGCTAGATAACAGACAATTTGAATATGAAATGCGGGGATTGCCAGTACCAGCCTACTCTATATTATACCTGTTAGAGCACCCCGCACTTTTTCATACTTGCACCCGCACTAACGGTGGTGCTTCACCTTATATTTCATCCTCACGTAAATTATAAGCTGTTAGTGCACCCCTGATCCA
>Ga0335075_10001552_pt1 | contig 37699 bp, 34 predicted proteins | sample Lox_Sample_24_FD_206723 | JGI IMG/M metagenome (GOLD analysis project Ga0335075, IMG submission 206723) | Soil microbial communities from Loxahatchee National Wildlife Refuge, Florida, United States - Lox_Sample_2.4 | ecosystem: Environmental > Terrestrial > Soil > Wetlands | place: USA... | reverse complement strand
TCTCAAAATATCACACCTATACGTGGGTGCGGGTCCCGGGGGTAGCGTATCCAGACCAGATTTTGGATGCGCAGATCAAGAGTGCCGTCGATGCCCAGTTGACGGCGAAAGGCTTAATGAAGACGGATAGTGACAAGGCCGATCTTTATGTTGACTATCAAGCATCAATCAATCAGGAAAAGCAGTGGAACGCATACGGTACGGGCGGGCTCTACCGTTGGGGAGGCGGGATGGCTACTGCCACCAGTTCGACCATCAATATTGGGACTCTTGTTCTCGACATGTACGACCCGTCGACGAAGCAGCTGGTATGGACTGGACGGGCAAGCAAAACAATTAATCCCAGCAACAGCCAGGATAAGAGACAAAAGAATCTGAACAAAGCCATGGAAAAGTTGCTGAAGAACTTCCCGCCCAAGTAGGGGCGTATGACCTGGGTCTTAGCCTGACCTTGCGAAATCGGTACTCGTGATAGATGTCGTGTGTCGCAAGATGAATGTGACTTTTTTCGCTCTGATGCCGAACGCGAGCTAACGCATCTTCGGAATTACTGTAGACCGAAGCCTACACCCTAAAGTCAACGCGACCAGCAGGGAGCAGTGACGCTGTACGGTATGAAAGGATCACAATATTTTCGAAAATACCTTAGAACGCTTCACCCACGCCTAAACCCCACGTGAAATTGTCTTTGCCCCACGCGAAGTCAGTCCGTAGATTGACGTGGTATTTTTTGCTCAACATATAGCGAATGCCTGTGCCCCCAGCGGGAAGCAGTTGATTGCTTCGCCAGCTTTCCGCTCCGGGAGCGACTCCGCCGTCACCGCCGAAGGCAACCAGGCCAAAACGCCATGGCAGAACCAGCCGGTATTCAAGCTGGGTGGCAATCATATAGCGATCCAGGTACCGGCCCGCCGTGTAACCGCGAAGCTCATTACTCGTGCCGTAAATGCAGTTGCCATAGAACGGGGGCGAACCGCCCGTGCCGCATAAATACAAGTTGTATGCCAGCACCTGCCTTTTGGTGAGGCTTACATATTTGTTGAAGGTGAATTTGTAGGACTGAAAGGAATATTTGCTGCCGAGGCCTTGTGCGAAAAAATCGCCAGTGAAGTCGATGACGCTCCCCTTTACCGGATAAAAGCGGTTCGGACGAGAGTCACGCCACACCTCCATGCCGAGCGAGCGGAGGTTTGTTTGTATTCCGATACCCGGAGGAATCGGAGGTATTTTACCTGATGTTGGATTGAGCGTAATGAATGAGCTTCCGGTAAGGAAGCGCACGCCCACATAGGTGTCCCAACCGACATTGCGCAGGAATTTGACGAAGAACCCCTGGCCGGATTGCTTCAAGGGCAATTTGAGCCCCGCATTTCCATTCACAAAGCCGACGCCGTAGAGGTTGTAATTCAGGTTTCCGTGCGCATAGATCGGTTCTAATTCATAGCGGCCGCGTTTAAGGTAAAGATCCGCCCCAAGAACAAATCCGCGGCTGCCATTGTTTGTGATCAGGCCGGCCGCGCCCATGACCGACGGTGGAGCCGCTTTGTCTTTTGGCGGAATAGGGGTGATGTAGCCCAGAATCGGTATGATGCCCCCTCCCAGCGCCGGGCTCACAATTGGCAAGGGAGCAACCACCAGAGATCCATTGCCGGTTGCCTTTTTCTTGCTCTTCTTTTCTTTCTTCTTGGATTTTTGTTTCGGCTTTGTTTGAGTGGGGGGATTTGCTGAGGCTGGTTCTGTGGGCTTCGACTCGGCGGGTTGAGGCGAAGTTTGAGATTCCACGAGTGAGCGCGAGTTGGGAAACGGAACGGCGTGGGCCGACAGAGTCGCCACGCGAAAACCAGTTCCGCCAATGCAGAAAAAGACGAAGACCAAAGCCCGGAATCTTCGGAAAGCTCCACGTGTTCTCATGACGTCTATGCATGCTCCGAGCTCTGCGTCAATTCGCTATTTTTGGCTCCGAACTCATCAGTGACCCCTTCGCCCGGTGAGGCGAGTCGAGCCCAGAAGTTCGTCAGCGTCGCCCGCTCATGCCCCTCGGCTTTCCATGAGTATCTCCGGCCTGAGGTTCTCAGGAATCAATCGATCATCAAATACAAGGCCTAATTGCGCTGATAGTTGGAGTTCTGCGTCACGATCGTCAATTGCTTGCTGGTGCCGTTTATTTGAGCGCTATCCACATGATTTGTACCGTCCGGCAGCTTTGCGAACTGTGCCGATATGGTGACGGCGTCCGTAGGATCGCTAAGGTAAGTCGCGACACGAAGGCTCTGGATCGCTTTTTGCTGCCGGCTGAATACGAGCGTTACCGAGTCATTTGGCTTGATGTAGTTCTTGATGACGAGTGACACCATGCCTGGATCACCGCCTAACTGCATTGAGATATTTCCTTGCTGGTAGGCCTGTTGCAGTGCATCGGGGTTCGGCTGGGTATATTGCTTTGCGAGGATCGCAATCTGCTGGCCATACTCCTGAAATTCTGCTTTCTTCTTGGCGACAACATGACGCTTCAACGCGCCGCCACTCGGTTGGGCCGCGGGCGCGGCGTTTATCTCGGTCTTCTGCTGCTGGCCGTCCGGACCAACGCTTACCTGGAAGAGCTGCTGCTTTTTGACCTCGCCCTTAATGCTGGTCGTCTGCGACTGCTCCCAGGTGTAGTGAGAAAGAGCTTGCTTATTGGCCGCAATGGACTGCTCGACCTCTGCAAAGCGCGCCTTTAGCGCAGGACTTTGGGCCCGGGCTGGTGGAGCAGTGAAGACTATCGCCGCGAAGGCCGCGGCCAGAGAGAATACGATTGTTTGCTGGATTGTTCTTTGTGTGAAGTAAACCTTCATATGACGCTCCTTTTGTCGGTGACGGTGACGCCGGTATATCGATCGTTTGGGTCGCCGCGACTACTGAATGATCGGTACCGCAGATGCGATCTGTAAATCGATTACCAGGTTCAAACGGTTATCTACCTGGAAGAACTTAGCGGCCTCCTTGGCTCCGATCGCTTTCTTGAACTTCGGATAGTACTCGGCTATGAGCTGGGTTCTGGCCTTGTCGAATTTGAGGAGACGCCCCATCAATTCGTCGGCCTTGGCGTCATCCATGGTGTCATAGCTGTCGGCGTAATCTTTAATGATGCTCACCCGTTGATCTCCAATGGTCTGCTGCTTGTTGGCATACTCGCGGTATAGCGGCCAGAAGGCTTTTGCCTGCGCGTCATTCAGCTGCATGGTGTGCGCAATGATGTCGGTCTTTTGTGCCTGAACATCCGATCGCAATAATGCGATGTCAGTATCAGTGCCCGATTGATCGGTGGTTGTGGTCGCAGTCTGGGCTGCTACGCCCGAGGCCATTAACAAAGCTGTCATCATCACTACGAGTCGCATTTCCTTCATTGGCTCTATACCTTTCAGACGTTGCGATATGTTGCCCCATAAACCGGCTTGGGCAGGCTGTGAATTGCGCAAGGTCCCACGACATGCCAGCACCTCGCAAACGCACCTGCTCATGACAAACTCATGGCCCGATCCACCGTGACTCAGGAGCGATCATTTGGCGCCAATCTTCGACGTCCGCACTCTTCGAACCCGATCAGGCGATCGAAACCCGTTTAATCGTGACATTCGACGTGGGTTGTGTCACCTAGGAGTTTTGCTAGTGTATTCCCGGCAAGAGCGGCAGAACATGGTCGAGCCGGTGGTCTCATCTAACTTGGCGTGCTAGCCTTGCGGCTGAACAGTGGCTAGGAGGTGGCTATCTCTATGCGGAATAAATTTCGGAGGATTGTAGCGTCTCTCTGCGTCTGCGGGATAGGATGCGCCACAAACTATGCGTTTGCTTCTGGCCCTCCCACCGCAGCTTTAAAAGCCCCGGCAGCTGCGCAGGCAAGTACTCTACCGGATGCTCCCACGGCACAGGCTTCGGTGGCCGAAAAGGGCCTGCCCCGAGCCATCCTGAAAGACCAGATTGCGATTTGGTCCAGCCCGTTGCGGTTCCGGCCGCATTACCTGATCTGGCTGCTGCCGCTGGGCGCGGCAACGGGTGTAACGCTGTCGACCGACACAGACACCATGCGCGAGATATCGCGCGATCCCACCTTTAATAAAGACAGCGTCAACGCGTCGAATGCGCTTCTCGGCAGCGCGATCGCCATACCGGTAACGTTGTATGGCGTCGGACTCTTCAAGGGCAATGGACACGCGCGTGAGACTGGTATCTTGAGCGGTGAAGCATTCGCCGATAGCGCGGTGGTGGACGAAGTCGCGAAGGTCATTTTTCGACGCGAGCGCCCTCTCTATAACAATGCGGCGGGCGACTTTTTCACGCCGAATGTCGGAACGAATGGTTCATTTCCATCTTCACACAGCATGTTTGCATGGACACTTGCGGCGGTCATTGCTGGAGAGTATCCGTCGAAGTGGGTACAAGCCGGGACCTATTCCCTGGCCTCGAGCGTAAGCCTGATGCGGGTGCTCGGACAGGAGCACTTTCCGACGGATGTCCTCGTGGGAGGCGCCATTGGATGGCTGATCGGGCACTATGTGTTCAAGAAGCATCACACGCGTTGGATGAAAGTGGAAAGCAGGTGAAGGTTACCGAGTCCCCGTTGCAGCGGGTGGATTCTGTGACCGCAGTTTGACCCTTTGGTGTGTTCGGCAGCGCCAGAGTGAGCTTGAGGCAGTCATGGAAGGTTTGCATCCAGCAACTTGTTCTGGTATCTCTGGCACTTTTGATAGTTCCGTAGGTTCATTCTGCTCGATTAGTGTTGGCTAAGCATTTGCTGACGCCTGCGTAACTCTGCCTCCGTCGGCAACACGCAACAAACTACGCCAGCAACGGTTTCAGACACGATGCCCTTTAGCGAAGACCTCAAGACCTCGATCTTCCACCGCGCCCCTTGGCTGGCTTTGGCGTTCCTTATGCTCTTAATCACAGCTGGAAGAGCACAGAGCACGCAGGAAGTACAGTTTCTGCCGGAGGTCGACGCGTACGTAAAACTTGATCCGAATATCCGGTTCGACTTTCAGGCGAAGGACACAAGGGATGGCGGTGAGCCTACTCAGGCTGAGATAGGCCCCAGCATGGAGTTTTACGTAAAACCGCTCATCAGGCTGAAAAGAATCACGGTCTTCGACCTGGATGATGCGAAAGCGCGGCCACTGGTGATGACGGCAGGGTACCGCTATCTTTCGTCCCCGACTTCGCCTTCAACAAACCGCGTTCCCATCGCGGCGACTTCGCACCTGCCCGCAACGGCCAAGCTGTTGTTAACCGACAGAAACCGTGCAGATCTGGACTGGAGCAGCGGAACCTTTAACTGGCGCTATCGCAACATGCTGACACTGGAACGGACGCTGACGATCCACTCGTACCACCCAATACCTTACGCCAGCGCCGAGGTTTACTACGAAAGCCAATATCGGAAGTGGAGCACAACAGAGATCTACGCGGGCTGTCTCCTCCCAATAGGAAAGCATTTTCAATTCAAGCCTTACTACGAGCACCAGAACAACACCGGGAAGACTCCAAACAAGCAGCTGCATGGTCTTGGGCTGACGTTCGGCTTCTATTGGAACCGTAAATAGAAGTAAATCCTGCCCATTCAATGCTGTAGCGCCTATTTGCTGGGCCCACATATTACTGAATGCTTTTTCTTCCATTAACTGGCACTTTTGCCAGTTCTCGACCAAGCGCCGGTCGGCGATGATGAAACGGACGGATCGCTATGAGCGAACCGCAGCATCGGAGAAACCGCCACATGCGAGAGATCAGTTACCGCACCCTGAAGTTCGCTGTTCTTGTCGGCATTACATTATTTGTCAGCTCTTCGCTTATGGCCCAGCAGAAGGGGCAATACCAGCCCGGGCAATATGGCCTCAACGCCGGTGTCCTTCCGGATCCTGGGATCACATACGTGGACCTGAATCTTAACTACAATGCCGGCCGGCTGAACTTTGCCAACGGCACCCCGACCAACATAACAGGCACCTATAACGTCTGGGCGATAGAAAACATCTTTTTCTATGTTCCTAAATTCAAGATTCTTGGAGCCAAGTTCGCGCCGATGATGGCATTCCCCACAATCGCCACAGGCTCCCTCACTCTGCCATTCCTTGGAGATGGCGTCACCGTTGGAACTGGAGGGTTTGGCCTTGCAGATACATGGTTCCAGCCGCTCACTTTAGGCTGGCACCTGCCGCGCGCCGATGTCTGGACCGCGTATGCCTTTATGGCTCCCACCGGCCGCTACACCCCGGGCGCGACGAATAACATCGGTTCGGGTTACTGGGGCAACGACTTTGAAGGGAGTGGCACTTTTTACTTGACGAAGAACATGGGAACCACGGCGAACTTTATGGGAAACTGGGAGATCCACGGATCAAAAACGACCCGTAGCACGGACATCAGCACGGATCTCGGCACGTTGCCCATAAATGTCCAGGTGACCCCCGGAGCCGCCTTCACTGACGAGTGGGGTTTTGGCCAGGCCATTCCATTGGACAAGCCATTTATGAAGGCAAAGACAATAACCAAGGTGGCACAGCTCGGGCTGATCGGGTACGACCAGGCACAAGTTTCCCGCAATACCAGCAGTAATACGATTGTGGATGCATTTGAGAGACTTGTTCCCTTTTATTACGTTCATGCCGTCGGCTTTCAGGCCAATTACATTGATCTCGCGAGAGATTGGAGCGTATTCTTCAAGTACGAAGATGAATACAGCGCCAGTGCTCACCCACAGGGCACCACCATCGTGTTCGGGGCGATATACACGTTCCGTATTCCGAAACCCACGGCAAAGCACACGCAGTAGGTTAGCCAGGAATCGCTATTTGGGTCGGCCCAGCCAGGAGTACTGCCACGCCACGGAGACATTTTGATAGTCTCCGCCAAACCGGCTGTAGTCATCGTCGCTATAACTCACTTTGATTGACTGTTTCCTGCTAACGGGAATCGACGCTGTCGCACCGAAGCGGGAACTGGTCTGGCGGGTAGAGGGATTCACGATGCCATTCAGGCTGGTCACTCCGCCGAACCAGAAATTGCCGTCGAGCGAAATCCAGAGCCGCGGCTTAAAACTACGGCTCAGGTGGCCTTCGAAGGAGCCGATGGGTTCCTCTGTCTGGGGCTTGGGAGCCGGGGGAGAATAGTATTGAGGATTCCGCGTGTAGAACCACGCTCCCGCATAGCCGTCGAGCACCCAGTGGCCCCAGCGTTCGGAGTAGCCAAATTCCGGTTTGAAGGCCCAGCGGTTTATACCCCAGTTCACCAGTTTCGTCGGGTCGTATTGCCCTGTGGGAGCGACGAACCTCAGGCTTACGCCCAACAGAGTCTTCTGCTTCCACTTCATGAATTGTTGCACTGGCATCGCGGGGCCGCCCAGGAGATTTACTGCCACCCGGGCCGTAAAATCCAGAAGGCCAGAACGGTAAATTTTCTCTTGAGTGCCGTTGACATTGCCCTGGAAGTTTCCTACGGCGTAGGGCAAAGAGGCGTTCACGTTGGCAGATCGGCCGAAAAAATCAAACGAGTGATAATAGGAAAAGACCTGCGCGCTGTAAGTGCCAGACGCATTTGTAATTGGGGCCGCGCCCTCGATGAGAATTTCGCCACTGAAGAAAGAGTACGACAATACGACTGCATTGGAATGCACCGGAGTGATGATGTATGCCCGGGGCGTGAGATCTTGAGCCCAAAGCGGCCTCAGCGTCGATGCTGCAATCGCCAGGCAGCAGGCGAACATGAAGGCCAAATGCATAGCGGGCATCCGAAAGAGCGAAAGCCGTCGATCTTGCATTGCCACGGGCATCGAAGTTGAAGCCAGCCTAAATCCGCATCGATTCGGATACAAAAATGTTTCCCTGCAACGCTTCCTGGATTGCCCGGACCAGGTCAGTCGAAAGGCGGGGCTTGATGACATATCCAGCGGCTCCGGCAGAGAGTGCAGCGGCAAGAAAGTCCCGATCTTCATGAATGCTCAAAAATATAATCTTCGTTCGGCCATTCGTCCTCTGGATTCGCCGCGCAGCCTGGAGTCCATCCAGAATGGGCATCGAAATATCAGTCACCAGCACGTCGGGATCCAACGCCAGGACGGCAGCGACGGCTTCGCTGCCGTTCTCCACTGCCTCGACAATTTCGAACTCCTCACCGAGTGTGCGGCGCACCGATGCAATAACTTCCTGATGGTCATCAGCGAGGACCACTCGAATCTTGTCCACGGGAATCCCTTAATTGCGCGTACTCGCAGGCGCTCCGGCTTCAGAGTCAGAGTAAGAAGGAGAAGTGAGAGCCGGGGTGAGAGTAAGAGCTAATACTGAATTGTTTCCCTTGCGCGAGTGCTTGCCTACTGTCAGATGAGACAGTGAACGGGCAAATGATGCGCGGGAGTATCCAGCCTCTCAGGCAGCCGAAATCATTCCATGCCTCATCGCGTACCTGACGAGGTCCGTGTTCGTGGTGATACCCAGTTCTTCCATGATCCGGTACTTGTGAAATCGCACAGTTCGGTGGGCAATTTGCAGACTGTAGGCTATTTCTTTCATCGAGAGGCCCTCTGCAAGCATCTGCAGGACTTCACGCTGCCGGCCCGTGAGTTGGTTCGGCCGGCACATTACTCTGGGGTCCCGGATGAACCTTTCTTCCATAGCGCGGCCGATCTCCGGAGTCACGTATGACGATCCTCTCATGGCATCATGAACTGCCTGCAATAACTCGGCGGGCTGCGAGGTTTTGAGCAGATAGGCCGCGGCCCCTGCCCGGAACGCTTCGGCGGCAATGTAGGGATCAGACTCCATGGTGAGGAAGATCACTTTTATGCAAGGCATCCTCTTCTTCAGTTCCCGTGCCGCGTCCAGACCATTCAACAGGGGCATCCCGAGGTCCAGGACCACGACGTCTGGCCTGAACTCATTTGCCGCTTTCAGGAGGGCGCGGCCGTCTTCGACGCTTCCCACGACGTCGTAATGGGGCTCCAGCAGTTTTGCGAGGCCGGCGCAAACCATAACGTGATCATCGGCCAGCAGGATTCGTGTTCGTCTCATTTCAGCCTCCATTGAAGCTTGTATTCAGGCGCATTCGGCACCGTTTGGCAAAGCCCTCAATTCTGCAGCCAGGGGCACTCGAACCAGGATCCTCGTTCCAGAATTCAGGGCCGACTTGATGGAGATGGAGCCGTGCACCAGATTGACTCGCTCCTGCATACTGATGAGCCCCAATCCTTTAGCCCGTCTTGCTTCCTCCACGTTGAATCCCGAACCCAGGTCAGAGACCTCGAGCTGAATTTCGTCGGGCGTCCCGCGCAGGCTCACCGAGAATTGCCTTGCGCCGCTGTGTATCAAGGCGTTCTGCAGCGCTTCCTGCGTGACTCGAAAGAGAGTAAGGGATACACTCCCGTGCAAAGACCCCGGAACGTTCTCTTCGTTGAACTCGACGCTCACCTCGTTCTGTTGACAGAATTCGCGGCAGAAACTCCGGATGGCGGCGGCAAGGCCCAGATACTCCAACTTCGAGGAGTGGAGCTTGTGGGATAGCGCCTGAACATCGCAAGCAATTTCGGCGCAATGCCGCCGGATTTGCTCGATCTTTGGATTCGGCGGGCCCGTTGAACCGTTCGGCCTCCGATTCACCTGTTCCAGCTCCATCGAGAGAAGCGCAAGTCGCTGGCAGATATCGTCATGAAGTTCTCTGGCGATCCGGCTACGCTCTTTCTCCTGAGCCTCGATCATTTTGCCTCCGGCTTCTTCAAGAGCTCTCCGTGCCACTTTCTGGTCCGTAATGTCAATAGCCGAGCCAATAAACCCGATAAACGAGCCATCCCTGTCCATTCGCGGTGCTGCGACATCCAACATCCACCGATACACGCCATCCTGCCGACGAAGCCGATATTCCTTGGAAAACTCCTGCTGGCGTGCCAGGGCGATTGCATTCGCAGAGAGGACATTCTCCCGGTCGTCCGGGTGAATAAACGCAGTCCACACATCAGCAAGTCCGGCTGCGGGGTTGGGTCCAGTGAACGCCATCCGCCTTTGATTGAGATAAGTGATCTTACCCTCTCTGTCGCACATCCAGATCTGGACGGGCGCCGCATCCGCCATCAGCTGGAAGGACTTTTCACTTTCAATCGTGCTGGGACTGCTCTTGTGCTGTCGCACTCGTTGCAGCAATAACGCAATGATTACCGACGCCTCAATGAGGATCAGTCCGAGCCCGGCGACAGAGTATTTCTCATAAGACCTCCCGGCTGCCTGCTGGCGATACCACACAATCGCGTCAGTCAAAGCGGCTGGCTCCGGGATGCTCCGCCTGCGAAGCTCGAGCCAGTCCACCTGAGGACGCGGAGGAGCGGCGGACGCGACGAATCTTATCCGCACCTTCTCGCCAGTGTCCGGAACTGATGCAGCCAAAGGAAAAGGGACGGACAAAACCCAGGCCAGAACGTAAAACGCCAAGGACAAGTGCGCCGCCAGACACCTCGTCCCGGACGCATCGCCGCATTCGCTGGCGCCTCCGGCTACGGCTGCTCTCTCTCGCATAAGTCGCTCGAACGTAAACGGCAACCGGTGCCGGCCGCTCAACGATTGGCACGGATACGGTTTACAGGCGACTTCAAGGTTAGCTCGCCGCACGAAGAAGGGGACCTAGCATTATTAGCAGTGTCGGAGGGGAAAATATGGAGGCCCGAACCTGCCGTGAAGGTCCCGTTATGCAGTCATTCAGAGGTCGCAAACACGAATCCCGCCTCCGGTTCTGCCACCGCCCACCCTGTCGCAAGAGACAGTTACATCGCTCGGCCGACGCGCTCTATGCTGTCTTGAATACTGTGACGGCATTCGTGGGACACTCTGATTAGCTCGCCACGGAGGCAGGGTTCGGAGATGCGATGGGCCGTGGCTAGCGCGTATCTTCAACGGAGGATAAGAGATGAGGAAACATAAGGCAGCTTGGATACTGGTTCTGGCGTTGCTGGGAATTGCCCCGGGCGCATGGGCCCAAAACGACGCGCAATCAACACAATCCGGCCAGCAGGCAGGCGCACAGCCGAGCGCCGATGCGCAAAATGTCCAGGAATATATCCATCTTCTGCGCTCCAATGTCCGGCAGCAGAAAGCCGAGATCATGGGAGAGATGATGCAGCTCAGCGCTGCTGATGCGGCTAAATTCTGGCCTATCTATGACCAATACGACACGGAATTGAACAAACTAAATGATCAAAGAGTGGCGAATATTAAAGAGTATGCAAACGACTATGACAATATGACCGACGCACAGGCGGACGAGCTGATTCACAAAGCCATGGAGTTCCGGAGGGAGCGGTCTGCGCTGCTGGCGAAATACTACGAGCGCGTTAAGCAGCAATTGGGCGCAATTACGGCAGCGCGCTTTGTTCAGATCGAAGACCAATTGCTTTTGATTATTGACCTGCAGATCGATTCTTCTTTGCCTGTCGTTGGACAAGGCTCATAAGTTCCTGGAGGGGAGACGGAAAAATGCAAAAGGGAATGATTCGCTCGGCGACTCTGCTGGTGGGGCTGGTGACAGCCGTGATGGCTATGACTGGCATAGGGCAGAGTACAAAAAGGGTCACGGTTCCAGCAGGAACGCGGATCCTGATACGAACCGCCAACTCTATAGACTCGAACACTCAGAAGGCTGGGTATCGATTCACGGCCCGCCTTGAAACAAATCTGCAGGTTGGTGACTTGGTTGTGGCCCGAAGTGGCACCAGGGTTTATGGCGTTCTTGCTTCGGCTTCCTCCGCTGGCAGAATGTCAGGAAGCTCAGAGTTGGGGCTGGAGTTGACCGACATCATCATCAACGGAACATCCTATCCGCTAGTGACCGACACATATGAGATCCAGGGAAGCGGGGAAGGCTCCAAAACAGCGAAGAAGGTTATTGGAGGTGCGGGGCTGGGTGCGCTCATCGGCGGGATAGCGGGAGGTGGGAAAGGTGCGGGGATTGGCGTGCTCGCCGGCGCTGCCGGTGGAACTGCCGTGGCGGCTACCAAAAAAGGGCAGCAGATTTCGATTCCCAGCGAGTCTCTGGTTCAGTTCCGGCTCGCGCAGGCGGCGATGCTGCCGATGGCAAAATAGCCGACGGATAATTGCGCTATTAATTCGCCGCTAGTCCCTCAGCCTTGTGCCGGAGTTGCGCCTGCTGCAGGGCAAGCTTGTAAGCAATGTAGTACTTGTAAATGTTGGACACATACGTTACAGTCTCCTGCCCAATGTCCTTCGCCGCGACCAGCTCCACATTGCCGAACCAGACGTTCGGGTTAAGGCCTCTCTGAGCCGCCTCTTTGCGCAGCCTCATGATGCGATTCGGCCCGGCGTTGTAGCTGGCGAAGGTGAACAGTGTTTTGTTTAGAGGATCAATCTTCGGGTCGTTGAAATACGTATCTTCAATGTCGCGCATCATCTTAATGCCGGCATGAATATTGGCATCGGCAAGTGCCACGTTTGGAATGTCAATGGGAGAAGCTGCAGCATTCCTGGGAATCACCTGCATGATGCCCACCGCTCCGCTGGGGTTCCTTCTGCTCTGATTCAGCTGAGACTCCTGATAGCCCTGGGCCGCCATCATCAGGTAATCGAAGTCGTATTCGCCGGAATACTTTTTGAAGAGCGCCACGTAGGTCTCGAATTTCTTCATCTCTTGTGGAGAAGTTGAATCCTTAACCCACTTGGTATTTTCCAGGTAGCGTCGAAGCAGCGTGTTGCCGAAGGATGTTCCCACCGTATGCGAAGCGACGAACTCGTCGACCAATTGCTTCAGTTGTGGATTGTTCTTGCGCATGGCCCACGCCAGTTCCGTGCCGCTTGCGATCACCAGATCAGGGTGCGGCTGGAGGTGTGGGAGCACCTGGGACCATAGTTCGGCTCGTTGCCTGGTGGTAACTGTCGCCGGGATCAATCCGGCGTTCACCATCTGCACCAGATCGTCGTCCATAAGATACTTGTCCGCGGTTCTGATGATCATCGGCTTCTTGCCGGCTTTTTGAAGCTGCTCGTTCACCTTCTGGAGATTTTGGTAATACGTGCTAAGCGGATTGACATATACCTCCTTGCCGCCAAGATCGGCCAGAGTGGAGATATGGCCGATAGCCGGTCCAGTTACGATGATTTGAGTCACGTCTTTCTCTATCGGTGTCGAGAAGGCAACCCGCCTTTCACGTTCGGGGGTGACGACGAGGCCGTAAGCGATAATGTCACCCAACCCTTCGGTCAGAGCGGCCTCAACCTGGTCGGCTCGCATGGGTAGGAACGAGACCGTCACCTTCAACGTGCCTGTCTTCATCTTTTGGTTGACGAACTTCTGGAATTCTTCCAAAGCCTCGTACATTGCCCCCCTAGGCTGTCCCTTGTCGTAGAAGAAGCCAATTGGATTAAGTATGACCAGTGCACGGATATTACGCCTCTTCACCATTGCATCGAGATCGCCGGTGTTGCGCGCGAAACTCGCTGGCAACGTAATGCCAATCGATAACGCATGGGAGGTCGAGGCGGCGGCTGTCTGCTTAGTACCGGCCGGGGACGCAGCCTTCTTGCCGCAGGCAGTCACTAGAAGAGCCATTAGTGGTAACAAAGTCACGAGGGATCGGCGAGACGAAATCGAGGCTGCGGACATTCACTCACCTCCGCCCAGCCCGGCTGCGTGCTTGTGACTCCGCGCCCGCAATGCAAGGGTCTTGAGCTGCACCTGCCATTTTTGCTTGTTTGGACATCCAGTGTCCAGCGACGCTTGTGCCATCAGAGTGCTCTGAACAAGATGACTCGTCGCTGTCTTTCAGCTTGACGCGTGTGTCGGCCTTCGCCAGTGAATGGTCCTGCTCATGCTGGGATTTGAGAAAGGGTACGTTCGAGCTGGAGGACGTAGGCAAGACCAGAAGATCAGAAGGCAAAATCCGGGGCGATACGGAAGCTGTGTTTGCAAGCATTGCGGCGAGCGGGTAGTGATCCACGAAAAGCGACAGGCGGCTGCAGGAAAGTATGCGAATCTCGGCTGGCACACGTTCCGCCACACCTATCGCTCGTGGCTGGACGAAACCGGTGCTCCGATGAAGGTGCAACAGGAACTCATGCGTCATGCCTCGATCCAGACGACGATGAACATATATGGGCAGGCCATGACAGACAGCAAACGTCACGCGAACAGTCAGGTCGTCAGCCTGGTGTTTAGCGTGCCAAACCAGACCGTTGAAGGGTCCGCAACCATCTAGTAGTTTGGGGAGTTTTGGGGCCGTTTTCCGAATGGGGTCAAACGGGGTCTTGCTGGAAGGAATCGATCAACCGCAACTGATTGAAAGATTTGGTTGCGGGGGGTGGATTTGAACCACCGACCTTTGGGTTATGAGCGACCGGGAGCTCAGGTATCTAACGGACTTTACGGCACTTATGGCGACCCGGAAGTACGGAAAAGTACCCTCTGGACACCCGAATGGGAGTCAATCGGGAGTGCGTTTCGACCTATCGGCTTTGGGCCATCCGTGACAGCCGAGCACTTGGCCGAATCGGTATTTCACGGGCCGGAAGAGGTCCGACCTCCTGGCACTTGATCTCTCCGCATCTACGTACGCGCTGCCCATCGGTGGCTTTGTAAGAGATCAAACTTCATGGAGTACAATCAATCCCCGTCAAACTCAGGTTCCTGTAACTGGTGGAAGACGATTTGCATCCATCAAGACGGAGAAAAACAACAATGGAAACGCACGCATTGATGTTCGCACCTTCTCCGTTCGTGCCGGTGGCCATCGGCTTCTTTGGCCTCGGCACCGGCTACTTCATCTGGGGCGGCCAAGCATTGTTTGGTTTTCCCAAGACCAGCCCAGAAGTGAATAAAACCATGGGCATGTGGGGTTTCTGGATGCCGGGATTCATGCAGTTCATCACAGGTGTCTACCTGTTGATTGGACTGACGTGGTTCAACGTTTTTGGAAATGCTGCTCCTTTATATACGGCGGGTCTTGCATTCACAGCCTATGGCATTCATTGGTTCGCGATGGCCCATCGCCGGTGTATCGACTCCAGCGCCCAGCCGGACGGCTGGATGGCGATTGCGTTCCTCTTTATCAGCATTCTCGGAGTCGACGTTTTCGGGCATGCTGGAGACATTCCGGTGATGATCATCTTTGTCGGTCTGTCCTTGATCTATGCCGCCGAGATTCCAACCCGTTTATTGTCGTGGACCAGTGGCGGTCGAATTGTAGCGTTTTTCCAGGCCCTTACTCGTATTTGGCTCATGTACCGCACCTACGCCATAACCGTTGACGTGGCGCTGGGGGCCAAAGCATGGATTTGAGTGCATGGCGGCGCGGCAAGGGACACACTGCAAGGTGAGCGTCGGCCTTGAACAACTCGGCATTCTGGTGGCTTTTCGCGTCCTGGAACCTGCAAGCGTGAAATAAGTCGTGAGCGAACTATGCGCCTCTTTACGTACTGGAATACCATCGAAAATCAGCAGTGGAGGGCGGACGGCATATGACAACCATCATTGATGGAAAGGTACAGGCCATCCGGCCTGGAGAGCGCCTGATCGACCTAATCAACCGTTGTGGGATCGAAGTCCCGCAGGTCTGTTATCACCCTCAGCTTGGACCCATTCAAACCTGCGATACCTGTATGGTGGAGGTCGACGGCAAACTGGTGAGAGCTTGCGGCACTCTGGCGACTGAGGGCGTGAATATCGTCACTTCCTCGCCGCGCGCGAACCATGCGCAGCGCGAAGCCTTCGACCGCATTCTCGGGAATCATTTGCTGTACTGTACGGTTTGCGACAATAACAATGGCAACTGCACTGTGCACAACACCACCCGGCTCCTCCACGTCGAACATCAGGAAATTCCTTACAAGCTGAAGCCGTACGAAGTGGATATGTCCAATCCCTTCTATCGCTATGATCCAGATCAATGCATACTTTGCGGGCGCTGCGTTCAAGCCTGTCAGACACTGGAGGTCAACGAGACGCTGAGCATCAATTGGGAAGATCCCCATCCCCGCGTGTTATGGGACGGCGGCGCGCCGATTGGCGAATCGAGCTGCGTCTCGTGCGGCCACTGCGTCACGGTGTGCCCCTGCAACGCATTGATGGAGAAATCCATGCTTGGCGAGGCCGGTTACTTCACCTCCATGCCCAAGCCCGCGCTCGACAGCATGATTGATGTGGTGAAAGGCATCGAGCCGGAGATCGGCTATGGCTCCATCCTTCAACTCTCTGAAATGGAATCCTCGATGCGTGAATCGCGTACCAAGCGTACCAAGACGGTCTGCACATACTGCGGCGTCGGCTGCAGCTTCGATATCTGGACAAAGGATCGCCATATTCTTAAGGTAGAGCCTGCCCACGGCGCAGCCAACGGCGTTTCTACTTGTGTCAAAGGCAAGTTCGCCTGGGACTATGTCAACAGCCCCGACCGTCTTACCAAACCGCTCATCCGCGAGGGCGATGTTTTTCGGGAGGCTTCATGGGACGAGGCCCTGACTCTGGTGGCGCGCCGATTTACCGAAATCAAAGCAGCCAGCGGGCCTGATTCGCTGGCCTTTATTTCTTCTTCCAAGTGCACCAACGAAGAGAGCTACCTGATGCAAAAGCTGGCCCGCGCGGTCATCGGCACTAATAACATGGATAACTGCTCCCGCTACTGCCAGGCGCCTGCGACCGCCGGACTGTTCCGAACGGTTGGCTACGGAGGCGACTCCGGATCGATCAGCGACATCGAGAGGGCAGGACTGGTGCTCATCGTCGGCAGCAATACCGCTGAAAGCCATCCCGTGTTGGCCACTCGCGTCAAGCGCGCACATAAGATGCAAGGCCAAAAGCTGATCGTCTCCGATCTTCGCAAAAACGAGATGGCGCAACGCGCGGACGTGTTCCTTCACCCGCGACCCGGCACCGATCTTGTCTGGCTTTCCGCAGTGACGAAGTATATTCTGGACAACGGACTTGCCGACCAGGCGTTCATCGACCAGTGGGTCAATCGAGCCGCAGAATTCAGGAAGAGTCTGGATTCGTTCACCCTTGAAATGGCCAGTCAAAGATGCGGGCTGCCGATCGAGATGCTCACCAGGGTCGCCCACATGATCGCGGAAGCCGACGGCGTCTGCATCCTCTGGGCCATGGGCGTTACACAGCACACGATGGGCTCTGATACCTCAACGGCAATTTCCAACTTACTGCTGGCCACCGGCAACTATATGAAGCCGGGAACAGGCGCCTATCCCTTGCGTGGGCATAACAACGTGCAGGGTGCCAGCGACCACGGCGCAATGCCCAACTATTTCCCCGGCTACCAAAATGTGGATGATGCCCAGATTCGGGCCAAGTTTGAAAAGGCATGGAATGTCTCTCTGCCGCCAAAACCCGGGCTGGATAATCACCAGATGATCGACGCCATCCATGACGGTCGCCTGAAGGCGATGTATGTATTCGGTGAAGAGATGAGCCTTGTCGACTCCAATGCAAATTATGTAGCCGATGCGTTGTCGAAGCTGGATTTCTTCGTCATGCAGGAAATCTTCTTTAGCGAGACCTGCCGCTTTGCCGATGTGATTCTCCCGGCCAGCCCCAGCCTGGAAAAGGAAGGAACATTTACCAGCACAGAGAGGCGCATCCAGCGTCTCTATGAAGTTTTTGAGCCTCTTGACGGCAGCCGCCCGGACTGGATCATCATCCAGGACATCGCGAATCGGTTGGGCGCGGGCTGGAAGTACGAACATCCCTCTCAAATCTACGAAGAGATCGCCGCACTTACACCGTTGATGGCCGGCGTCACCTATGAACGCCTGGAAGGTTATAAGACCCTGCAGTGGCCTGTGGCCGGGGATGGCAGCGACCAGCCACTTCTTTATACAAAGGGGTTTCAGTTCCCGGACGGTAAGGCAACGTTCTACCCCGTTTCCTGGACGGAGCCATCCGATCAACAGAATGCAGATTATGACCTGCATTTGAACAACGGCCGCCTGCTGGAACATTTCCATGAAGGCAACCTGACGTATCGAACTGAGGGTATTCGTGAAGAGACTCCGTGCACCTTTATTGAAGTATCGCCGGAACTGGCCGGCGAGCGCGGCATCCAGACCGGCAGCTGGCTGCAATTAACCTCGCGATACGGCAAGGCGCGCGCACAGGCGGTTGTCACCACAAGAGTGCAGGGAAAAGAACTGTATATGCCCATGAACTCCACCGAAGAACCCGTTAACCGTCTCACCAGCAGCCATACGGACAAGGCGACTCATACACCCGCCTACAAAGAAACCTCTGTGCGGCTTCAGGTGCTGGGCGAAATCGGTGAAGATCCGCTGCCGCGCAGAAACTTCCGTCACGGCCGCCCGACACCTCAAACCGGCGTCGAAGTCGAACGCAAGTGGAAGCGCGCGGACTATCGTCAACCCGGCAGCGACCTGGTCCAGATCCAGACCAGCTAACCGGCAAGGAGAAGAAAGATGGCTCGACCAATCCCTCTTGAGTTACCGCCCCGTGATCCTCGTGAAGAGTTGCGTAAGCGCCTCGGCGAAGCGCCGGTCGAGCACGCCGAAGCCCTGCTCGAATCGTATGAATTATTGCAGCAGTTGCACGAGCATGGCGTCTTTAACCTCTTACGCGGCGCTCTAAGCGCAAGCGACAAGCTGATTGAGACCGCAACCAGCGCCGCCAAGTCGGAAGAATCGATACGTGCGATTCGCAACGCCATTATTCTCGGCAAGATTCTCGGATCCATCAATCCGGAAGCGCTCGAGGGCGTCGCTGCGGCCGTCGGTCAGACACTCGAATGCTTCGATAAGCCGATCATCGAGCCGCCAGGACTATTCTCGCTCCTCGGCCAGTTTCGCCATAGAGAACTGCGCCGGAGCATGGCCCTGCTGAATCGGTTCCTGGAATCCCTCGGGAATCAAATCCGGTTGCATGGGAGCTGCGATTAAGATCGGAATCAGCTCATCCAGCAAATCTGAATAGATGGCATATCGGCTGTTTGAGAGATGAGAGATGAGAGATGAGAGATGCCTCTTACGAACCAATCTATCTTCGGACGGGCTATCGTGGAAGAAACTGGCGATCAGAATGCAGGGGAAAGCGGCCGAGCTGTTTTGAGCGTGCACGCGGAGCGAGTGATTGGGTTCCTCTCGCAAACGGAAGAAGAGACTCTCGCGGTGGAGGAACCGCTTGAGATCCAGCTCGGTTATGGAATGGCTGAGAGCCGGGCAACCAAGTCCGTCTCCGTAACAATGCGCACTCCTGGCTATGATTTTGACTTGGCCGCCGGCTTCCTTATGACCGAAGGAGTGGTGCGTGACGCGAACGATATTGACCGCATCGTCTATTCAGGGCACAGCAAGGGCAGCGACGCGGCCGTGACCGCGGCCGGGCAAAACATTCTTCCTTACCTGCCGGGGAAGAACGTCGTGCTCGTGGAGCTGTCTCCTAACGTAACCGTGGGCCTTGCAAACCTGGAACGCAACTTCTATACGACATCGAGCTGCGGCATCTGCGGAAAGGCATCCTTGCTCGCGTTGCATACGGTTTGTCCTCCGCGCAGAGAAAATACTTTTTCGATCAGCGCCGGGACCCTCTATACTCTGCCAGCTCGTATGCGCGAGGCACAGAGCGTGTTTAGCCACACGGGCGGTTTGCACGCCGCGGGACTCTTTAATGCCGGCGGCGAGCTGCTCGCGCTGCGTGAGGACGTAGGCCGGCACAATGCGGTCGATAAGCTGCTCGGCGCGGAGTTTCTTGCGGATCGTACACCGCTGCGGGACTCGCTGCTTCTGCTTTCCGGCCGTGCAAGCTTCGAGCTCTTACAGAAGGCTCTGATGGGAGGTGTATCCATGGTGGCTTCCGTGGGCGCACCATCCAGCCTGGCGGCGCAGGTGGCGAGGGAATTCGACATAAGCCTCGTTGGCTTCCTGCGCGATGACCACTTCAACGTCTATCACGGAGCGATGCACATATCCGGATGCAGGCCGGTAAATGAGCGCGGCGCTTGAATTTCCAACGGAAATCGTCAGGGAGGTTAGCGCATGAGGGGCAAAAGACTTTGGATCGCGGTTTTGGGCCTATCCGCAGTCGCAATCGTTGTGCTTCTGGTTTGCAGTCGACCGGCTTCGGCGCGGGCAGAGCGCGGGGATAAGGACCAGCCTGCCCCGGTCTACAATCCATACCCTTCCGGAATCCTTCCATCCAACTTGAGCTCTGAGCTAGCCAGGGTTCTACGAGAGACGGATGTCATCGAAAGCCGGGCAATCGCACGATGGCACGCCCTGCCGCCTCCGACCCTTACAGGTCAGCCGCCGGTCCTTCAGAATAGCGGGACTGAAGCGGTCGAAACGCTGGGCGAACTTATGCTTTTCGATAAAAACATTTCGCCCAACAGGAATGAAGCATGCGCCTCCTGCCACATGCCGTACGCGGGCTTCAGCGGTCCAATCCCCTCGGTCAATCTGACCATGATTGCTTATCCCGGAACGGTTCGCTTCAGGGCCAGCAAGCGTACAGCGCAACGGCACCCGTATGCACCATTTTTCCCTGTACTCCAGTACAACCAGGCACAGGGTTTGTTCTTTGGCGGAAATTTCTGGGATTCACGCGCGACCGGATATAAGCTGCGAATTCCCGACGCTGAACAGGCGCAGGGCCCTCCCGTCGATCATCTGGAAATGGGCTTCCCGGACACTGCTTGCGTCGCCTTTCGACTCTCCAGCGCTGTCTATAGACCTTTTTTTGAAGAGGTATGGGGTGAGGGCTCGTTCGACATTAAGTTCCCGCGCGAGACTGAGAAAATCTGCGATACTCCCGGCGGGGCGGCCGTATTCAAAGGGAGCAGCACACCAGTTGCCTTAAGCCCGGGAGACCGCACCCGCGCAAACACGGTCTATGACCACTGGGCCCAGTCCATTGACTCATACGAGCAGTCCGTGCAGGTCAGCGCGTTCTCTTCAAAATTCGACGCCTTCCTGGCCGGAAAATACAAGCTCACCGCCGACGAGATGGCCGGTTACAAGCTGTTTAACGGTAAGGGCAATTGCAATTCATGCCACCTAGACGGAAGAGGGACCACGCTGAAGCCCGGGCAGACGGACACCAGCGCGACCGCTCAGGTGAACCCTTTGTTCACCTGCTTCGGCTCGGCCAATGAGGGCATACCTCTGAATCCTAGGGACGCTCTTTATTACGAAACCATGCCGGATTCATACGGATTCATTCCCAATCCGTACGGCTTCGGCTACAGAGATTTGGGGTTGGGGACCTTTCTCAGAAGCGGGTTCGGTTCCGGCCCTAACCCGAACGCGAGTTGGAGACAATACGCATCATCCGTCGACGGCCAGATGCAGGTTCCCAGCTTGCGTGACGTTGCGTTGACACCGCCGCAATGCCCGACCACTGAAGCCCCCGGTCCCTACTTTCAGAAGGAGTTCTTTCACAATGGCTATCTTAAGAGCCTGAAGCAGGTCGTACATTTTTACAACACGCGCGACAAGTACGCGTACCCTGTAACCTCAGGACATTGCCCGGCAGGAACTATTGAGAAAGTAACCTGCTGGCCCATGCCCGATGTGCCGAACAATATCGATATGACCAGCGGCAATCTTGGTTTGACGGAAAAGGAAGAGGAACAGATCGTCGCCTTCCTGCAAACATTGTCGGACGGTTTTACTAGGCCATACCCCAACAGCGATACCTTTACGGGTGCGTGCATGAGGGGTGGTTCGGCCGCGACCCAAGGCAATAAGCTCCTGATCCCGACACCGCCTCTGCCGCCGTGCGCGTCGGCCATCTGCGGTGTTGCGCCTCTCCCTGGCCCCAAGCCAATCAGTGACAACCGGCGTGTCCGGGAAGGTCCAACACCTCCAAACGCTGGGCGGGTACGGATCATCCACGGCCCTGTGATCGAGTTGGCGAGGGCGCATTTGACGGTGATTCGCTGGACAACGAGCAATCCCGGCGGTTCTCCGGTGCACTACGGAGTGATACATTACGGCACGGATCCCAGGGACCTTAACCAGACTGCGACGTCTCCAATTAGGCTGAACCCGGGCCATTCCTATACTGCGTTTCGCGTACGTATGGACGGACTGAAGCCTGAGACAACCTACTACTACACGGTCGATTCTATGGGAGCTGATGGGAACGACGACGGAGTCAAGGGCAGTGTCCAATATTTCACTACACCTTGATGGAACACGCCACGCGTATTGAGCGTGGTTCCTCGAAAGGGGGTATCGCTATTCGACCCCTTCCCGGGCGCCTCTCCAAATGTCAATCGATCCGTCCTGGGCGTAGCGATCAATCTCCTTCAGTTCTGCATCCGTGAACTGGAGGTGCTTTACCGCGTCGAGCGAGTTATCGAGCTGCTCCACGTTGCGCGCTCCGATCAGAGCCGAGGTTACCCTCGTGTCGCGCAGAACCCATGCGATCGCCATCTGGGCCAGGGACTGTCCGCGCTTATGCGCGATTTCGTCCAGCGAGCGCACTCGCTTAAGATTCTCCGCGCTCAGAAACTCCATCTGAAACGACGCGCCTTCGCTCGCTCGCGAGCCCTCGGGCACTCCGTTCAGATACTTGTTCGTCAACAGTCCCTGTGCCAGCGGAGAAAATGCAATACAGCCGGCACCGAGGTCCTCCAGCGTGTCGAGGAGCCCCTTCTCCACCCAGCGATTCAGCATCGAGTAGGAGGGCTGATGAATCAGCAGCGGGACGCCTTCGCTCTTCAGAATTGCCGCCGCTTCGCGGGTCCGCTCGGGGCTGTAGGACGAGATGCCAACATACAAGGCTTTGCCTTGCCGGACCGCCTGTACCAGAGCACCCATGGTCTCTTCGAGAGGAACGTCCATGCTCGGGCGGTGAGAGTAGAAGATGTCGACATAGTCGAGCCCCATGCGCGCTAGGCTTTCGTCCAGGGACGCAAGCAAATATTTGCGCGAGCCTCCCACCCCATAGGGTCCTGGCCACATATCCCATCCCGCTTTGGTCGAAATCAAAAGCTCATTTCGGTGACTGCGAAAATCCTTCCGCAGAATCTCTCCGAAGTTCTCCTCGGCCGATCCGTAGGGCGGCCCGTAGTTATTGGCCAGATCGAAATGCGTCAAACCCCGGTCGAATGCGCGCCGGATGACCGCCCGGCCTGTTTCGAAGACATTGATCCCTCCGAAGTTCTGCCACAACCCGAGCGAAACCGGGGGCAGAACGATTCCCGATTGTCCACACCGCCTGAAGATCGCTCCGTCATACCGATTCGCGTTGGGTACATAGCTCATCACATCTCCTTTTCTTTCATGCTGTTCGTTAATGCTGTTCGTCGTCAACGCGCAAATGCGCCGGACTCAAGTTGATGTCATCCCAGAAGTCGTCGGACAGATTTACAACGATGGGTTCAGAAGTGCTTCGAACAACGACCCATTGAAACGGGGTGTCGTCCGAAGGATTGATCTCTAGGTGTGGAAGCCATGCCGGTACGAAGAGAAAATCCCCGGCGTGCAGGGTGGCATGAAACTCCCCGCAATCACCCCAGCGAACATAAGAAGAGCCGCTCAGGACATAGGCGATCGTGTGCTGTTCTCCGTGATGGTGAATTCCGGTCCGGGCTCCCGGTTCGACGAGAAAGATGCCTCCCCACATAGGTGTTTCCATCACCATGCCTGGATGGATTGCGGCAAAACGCCGCGATCCCGGCGTTTGTGCAGTCGCCGAGTTGAACTGTTCCGGGCGGACTATACGAATAGACTGTTGCTGCATAAAGTGCTCCCTGGATGCCGCGGCATCCTTCGCTTCTCCGGTCTTTCGGGCAATTTTCTCGGTTGCTCTCACGATCTTCCTATGAGGATGCCAGTAAGGAACACGAGTGTTCCGCCTAGCCCCACCTGCAAAGCTGCGGACAACACCGGCGTATCCATGAACCGGTGCCGAACCCATGTGATGACCCCAAGTTCGATAAGGACCACGACCATTGCAATTCCCAAGGCCACGCGAAACTCCGGGACCAGGAAGGGGAGGGTGTGACCGATACCCCCCAGCGTCGTCATGGCGCCGCAAATCAGGCCTCGTGCCCACGGGTGCCCGCGTCCCGTAAGGCTCCCGTCATCCGACAATGCCTCAGCAAAGCCCATGCTGATGCCAGCTCCCAGCGATGCGGCCATCCCAACCAGGAAGGCGTCCCAGCTGTTTCTCGTGGCCAGAGCCGCGGCAAATACCGGGGCCAAAGTCGACACCGAGCCATCCATCAGTCCGGCCAGGCCGGGTTGCACGATCTGCAACACAAACAACCGCCGACGTGCTTTGTCCTCGTCCTCCTTCACATCTGGACGCAGTTTCTCTTCCGTCAGTTCCTGCGCACGATCTTCATGGGTGCGCTCCTCCTGGGCGAGATCATCGAGAAGCTGGCGGATGCTGGCATCCTGGGCGCGTGCCGCGGCCCTTTCATAGAACCTGCACGTTTCGACTTCGATGGCGCTTGCCTGCTTGCGAACTATGTCGAGCCCCAATGGACGGATCAGCCACACCGGCGTGCGCTGGACGAATCCTTTCACATCTTGGCGGCGAATCAGAGGTATGTGCTCGCCAAACTTCTGCCGATAGAGCTCGATTAAACGGCGGCGGTGCTCCGACTCTTCCATCCGCATGCTATCGAACACCGCAGCAGACCCAGCATAATCCTGGCGCAGCCCGTCGAAGAAATCCGCATAGACACGCTCGTCCTCTTCTTCGAGAGAAATGGCCAAAGCCAGTATCTCGCGTTCCGACAAGTCGTTGAAATTCTTCATGGTGCTTCGTTCCTCTCATTCCATCGGAATAGTTACCAAAGGGATATATAACAATTCGATAACTAACAGTAAAATCCTGCTGCGCGTGCGGGCTCTCGGCGCCGGTCAGCCGCGCCAAAAAGAGTTACGAGTCACACTACAGGAGTCACCACGGCGGAAACTGGGATCCTTGTCTGCGAGTACGTCCGCTTTGACATTTCCGAAGGTCGTTTCAGACTTGTGTTTGATGCCGTCATAGAAGTCCTGCAGAATATCCTCTTTGAAGTTGGCCGCCTCGTCGCCTGGGCTGCTCGAGCATCTCCGGGCTTTCGGGTTTGGAACGCTACAAGTTTGCTGTGTCCCAGACCAGGTGCCAGCGAGAACGATTCTTCACCGCCATTTAATTATTCCCGCGAAACTCCCTGGCCCGACGTAGAAGTGGGTTGATTCACCTATTTCTGATTGGCAAGCGAGAGAACGTAGGAAGTAATTGACGAAATGTCGAGTTCGCCGCTCTTGGCACTTGCTTCGTCAAAAATGCGCGCAGTCGTGTGCCCCGCTGGTACTTTAGCGCCCGATTGTTCTGCAGCGCTCCGGGCAAGGTCCATGTCCTTGTTCATCAAGTGAAGCGGAAACTGCGGTGAATAGTCCCGGTTCCTGATCTTTGCAAATTTGCCTGAGAATGCCGGAGCAACGACGGCTGTCTTGGGGAGGACGTCGAGCAGAAGATCGCGGTCCAGCTTCAAGTGCTCGCCCAGCGACACAGCCTCTGCAATCGCCTCCATGCCGATGCCGAGCAGCAGGTTGACGACGAGCTTCATACGAATTCCGGCTGTAGCCGGTCCCATCAGATACCATTGCTTTGCGATCGACTCAAAGACCGGAACGCACCGGCTGAAGATCTCCGGCTCGCCGCCCCCGAATAAAGTGACGGCGCCGGCCTCAACTGCCGGAGTCGATCCGGAGATGGCGAGATCAATCAGATCGGCTCCACGCTTCGCCGCTTCCTGATGAAGAAGCGCCGACAGATCAGGGGAGATGGTGCTCATTTCGAGGATGATTCTCTGAGGCTGCAGGTTCGCCAAAACACCGTCTTCGCCCAGGTAGACGGCCCGAACGGCATTGTCATTAGCGAGACAGGATAGCAGTACCCCGCACTGGCCAACCAGACTCGTGAGTCTCTCTTCGATCTGCAAACCATCGTTCCTGAGGGCAAGAGTCGCACTCTCGCTGCGATTCCAGCCTCGAATGTTCCAGGCTTCACCGTGCAAACGGCGAAGAAAGCGGCTCCCCATTAGGCCGAGCCCGATAAACCCAAGCTTTGTGTTCTCCCTGCTTAATGCGATGCTCATTTGTATCAACGCCTCCTTTTTTGTCCGGCTTTGTCTGGGGATAGATTCTGCTCCTGAAATGGTGCTCTGTTCGTTCCGCTTCAATCGCGCAAACTTACATAGGCAGGACGAACCGCAGACAATTTCTCAAACGCCGTCTTCGAAAGCTCCAACGTGGCAGCAGTGATGTTTTCCTCAAGATGCGCGACGGAGCCGGTTCCGGGGATCGGCACGATGACTCTCGATCGCTTGAGGAGCCACGCCAGTGCGACCTGCAAGGGGGTTGCGTGAAATTGATTCGCGACTTGCTGAACTGCATCATGCGCCGCCCTCGCTTGGCCGATTGGCGCCCAGGGAAGAAATGCGATGTCGTTCTGCTCACAATAATCGACAATGAAGTCGGATTCCCGATCGGCGAAGCTGTAGCGATTCTGCACGGAGACAATCGGCGCAATCTTGCGGGCGCGTTCGATGTGCTCGCGGGTCACATTAGAGAGCCCGATGTGACGAATCTTGCCTTGCTCGCGCGATCTGGCCAGCGCTTCCACTGAGACCTCGAACGAGACGACATTGTCGGGCGCGTGGAGTTGATAAATGTCGATGCGCTCCAAACGCAGTCTCTTCAGGCTTCCATCGAGTGCTTCGGCGAGATGTTTGGGGCTGGCGTTATGCGTCCATTGATTGGGGCCGGGGCGTTCCCAGCCACCCTTGGTTGCGATTACTACATCCGCGGGATACGGATAGAGAGCCTCGGCGATGAGTTCCTCCGAAGTGCCGGGTCCGTATGAATCAGCGGTATCAATCAGGTTGACACCAAGGTCGACCGCCTTGCGCAGAGTGGCCAGCGCAGCCTTTTTGTCCGCAGGCGGGCCCCAGATTCCGGGCCCTGTGATGCGCATCGCACCGTAACCCATCCGGTTGACTTCGAGATCGCCGCCGATTGTGAATGTACCGGCAGCAGCGGCTGACAGGATCTGTTCGTGACTCATTTTTTTCCTCCTTTTAGGTCGAAGCGTTAGGCTTCGAACCTCCCTCACCTTTGCTGGCTGAGCAGACAACGCGAGCACGATTTTTTCTGCACTGGGAAAGAACCATCTGCGGCGCGCGACAAAATGCCACCATTCTGTCTGTCAACCTGTTGAATTGGAGTTCGCATATTCGACATTGTCCTCAATAGGCGCGCATCGTAAACGTACTTTCGCCCGTCTGCGCGTCCCTTGCGTTAACCACATTGCATGGGGCGCTTTTAACACCCAAATGACGCCGGCTGATCAGCAGAATTCGGGAATCCTCCGAACTCCGTGACCGAGCCGACCCCCCGGCCCTTGATTCACTCTCCAGCACTGCGTGCAGCACTTTCGAATTGAATCGCGAAATGGTTCAGGTCGATGGCTTGCAATACCGTCGTATTGTCAGCCTCAGTATCCGTTACGACCGCGTCCTGGTGGGTTGGATTACTCACGAGCTTAGCGGAAGCAGTTGCGAAGGTCTTCTTGCCCTCCGTGAAGCTCACTGTTACATTTGTGCAGCTGCCGTTCCAGATCAGCTTGTACTGACCCGGCGCGAGTGTGGTACCTGCAACTGTGACCGTCTGATACAGTTCGACATTTGCAGAATTCTTCGGCTTGGCAAACGCTATGGCTGGAATTAAGAGCACGACAGCGGCTGCGAATAAAGACTTCGATTTCATTTTTCCCGTTCCTTAGTGAGCAGGTTGCTCACGCTTCGGTAGTGCACGGCAAACGCCAAAAGATGAGATCACGGTAACTCGATGAATTTCATAGACTACGCTGGAATGCTATGGAGCAAGCAGTTTACGAAAACCGGGAAATTTCCGAAACTTCGGAATCTTATCTGAATCGAAAAAATAAGAAGCAGCCGCGAAATCTCACGATGCATTCGCCGCTATTTTTACCTGAATGGAGCGCTGTCCGTGTCGAGCAACGATCTTCGTTTCGAAAATCGGGAGAAGCGGACGATCTACGGGTACGCAATCGCGGTGCTTTCCGTTTCTGTGGCTGTGTTGATTGCGCACTGGCCCCTTATTCATTTGGAATTCGCACCGGTCTCACTCTTTTTTTGCGCGGTTATTTTCAGTGCGTGGTTCGGCGGCGCAGGTCCAGGATGTCTGGCAGTCGCACTATCGAGTCTGGGTTTCTATTACAGCTTCCTTCCGCCGGTGGATTCTTTCGCTGCAAAACCTGGCCAGATGGCACGATTCGTCGTCTTCGTCGTGTCAGCTCTGCTGGTCGGCGCGGTGAGCGCTGCACAGAGACGAGCTACGGAGTGTCTTCGAAAGACCCGTGACGATCTGAAGGAAACCGTTCAGAAGCTCAAGGGCACCAACGAATCGCTCAGTAGAAGCGAGGCGTATCTGGCCGAAGCGCAGACGCTGAGTCATACAGGCAGTTTCGGTTGGGATGTTTCCACTGGCGAACAATGCTGGTCAGAAGAAACCTATCGAATTTTCGAATACGACCGGGCGGTGAAACCTACATTTCAACGAGCGCTTGAACGAGTTCATCCTGAAGACCGTCAACTCGTAGAGCAAGTCACGACCGGCGTCTCTCAGGATGGAAGGGATGTAGACGTCGAGCATCGGTTGCTGATACCCGACGGTACCGTCAAGACAGTCCGCGTCCTTGGCCACACCTCGAAGGAGCCGGATGGAAAGCCCATGTTTCTCGGCGCCATCACAGACATCTCAGTAATGAAGAATGCGCTCGAGGAAATTCGAGTCCTGAGAGACCAGCTCTACAAGGAGAACCTTGCACTTCGCGAAGAAATCGACGTCACTAGAATGTTCGAGGAAATCGTGGGTTCGTCTCCGGCGTTGCAATCGGTACTCGCCAAAGTGGCTAGAGTTGCGTCTGCCGACTCTACGGTGCTTGTCACCGGCGAAACGGGCACGGGAAAAGAACTCATTGCCCGCGCCATTCACAAACGCTCGCCACGGTCCACACGGGCGTTCGTCAGCGTCAACTGCTCTGCGATTCCGCACGATCTGATTGCATCGGAGTTGTTTGGACATGAGAAAGGCGCCTTCACCGGCGCGACCCAACGCCGGGTGGGCCGATTTGAATCTGCAGATGGCGGAACGATCTTTCTTGACGAAGTGGGAGAACTGCCCCTGGAAACACAGATCTCCCTCTTGCGAGTGCTTCAAGAGCGTGAATTCCAGAGGGTGGGTTCAAATGAGTCGCTTCAGATCGATGTTCGCGTTGTTGCAGCCACAAATCGCAACCTGGAGGCTGCCATCGCCGCAGGCGGGTTCCGCGAAGATCTCTTTTATCGTTTGAACGTGTTCCCTATAGAAGTCCCTCCACTTCGCCAGCGAAAGGAAGACATCCCGTTGCTCGTGGAATACTTTGTCGATCGCTTTGCCACCAAAGCCGGAAAGAAAATAACGGGAATTGATAAGAGAAGCATGGATCTACTCCAATCGTACTCATGGCCCGGCAACATTCGAGAGCTACAAAATGTGATTGAGCGGTCCGTCATCATCTGTGATACCGAAAACCTGTCCGTGGATGAGAGTTGGGTTGGGCGAGGCTCTCACTCCACTGGCACGACGGCCCAGCCGCTTTCAGAGAGGCTCGCTGCACAGGAGAAAGAGCTGATCGAGGCTGCGCTCGCAGAGAGCCACGGAAAGGTCTCGGGTGCTTCTGGAGCCGCGGCACGACTCGGCATCCCGCAATCCACTCTCGATTCCAGAATCAAGTCTCTGAAAATCGACAAGAATCGCTTCAAAAAGAACTAGCAGAGACGCAGCTAGCTTCAGCTGGAACTTCCGCATCGTCCCGGCCGTTCCCGAAGATTCGCACAACCCTCCTCAAAAAGACCCTCGGATCTTCAAAAGACTCTGTCTGCGCTCCCGACAATTCGGAAATTTCCGAATTGTCGAGGCTGGCTCTCTGAAATAACTACCATTTCTACAACCATATACGATTGGCATCCGGGTTGCTCCTCTTCCGCGCAGAAGGTTCCGCTAGATGACGTTGAGAATTCATAGATCGACCGAAGACGAACTGTTGGTTTTCACCCTTACTGGCCGGATCCAGGCAGAGCAAGTGCCCGGGCTCCTGGCCTTGATTCAGTCAGAGTCACCTGCGCATGGAATCGCCCTTGATCTGGGGCAGGTGAAGCTCGTTGACCGGGACGCTGTGTTCTTCCTCTGGCTCAGCGAGGCGCGCGGCGTCACGCTGAGAAACTGCCCAGCCTACATCCGGGAGTGGATCAACCAGGAGAGACACGCGCGTCGAAACGGATCGGAAGTCACGACGGAATCGGCGGAATAAGGGGAATTGTATGTGGATTGTTCGCTTAGCGTTGCGCCGACCCTACACGTTCGTGGTTGTGGCCATTCTGATTTTGCTGCTCGGGATTTTGTCGGTTGAGCGCACTCCCAAGGACATCTTCCCAAACATCGACATCCCGGTGATCAGTGTTGTTTGGAGTTATCAAGGCTTGTCGGCCGAGCAGATGTCCGATCGGATCATCACGAATAATGAGCGCGCGATGACGACGACGGTGAACGACATTGAGCACATCGAGTCGCAATCGCTCGACGGCGTTGCCGTCATCAAGGTCTTTTTCCATCAAGGCGCAAACATTTCGACGGCGCTCGCTCAGATCACCTCGATTTCGCAGACGCTTTTGAAACAACTGCCGCCGGGGACCACACCGCCGCTCATCATTACTTATAGCGCGTCGAGCGTGCCTGTCCTTCAGTTGGGCCTATCCGGGAAGGGATTGTCGGAGCAGGAGCTCTATGATCTCGGGAACAATTTCATTCGAACACAGCTTGCAAATATTGAAGGAGCTTCGCTGCCGTTTCCCTATGGAGGAAAGCAACGCCAGATTCAGGTGGACTTGAACACGGCAGCGCTGCAGGCAAAGGGACTTTCGCCGCTGGATGTGGTGAATGCAATCAGCGCGCAGAACCTGATCCTGCCTTCAGGAACAGCCAAGATTGGAACCATAGAGTACGACGTAGAGATGAACGGAAGTCCGACGGCTGTGGAAAAGCTCAACGATCTGCCCATCAAAACCGTCGGAAACACCGTCATCTACATCCGCGATGTTGCCCATGTTCGCGACGGTTATCCGCCGCAAACCAACATTGTGCGGGTCAACGGGCAGCGTTCCGCCCTGATGACTGTACAAAAAACGGGGGATGCCTCGACACTCAGCATCATCTCTCGCGTGAAGCAGGAAATCCCGCAAATCATGCGCGAGCTCCCGCCGCAACTGAAGATTCAGCTGCTTTCCGACCAGTCCGTCTTTGTCTTGGGTGCGATTACTGGTGTCGCGCGCGAGGCGCTGATCGCTGCTTGTCTGACGGCGGCGATGATCCTCCTGTTTATCGGAAGCTGGCGGAGCACGCTGATTATTGCCGTGTCGATCCCTCTCTCGATCCTGACTTCAATCATCGTGCTAAGCGCCATCGGGCAAACGATCAACATGATGACCCTTGGCGGGCTGGCGCTGGCGGTCGGCATCCTGGTCGATGACGCGACGGTCGCAATCGAAAACATCAATCGCAACATCGCACTCGGAAAAGATCTGCAACAGGCGATTCTCGATGGGTCGGAGGAGATCGCCGTGCCCGCCCTTGTTTCGACGCTCTCCATATGCATTGTCTTCGTTCCAATGTTTCTTCTTCCGGGCGTTGCTCGATTCCTGTTCGTTCCGCTTGCTGAAGCGGTCGTGTTCGCCATGCTTGCCTCGTATCTGCTTTCGCGGTCGCTGGTGCCCACGATGGCCAAATACCTGCTTCGGGATCATGAGGAAGGCGCAGAAGCCGAACACCGAATATTCAGTAAGAATCCCTTCGTACGAACACAGGCGAAGTTTGAAGCCGGATTCGAACTGGTCCGAACCAGATACAGGAGCCTGCTGGCCGGCGCTCTTGCGCACCGGCTCGTTTTCGCCTTGGTCTTCGTCGCCGCATGTCTCGCGTCGTTTGTACTCCTGCCAACGCTCGGCGAGAACTTCTTTCCGAGTGTGGACAGCGGGCAAATCAGACTGCATCTGCGCGCCCGGACCGGAACTCGAATCGAGGACACAGCAGCGCTCGCCGATCACGTCGAGGATGTTATTCGCGAGCAGATCCCGCCCAGCCAGCTCTCAAGCATCATCGACAATATCGGGCTGCCATACAGCGGGATCAATCTCTCCTATAGCAATTCGGCTCCGATCGGCTCGGAGGATGCAGACATCCTGATTACGCTATCGCCCAAGCATCGCCCAACCGAGCAATATGAAAACCAATTGCGGCTCGAATTGGCGAGGAAGTTTCCGGGAGTTACGTTCTACTTTCTGCCCGCGGACATGGTTACGCAGATCCTCGATTTCGGCCTGCCGGCGCCCATCGACATTCAGGTGGTTGGGCTCGACCTCACATCCAATCACCAGTTTGCCAGCCAGTTGCTCCAAAAGCTGAAATACGTCCCCGGCATTGCGGATCTTCGAATTCAGCAGCCGCTAAACCTGCCCGAACTCTATCTTCATATCGACCGTACGAGGACGGCCCAGCTTGGCTTCACACAGCGCGACGTAGCCAGCGACGTACTGATTGCGTTGAGCGGAAGTTTCCAGACTTCGCCCACATTTTGGCTCGATCCCAAGAACGGGGTCAGCTACAACGTCGCTGCTCAGACACCGCAGTACTGGATGGATTCGCTGCAGGATCTGGAAAACATTCCCATCTCCAATCCGGCCGGCGGGCCGACGCAGATTCTGGCGAATCTGGCTTCGATCCAGCCTCGCGAGTCGCTCGAAGAAGTGTCCCACTACAACGTGCTGCCGGTGATCGATATCTACGGCTCTGTGGAAGGCCGTGACCTGGGAAGCGTTTCGAGGGACATCAACACAATCGTGCAACAGAGCAGGAATAACTTGCCGCGCGGGTCGCGGATCATGATTCGAGGGCAGATCCAGACGATGAAGTCATCCTACGCCGGCCTGCTGACCGGCCTGGCCCTCTCGATCATTCTCGTTTACCTGCTGATCGTGGTGAACTTCCAGTCGTGGGTCGACCCCCTCATCATCATTTCTGCGCTTCCGGCAGCGCTGGCCGGGATTGTATGGTGCTTGTTCATCACTGAGACCACGCTCAGTGTGCCCGCACTCACCGGCGCAATCATGTGCATGGGCGTGGCGACGGCCAACAGCATTCTGGTCGTGAGCTTCGCGAAAGAAGCCATGGAGAAGGGCCTGTCCGCAGTTGACGCGGCGCTTCAGGCAGGATTCACGCGCTTCCGGCCCGTGCTGATGACGGCGCTGGCGATGATCATCGGCATGATTCCGATGGCTCTGGGCCTGGGGGATGGAGGAGAGTTGAACGCCCCGCTCGGCAGAGCCGTGATTGGCGGCCTGCTCTTCGCGACGGTTTCTACTCTTCTCTTCGTTCCGGCCGTTTTCAGCATCGTCCACGGCGCTCGTCACGGGAAAGGTCCGTCAGAAGCGGCGTGAAACAAGTTGTGGGGGAGGTAATTGTGAACTTCGAGAAAAGCAATGCAGTCGAAACAGCGCCGGTAATCGAACCCGGCCGAAACGGAAACGGCGCGCGGCGCCCTCGCACAAGGACGGCCCTCACGATCGCGGTGTCCGTTCTGGTTGTGGCAGGATTGTTGGTTCACGGTTGGCGGACGCGCGCAAGAGCAGCGGAGGCCGTGCGCGCAGAGACAGACAAGCTCGCCGTTCCTTCGGTGATTGTTACCCATCCGCAGCTCGGGTCGGGTCAGCAGGAAGTCGTCCTGCCGGCAACAGTCCAGCCGTTTATAAATGCGCCGATTTACGCCCAGGTCACCGGCTATCTCATGAACTGGTACGTAGATATCGGCGGTCACGTCAGGAAAGGCCAACTCCTGGCAGTGATCTCTGCTCCCACAGTCGACCAGCAATTGCAGCAGGCGCGCGGCAATCTGGCCACGGCCGAAGCCAATCTCCGTCTTTCGGAGATCACAGCTCGCCGCTACACCGGGCTCTTAAAGAGCGATTCGGTGTCCCAGGAAGCAACGGATGCGGCGGTGGGAGGGTATCAGGCAAACAAGGCCACGGTCGCCGCGGATGAGGCCAGCGTTGGAACCCTCGAAGCGCAGCAATCGTTCGAGAAGGTCTATGCGCCATTTGATGGTGTCGTCACGGCACGCAATACGGACATCGGTCAACTGATTGACGCCGGGGCGAACGGCGGGCCGGCGACCGAGCTCTTCGTCGTTTCCGAGATCCACACGCTGCGGGTTTACGTCAATGTCCCACAAGTTTATTCGAGCCTGATCCGGCGCGGCATGACCGTCGATCTAACGCTTCCGCAGTTTCCCAACCGCCGGTTCGCTGGAACATTGGTTCGCACCGCCGATGCGATCGACCCTGCATCGCGCACGTTGCTCGTCGAAATAGACGTCAAGAATCCAACAGGAATGCTTCTGCCCGGGGCTTACGCGGAGGCCCATTTTGCCCTGCCCGCTGCGTCGCGTGTTTATACACTTCCAGACACGGCGCTCATCTTCCGCGCTCATGGATTGCAGGTCGCGACAGTGGATAGAGCGGGAAAGGCCAGGCTGATCAACATCCAGGTGGGCCGGGACTTCGGAACAACGATTGAAGTGCTCTCCGGCGTAAGCCCAAGCGACCGGGTAATCGTCAACCCGCCGGATTCGCTGGTCTCCGGGGAAGCGGTGGGGCCAGCTTCAGCGAGCGAAGAGGGAGGAGCGTCATGAACAGGGTGATGAGAAATCGTACGTGGTTGGGCGCCGTAACGATCGGACTCGCAGCGCTACTCGTGTCCGGCTGTGCCGTCGGCCCGCGATATGTACGGCCCAGCGTGCCAACCCCGCCTGCATATAAAGAAACCAGCGCTTCGATGTCCCCAGCATCGGCTCAACCCATTCAGCAGAAATGGTGGGAAGTCTTCGGCGATAGCGAATTGGATGCGCTTGAACCACAAATACAAGTGTCGAACCAGAATCTCAAAATCGCTGCCGCCGAATATCAGCAAGCCCGGGCGATGGTGCAGTATTACCGGTCCGGATTATTCCCCACCCTGGGCATCGGGGCTTCAGGGATTCGCGAGCACACATCCGAAAATCGCCCGCCGCTGCCGGGCCTGCAGGGCCTGACCTACACTGACCTCGTGGCACAGGGAGATCTCTCCTATCAAGTCGATGCCTGGGGACGCGTGCGGCAGACGGTCGAGTCTGCGCGCGAAAACGCTCAGGCAAGCGCCGCTGATCTGGCTACGGTTAACCTGGCCCTTCAAGCTGAGCTCGCCATCGATTACTTCAACCTGCGGAACGCGGATGCCGAAGAACAGCTGCTCCAATCCACCGTCGCCGATTATAAGAAGACACTGGAACTCACGCAAAATCTCCACAACGGGGGTCTTGCCTCCGAGCTCGACGTGGAGCAAGCGAGATCTCAATTGAACGCCGCCGAGGCCCAGGAAATTGATATTGGCGTTGCCCGGGCGCAGTACGAGCACACGATTGCGGTGCTGGTCGGCAAGCCGCCGTCGGTCTTCAGCATCCCGTTTTCACCTCTGAGCGGGCTGCCGCCAATAGTTCCTGTGGGATTGCCGTCGCAACTGCTTCAATCTCGTCCGGACATTGCAGCAGCCGAGCGGCGTGTAGCTGCTGCGAACGCACAGATTGGGGTCGCGCGCGCAGCCTACTTCCCGCAGCTTCTGCTCACCGCGTCGGGCGGAGTGGAAAGCGGAGACATAGGAACATTGTTCGAAGGGCCGTCGGCTGCGTGGGCCTTCGGAGCCGGAGCACTCGAAACCGTGTTTGACGGAGGTCAGCGCCACGCTGTCAGCGCAGAAGCCCAAGCTGGTTTCGACCAGACCGTCGCTGCTTACCGACAAACTGTCCTCACTGCCTTCCAGGATGTGGAGGACAACCTCGCGGCTTTGCGGATTCTGCAACAGGAATCCACAAAGCAGGACGTCGCCGTGCAAGCCGCCGGGCGTTCGGTGGTTCTGTCAGTGAATGAATATAAGGGCGGCCTGGTTGATTACCTTCAGGTTCTCACCGTACAGACCGTTTCTTTGAGCGATCAGCTCACCGCGGTGAACATTCGCGGCCGGCAGACGGTTGCCACGGTGCAGCTCATCGAGGCTCTTGGCGGCGGATGGGAAATCTCCAAACTGCCTTCGGCACAATCGATGGCCTGGAAGCAAAAGTTGGCAGTCAAATGAGCTTGAGCGGTCCGCGGTGCTTCTGCATGCAGAGCACATCGGACAATGGAGACGGAACTGAGATTGCGTCAAGTCCCAAAAAGAAGCAAAACAATCATGAAGTCAGAGCTCTCAAAACATCTTCTTGGTTCAACAGGACTGGAGATTACGACGGTCGGCTTGGGTGCCAGGGCCGTGGGCGGCGGCGGCTGGGCGAGCACGGAGATCTTGGACTTCTGGCGACTCCGCAGACGTTTTACCACGAGATCGGTCCCGATGTTCTACCCATGGAGCTTGAGAGGGTCCGCCCGGGCTCATGGTCGTATGCGGCAGGCTCCTCTATGCCTGCTGAATCCGCTCAATGATGTGGATCCGGTGGCGAAGTCACTCGGGCTCGATCCAGTCGAAATCCTGTCTCAGCCTGTGCCGCGCCAGGCGCACACAGGAAATCAACTTGCGCTGACCGAAGTTCTCGTAATTGCTGACGTCAGCGCAGCGTCGATCTACAAAGCAAGGGCGGCGCGAATATCCTGCAAGGTCACGACCATGGTCATCGGCTCATCAGCGCAGGGTGTAAACCCGAGGCTGATATAGAACCTTTTTGCGTGCTCCGAGATGGCATGGACAACGATCCCGCGAACGCCAATGGCCTCCGCGGCCTGCGAGACACGCATGGCGGCATCCTTGAACAGACCCGGCCCAACGCCTTGCTTTTGCCACGCTTGGTCAACGGCCAGCCGGCCAAGGAGCACGACCGGAATCGGGTCGGGCATGTTCCGGCGAAAGCGGCCCGAAACAAGTGCCATCGTGATAGATGAAGATGAAAGGGAGTAATAGCCCGCCACCTGATTGCCTTCGCAACTCACAAAGACACGGCTGGCCCCGCTTGCCTGATTCGTGCGAGCGCGCTTCTTCAGCCACTCGTCCAGCGAGGACTCGCCAGAATCGAATTTGTCCAGCTCGTGATGTTCAGCCAGCAAGGCCGGCGCAGACAGGGCCACCTATTTGTCCCAGGGAGAGCGGGATTGCATGGTTTTGCGCAGACGCTCGTTCGGCTGAGGCGGCGCATCAAGCCAGGCCACGAACTCTGCGTAGGCTCTGTCGCTTACTTGAATCACAGCTCGATCCAACAAGGTGTTTTCCGCAGCCTGCCGCGCGGCATCGAGGACGAAATCAGTGCGGTTCTTGCCGGTGATGTCCGCTGCCTGATCGATCAGCGCACGCAGCTCCGGCCGAATGCGCATATTCAAAGCCTCGCGCGTGTCCTTGCGCCTCGAAGCATTTTTCGAATGCCGCGCTGGACGTGATTTTGTTGCTATCGACATGGGGCGCCTCCTGCGATTCCAGTATAGCAAATCGTAAAGACTAAGTCTTTACGAATATTAAGGCATAGATGCAAGTCGATACCCAGCAAAGACTTACAGAATGGAAGAGATCAGCCTTGGGAGTCAGTGGGAGTGAATTTCGAG
>Ga0335075_10001551_pt1 | contig 37703 bp, 30 predicted proteins | sample Lox_Sample_24_FD_206723 | JGI IMG/M metagenome (GOLD analysis project Ga0335075, IMG submission 206723) | Soil microbial communities from Loxahatchee National Wildlife Refuge, Florida, United States - Lox_Sample_2.4 | ecosystem: Environmental > Terrestrial > Soil > Wetlands | place: USA... | reverse complement strand
TTGGCGCTCTGCAGTACGCTGAACTTCACGCGCGCGGCGGAGACGTGCAACGTCACACAGCCCGCCCTCTCACGCGCGATCCAGCGGCTCGAGGCCGAGCTCGGCGGCGCACTGATCTATCGCGAACGCAACCTGACGCAGCTTACCGAACTCGGGCGCACGATGCGCCCGCATCTGGAGGCCATGCTCGAGGCGGCGGAGGCGGCGCATGCGGTCGCGCGCAGCCATCACACTGAGGCGCACGCGCTGCTCAGGATTGGTCTCGGACCCGCCGTCAGCTCCACACGCATCGCCGGCGCCGTATGCAGCGTGATCCGCCGGGATGCTCGCCTGATCGTGCAGTTCGATGAAGGCAGCACGGCCAGTCTCGCCGAGGCAATGTTGGCCGACCGGCTGGACTGTGCGCTCGTGCCCGATCACGCCGACCTGCCGGAAAGGCTGCACCGCTGGGCGCTGTATAGAGAGAACTGCATGGTGGTGCTGCCGGCGGATCATCGCTGCGCTGCACAGAAGACGATCGCCGCGGAAGATCTTGCCGATGAGACGTTGCTGCTGAGCGATCGCTGCGGCGATTTTGCCGAACGGCTGATCCTGGTGTGCGGCGAGAGGCTGACCGAGCGTCGTCGCATCGGCGGATCCTGGCCGCAAATGCTCGATCTCGTCGCCGCGAGACTCGGTCTCGCATTGCTGCCGGAAGGGTTGGCGGCAAGCCCGGCGGTGAGCTTCCGTCCGCTTGCCGGGCTCGATCTCGGGCGCACCATCGCGCTCGCGCTGGTCGCTGGCCGGCCGCGCAGCGACGCGGTGCTGAACTTCGTCAAGCTCTGCCGCGCCGTATCCTTTCGTTGAATCGGTCCGGATCGAATTCCTGCGATCGTCGTCGCAGAGGGGGGCCGCCTCACCAGATTCTGCGATGCCACCTTGCTATCCACACGATGCAAAGACGGCATTGGCCTTCGCTCCACCGGCCGTTCAGTTTGCTCCCGTAAACGGCGCACGACGCCATCGGTCACTGGCGGCACGCGCGTAGCCGGACAACGGTCGGGAATTCAAAGACGGTACCGCGGAGTCGGAGCGGAGGACCCGAGTATGAACATCGCCGAAATTCTGACGCTGCCGTTCGGCCGCGTACCGCACGACCAACCGGCCTCGCGCGCAACGCACATCGAGCGGAGTGCCGCATGATGGACCACTCCGTGGAGCTGTCCAATCGCAAGATCGTGAATCTCGCCCTGCAGGGCGGCGGCGCGCATGGTGCGTTCGGCTGGGGTGTCCTCGATGCGCTCCTCGAAGACGGCCGGCTTGAAATCGATGGACTGTCGGCCACCAGCGCCGGCGCCATGAACGCCACCGTCTACGCCTATCACAGGATGATCGGCGAGGTGGATGGCGCGCGCCAGGGCCTGCATGATTTCTGGCAGCGGATTAGCCAGGCGGGTGAGGCGCTCCGCGGTCCGCTCGACCCCTACCTCGAGTGGGCGGGGCTCGGCCATTTGAGCGCACGGTCGTGGCTCGAGTGGATGACCCGGGTGCTCTCGCCGTATGAGTTCAACCCGTTCAACCACAACCCGCTGCGCAGCGTGCTCGAGGCTTCGGTCGATTTCGAAAAGCTGCACGCCTGCGACTGCACCAATTTGCGGATCTGCGCGACCCACGTCCGCACCGGCCGCATCCGCATTTTCGGCAACGCGCAGGTGACGGCCAACGTCGTGCTTGCCTCGGCGTGCCTGCCCCATCTCTTCCAGGCGGTGGAAATCGAGGGTGAGCACTACTGGGACGGCGGATACATGGGCAATCCAGCCATCTTCCCGCTGTTCAAGGACCTGCCGAGCAGCGATGTGATCGTGGTGCATCTCAACCCGATCGTCCGTCCCGAACTGCCGACCACCGCTCCGGAGATCATGAATCGCATCAATGAGATCAGTTTCAACTCCTCGCTGTTGCGTGAGATGCGCGCAATCAACTTCGTCCACGACCTGATCGAGGGCGGCTGGCTCAAGGATGAGCATCTTCACAAGCTCCGCTATATTTATATCCATTCGATCCGCGACGACGACGCGATGTCGCGGCTTGGCGTGGCGAGCAAGCTCAACACCGATTGGGCCTTTCTCACCGGGCTGCGCGATCTCGGGCGCAGTACGACGTTCGCCTGGCTCAAGCGGAATTTCGAGCATATTGGCCGGCGCTCCTCGGTCGATCTCGAAGCGGAATTCCTCTGACACTGGCGCCTGATGGGAGCCTCCGATGGATCGTCCCGGTCCGCGCCCGCGTGTCGTGATCGCGCAACCGTTCTGCTCGACTGGCTGTGGTCCTATCTCACCTATGGTCGCGGTGCGCGGTTGATCACCGGAACGATGATGGAGCGGCCGTCTCCCGGGAGATGAAAGTTTTCTGGTTCTCTTTTTCAAAAGAGAACGATCTTCCCGGCGTCTCCGTCACTCCTGCCTGAGATCGGCGAGCAGCCCAGCAACCACCACGAGCTTGGTCAGGGAAAGTCCGCGCGCGACAATGCCCCCGATCGCCTCCCGGATGCGCTTGACCGGATCCGCGCGGCGGGTGGCCCAGGATTCGATTCCGCCCGCTCCCGGAAGGCTCACCGCCACTGCCTCCGCGGTCAGGTGCCGATGCGCATCAGCAATACCGTCGATCGCCCGATTGCGCGCGAGACGATCGAAATGATCGCTGACGGCGATACCGCGCGCCGCGCCGATGATGGTCCGAAGGCTGAACATCTCCTCGATCGCGAAGTGGACGGCGGCAATCTCGGCGGCCGGACGCTCCGTGCGGCCGGCCACCAGCACGATGTCCGAGGCCGCGGCAAGGTCGCCGAGCGCGGCGATCCGCCGCGCCAGATCCGCCGGCACACCCGCCGCCGTCAGCGCCGATGCCCGCGCTTTCTGCGCGTCGGCCGCCGCTTTCGGCAGCGCCCCCTCGAGCGCCTCGGCAACCTCCGCGATGCCGCTCCGATAGCGCGCCACGATCTGATCGAGCCGCCCCGCGGTCAGCGCGACATTGCGGATGAACCACACCATGCGATCGAGCAGCAGGTCCTGCACCGCCCGATAGAGTGTGAGCTGCAAGGTCCCCGGCAGGCGGCCATCGAGCGAATCGATCGCCGCGTTCAACCCGCTCGTGTCGAAACAGTCGCGCGCCGCGGCATAGGATGCCGCGATCGTCGGCGTATCGGCGCCCGTTTCGTCGGCCAGCCTCGGCACGATCGCCGGGCCGCCGCGATTGACGATGGCGTTGGCAAGCTGCGTCGCGATGATCTCGCGCCGCAGCCGGTGCGCGGCGATCGCGTCAGGAAAACGCTCGCCAAGCCGCTCGGGGAAGTAGCGCGTCAGTTCGCGCGCGAGATAGGGATCGTCAGGGACAGAGCTTTCGAGCACTTGGTCGTGCAGCGCGAGCTTGGCATAGGCAAGCAGCACGGCCACTTCCGGCCGCGTCAGTCCGTCACCCCGTCGGTAACGCTCGGCGAGCGTGGCGCTGTCGGGCAGGAACTCGACAGCGCGGTCGAGCCGTCCCTCCTCTTCGAGCATTTGCATCAGCCTCTCGCCGAGACCCGCATGTTCCGCATCGTGCGGATCGGCAAGCGAGAGTGCGAGGGACTGCAGATCGTTGTTGCGCAACACCAGCCCCGCCACCTCCTCGGTCATCCCCGCCAGCAGCGCATGGCGCGACATTTCGTCGAGCCGGCCGTCGCCGAGCGGAACAGCCAGCGCGATCTTGATGTTGACCTCGAGGTCGGAGGTGTTGACGCCGGCGGAATTATCGATGGCGTCGGTATTCAGGCGAACCCCCCGTTGCGCCGCCTCGATCCGCCCACGCTGGGTGAGGCCGAGATTGGCGCCTTCGCCGATCACCTTGGCGCGGAGTTCCGTGGCCGCGATGCGGATCGCGTCATTGGCGCGATCGCCAACGTCGGCATAAGTTTCGTTTTCGGAACGAACATAGGTCCCGATGCCGCCGAACCAGAGGAGATCGATGTCCGCCTTGAGGATCGCGCTCATCACCTCGGCCGGGCTGGCGGCGCTCTGCGCAAGGCCAAGCGCGGCCCGCGCTTCGGGCCCGAGCGGGATCGACTTGAGACTGCGCGAATAGACGCCGCCGCCCGGCGAGATCAGTGCGCGATCGTAATCGGCCCAGCTCGAGCGCGAAAGACCGAACAGCCGCCGTCGCTCGGTCCAGGCAGTGGCCGGGTCGGGATTTGGGTCGATGAAAATGTCACGATGATCGAACGCGGCGATCAGCCGCAGCGTGCGTGACAGCAGCATGCCATTGCCAAACACGTCTCCCGACATGTCCCCGACCCCGGCCACCGTAATCGGATCGCGCGCGACGTCGATATCGATGGCGCGGAAATGCCGCTTCACCGATTCCCAGGCACCGCGCGCCGTGATGCCCATGGCCTTGTGGTCGTAGCCGTTGCTGCCGCCGGAGGCGAAGGCATCGCCGAGCCAGTAATGGCGCGCGATCGCGCGTGCATTGGCGGTGTCGGAGAAACTTGCCGTTCCCTTGTCTGCGGCAACGACCAGATAGGGATCGTCGGGATCGTGGCGAACGGTTTCGGCCGGCGGAAGGATCCCCTCCGGGCCGATATTGTCGGTGATCTCGAGCAGGGCATCGATGAAGACGCAGTAGCTTGCCGTGCCTTCGGCGAGCCACGCCTGCCGATCCGTCACCGCGGGCAGGCGCTTCGGAACGAACCCGCCTTTCGCGCCGACCGGAACGATAACGGCATTCTTCACCTGCTGTGCCTTGCAGAGGCCCAGGATCTCGGTGCGGAAATCCTGCGGGCGGTCGGACCAGCGGATGCCCCCGCGGGCAACCCGTCCCATGCGCATGTGCAGCGCCTCGACGCGCGGGCTATGGACGAAAATCTCGAAGAGCGGCCGCGGCTCGGGAAGTGCTGCGATGTGCCGGCAGTCGAACTTGCAGGCGATCGCCTCGCGCGCCCTTCCATCCGCGCCGCGCTGGAAATAGTTCGTCCGTACCGCCGATTCGATGAGATTGGCGAAGCGGCGGATGATCCGGTCATCGTCGAGGCTTGCCACCTCGGCCAGCGCGGCTTCGATCTCCGCCCGCATCGTCTCCTGCCGCTCGTCCCGATCTTTCTCCGCAAGAGATGGGTCGAAACGGGCGTAAAAGAGGGCGAGAAGACGGCCGGCAATCGCATGGTGGCGGGCGAGCGCCGCCGCCAGATAATCCTGGCCGTAGGGCGTGCCGATCTGCTGAAGATAATGCCCGAAGCCCCGCATCAGCGAGGCATCGCGCCAGGCGAACCCCGCTTCCACGACAAGGCGGTTGTAGCCGTCGGATTCCGCCTCCCCGCCCAGCAATGCGCCCAGCGCTGCTTCCACCTTCTGCTCGATCGCGGCCAGATCCATGGCGGCGCCGGAGGCGCGTTCGATCTCCATATCGTGCAGCCAGATCGGATGCGCCCCGCCATGGCCCTCGATATCGATCCGATAGGTGCGCTCCTCGAGCACGCGGAATCCGAGATTTTCCAGAATCGGCACGCGTTCGGAGAGCGGCAGCGCCGCCTCGAGAGAAAAGAGGGAGAGATTCGCCCGCGCCGGCGGCGCACCGCCTGCTCGATCGAGCCTGACGGCATACGAACCCTCCACCGAAAGGCGCTCCAGAATCGCGATGTCGGCAACCGCCCGCTCGACCGGGAATGCTTCGCGATAGGCGGCCGAAAAGCCATGGCCGTAACGCTTGATCAGGGCGCGCGCCCCAACACCTCCCTCGCCCACCACCAGGGCATCGCGCAACGCGTCGCGCCAGGTCTTTGCGATCGCCGCGATGCCTGCCTCGAGCGCAGCCTGCGGGATACGAGGCGTCTTCCCCTCGTCACGGCCAATGATGAAATGCGTGCGGGCAAGCGGGCCTTCCGGATAGGCGGGGTACGCCGCCGAGACTCGGCCCTGGTAGATCTCGGCAAGCCAGGCGCCGACCCGCTGGCGCACCCGCGTGTCGTATCGTTCCTTGGGCAGAAAGACGAGGATCGAGATGAAGCGGTCGAATTCGTCGGGCCGGACCAGCGCGCGGACGCGTGGCCGCTCGGCGAGATCCATGATCGCCATCGCAAAGCGGTAGAGCGTGTCCTCGTCGATCTGGAACAGTTCGTCGCGCGGATAGTTTTCCACCACCGCAGAGAGGGCGCGGCCGGCGTGGCTCGCCGGGTCGAAATTGGCCCGCGCCACCACCCTCGCGATCTTGCGCCTGAGATAGGGCACCGTGCCCGTGGTGCTCGTATAGGCGCCGGCCGTGAAGAGACCCACGAGCCTAAGCTCGCCCTCCAGGCGTCCGGAGGGCGCGAAGAGCTTGATCCCGACATAATCGAGATAGACCCGCCGATGCACGCGCGATTTGACATTCGCCTTGGTGATGATGAGCGCCTGCGGCCGGGCCAGGAAGGCGCGGATTTCGGGCGTCATCACCACCAGTTCGCGGCCGCGGCGGAGCACTCTGACCGCCGGGTCGCGCAACAGCCCGAGCCCGCTTCCGGCCACCGGATCGTGGGTCCAATCGTCCTCCGCCAGGCGGTACGCGCGCACCCCGAGGAACACGAAATTGTCGTCGCGCAGCCAGCCGAGGAACGCCACCGCCTCGCTGAGTTCGTCTTCGTCGAGCGGCGGGGGGTTGGTGCGGTAGGCGCGGATCACCGCGTCGATGCGCGCCCACATCCCCGCCCAGTCCCCGACCGCAAGTGCGACATCCGCATAGGTCCTGGCCAGCCCCTCGCTGAGGCGGGCCCGCGCCGCCGGATCGTCGATCCGGCTCAGATGAATATGGATCAGGCTTTCCCGCGCGAGACTGTGCGGCGCCGCAGCGCCGTCATCGCCTTCGATGCGGCTGAGCGAGCCGTCGCCTCCGCGTTCAACCGTGAGGATCGGATGCGCCACCAGCCGCGGTTCGAAGCCCTGCTCCGCAAGCTCGCCGAGAGTCGAATCGAGCAGGAACGGCATATTGTCGTTGACCACCTCGAGCACGGTGATCTCCTCGGCGCGGCCATCGATCATGCATTCATGATCGACCAGGCGGATGTCCGCCCCGGCGCTGCGCGGCGCCGCCAGATGCCTCAACGCCGCGTCCGCCAACTCCTCGAGCGCGCCTGGCAGATAGCGCGCCAGATCCTCGGGGGCGGAGCGGCGATACAGGGTCCCGACGAACGCGGCTTGCGTTGCGCCCGGAACGGGATTCGGTGCCGATGGCGCCTGATCGCGATCGTCCGCTGCCATGGGTTTCTCCCCCGCCGCGTCCTGGGCGAAAAACCTCAGTACCCGGAATTGCGCATGAGCGACACAGAATCCCCCCTCTCTCTTTTTCTCCCCTCTCCCTCATTTTCTCCCCTCTCCCTCTGGGCCGGGCTCCCAACGCGCTCGCGCGTTGGGGACCCGGTGAGGGGTCGGGGGTGAGGGTAGCGGGTGAGGGCGAGTGAGTCATTCATCCATGAAAGTCGGTACTCGGCCACTCCATCTCGCGCCGATATCGCCAGGCGGACTCGATGGTCCGAGCCAGCGGATGGATAGTGATGAATGCAATCCCGGATTGCATGGCACAGAGAGACGACGACAATGAATCCATCACCAGCCAACTCTTCTCCCATGCCCGCCACGAACGGCACGGGCGATGACGCCGAGCGAACCCTCCTGGCCGGCGAATGGTTGCAAATCCGCCCGATCCGGCGTACGGATGCCGCCGCGCATCGTGCCTTCATCGGCCGTCTCTCGCCCGAGGACTTGCGGTTCCGGTTTTTCACCGCCGTGCACGAATTGCCCGACGAGGAGATCACCCGCCTCACCTCGGTCGATCACGTCAGCGAGACCGCGATCATCGCCGTCAGGGAGGCGAGCGAGGAAACGGTCGGCGTGGCGCGCCTTGCCTGCCTGCCCGGGCGGCCGGAGGGTGAATTCGCGATCGTCGTGCAGGAGGACATGAAGCGGAAGGGTGTCGGAACCTTGCTCATGCATCACCTCATCGGCTGGGCGCGCCGGCGGGAACTTACCCGCATCACCGGGGAGGTATTGGCCGAGAATGTCGAGATGTTAAGATTCGCGAGCCATCTCGGATTTGCGCTGCATCGCGAACCGGAGGCGCCGGACGTGGTCGAGGCCCGGCTTGCCCTCGATGCGCCGCCTCGTCCAGGCACAGCCGGCTGAGTGGTCACGGGAGAGTTTGTTTGCCACTATTGGGCCGCCGGGTAAAAGGGCTCTGGTTTGGAAGGAGACCTTCATGTCCGACGCCGCGACTGGCGGAGGGGTGGGTGAGCGTGCGCTCACCATTACGGTCAGTGGCCAGTCCACCGACTTCATCGCGGTTGCCTTCCACGCCGAGGAGAAGATCAGCGAGCCCTTTGTCCTGACCATCGATTTCTATGCGTCCGGCTCGCCGCTTTCCCCCGACACCTACCTCTTTCAACCGCTGTCGCTCACGGTCTCGCGCCCGGGCGGCCCCGAGCGTTATTTCAACGGCATGATCAGGCGCCTCGTCACCCACGGGACGGCGCTGCGCGGCTACGGGTTCTATCGCTTCGAGGTCGTACCGAAACTCTGGTTCCTGAATCAGACGATCGATTGCCGGATCTTTCCCGATGTCAGCGTCATCGACATCTTCGGCACAATTTTCGGTGACGCCGGCATCACCTACGACACGCGCCTTCAGGGCACGCCGGAGACCCGTCCCTACATCACCCAGTTCAACGAGACGGATCTCGCCTTCGTCAGCCGCCTGATGGAGGAGGAAGGTCTCTATTATTACTTCGAGCATACCGCGAGCACGCACAACCTGGTGATCCTGAACTACAACGGCGCCTTCAAGGCGATCGGCGGCAACGCCTTGAACTTTGTCGAGTCGGGCGGGAACTACGATGTCCTGACCAAGTTTCGTTTGTGCAATGAAACGGCCTGGGGCTCGGTGACCCTCGCCGACTACGATCCGGTCTCCGTGAACCAGCCGAGCGGGACCAGCAGCACGCTCCTCCGGACCAGCGGCACCTCCCAGCGCACCGTCTATCTGTGGCCGGGCCGTTCCACCGAGACCGATACCCTCAAGAACCGCGCCAAGTTCCAATCCGAAGCCGCCGACGCGGCCGCCGTGCTCTACGAGGGAGAGGGCCAGCACGAAGGCTTCTTCCCCGGCGGCCGCTTTACGCTCACCACCGATCCGATGACCGGCGATTCGGATGCCCAGTTCGTCATCCAGAGAGTCGTGCACGATTTCGCGGACCCCACCTGGATTGCCGCCGGCGGCGGCCAGATCACCTACCAGAACAGCTTCACGGCCTTTCCCCAGGCAACGACCTGGCGCCAGCCTTTCGCAACCCCGCGGCCGCGCATGACAGGGGTCTATTCCGCGATCGTCCTCACCAGCTCGGGCGAGATCGACAGCGAAGCGATCGGCCGGATCAAGGTGCAGTTCTTCTGGGACCACCGCAAGTCTGAGACCGGGCAGAACGCGATCTGGGTGCGCGTGATCCAGCCCTGGAGCGGCAATGGCTGGGGCTGGCAACACATGCCGCGCCAGGCTAGCGAGGTCGCGGTCGCCTTCATGCACGGCGACCCGGACGACCCCGTGGTGATCGGCTGCTTCTACAACGGCCAGCAGAAACCGCCCTTCGCCCTGCCTGGCCAACAGACCAAGAGCGGCTTCCGCAGCCGCTCTTCAGCCGACGGCGGCACCTCCAACTACTCGGAATTGTCATTCGACGACACGACCGGAAGCGAGATCGTGCTCCTGCACGCCGAGAAGGACCTGACGACCGAGGTCGAAAACAACCAGTCCCTGACCGTCGGCGCCAATCGGACGGTAACGATCAAGAAAGACGAATCGATCACCATCGACGGCAACCAGACCCTCTCGGTCAAAGGGCAGGTCGGCCACACTTCGCAAAATGATTATACGGTAACCTCGTCCAGCGGTAACATCGTCGTGAATGCGCAGGCAGCCTCGGTGAAGGTCACCGGGGCGCAGGCTATCCAACTGGCGGTTGGAGAGGGCAGCAGCGTGAAAATGGATCCCACCAGCATCACTCTCACGGTCGGCGGCAACAGCATCAAGATCGACCCCTCGGGTGTCGCCATCAACGGCACGATGATCAAGGCCGCCGCCCAGGCCATGCTCGATCTCAAGGGGCCGATGGCCAGCCTGACCGGGGACGGGATGCTGACATTGAAGGGCGGACTGGTGCAGGTGAACTGACACGTTGACCGATCATGGTGGCAGCCTTGGTCAAGCTGATGGATAGCAGTTTCGAGGAAGTGCGAAAGCGGCTCGACCTTCCCGCCGAGGCGAGCGCGCTCGTTGAGGGCTGCGCGGCAACCGCCGAGGCGCTGGAGCGTCTGGAGGGCCGCGGCTTCCTGATCGAGGCGACGCGTCTGCTCGCCCACGCCCTCCCGAAGCGGGAAGCCACCTGGTGGGCCTGCATGTGCGCGCACCACACCGCGCCCGCCGACCTGCCGGAGCCCGACCGGACCGCCATCACGCAAGCCGAGCACTGGGTGCGCCGCCAGTCGGACGAGCCCCGCCGTGCCGCCTTTGCCGCCGCCCAGCAGGCCGGGTTCGGCAGCCCCGAGGCCTGGGCCGGCGTGGCCGCCTTCTGGAGCGGGGATTCGATGTCCCCGCTCGGCCAGCCGGCAGTGCCGCCCGCCGATCATCTCACCGGCACGGCGGTCGCCGGCGCAGTCGCCCTGGCGGCGGTCCGCGCGAAGCCGGAACGACAGAAAGACCGCCTTGCCCGCTTCCTCGACAGCGCCCACAACATCGCCGCGGGCGGGCCTGGAAGGCTGCCGCCCGAGGAGGCGTGATGGGCCAACCGGCGGCCTTTGTCGGCTGCTTGCATACCTGTCCGATGGTGGACGTGCTGGTGCCGCATGTCGGCGGCCCGATCATGCCGCCCGGCGTGCCCACCGTGCTGGTCGGCGGCATGCCGGCAGCGGTCGTCGGCGGGCTCTGCACCTGCGTCGGGCCGCCCGACACCATCCTGCCCGGCGCGCCCACCGTGCTGCTCGGCGGCATGCCGGCGGCCAGGATGGGGGACCCGACCGCACATGGCGGCGTCATCGTGCTCGGCATGCCAACGGTGCTGATCGGCTGAGGCCATGGCGCTCACACTGTCCGTGCTGCGCTGCCCCGATCAGGTCGCACCGGAAACGCGACAACTGCACGGCGGGGAGTTCAGCATCGGCCGCGGCCCCGAGAATGACTGGGTGCTGGCCGATCCGGAGCGGCATCTCTCGAAACGCCATTGCGTGCTCGCCTTCCGCAGCGGCACCTGGCAGATCGCCGATCTTTCCACCAACGGCACCTTCCTCAACCGCGAGGCCGATCCCATCGGCCCCGGCGCCCCGCGCACCCTCGGCGACGGAGATCGCCTCCGCCTCGGCCCGTACGAGATCGAGGTCCGCATCGCCGAGGAGGCGGAGCAGTTTTCCCCTCCCGCCCCGGCGCGCCGCCCGCCCGAGCCGGCTGATCATTTCGGAGACGATCCGTTCGCCGCGGTGCTCGGCCCCGCCGGCGGGCAGTCGTTTGGCGCTCCCGCGCCCGCCGACCAGCGTCCCGCCTTCGCGCTGCCTCCGGATTTCGATCCTCTCGCGCCCGATCCCGCCGCGGAGCCGTTCGCCGGTCCCGTCATGGAGGATCACGGACCCTCGGTCGAGGACGCTTTCCGCCCGCCGAGCCCGATGACCGACCTGCTGCCGGACGACTGGGATTCCGAGGAGTCCCTGCTGCGCTCCCCGGCAGCCCCCCCACCCGCGGCACCGCCCGCTGCCCAACCCGCCGCCGCCCCCACTCCACCTCCGCCGCCGCCAGTGGCAGCCGCGCTCCCGCCCCCTCCGTCGTCCCCCGCCCCCCAACCTGCCGCCCCCCAACCCGCCGCCACCCCGCCTGCGGCCGATTCCGGCCTGCTCGCAGCCTTCCTCGCCGGCGCCGGCGTGCCGGATGCCCGGCCCGCCGATCCCACGGCCACGATGCACGCGCTCGGCGCGGCCTTCCGTGCCCTGGTCAGCGGCCTCCGCCAGGCGCTGATCGCGCGCGCCGCCATCAAGGGCGAGTTTCGGATCGAGCAGACGATGATCCGCGCCCACGGCAACAACCCGCTCAAGTTCTCGGCCGGCGACGACGATGCGCTGGCCGCGCTGATCGGCACCGGCCGGCGGATCGACATGGGTCCCGCCGAGGCCGTCGCCGACTCGCTCAAGGACATCCGCCAGCATGAACTCGCCACCACGACGGCGATGCAGGCGGCGGTGCGTGCGTTGGTCAAACGATTCGATCCAGCAACGCTCTCCGACGCCCCCGGCGCCGGCGGGCTGATGGCGCTCGCCGCCAACCGCAAGGCGCGCGCCTGGGACGCCTTCGAGAAGCTGCACGCCGAGGTGACTGCCGGCCTCGCCGACGATTTCGACAGCGTCTTCGGCAAGGCATTCGCCCGTGCCTACGAACAGGCGCTGGCCGAGATCGCCACCCGGGGAAGGGACCCTTCATGACCAGCCGCCGAGCCTTGTTCGCTCTCGCATCGGCACTCGTGCTTGACGGTTGCGCAGCCGGTCCGCCCGCCCCGGCCGTGCTCACTCTCACCGTGCATGCCGGCGCCGACCAGAACCCGGATCCGTCCGGCCACGCCGCACCCGTGGCCTTCCAGCTCTTCCAGCTTTCCGGCACCGGCAGCTTCGATCGGGCTGATTTCTTCGCGCTGGTCGAGCACAAGGAGCAGACGCTCGGCACCGACCTTCTCGGGTCTGAGCAGTTCGTCCTGCCGCCGGGTCAGACCAAGACCATCACCCGCACGTTGCAGAAGGGCACGCAATTCGTCGGCATCGCGGTCCTGTTCCGCGACATCGATCATGCGACCTGGCGGCTGACCGCGCCGGTCGCGGCGAGCGGCCCGAGCGCGCTCACCCTCACCATCTCCGGCCTCAAGGCAACCCTCGCCAGTTGACGAAGTGGCGCCGGCGCCGGCTCCGGGAAACGGGGAAAAAGTTCTTTGGTTCTTTCTTTCAAGAAAGAACAGCCTTGCTTTCTTTAGTCGCGCCACGCGCCTCGCTCATGAGACTCTTCATCCGCGCAATCACGGATGGAAGCCCGTCGAAGATCGCCTCGCCAATCAGGAAGTGCCCGATATTCAGCTCGCTCACTTCGGGAATCGCCGCAACCGGGCCGACATTGTCGAACGTCAGCCCGTGCCCGGCATGGCATGCGAGGCCGAGCCTGATCGCCTCCCGCGCCGCCTCCTGAAGGCGCTGCAGCTCGTCCCGCCAAAACGCCTCCCCGCCGCCCGAACCTTTCTCGAACGCCCCGGCGTAGCGCCCGGTGTGAAGCTCGACCGCCGCGGCGCCAAGCCGTGCCGCCGCCGCGACCTGCCGCTGATCCGGATCGATGAACAGCGCAACCGCGATCCCTGCCTCGCCAAGGCGCCGGATCGGCGCCCTCAGGCCGTCCTCCTGCTCCGCGGCGCCAAGCCCGCCCTCCGTCGTCACCTCCGCCCGCTTTTCCGGCACCAGGCAGCAGGCGTGCGGGCGGGCCTTGCACGCGATCTCCACCATTTCCCCGGTTGCCGCCATCTCCAGGTTGAGCGGTGCCGTGATTTCCATCTGCATCCGCTCGAGATCCGCTTCGCGAATGTGCCTCCGATCCTCCCGCAGGTGGATCGTGATGCCGTCCGCGCCGGCCGCAAGCGCGATGCGCGCCGCGCGCACGGGATCGGGGTGGAAGCCGCCGCGCGCATTGCGCAGCGTTGCGACGTGATCGAGATTCACGCCAAGCCGGATCGGAACCATCATCGCTTCTCCCGCGCGCTCGCCATGGCCGCCGCCATCTTCAGCGCCGCGATCAGGCTGGAGGCATCCGCGCATCCCTTCCCCGCGATATCGAAGGCGGTTCCATGGTCGGGCGAGGTGCGCACGATCGGCAGGCCGAGCGTCACATTCACCCCGTGCGTCATGTCGAGCGTCTTCAGCGGAATGAGCGCCTGGTCGTGATACATGCAGAGCGCGACATCGTAACGCGCGCGCATGGCCGGCGTGAACATCGTATCCGCGGGGTAGGGGCCGCTCGCCGCGATTCCAACCGCGGCCAGCGCCGCGACGGCGGGTGCCACGATGTCGCAGTCCTCGCTGCCCAGCGCGCCCCCTTCCCCGGCGTGCGGGTTGAGACCGGCAATCGCCAGCCGCGGTCTCGGAATTCCGCAATCACCGGCCAGGCCGGCGGCGACGATCCGGCCCGTCTCCACGATCAGCTCCGTGCTGAGCATGGCAATCGCGGTCTTCAGCGCCACGTGTACCGTAACGGGGACACAACGAAGAGCTGGGGCGGCGAGCATCATCACCGGCCGCGATGCGCCGCAGAGCGCGGCCAGGAACTCCGTATGTCCCGGATAGGAAAATCCAACGTCGTAAAGCGCCGCCTTGCTGATCGGATTGGTCACCACCGCACCCGCCCGCTCTTCGCGCGTCAATGCAACGGCCTGCTCGATCGCGCCGATGACCGCGCGCGCATTTCCCGGATCGGGCCGTCCCGGAATGACCGGCTCCGTGAGCCGGAGCGGAAGCACCGGAACGGCATCGGCAAAGCGCTCTGCGGCATCTTCCGGACGCGAAATCACCGCCACGGGGGCGGCAATGCCGAGCCTGTCGGCAAGGGCGGCGAGGCGGGCCGGATCGTCGAGCACGAAGAAGGCGGGACCCGCGGCCCTCAGCACCCGCCATGCTTTGAGTGTGATCTCGCCCCCGATGCCGGCCGGCTCGCCCATCGTCAGCGCGAGCGGCCGCATCGAGTTCCTCGAGCGGGATGATTTTTGATCATCCTGCTCTTCGTTTATTTTCTCGATCAATTTCATGGCTTTGGCGAATCGCTCCGCGATTCCGCCAGAAACCATATTGATCTAGAGATGGATGGCGCGGCCGTCTGCCGCCAGCGCGGCTTCCTTGACCGCCTCGCTCAGCGTCGGGTGGGCGTGCGAGATCTCGGCGATATCCTCGATGGACGCGCCGAACGCGACCGCCATCGCAAGCTCGGCGATCAAGGTGCCGGCGTCCGGCCCCAGGATGTGCGCCCCGAGCACTTCATCCGTTGCCGCATCGGCAAGAATCTTCACGAAGCCCTCCGTCTCGCCCATGGCGCGGGCGCGCGGCGTGGCCGTGAACGGGAATTTTCCCACTTTATAGGCCGTACCTGAGGATTTCAGCTCCTCTTCGGTCTTGCCGACCGCCGCCACTTCCGGCCACGTATAAACAACGCCGGGAATCGCATGATAATTCACCCGCGCCACCCGGCCGGCCAGGATTTCCGCGACCGCCGTGCCCTCGTCCATCGCCTTGTGCGCCAGCATCGGCCCCGCGATCGCATCGCCGATCGCGTGAATGGAGGGAACCGAGGTCGCAAACCGCTCGTCCGTCGCGATCCGTCCCTGTCCATCGAGCCTGACGCCAAGCTCGGCCAGCCCGAGCCGCTCGGTCACCGCGCGCCGCCCGACCGCGACCAGAACCGCGTCAGCCGAAAGTTCGCTCGTCTCGCCGCCATCTCTCGGCTGCACGCGCAGCCGCACTTGATTGCCGGTGGCATCGGCTTCCGTGACCTTCGTGCCAAGCCGGAACGTCAGCCCCTGCTTCGCCAGGATACGCTGGACCTGCTTGGAAATCTCCCCGTCCATGCCCGGCAGGATACGGTCGAGGAACTCGACCACCGTGACCTCCGCGCCCAGCCGGCGCCATACGCTGCCAAGCTCGAGGCCAATATAGCCCGCGCCGATCACCACCAGGTGCGCGGGCACCGCCTCGAGCGCGAGGCCGCCGGTCGAGGTCAATATGCGCTTCTCGTCCGTCCCGACATTCTGAAGCGGCGTGCTCTCGCTCCCCGAAGCGACGACGATGTGCGTCGCCTCGTATGTCGCGCCATCCACCTCCACCCGCCCGGGGGCGGCAATGCGTCCCCACCCCTTGATCCAGGTGATCTTGTTCTTGCGGAACAGATATTCGACGCCCTTGACGTTCGCCTCCACCACCGCGTCCTTGCGCGCCTGCATCTTCGCCAGGTCGAACGCGACCTGGCCGATGCTGATGCCGTGCGCGGAAAGCGCGTGGCCCGCGTGGTGGAATTCCTCCGTGGATTGCAGCAGCGCCTTCGATGGGATGCACCCGATATTGAGGCAGGTGCCGCCGAGCGTGCCGCGCCCCTCCACGCAGGCAACCCGCATGCCAAGCTGGGCGGCGCGGATGGCGCACACATAGCCGCCCGGCCCGGCACCAAGGACGATCAGATCGAAGGCTTCGCTCACGCGCTTTCTCCTCCCGGCCCGGTCGGCCGGACCGTTTCCTTAAATGTCCAGCAGCAGCCGGCGCGGGTCCTCGACCCCCTCCTTCAGCCGCACCAGGAAAGAGATCGCCTCCCGGCCATCGACGATCCGATGATCGTAGCTGAGGGCGAGGTACATCATCGGCCGGATCTCCACCTTCCCGTCGATGGCAACCGGCCGCTCCTGGATCCGATGCATGCCGAGAATGGCCGACTGCGGCGGGTTGAGGATCGGCGTGGACATCAGGGAACCGTAAATGCCCCCGTTCGTGATGCTGAAGGTGCCGCCCGTCAGTTCCTCGAGCTTCAATGTGCCGGCCCTCGCGCGCTGGCCGAAATCCGCCACAGCGCGCTCGATATGCGCAAAGCTCATCGTCTCGGCGTGGCGGATGACGGGCACGACAAGCCCGTTCGCCCCGCCGACCGCGATCCCCATGTGCACGAAGTGCCGGTAGACGATGTCGTCTCCGTCGATCTCGGCATTGGCGGCCGGGAATTCCTGCAATGCAACGACCGCGGAGCGGACGAAAAAGCTCATGAACCCGAGCCGGCTGCCGGCATGCTTCTTCTCGAACACCTCGCGGTACTCGGCGCGCAGCGCCATGACCGCGCTCATGTCCACCTCATTGAAGGTGGTCAGCATGGCCGCCGTGTTCTGCGCTTCCTTGAGCCGCGCGGCGATGGTGCGGCGCAGCCGTGTCATGCGCACGCGCTCTTCCCCGGGCTCGTCCTGGCGCCGCGCCCTTGGCGGCGCTGCGGGCGCATGTTCTGCCGCCGGCGGGCGGTTCAGGAATGCCAGCACATCGCCCTTTGTGATCCGTCCGTCCTTGCCGGAGCCCACCCCGATCGCTGCTGCCGGCAGGCTTTTTTCCTCGAGCAGCCGGGCCGCCGCCGGCAGGGGCCGCAACGCTTCGGCGCCGGCCGGCGGAGCGGCGGGCGCCGGCGATGTCGCGGATTCCGTGACCTGAGGACCCGCCTTGCGCGGTTCCTCCCTCGCGGCCGGGGCCGGCGGCGGGGCGGCAGTGGCCGTGCCCGCTCCGTCGAGCCGGCCAAGCACGGCACCAATCGCGACCTCGGCGCCCTCGCGCACGGTGATCTCGCTCAAGACGCCGCCGCTCGGCGCCGGAACCTCGACCGTCACTTTGTCGGTTTCAAGCTCGACCAGCGGCTCATCCTGCGCCACCGCCTCGCCCGGCTGCTTCAGCCATCGCGCCACGGTGGCCGAGGTCACGCTTTCGCCGAGCGCGGGAACCTTGATCTCGGTTGCCATGACCCGTTCTCCGCTCACTCGCGTGCGAGTGCCCGATCAACCAGGGCTTTCTGCTCCGTTGCATGGGCGCTGGCCAGCCCGCTCGCCGGACTCGCGGCCGCCGCCCGCCCGGCATAGCGCGGCCGCGCCCCGCTCCGGCCAAGCCCGGCAAGCACCCGCTCGAGCTTCCGGTCAACGAAGTTCCAGCCGCCCATGTTCTCCGGCTCTTCCTGGCACCAAACAAGCTCGGCCCGCCCGTATGGCCCGAGCGCCTCGGCAAGCTCTCGTTCCGGGAACGGATAGAGCTGCTCGAGCCGCAGCAGCGCCACGTCCTTGATCTCGCGTGCGGATCGCGTGGCGAAAAGGTCGTAGAAGACCTTGCCGCTGCACAGGACGACGCGCCGTGTCTCCGCCGGCGCCACGCCGTCGCTCTCGCCGATCACCGGTGCGAAGCCCGTCCCTTCCGCCATCTCGCTGAGCCGCGAGACAGCAAGCTTGTGGCGGAGCAGCGATTTCGGGGTCATCAGCACCAGCGGCTTGCGGAAATTGCGCCGCACCTGCCTCCGCAGGACGTGGAAGTAATTGGCGGGCGTGGTCGGATTGCACACCTGCATGTTGCGCTCGGCGCAAAGCTGCAAGTACCGCTCGAGCCGCGCCGAGGAGTGCTCCGGTCCCTGCCCCTCGTAGCCGTGCGGCAAAAGCAGCGTCAGGCCCGACATCCTGAGCCACTTCGATTCGCCGGAGGAAACGAATTGGTCGATGATGACCTGCGCGCCATTGGCGAAGTCGCCGAATTGCGCCTCCCACATCACGAGCGAGCGCGGATCGGCCAGCGTGTAGCCATATTCGAAGGCCAGCACGCCGGCTTCCGAAAGCGGCGAGTTGTACACCTCGAAGCGGGCCTGGCCGGGCGCAATCGCGTTCAACGGCACATGCGGGCGCTGGGTCGTCTGGTCGAACAGCACGGCGTGGCGCTGGCTGAATGTCCCCCGCTCCACATCCTCCCCGGAAAGCCGGACCCGATGGCCTTCCAGGAGCAGGGTTCCGAAGGCCAGCGCCTCGCCGGTCGCCCAGTCGATTCCCTCGCCGCTCTCCAGCATCTGCCGCTTCGCCTCGAGCTGGCGGCGAAGTTTCGGATTGAGATCGAAACCCTGCGGCACGGCAGCAAGCGCGGTCCCGACCTTTCTGAGATCGGCTATGGCCGCGCCGGTTCTCTCTTCCTCCTCCCTTTTGCCGTGCGCGAAACCGCTCCAATGGCCTTCCAGCCAGTCCGCCTTGTTCGGCTTGTAGGACTGCGCGGCCTCGTACGCCTGCTCGAGCGACGTGGTGTAGGAATCCCACATCGTGGCGGCTTCGGCCGCCGCCACGCTGCCTTCCGCCGCCAGCTTCTCCGCATAGAGGGCGCGCGTCGTCTGGTGGTCGGCGATCGCCTTGTACATCAAGGGCTGCGTGAACGCCGGCTCATCGGCTTCGTTGTGGCCGTGCCGGCGGTAGCAGACGATATCCACCACCACGTCGATACCGAACTCGCGGCGGAATTCGGCCGCCAGGCGCGCGCAATAGACCACCGCCTCCGGATCGTCGCCGTTCACATGAAAGATCGGCGACTGCACGCACTTGGCGACATCCGTGCAATAGAGGCCCGAGAAGGCGTGCGCCGGCACGGTGGTGAACCCGATCTGGTTGTTCACCACCAGGTGCACCGTGCCGCCGGTGCGGTAGCCGATCAGCTTGCTCATGGCCAGCGTTTCGTAGACGAGCCCCTGCCCGGCGAAGGCGGCATCGCCATGCATCAGGATGCCCAGCACCTTGCGCCGGGTGGGCGCATCGCCGGCCATGTCCTGGCGTGCGCGCACCTTGCCCATCACCACCGAATCCACCGCTTCGAGGTGCGAGGGGTTGGGTTGCAGGGAAAGATGCACCGGCCTGCCGTCGATCTCGACATCCGTCGAGGTGCCAAGGTGATATTTGACATCCCCCGAGCCCTGCACATCGTCGGGCTTCGAGCTGGCGCCGGCGAACTCGCTGAACACCGCCATCAGGGGCTTCTTCACCACGTTGACCAGCGTGTTCAGCCGGCCGCGATGCGGCATGCCGATGACGATCTCGACGACACCGGCGGCAACCGCCGTCTCGATCACGGTTTGCAGCGCCGGAATCGATGCCTCGCCGCCTTCCAGTCCGAAGCGCTTGGTGCCGACGAAGCGCTTCTGGCAGAACGATTCGAAACCTTCCGCCTCGGTCAGTTGTCGCAGGATCGTCCGCTTGGCCGCGGCATCGAAGGCGCCGGCCCAGGGCGCGCCCTCCATTTTGCGCTGGATCCAGGATTTCTGGTCAGGGTCCTGGATATGCATGAACTCGACCCCGATCGGGCCGCAATAGGTGGCGCGAAGCACGGCCAGGATTTCCCGCAGGCTGGCGGTCTCCCGCCCGAGCACCTGGGCAATGAAGATCGGCCGGTCGAAATCCGCCTCCGTGAAGCCGTAGCTGGCAGGATCAAGCTCGGCATGCCGCTTCGGCACCGTGAGGCCGAGCGGATCGAGATCAGCCTCCAGATGGCCGCGCACGCGATAGGCGCGGATCAGCATCAGCGCGCGGATCGAATCGAGCTGTGCGGCACGCACCGCCGGCCCGTCGGGCCTTGCCCGCCCGCCGCCTTCCGCCTCCGCCGCGGCGGAGGTCTCTCCATCCGTCTCGGCAAGCCCGAACCCGCGCTGCCGGGGCGCCCAGGAGGCGCCTTCAGCATCCGTCAGCACGGCGCGCGCCTCGTCATTCAGGCTCGCGAACAGTTCAGCGAAGCTCGGATCGACGGCACCCGGATCCGCGACCCATCGTGCATAGAGGTCGGTCAGAAAGGCGGCGTTCGCACCGTTGAACGCGCCAGCCAGGATGTCCACACCAGCCATTTCCGATTCCTGCCTTCCCGGGTTCGGGGACCATTGAGACGAACGGCGATTGATATGGTACGAATCGGCTGGAATGAAGGCTGAGGGCAGCCTTGCATGATCAGGCGGCGGCCGAGCCTCCGCCCAGCGCGCGTACCGCCGTGCTGCCCAGCGCGGCCGGACTTTCAGCCACCAGGATTCCCGCCTCCCGCATCGCCGCCATCTTCGCCGCCGCGGTGTCCCGCCCGCCGCTGATCACCGCCCCGGCATGGCCCATCCGCCGCCCGGGCGGGGCGGTCACCCCAGCGACGAAGCCAACCACCGGCTTCTTCACCTTCGACCGCGCCAGGAACTCGGCGGCCTCGATCTCGCTCTCGCCGCCAATCTCGCCGATCATCACGATCGCTTCGGTTTCCGGATCGGCCAGAAAGAGTTCGAGAACCTCGACGAAATCGGTTCCCTTGACCGGATCTCCCCCGATTCCGACACAACTGCTCTGGCCGAGCCCGGCCGCGGTGGTCTGGGCAACCGCCTCATAGGTCAGGGTGCCGGAGCGTGAGACGATGCCCACCTTGCCCCGGCGGTGGATGTGCCCGGGCATGATCCCGATCTTGCACGCATCCGGCGTGATCACGCCCGGACAGTTCGGGCCGATCAGCCGCGAACCGGATCCCGAAAGCGCCCGCTTGACCCGCACCATGTCGAGCACCGGTATCCCCTCGGTGATGCAGACGATCAGGGGAACGGAGGCATCGATCGCCTCGAGAATGGCGTCCGCGGCAAAGGGCGGCGGCACATAGATCCCGCTCGCCGTGGCCGCGGTCGCCGCGACCGCCTCGGCCACGGTGTCGAACACCGGAAGGTCGAGATGCCTGCTTCCTCCCTTGCCCGGGGTGACGCCGCCCACGACTTTCGTTCCGTATGCGATCGCCTGCTCGGAATGGAACGTACCCTGCGCGCCGGTGAAGCCCTGCGTGATGACCCGGGTCGCGGCATCGACGAGGATCGCCATCTCAGGCCGCCTCCTTGACCGCTGTCACCACCTTCTCCGCTGCATCGGCCAGGTTGTCGGCGGAAATGATCGGCAGCCCGGAACGCCCCAGGATGTCCTTCCCCAGCGCCACGTTCGTGCCTTCCAGCCGCACCACCAGCGGCACATTCAGCGACACCTCGCGCGCCGCCGAGACCACGCCCTCGGCGATGATGTCGCAGCGCATGATGCCACCGAAGATATTGACGAGGATTCCTTCGACGTGCGGGTCGGACAGGATGATCTTGAACGCCGCCGTCACGCGTTCCTTGGTGGCGCCGCCCCCGACATCGAGAAAGTTCGCCGGGCTGCCGCCATAGAGCTTGATGATATCCATCGTCGCCATGGCAAGGCCCGCGCCATTGACCATGCAGCCGATCGTGCCGTCCAGCGCCACGTAGTTCAGGCTGTGCCGCTCCGCCTCCAGCTCCTTCGGATCCTCCTCCGCCTCGTCGCGCAGTTTCTGCACCTCCGGATGTCGATAGAGGGCGTTGTCGTCGAAGCTCATCTTGGCATCGAGTGCAACCACCGCGCCCTCTTCCGTCAGGATCAGCGGATTGATTTCGATCAGCGTGGCGTCGAGTGTCGTGAAGGCGCGGTAAAGCCCCGCGACCAGCTTGCCGAACGCACCGGCTTCCTTGCCATTGAGACCAAGCCCGGCGGCCAGGCGCCGCGCATGGAACGCCGAGATGCCGCTCGCCGGATCGACCGTCACGTGCATGATCTTTTCGGGATGCTGGGCGGCAACCTCCTCGATCTCGATTCCCCCCTCGCTCGACGCGACGAGCGCGATCCGCCCCACCCGGCGGTCCACCAGGAGCGAGAGATAGAACTCGCGGGCAATCCGCGCCCCCTCCTCGATATAGACACGATGCACTTTCCGCCCCCCCGGTCCGGTCTGCCGGGTGACCAGCGTGTGCTCGAGCATCGCACCCGCCGCATCGTGTACCTCGCGCAGCGCGCGCGCGATCCGCACGCCGCCCTTGCCGTTCGGATCGTCAGCAAAATGACCAGCTCCCCGGCCGCCGGCGTGAAGCTGCGCCTTGACGACATAGACCGGCCCTGCCAGCGCCTCGGCCTTCTTGACGGCCTCCTCGGGCGTCCAGGCCACCCCGCCCTCGAGCACCGGCACCCCGAATTTCTTGAACAGCTCCTTCGCCTGGTACTCGTGGATGTTCATCGCCGTTCAGCCGACCAGCGCCCGCGAGGCATCGATCAGTCCGCGCACCGAGGTGCAGGAGGCATCGAACGCCGCCTTCTCCTTGGCATCGAGCGGCACTTCGAGAATCCGCTCCACGCCGCCGGCGCCGATCACCGCCGGCACCCCGACATAAAGCTCTTTCACCCCGTACTGGCCGGTCAGCCAGGCGGCGCATGGCAGCACGCGTTTCTTGTCGTGCAGATAGCTCTCCGCCATCGCGATCGCGGCCGATGCCGGGGCGTAAAACGCGCTGCCTTTGCCCAGCAGTTTCACGATTTCTCCGCCGCCATTCGCCGTTCGCTCGACAATCGCCGCGATCCGCGCCTCGGTCGTCCAGCCCATGCGCACGAGGTCGGGCACCGGAATGCCGGCAACCGTCGAATAGCGCACCAGCGGCACCATCGTATCGCCGTGCCCGCCCAGCACGAACGCCGTCACGTCCTCGACCGACACGTCGAATTCGCGGGCCAGGAACAGGCGGAAGCGCGCCGAATCGAGCACGCCCGCCATGCCCACCACGCGTTCCGCGGGCAGCCCGGATTTCTCCTTCATCACCCACACCATCGCATCCAGCGGATTGGTGATGACGATGACGAAGGCTCCCGGGCAGAACTTGCGAATCCCCCCCGCCACTTCGGCGACGACCGCGGCGTTCTTGGCGACAAGATCGTCGCGCGACATGCCCGGCTGGCGCGGAAATCCCGCCGTCACGATCACCACCCGCGCCCCTTCGATCGGCCCATAATCGTCGCCGCCGACCATCACGGCGTCGAACCCCTCGATCGCTCCAGACTGCTCGAGATCCAGCGCCTTGCCCGCCGCCACGCTGCCGAAGACATCGAACAGGACCGTATCGCCAAGCTCCTTGAGCCCGATCAGATGCGCGAGCGTGCCACCGATGGCGCCAGCACCGATCAGGGCGATCTTGTCGCGAGCCATCCCAACCTCGGTTCCAGATATGCGGACTGCCTACCCGATCGCCTGCCTGCCGGCAAGCTCAGGTCAGGTGCGGCAATGCCAGATATTCCGGCGTCTGCATCTCGATCAGCCGCGAGGCAGTGCGTCGGAATGACTGGGCACCCTCGCCTTCGGTATAAAGCTCATCTGGTTGCGCGGCGGCCGATGCCACAAGCTTCACGCGGTGGTCATAGAGAATGTCGATCAGCGTGATGAAGCGCCGCGCGGCATCGAAGCGCTCGGCATCCAGCCGCGGAATCTCGTCCAGCAGGACCGTCGGAAAATGCGTTGCCAGCGCCAGATAATCCCCGGGCCCGCGCGGTTCTTCGCAAAGCTCCAGGAAGGAGAACCGCGCCACATGTCCCGCCGCCTGCCGGACCACGAGGCGCCTTCCCATCACCTCGAGAGTCCGCGCCGCCGGCCGTGCATCGGCGAGTTCGGCGAATGCGGCATCCAGCACGCCGCGCGCCCGCCGATCGGCCGGCACATTCCAGATCGATATCTTCGCCAGCCGTTCGCGCCGCCAGTCGCGCCCGCCTTCGATGACCAGAAGATCGAGATGACGCTTGAGAACGTCGATGAAAGGCAGGAATGCATCGCGTCCCGGCCGGCCTTTGAAAAGATCGTCCGGCAGCGTGTTCGAGGTGGCCACCATGATCGCACCACGGGCGAACAGCGCCGCGAACAGCCGGCCGAGAAGAAGCGCATCGGCGACATCGTTGATCTCGAGTTCGTCGAAACAGAGCAGCGCGGCCTCGGCGAACAGCGCATCGGCGAGTGGCGGAATCGGATCCTGATGCCGCGCCGCCGCCTCGTGCAGCCGCGCGTGCAGATCCTGCATGAAGCGATCGAAATGAACGCGACGCTTGCGCGCCAGCGTCACGCTCGAGAAAAAGAGGTCCATCAGCATCGACTTGCCCCGTCCGACCTCGCCGACCAGGTAAAGCCCGTTCGGTGCAACCGCGTCCTCGGCGCTGCGTCGGGGCCAGAGTCGGGCCAGGAAGTGGTGGCCGTTGCCGCCGGCGGGTGGCTCGTACGTCGCCAGCCGCCGCCAGAGATCGTGCAGCCGCTCGACTGCGAGCGCCTGCGCGGGGTCCGGCTGAATGTGCCCGCCGGCGAGCCGGGCGCGATACAGGGCCAGCGGGCCGGCCGCGCCGTTGACGGGAAGGGCGTCCATCCGGGGCTGCGCTGAGAGCGCTATGAACCCTGATGACGGATTGAAAAGGAAGGCCCTTCTTTTTCTGAAGAAAAAGAAGCAAAAAGACTTCTCTTCGTTTTCCGGGCTTGGCGCCGCCCCCGGGACTCCGAACGAAGAGATGAAAGTTTTCTGGTTCTCTTTTTCAAAAGAGAACAATCGTCATCGCTCATCGCACGCGGGGTCTCGGAAGGTTCATGACACGCTCTACCCGGAAGCCCCACATCTCGCAATATCTGGACAGCTTCGCCCAACATTGTAGTACTGAACGCCGCCTGTCACGCCAAGGATCGCCAATGACCATGCTCGACTATTCCCGCCTCGCCGCAACGCCGGTGGCAACCGATCCCTTCCCGCATGTCGTGATCCCGCGCTTCGTTCCGCCCGACATTCTCGAGACGGTCGTGGCCGACCTTCCTCCGCTCGAGCGCAGGGGCTCCTTTCCCATCGGATCGCTTCGTTTCGGCAGTAAGGCCGCCGCGCTGATGGAAGAACTCGAGGGGCCGCTGCTGCGCCAGGCCATCGCGACGAAGTTCGGGCTCGATCTCGATGATGCACCGACCATGCTGACCCTGCGCGGCTGCTCGACCGACCGTGACGGGCACATTCATCGCGACTCCGCCGCCAAGCGCGTCACCATCCTGCTCTATCTCAATCCGGCCACGGCCGCTTGGGCCCGCCACGAGGGTTGCCTTCGCCTGTTGCGGCAGGGCGATGATCTCGAGGATTTCGCCGTCGAGGTCCCGCCGACCGACGGCACGCTGCTGGTGTTCCCGAACGGCGAGAACGCCTGGCACGGGCACCGCACCTTCAGCGGCCGGCGCTACGTGGTGCAGCTCAACTACATGACAACCGATTCGGCCGCCCGTTCCGAGCTTCGTCGCCATCGGCTTTCGGCGTTCGTCAAGCGGCTGACGCTCGCGGCCTGATCGGTCGCGCTGAGCCACGATGCAGGACCGCACCGAAATCGTGCTGCGTGCCGCCGATCTTTCCCTCACGCTGGCCCCGGGCATCGGCGGGGCCATCATGGCTTTCCGCCAGGGCGGGTTCGCCCTGCTGCGTGAAACGCCGCCCGAAACCGCCGATGTGCGTCTCCTTTCCTGCTATCCGCTGGTTCCCTTTTCCAACCGCATCGCCGCCGGCCGGTTCAGCTTCACGGGCCGGTCGTACAGCCTCTGGCGCGACCCGCTCACGGGCGGTCCGCACGCTATCCACGGCGAAGGCTGGCGGCGCGCCTGGGATGTTGCCGAGGCAGGCGATTCCTCGGCCCGGATCACGCTCGATCATCACGCGACGGAACCGGAATCCTGGCCGTTTCCGTTCCGCGCCGAACAGCACTTCGCGCTTTCCGCGGCCGGGCTCGCCCTCACCTTCGTTCTGACCAACACCGCCTCGGTCGCCGCACCGGCCGGGATCGGCCTCCATCCCTATTTTCCCCGCCACGCCGGGGTGGTGCTCGGCTTCCAGGCAAAGTCCGTCTGGCGCAATGGGGAGGATCATCTTCCATCGCAGGCGACTCCCCTGCCTGAGGAGTGGAACTTTTCTTCCCCCCGGCCGCTTGGGGAGCCGGGGCTCGACAACTGCTTCGCCTCCTGGTCCGGACGTGCGGAAATCGCCTGGCCGGCGGCCGGGCGAGGCCTCTCCCTCATGGCCGATCGCTGCTTTGGCCATGCGGTCGTGTACACGCCGCCGCGCGCGGCTGATTTTGCCTTCGAGCCGGTCAGTCACATGAACGACGCGATCAATCGCCTCGATCAGCCGGACAACGGCCTCGTGGTCCTGGAGCCGGGCGCTTCCTTGCGCGGCACCGTCCACTTTCTGGTCTCGGCGTCCTCCCCACCGCGGCGCTGATCAGGAAAGGAACATGCCGTCGCCTTCCTGGTGGACCTGCCGGCGGCACCGCCGCGCACGGTGCGGGTGAATGTCACGCTGCCCGAAGATGTGATCGCGGCAATCGACAAGGTGACAACGAATCGATCCCGGTTCCTGGTCGAAGCGGCGCGGGAGAAGCTGCGGGCGGCCTGACCATGACCAAGGGGTGCCAGGAAACCGGCGCGGATGGTATCCATCGCGCGCGGTTCCACGGTGATCGTTACGATCAGCGATTAAGGTGCCATGTATTGAAGACATTGGGGCGAGCGACGGGATTTGAACCCGTGGCATCCAGAACCACAATCTGGCGCTCTACCAACTGAGCTACGCCCGCCGCGGCGGGTTCGTTTAGGCCGGCCGGGCAGCCGCCGTCAACGTTGCGGCGCCCGCGCCCTGGAAGTGCGTCCCCAGGCGCCGCACGGCCTCGTCCAGCACCGCGGCGCGCTTGCAGAAGGCGAAGCGCGCGTAATGGCCCGGTGCCCCGGAATCATAGAAGGCCGAGACCGGAATCGCCGCCACGCCGGCCGCTTCGGTTATGTGCCGGCAGAACGCGGCATCGTCCCCGGGGAAGCCGAGCGGGGAAAAATCGGCGATCAGGAAATAGCTTCCCCGGCACGGAAGCACCGTCATGCCAATGCTGGTCAGGCCCGCTGCCAAGCGGTCGCGCTGCGTGGCAAGATTCGCAGCCAGCGCGGCGAAATAGGCATCGTCCTTGGCCAGGCCCATGGCCACGGCCCGTTGCAGGTTGGGCGGCGTGGTGAAGATGAGATTCTGGTGCGCCTTCGCAACGTATTGGGCAAGCTCCGCCGGCGCCGTGACATAGCCGACCTTCCAGCCGGTGAGGGCAAATGTCTTGCCTGCGCTGCCGATGCGCATGGTGCGGGGGAACAGTCCCGGCAGGCTCATCAGCGGAATGTGCCGCCAGCCGTCATAGGTGATGTGCTCGTAAACCTCGTCGCAGATCGCATAGGCGTCATGGCGCTGCAGAAGCTCGGCGATGAAGGCAAGCTCGGCCGCGGTGAAGACCTTGCCGGTCGGGTTCATCGGCGTGTTGAAAAGGATCGCCTTGGTGCGCGGCCCGAATGCAGCGGCCAGTTCGGCGCGCGGCAGTTCCCAGCGCGGCGGCATCAGCCGCACCAGCCGCGGCACGGCGCCGAGCAGCTTCACCATCGGCAGATAGGTGTCGTAGAGCGGCTCGATCAGCACCACTTCGTCCCCGGGATCGAGCACCGCCATCAGGCACGCCGCGATCGCCTCGGTCGCTCCGGACGTCACGACGATCTCGCGATCCTTGTCCACCTCCAGCCCATAGAAGCGGGCATTGCTGGCGGCGACCGCCGCGCGGAGTTCGGGAACGCCGGTCATCGGCGGATACTGGTTGCGCCCGTCCATGAGTGCGGCCGCCGCCGCGGCGAGCATGTCCTCCGGCCCGTCCGTGTCCGGGAATCCCTGGCCAAGATTGATCGCCTGATGACGGGCGGCGAGCACCGACATCACCGTGAAGATCGTCGTGCCGGTGGCGGCAAGCAGGCTGTTGGCGGGTCGCAGCGCCCTCACTCCTCGTTGGTCCGCGTCGCTCGTGCGCCAGTGTGCCGACGCTAACGCTTGATACGCGGTGGTGTGTCCTGGCGGTCGGCACACCGCTCTTTATTTTCAGTGGCCTGCTGATCCCCTTCCGTTCGTTGCCCGCGGCAACGAACGGAAGGGGGCAGGACACTGGCGTGATGCCGCCCGACTATGCCGTCCGGCCCGTCGTCGGGCAACCATCCCCGCCGCCTCCCGCCCGCGCTGCTGGCACAATTCCCCGATGTTTGCTATGAGCCGCGCCCTTCGCTCTAGCCCCCTTCGCTCCAGCCTGAGGATCCCCCATGCGCGCCAGCGGGCGTGACGCCGACGCACTGCGCGAGATTTCGTTCACCGCCGGATTCGCCCGCCATGCCGAGGGCTCGTGCCTGATCCGCATGGGTGCCACGGAGGTCCTGTGCGCCGCCAGCGTCGAGGGCAGGGTGCCGCCGTTCCTGCGCAACTCGGGCCAGGGCTGGATCACCGCCGAGTACGGCATGCTGCCGCGTGCCACCCATACCCGCGGTGAGCGTGAGGCCGCGCGCGGCCGCCAGTCGGGCCGCACCCAGGAAATCCAGCGCCTGATCGGCCGCAGTCTCCGCGCCGTCGTCGACCGCAGCCGCCTCGGCGAGATCACCATCACGCTCGACTGCGACGTGCTGAATGCCGACGGCGGCACGCGCACCGCCGCCATCACCGGGGCCTATGTCGCGCTCGCGCTGGCATTGCGCCATCTCGAACGCAAGAAGGTGATCGCACGATCTCCGCTCATCGGTCAGGTGGCCGCCGTTTCCTGCGGCATTGTCGCGGGTGCGCCTCTGCTCGATCTCGATTACGCCGAGGATTCGGCCGCCGACGCCGACGCCAATTTCGTCCTGACCGCCGCCGGCGGCATCGTCGAGATCCAGGGCACGGCTGAGCGCACGCCGTTCTCCGAATCCCAGTTCAATGCCCTCCTCGCACTGGCCCGCGCCGGCTGCACCAGGCTTTTCGGCCTCCAGCGCGCCACGCTCGAAGCGGGCTGATGGCGCGTCATCTCGCCCCCGGTACGACGCTCGTTCTGGCCAGCCACAATCCGGGAAAGCTTGGCGAAATCCAGGCCCTGGTGCAGCCTTTCGGCATCGCGGTCGTTTCGGCCGCGGCACTCGGGCTCGCCGCGCCCGAGGAGGACGCCCCGGATTTCGCCGGCAACGCCCGCCGCAAGGCGCTCGCCGCCTCCCGCGCCACCTTGCTTCCCGCGCTCGCCGATGATTCGGGATTCTGCCTCGCCGCGCTCGACGGCGCACCCGGCATCTACTCGGCCCGCTGGGCCGGACCGACGGGGGATTTCTCGAGCGCCATGGCGCGCGTCGAGCAGGAGATCGCTGGCAATCCGGATCGCCGCGCCTGGTTCATCTCGGCGCTCGCGCTCGCCTGGCCGGATGGCCATACCGAGACATTCATCGGTCGCGTGGACGGCACGGCGGTCTGGCCGCCGCGCGGGACGCACGGATTCGGCTACGACCCGATGTTCCAGCCGGACGGATCCGCGCTCACCTTCGGCGAGATGACGCCCGGGCAGAAGCATCTCATGAGCCATCGCGCCCGCGCTTTCACCGAGCTTTCCGCCGCCTGCCTCGCCTGAGAACGAGAGGGTGCACCTCATCCGGCTCCCGCAACGAGTTCGCCGATTCGCTGCCCGGCCTTGAGGCCGCTGCCCGTCAGCACGACGACGCTCGCGGCCCCTCGCGCGATGCTGCCGGCCTCCACCAGCCTTCGGAAGCCAGCCGCGGCCTGCGCGGCGGTCGGCTCGACGTACAGGCCCGCGCGCGCCAGGTCGAGCGTTGCCTCGGCGATCTCCGCTTCGGTCAGACGAATAACCCCGCCCGCGCTCTCGCGCAGCGCCCGCACCACGCTCGAGAGGCGGATCGGCACGGCAATGGCCGTGCCTTCGGCAATCGTCGGCGCAATCGGTACCGGAACGCGCCGGTCCGTCCCGGCCAGGAACGCCGCCGCGATCGGCGCGCAATTCGCCGGCTGGACCGCGAAAATCCGCGGCCGCACCGCGATCTCTCCGGCCCGCATCAGTTCGCCGAAGCCGATCGCCAGCCCCAGCACGTTCGATCCCGCCCCGCACGGCACGATCACGTTGTCCGGGGCGCGAAAGCCAAGCTGCTCCCAAAGCTCGTAGGCCAGCGTCTTGGTTCCTTGCAGGAAGAACGGGTGCCAGTTGTGGCTGGCGTAGAAGATCGTCTCCGCACGCGCCAGCGCCGCCTCCGCCGTCGCCTGCCGATCGCCCGGCACCTGCTCCACGCGCGCGCCGGCGGCCTGCATGGCAACCAGCTTGGCGGGGCTCGTCGCCGCGGGCGCCAGAATCGTCGCCGCCATGCCGCCTGCCGCGGCATAGGCCGCGACGGCCGCTCCGCCATTGCCGGAACTGTCTTCCAGCACCGCCTCGATCCCCTGCGCGCGCAACAGCGACAGCATCACGCTCGCGCCGCGGTCCTTGAAGCTGCCGGTCGGCATGACCCATTCGCATTTGACAAGGGCCGGCAGGCCATAGAGCGGCCGCTCGATCAGCGGCGTCATCCCCTCGCCCATCGTGATGGGCGCCACCTCGGGAAGCGGCAATGCGGCACGGTAGCGCCACAGGCTGCGCGTCGCGGTCTCGATTTCGCAACGGCCGATGCCGGCCATCGGCGAGACCAGAAGCGGCCGGCGGCCGGCCGGGCTCGCCCACCGCGGCGGATCGAGCGGCCAGCTATCGCCCGTCGCAGGGTCGAGATAGCGGGCCCCGCTCACTCCATCCGCCCTGTCGCCATCCGCCCCGTCGCCATCCGCCCTGTCGCCGGCGCCGACATCCCGATAGCATGCCCTGGTCTCGTCGTTGCGGAGCTTGGCATGGAAGACCCTACCCGGCCGATCATCGCCCTCTTGTCCGACCTGGTCATGATCGACAGCCGGAGCTTCGTCAGCAACCTCCCGATCGCGGAGCGCGTCGAGGCCGCACTCACCGGCTTCGCGGTCGAACGGCTCGACTACAACGACGACGCCGGAATCGCCAAGCGTGTCCTCATCGCGCATCGCGGGCCGGCCGGCGGCGCCGCCTTCTCGGCGCACATGGATACCGTTCCGGACACTCTCTGGGAGGAAGATCCGTTCAGCGCCAGGCTGGATGCCGAAGGCCGCCTGCACGGCCTCGGATCGACCGACCTCAAGGGGCCGCTCGCCGCGATCATCGTCGCGGCGCGCGCTCTCCCGCCAACACTCCCCGTGAGCCTCCTCATCACCACCGATGAGGAAACCACCAAGCAGGGCGCGCGGGAAATCGCTGCCCGTTCACGCCTCGTGCAGGAAGCGAAGCCCACCGCCATCATCGTTGCCGAACCGACGCAGCTTTACCCGGTGCGCGGCCATCGCAGCCATATCGAGTTCACCGCCACCGCGATCGGCGAGGCGGCGCATTCCAGCACCGGGCGTGGCCGCAACGCCAACTGGCAACTGCTTCCGTTCCTCGACGAGATGCACGAGATGTTCCTCCGCCTGCGTCGCGAGCCCGCTTTGCAGGATCCCGCCTACGATCCGCCCTTCAGCGATTTCAACCTGATCATCGACAATCATGGCACGGCGATCAACGTGACCGTGCCGAAAGCCACCGCCCGCATCAAATACCGCCACAGCGCGGGCATCGATCCCGGCGCGGTGGTCGCGACCGTCGAGGCCGCCGCCCGGCGCGCCGGCCTCGCCCTCGACATCACGCGCGAAGGCGCACCACCCGAGCTGCCGGCCGATCATCCGCTGATCCGGCTCGGCTCCGAGTTGACCGGCAAGGCGCCTCGGACCGCTCCCTACGGCACCGACGCCTCCGAGCTGCAAGGGATCGCGCCCGCCATGGTGCTCGGCCCCGGCGACATTGCGGTGGCGCATCGACCCGGCGAATCGGTGCAGATCGCCGAGCTCGCGGCCGCCGTGCCGCTTTTCGTGCGGCTCGCCGAGCGCCTTGCCGGAGCGCCGCTCGCCTGACCGGCCGGCCGGTTGCCGGATGCAACGGGGCGTATAGACTGCCCGGCAAGGTTCACGCCTTTGCGGCAGGGGTGAGCGGGAAGCGCAGCCTTGCCGTCGGCGATCGTTTCCCAGGCTGGCCTCAGGAGCGGCGGCGAATCCGTCGAACGCGTGCCGGCATGTGACGAGGCCTGGCACGAGGGCAGAGGTGTTATGGGAGATTCGGCCTACGCCATTCCGTGCCCGTTGCCCGCCTTCGCGGTGAAGCTCGCCTGTCCCGATCTCACACCCTGGCTCGATGGCAACACCGGCGTGCGCGGCTTCACGCGGCTCGATTCAGGAAGGCCCGGCGCGCATGTCGGTCTGCTCGCGCTCACTCACGGCAATGAAATCGCCGGCGCCATCGCGCTGGCCCGGCTGCTCGAGGCCGGCCTCCTCCCGGAACGCGGACGCATCACCTTCGGGTTCGTCAATCTCGCCGCCTTCGCCCGCTTCGATCCGCGCCAGCCCACGGCTTCGCGATTCGTCGAGGAGGATATGAACCGCCTGTGGGATGACGCGGTGCTCGACGGGCCGCGCCGCTCGAGTGAACTCGCGCGCGCCCGCGAAGTGCGTCCACTGCTCGACGAGATCGATTTTCTGCTCGACCTCCATTCGATGTTGTGGCCCTCCGAGCCGCTGATCCTCTGCGGCGCCGCGGACAAGGGCCGTGCGCTCGCGGCCGGCATCGGCAGTCCGGAATTGATCGTTGCCGATCGCGGCCACGCCAGCGGCCGGCGCATCATCGACTATGCACCCTTCATCGATCCCACAACGCCGCGCACCGCCAATCTGGTCGAGGCCGGGCAGCACTGGGAGCCGGAAACGGTCGCTGCAACGCTTTCGGCAATCGCCGGGCTGCTCCGCCACACCGGTGTCGTCGAACGCCATCCGGCGCTGCCGGCACCGCCCGCCGCCCCGCACCCGCCCCGCTTCGCCGAGGTCGTGCAGACCATCACCGCGACGACGGCGCAATTCGGCTTCGTGCAGCCGTTTCGCGGCGGCGACATCGTGCCCGCTCCCAACACGCTGATCGCGCTCGACGGGGAGGAGGAAGTGCGCACGCCCTGCGCCGATTGCCTGCTCGTCATGCCGAGCCTGCGCCCCAGCCGCGGACATACCGCCGTCAGGCTGGCGCGCCTCATCTGAGGTGCTGCGCAACGGAATTGTCGGCCTCGAGCCTGCTTTTTCAGGCCGCCAGGCGGGCGGCGAAACGGCGCTGCCGACGTTGCATGAGCCGCCAGGCGAGTGTCGCGGCAAACTCCGAAAGGCGGCCGCGCGGCGGCAGCCCGACCGCCTTGAAGATCATGCCCATGCCGCGCTCGACATGCCGGAAGCGATAATAGCCGATCGCCCGCGCGAAGTAGGCGGCGATGCACCGATCGTGACGATAGACCAACGCTTCCGGTTCGTTACCGCAATGAAACGCGAAAGCGAGCTCGTCGTCCTCGCTCTCGGTGATGCGCCCGGCGGCGATCCTGAGCCGCCGCAGGAGCCCGATCCTCTCGCGTCCGAGATAGCGGCGCATATGGTCGTAGAAAAGCTTGAAATGCCGGAACTCGTCGGCGGCGATCAGCCGGCAGATGATCTTCAATACCGGCTCCTCCGTCGCCTCGCCGAGCGCCGTGTAGTAGGAGGACGTGCCGGTCTCGACCATGCAGCGCGCGATCAGCTCGCCGGTGAATGAGCCGCGCACCGAACGCGCGGCCTCCAGCGGAAGCTGGTAGCCGGCGCGATAGCGGGCAAAGGAGGCCGCATAGTCCCAGGTCGGATCGGCGAGCATGGCCCAGCGGCCGAGCGCATCGCCATGCTGCACCTCTTCGATGGCCCAGGTGTCGGCCGCCTGGCGGAAGTCGGGGTCCTCGGCGAAGACGTGCTTCAGATAGATCGCGTAATCGGTGCCGTTGCGCTCGACCATCGCCGCTGCCTTGACCAGCGGCACGATCGCCGGATCGACCTTTGCGGGGTCGAACCGGTCCCAGGCGACTTCCTCGATCTGCCAATGCTTCATCGCGAACTCCGGGCCAGGATGCCACCGGAGCGGCCGCGCCGGAAGAGGCGAAGAACCCCCGTCTGGCGGGCGGCCTCTACGCCGCGCTCGCGATCGGCGGGGGCAACGGCGCCTCGGCGGCGGCCAGCATCGCGCGGGCGATCTGCAGCTCTGCAAGGGCGGCATCCCGGGCCGCCACGTCCATCTTGTCCACCGCTTCCCAGCCCGCCTCCGCCGCCGCCAGGCGCTGCTCGCCAAGGGATTTCGTCAGCTCCGCCGGCTGATAGACCTGGTCGGCAAGCACCGTGCAACGCTCCGGCGTGATCTCCGCGAACCCGCCGGCAATGAACAGGCTGCCGACGGGCTTGGTGTCTTCGTAGAGGGTCGCGAATCCGCCGCGCAGCGTGACGATCATCGGCGCGTGCCCGGGCAGCACGCCGAGATCGCCTTCCTCCGCCGGCACCACCACCATGTCGATCGGCCGGGAGAAGAGGAGCCTTTCCGGGCTCACGATTTCAAGGGCAACCGGCATCAGCCTGGCCTCAGGCAGCGGCCTTGAGGGACTCGGCCTTTTTCACGACATCCTCGATCGTCCCCACCATGTAGAACGCGGCCTCCGGAAGATGGTCGTATTCGCCGGCGCAGACCGCCTTGAAGCTGCGGATTGTGTCGGCCAGCGGCACGAAGATGCCGGGGAAGCCGGTGAACACCTCGGCGACATGGAAGGGCTGGGAGAGGAAGCGCTGAAGTTTCCGCGCCCGCGCCACCACCAGCTTGTCGTCCTCGGAAAGCTCGTCCATGCCGAGAATGGCGATGATGTCCTGCAGCGACTTGTAGGTCTGAAGGATGCGCTGCACTTCGCGCGCCACCGTGTAGTGCTCCTCGCCGACCACCCGCGGATCGAGCGAACGCGACGTCGAATCGAGCGGATCGACCGCCGGATAGATGCCAAGCTCGGCAATCTGGCGCGACAGCACCGTCGTCGCGTCGAGATGCGCGAAGGAGGTCGCCGGTGCCGGGTCCGTCAGGTCGTCGGCCGGAACGTAGATGGCCTGCACGGACGTGATCGAGCCTTTCTTGGTCGAGGTGATCCGCTCCTGCAACGCGCCCATGTCCGTGGCCAGCGTCGGCTGGTAGCCGACCGCCGAGGGAATGCGCCCCAGCAACGCGGAAACCTCCGCCCCCGCCTGCGTGAAGCGGAAGATGTTGTCCACGAAGAACAGCACGTCCTGGCCCTCTTCGTCGCGGAAATATTCGGCCAGCGAAAGGCCCGAAAGCCCGACCCGCGCGCGCGCCCCCGGCGGCTCGTTCATCTGCCCATAGACGAGGGCGACCTTGGATCCCGGGCCATCCAGCTTGATCACGCCGGCCTCGATCATCTCGTGATAGAGATCGTTGCCCTCGCGCGTGCGCTCGCCCACGCCGGCAAACACCGAGACCCCGCCATGCGCCTTGGCGATATTGTTGATCAGCTCCTGGATGATCACCGTCTTGCCAACCCCGGCGCCGCCGAACAATCCGGTCTTGCCGCCGCGAAGATAGGGGGCCAGCAGGTCGACGACCTTGATCCCGGTGACGAGAATCTGCGCCGAGGTGGACTGGTCCTCGAACGCCGGCGCCGGGCGGTGGATCGGGTAGCGCTTTGTCGCCTCGATCGGGCCGCGCTCGTCCACCGGCTCGCCGATCACGTTCAGGATCCGCCCCAGCGTCGCCGGCCCGACCGGAACGGTGATCGGCCCGCCCGTATCGACGACCTCCTGGTGCCGCACCAGGCCGTCGGTGCTGTCCATGGCAATGCAGCGGACGGTCTTTTCGCCGAGTTCCTGGGCGACTTCCAGAACCAGCAGCCGCTCGCCGATCTTGGTGTGCAGCGCGTTCTGGATGAACGGCAGGTCGCCCTCGAACTGCACGTCCACCACCGCCCCCAGGACCTGGGTCACGCGTCCGACGATGTTCTTCGCCATATCCGAATCCTTCGTCTCGATACCCGCACGGATCTCTCAGACGGCCTCGGCGCCGGAGATGATCTCGATCAGTTCCTTGGTGATATTGGCCTGCCGCGTTCGGTTGTAGTTGAGCGTCAGGCGGTTGATCATGTCGCCGGCATTGCGCGTCGCGCTGTCCATCGCCGTCATCCGCGCCCCCTGCTCGCCGGCAGCACTCTCGAGCAGCGCCCGATAGAGCTGGATGGCGAGGTTGCGGGGCAGGAGGCGGCCCAGGATATCTTCCTGGTCCGGCTCGAATTCATACACCGCAAGCGAGCCCGCTTCCGCCGCCGGCGCCACCTCGGGCAGCGGTGCCGGGATCAGCCTCGTCTCGGTCGTGACCTGCGAGATCACCGAGCGGAAGCGGTTATAGACGATGGTGCAGACGTCGAATTCGCCGTCATGCAGCATCCCGCCGATGCGTTCCGCGATCGCCGCCGCATCGGCGAACTCGATCCGCCGGCGCCCGGCGAAGCTCACCTCGCCCACGATGCGGTCGGCGAATTCTCGGCGGAGATAGTCGCGTCCCTTGCGTCCGACAGTGAAAATCTTGACCTTCTTGCCGTCGATCTCGTGCTTGCGGGCAAGCGTGCGCACCGCCCTCCCCACGTTCGAATTGAAGGCCCCGCACAGGCCCCGGTCGGCGGTCACCGCGACGATAAGCTGCGTCGTGTCGCCTCCAGTACCGATCAGGAGCCGCGGCGCGGCGCTGTTGCCGGCAATCGAGACGGCAAGCTCGGCCAGCATCCGCTCCATCCGTTCCGCATAGGGGCGGGCCGCCTCAGCCTGCACCTGCGCGCGGCGCAGCTTGGATGCCGCCACCATTTTCATCGCACTCGTGATCTTCTGCGTCGAGCGGACGCTGTTGATGCGGATTCTGAGCGCTTTCAGGCTGGGCATCGGGGCAGATCCGGCGCGGCCAGGTCAGACGAAGGTCTTGGCGAAGGAATCGAGGAACTGCGCGAGCTTCTTGTCGATCTCCGGCTTGATCTCCCGGTCGTCGCGGATCGCGCTGAGCAGTTCCGGCGCGCGCGTCTTGAGATCCGCGAGCAGCCCGCTCTCGAAGGCGCCGATCCGTCCGACCTCGATCGAGTCGAGATAGCCGCGCACCCCGGAAAAGATCGCAACCACCTGCTCTTCCACCGGAACCGGATGATATTGCGGCTGCTTCAGAAGCTCGGTCAGCCTGGCACCGCGCGCCAGGAGCTTCTGCGTCGCGGCGTCGAGATCGGAAGAGAACTGGGCAAAGGCCGCCATCTCCCGGTACTGCGCAAGCTCGAGCTTGATCCGCCCCGCCACCTGCTTCATCGCCTTGACCTGCGCCGCCGAGCCGACCCGTGAGACGCTGATCCCGACATTCACCGCCGGGCGTATGCCTTTGAAGAAAAGTTCCGTCTCCAGGAAGATCTGTCCGTCCGTGATCGAAATGACGTTGGTCGGGATATAGGCCGACACGTCGCCCGCCT
>Ga0335075_10001550_pt1 | contig 37716 bp, 33 predicted proteins | sample Lox_Sample_24_FD_206723 | JGI IMG/M metagenome (GOLD analysis project Ga0335075, IMG submission 206723) | Soil microbial communities from Loxahatchee National Wildlife Refuge, Florida, United States - Lox_Sample_2.4 | ecosystem: Environmental > Terrestrial > Soil > Wetlands | place: USA... | reverse complement strand
CATCACGACGGGGATTGTTTGCCTGGTAGGCGGAGGGGACTCGCTCGATGACAATGCTTCTTCTCTCGATCTCGCCTACCCGAGCGCACACGCTGGGCAGCCGGTACTCGGCCAGGCGCGCGGACGCACCCGTGACTGACTGGCCGCCTGTTCGCTCGGGAGCTGGCCGACCTGCATGAGACCCGTACCTACCAGCCGATTCGCTCCCAAGCTTCTTCGCGGACGGCGATCCAGCCACCATGACGCTCGAGGACCGACGCCCAGGGGGCGTCGTCCTGCTGGCGCGCCCACGCGTCGTAGGCGCGCCGCGAGGCTCCATCGCGCACGTTCAGCTCGACGAGATAGCGCGCCACCCAGGTAACTACTTCGTCGTGGTCGGCCCACACGCTCTTCGCACGCCTCTCCCCTGGCAGCGCCGCTCCCACGTCCGACGAGTAGTCCGGCCTCTCACACTTCGGAGGAGGCTCATTCGGAACGTCGAGTCCGCGGGCGGAACGTCCATCCTTCCATTCCTTGACGTATGAGAGGTACGGTCGGCCTCGCTCCTTCCGTGGGAACGGAATCCCATTTCCTCGAGCAAACAGCACCAGCTCCCCCAACGTCGGCTCCGTCCCATGATGCTCATAGCATCGGTCGAGGACTTCGACGATGCGCACGGGGCCGACACGTGCGTGATGACCACCCAGACCGTGCCGAGGAGCCAGACCGGCCTGAGTGAGGGCTTCGTCCCAGCCGCCGGCGAGCGTCTGGATCTGCTCGGCCGTCGGGATAAGCACGCGCCGGGCAATGCTTTCTTGACCGCGGCCTGAACCGAGCATCGCCTGGCGGGCAGCTCGGTACTGGCTCGGAGAGAGGTTCGGGACGCCAAGGCGGCGTGCAAGCAACATCAGCGCGAAGCAGCTGTACTCCTCGGTCAGCCAGTCGGCATGGTCACCACCGAGAGCATGGCCGAGGGCAACCCGCTGCGCATGGCCGTTCAGGAATGCAAGCTCGCGGATCTTCTCCCAGGGCAGCCGAAGGTGCTCACAGATGCGACGTGCCGGTGGCGCGTCAACGAAGCGCTCGCTCAGCTCACGAGCGCCGTCCCATGAGCGGGTGCTGATCCGCCGAGGCTCCTCGGCTGGCGATGACCGAGCGACTTCACAGACGACTCGTAGCAGTGCCAGAGGCTCGAACTCGGAGGCTCGTCGATGGGCGGTTGCCGTCGCGGACATCGTCGGTCACAGTAGCCGCGAGGGTCGACGTCGCCGCGTCACGGGCATCGATACAGCCGCCGCGTGTCGCGATAACTTGCCCAACGTGCCTGCGCGTCATGACCCCAACGCAAAGGCCGAGACGATGCTCGCTCGCGTCCGCATGGCCCGTGGGCTCACCCAGGAGGAGCTCGCCGACGCGATCGGTATTTCGCTGCCGACGTACCGCCGGCTGGAGCGCAGGGACATGGATAATCCTGGCCTCCGATACCTCGCCAACGCCGCCATTGCGCTGGGAGTAGAGCTCGACCTCCTGATAGAGGACGAATGGCGTGAGTGGATGGTCTTCGACGAGCAACGCCCCACGCCGCCACACGCTGACGAATTCTGGCGCCGTCCGTTTGCGCCCGGCCAGGCGCATCTCGACGACCTGCACGAGCAGGGCCGTATCCGCTAGCCGATCGTCTCTGACGTGAACGGGAGTGCCTCGCCACTGTGCGGGCGTCCGCGCCGGGCGACTGGTTCTGTCCGCGGGTCATGGGAACATGTGTTCGTATTTGATGGGCTGTACAGCAAATCTCTGAGCTGCTGTTCCTGCTCAACGCCCCTCCTGACACATGCCCGCTCTGCGCTTTCAGCCGCCGGACCGCCAAATGGGCGCCACCGCGTTCGCTCGCGACGACGCCGTCCGCGGCTCGATGAACATGGTGCGGCTCCTCAAACGCAACCGGTGGCTGTGGCGCGAACTGCGAAAGGCGTGTGACCTTGACAAGCGATACGGGCGGCGCCGGGAACGCGGCCACTGGGAGCTGATCGCCGTCGCGTTCGTCGTCTCGGACTACGTCGACATCCAGCCCTGGCACGACGACAGCACCGAATCGCTCTGGCAAGCGTGCGGCTTCCGGCGCAAGCCCAGCTACCGGACGACGTGGCGCCGCCTGCGCGAGCTCGCCGCTGTCGCCGACGAGTTCCTAGCCGCCGCCGGCAAGCTCATTCGGCGCGCTCGCTCCCAGGATCCGCGGGTGATGGCGCATGTGCACTTCGACAACACCGAGGACGAGACGCATGCGGCGTTGGTACACGACTGCAAGCCCGACGAATGCCCGGCGAGAACGGGCGGACGATCGGCAGGTAGAGGTCACGCGGGCGCGAGAGGCCGCCCGGCGCGCCAGGATACGAAGGCGTTTCGCGAGGAGCGCCATGAACTGGCGGCGAGCGCGCCCGAACAAGCCGACGAGCAGAACGCGGCCGCGAAGCCCGAGCGGGTTGAGATCGTCCGCCGCGGCTCCCAGATGATCAAACGCGTGCGCATCGACGGGTGCTGGTACCGCACCCTCGACGTTGACGCCGGCATCCGAGCCTACATGGGACCCCGGGGCGCGAAGCGCTTCTGGCACGGCTACTACTCCGGCAAGGCCGTCGACCACTTCACCGGCGGTGTCGTCCCAATCGTGGACGGCGCCAGCCGCCAGGAATACGACCTATTCGAGGACCACTACGACCTGGTTCGCGATCTGCTCGGCGAGACGCCGGAAACGGCAATCGGTGATAAGGGCTTCTCCGTCGAGAGCGTCTTCCGGAAGTGCACGATCAATGGGACGGCGCCCGTCTTCCCCCGGCGGCCCGGCGGAGGCGACTTCAAGCGCCACGACAAAGACACCCACGACCGCCACGGCGTTCCCCGCTGCAAGCACTGCGGCGCGCCCACCAGCTTCGTCCGCTTCTCCGCCGGCGATCCCGCCAAGCCCGCAGCGGACCGCAATCCCCGCCTGTGGGTTCAGTGCATGGCCGGCGCCACCGACGAATGCACGGAGACCCAGACGATCGCCTGCTCGTCCGACTACCGGCTGCTCGTCCCCCTCTGGCGCACCGATGCGCTCTACCACGAGCTCAGGGAATCCCATAGCTCCTACGAGGCCCAGCACGACTGGTGGCGCGACCGCTACAAGGTCGCCGCCGACGACCTCGGCGTCCGCCCCAAGATCCGCGACATCGGTTGGCACCGCCTGCGCGCCAACGTCGCCGCGCTCGTCGACTGGCTTCGCATTTGCTACCGCGAAGGCTGGCTCGGCAAGCCGCGGCGCAACCACCTGGGAACCGAGCGCAAGTTCAAAGACCGCGCCACGAGCATCAGCGCCAAGCTGGCCAAGATGCGCGTCCGGATGGGCATCATGGGCGCGTACGGACACAAGGCCGAGCAGCTCGGCCTGGGCAAGCGAACACCGCCCTCAAGACGGGACCGCGGCGCACCCGCCGCGTAGCCGTCCCCCACCAGGCTCACGAGACCGATCGGCCGCCCGGGATGACACCTGGGCGGCTGCCGGCGTCTTCACGGCAGTTGTCGCGGACAAGGCGCTCGAGACGGCTTAACACCACGGATCAAGCGTCCGCCGACCGCTCATTAACGCCGAAAGACGCTCCAGCTCCCTATTTGGAAACTGAAGCGTCTAACTGTCGAGGTGGAGACGCCGGGAATTGAACCCGGGTCCGCAATCGCGTGAAGAGTGGCGTCTACGAGCGTAGCCGGCGCTCTGTTCTCACCCTCGACTCGCCTCGCCGGCGGGGTTGTCGAGGGCCAGCTCCAAAGATGTCCCCGGCGGGGCTGGAGCGGGCCTCACCGGGTCAGCCTGCTGATTGAACCGAGCCACCACCACAGGCGAGCGGTGGCCGGCCGAAACTTAGCTGTGGTTAGACAGCCAGCTCGTAAGTGTGGAAATCAGCTTGTGACTTCGCACTTATTTTGTTCCGGGTTTTTAACGAGGCCTCCCGGACCTCGACTCGCGACCACCCCCACGAACCGACCACGTCGAAGCCTGTCGTCCCCGGGGATGCACCCAGGATTATAGCTGCGGACCCATTCCTACAATCGATAGCAATGGAAACGAACACGCCATGGCTGCCGGCTCCCGTTGGGTCGCCGGACGTACCGCCGAGCGACCCGGGCCCGGCCCGGGCGCTCGAGCCGGCGCCGCGCAAGCAGTCGTGGATCCGCCGGCGCCTGTCGGCGGCCGGCGCGGCCATCGTCGCGCTGCTGGCGAAGCTCAAGACGATCCTGCTGCTCCTCCCCAAGCTCAAGCTGCTCGCGTCGACCGGGACGATCCTGGTCTCGCTCGCCGCCTACGCGTTGCTGTGGGGCTGGCCGTTCGCCGCCGGCTTCATCGCGCTGCTGTTCGTGCACGAGATGGGCCACGTGATCGCGCTGCGCCGCGAGGGCCTGAAGGCGAGCGCGCCGATGTTCATCCCGTTCCTCGGCGCCGTGATCGCCGCTCGATCACTGGGTGACAACGCACTCGCCGAAGCCCGGGTGGGACTGGCCGGCCCGGTCCTCGGCACGATCGGCTCGGCCGTGTGCATCCTGATCTGGCACGCCACCGGCAACACGCTCTGGGAGGCGCTCGCCTTCACGGGCTTCTTCCTGAATCTGTTCAACCTGCTGCCGGTCGTCCCGCTCGACGGTGGTCGCGCGATGGCGGCGATGGCGCCGTGGATGTGGGTCGTCGGGCTCGCGGCGCTGATTCCGCTTGCAATCATCTTCCCAAACCCGATCATCATCCTGATCCTGCTGTTCGCAGGGTTCGAGACCTACAAGCGGTGGAAGCTCCGCCGCTCTAACCGTCCCGACCAGCAGGCCTACTACCGCGTGAAGCGCCTCGACCGGGCGCTCGTGGCCGGCGTCTACCTGACGCTCGTCGCGGCGCTGGTCATCGGCATGCACGCCACGTTGCTGGCGCGCACGATCAGCTAGAAGATTCGCGCCGCGCCGGCGCCCGCCCGGTTCAGGGACGGAGGCTCAGACCGCCGGCGGCGGCTGGCGATGGACCACGCGCTCCTCGTAGGCCGCGTCACGACGCGTCCACCAGAACGTGTAGATCAGCGCGAGCACGAGCCCGACGAGCCCGACCACGAACAGCACGGTTCCAGCCGTCTGGATGTTGAAACCGTTGACATGGGCGGTTACAGCCCACTTCAGGATCGCGCCGACGGCGATCAACACAATGCTCGTTCCAATAGTCATGTGCTCTAGCTACCCCGTATCGGGACGGCTACCCCTCCGCCGACAAACTACTTATGGTTGCACGCTCAACTACCGGCCCGAGGACTACCTTCGCGCCTCGCGCAGCTCCCGCTGCACGTCGCGAGCCATCTCTCGCCGGCGGATCGTGTCGCGCTTGTCGTAGATGTCCTTGCCTCGGGCCAGCGCCAACTCGACCTTGGCGCGCGATCGCGGGCCCGAGAAGTAGATCCGGGTCGGGACAATGGTCAGGCCTCGCTCGCGCGTCCGGGCGACCAGCCGCTCGATCTCATACCGGTGAAGCAGGAGCTTGCGCGGACGCTCGGGATCGTGGTTCTCGCGTGAGGCGGGGCCGTAGGGAGCGATGTAGAGCCCGATCAGCCACACCTCGCCCTCACGCACCGTCGCGTACGCATCCTTGAGCTGGACGTTGCCCTCACGCAGGGATTTGACCTCGGTGCCGGTCAGCACGAGCCCGGCCTCGAACCGGTCGAGCAGGTTGTACCGGTAGGACGCCTGCCGGTTCGTGGCCACGTCGCCGGCCGACGCCTTGCGCTTACGGGATTTCGCCATAAGCGCTCAATCCTGCCAGCCCGGGAGCAGGTCCACCCTGCCCCGGGCCGGTTCGATCCCGCCGACGCGGACCTTGACCGGGTCGCCGAGCCGGATCGAGGAGCCCGACCTGGTCCCCACCAGCATCGTTCCCTGCTCGTTGAGCTCCCACCAGTCTCCCCGGAGCCGGCGGACCGGGAGCATGCCCTCGAACTCCCGTCGCGGTCCGAAGGCGACGAACGCGCCCGCGCCGGCCAGGCCGACCACCTCTCCCTCGAAGACCTCGTCGGGATTCGAGTCCGAACGCAGCGAGCGCTCCAGCAGGAAGCAGCGCACGATGTCGTCCGCGTCCCGCTCGATCGACATCGCCGCGCGCTCCCGCGTCGAGCACCACGGTCCCGCCGCGGCGACCCAGCTGACCTCGGGCGCCGGCTCGTCCCCACCGAGCGCCGACATCAGGGCCCGGTGGCAGATCAGGTCGGGATAGCGCCGGATCGGCGACGTGAAGTGGCAGTAGCTCGCGAGCTGAAGCCCGGCATGGCCTCGATTGCGCTGGTCGTAGTACGCCTGCTTCAAAGACCGGAGCACGAGGCTCGTCAACGCCCGGCGCCCTCGCCCCTCGCGCGCCCCAACCCACTGCTCGACGAGCTGAGAGGCTTGCCCGATCAGCTCGGCGGCCTGTTGGGGCGTGATCTGACCCTTGGGGGCGGGCGGCGTTGGCACGCCGAGTGAGGCGAGTTGGTCGATCAGCCGCTCAGCCGCGGCTCCGTCGGGCCGCTCGTGTACGCGATACAGCGTCGGCACCCGGCGCGAGGTCAAGAAGCGCGCCACCTGCTCATTGGCCGCGATCATCAGGTGCTCGATCAGCCGGTGCGACTCGGTCTGCTCGACCGCCACGACGGAGACGACGTTGCCGCTCTTGTCGAACTGAAATTCGGGCTCGGCCGAGTCGACCTCGAGCGCCCCGCGCGACGCACGCCGCGCCTCGAGCGCCGCGGACGCCGCCCGCGCACACGCGAGCCCGGGCCCCCAGACGCCATCGGAACGCTCGGTCCCACCGAAGATGCGATCGACCCGGTCGTAGTCGAGGCGCTCGTCCGAGCGGATCACCGAGCGGTAGAACGAGCTCTGGCGGACCCGTTCTCCGTCGAGCACGAGCTCGACCGTGACAGCAAGGCGATCCTGGCCGGGAACGAGCGAGCAAGCGTGGCTCGACAGCGCCTCGGGGAGCATCGGCTCGACGGCACTCGGGACATACACGCTCGTGGCCCGCCGGTAGGCCTCACGATCGATCAGCGATCTCGGACGCACGTAGGCCGACACGTCAGCGATGTGGACCCAGACTCGGCGCGTTCCGTCGGACTCATCCGAGGCCGAGATCGCGTCGTCGAAGTCCCGCGCGCTTACGGGGTCGACGGTGAAGGTGGGCAGGGCACGCAGATCGCGCCGCTCGCTCGAAACCCCATCGCCCGAAACCCCATCGCCGGAAACCCCATCGCCCGAAATTCCATCGCCCGCGCTCGACGCGGCCGACACCTCGCGGGCCTCGTGCTCGACGGCGGGATCGAACACCCGGCGCAGACCGCGGTCGATCATCAGGCCCTCGAGCACATCGCGCGTCACATCAGCCCGACCGAGCCGCCGCGCCACCGTCGCCCGACCGCCGGGTCGCCCGTTGCGACCCTTGCCGGGGCGCACAACGATCAGATCGCCGACCGCGATCTGCCGGTCGCGGCTCACCACCAGCCGCGGACCCGGCCCGAAGAACGGCTCGGCGACGAAGAACTTGCCGCGGCGCTCGAGGACCGCCACCCGCGGACCCGCGCCCGCGTCCCGGGTGGCTGGGCTCACCGCACTTCGGCCGCGACCGTCTTTTCGGCGACCCGCAGCGCCGTGTCGACGGTGGAGTTGGGACTTGTGGAGGCGTAGACATTGGGCGTGATCCCGGCGCCCTCCTTCACCCCGCCGCCTCCCAGGTTCTGCCCGTTCGGCGTGAAGTACTCGCCGACGGTGAAGTCGAGCGCACCGCCGTTGGGCAGCGGATCGATCTCCTGGAAGACACCCTTGCCGTAGGTGTGGGTCCCCACCACGAGGGCCCTACCCCGATCCTTGAGCGCACCGGTGACGATCTCCGCCGCCGAGGCGGTGCCACGGTCGACGAGGACGACGAGCGGGATGCTGGTCGAGATCGCGCCGCCTCTGGCCACGTACACCTGGCGGGGCTGCGCCCGGCCCGCGGTCGAGACGATCGTCCCGTCCGGGATGAAGATGCTGGCCACGTTGACCGCCTCGTTGAGCAGACCGCCCGGGTTGTCGCGCAGGTCCAGGATCAACCCGCGTGCGCCCTCGTGCAACACGTTGTCGACCTGCGTGCGCAGCTCCGTCCCGGCTCCCTCGACGAACTGGGCGAGTGTGAGGTAGCCGAGCTTGATCCCGTGGTAGGTCACGATCGACCCGGTCGCCACGGGAACCACGATGTCCTGCCTGGTCAGCGTCCGGGTGAGCGTGGTCTTCCCGCGCAGGATCGTCAGCGTCACGTGCGTGCCTGCCGTGCCCTTGATCAAGGCCGAGCCGAACGTGGCCGGACGCTTGGCCAGCGAGGTCGAGCCGACCGCGATGATCACGTCCCCGCGCCGCAGCCCGGCACTCGCCGCGGGCGATCCGGGGAACACGTCCTGAACCGACAGCCCACGCGACACGCCAACCACATCGACCCCGATGCCGCTCAGGTGCGGGTTGTCCTCGTTGAGGAATCCCTGGTACTCGGACGGGTCGTAGTAGTGCGAGTAGGGGTCGTCGAGGCTGGCCACCATCCCGGCCAGACCCTTGTTGATCAGCTGGCTGCGGTTCAGGGGCCGGTAGTAGTCCTGCTGGAGCAGGCCGAGCACCTGGTTGACGAGCGGATCGTCGTTCTGATCGACGAACGCGCTGCGCAGAGGCGAGGGCAGCCAACTCGGATGGCCTCCCCACCAGATGCCGGCCAGGAGTACGACGAGCCCGACGAGCAGCATCGTGAGGACCCTTGGTCGTCGCGACCGGCGGTAGACCATGCCCGGAGGTTAGCCGGGTCGCCCCCGCCCCCGCTCGGCCGGGCCACTGGCCCAGTGGCCCGGCGTCGCGGGAGAGGCTTTTTAGAAGTCGTGCCGGAAGTTCGTCCCGGCGGTCGTGAACTTGTAGGTCGTCTTCGAGTTGAACACCTGTCCCGGGTTCAGCACGACGGAGGGCCAGCCCGCCTGGCCGATGTGGTGTGGCGTGTCGGGGTAGTGCTGGGTCTCGAGCGTGAACGCGTCGCCCTGGCGATACGCGTGGCCGCTCGTCCCCACGAGGTCGCCGACCAGGAAGTTGCCCGTGTACAGCTGAACGCCGGGCTGGTCGGTGTACTCCCACAACGCGACGCCGTCGTTTGAGTCGGTCGCGACCGCGTCAAGCCGGTACCCGGAGCCGCGGAGCACCCAGTTGTGGTCGTAGCCGTGGGCGATGACCAGCTGGTTGCCCTCGGGCGCGCTGGCGTCCTGAATGTCCTGGCCGATCGGCTTCATCTTCAGGAAGTCGAACGGCGTGCCGGCCACCGACGCGAATCCGGTCGGGATCTGCGCGCTGTTGGTCGGCTGGAACGTGTTCGAGTTGATGGCCAGCTCTTGGCCGTACACGTCGCCCGAGCCCTCACCGCCCAGGTTGAAATAGGTGTGGTTGGTGAAGTTGACGACGGTCGGCGCGGTCGTGGTCGCCCGGTAGGTGATCGTCAGCGCGTTGTCCTGCGTCAGCGTGTACGTCACGGTGTTGGCCACCGCCCCCGGGAACCCGTTCTTGCCGTTCGGGTCGGTGTAGGTCAGCTTCAGCGCGACGGCGTTCGAGAGCGTCTCCGGCGTCGCCGCCCACACCTGCGTGTTGTACGCATCCGGGCCGCCATGCAGCGTGTCGACGTCGTTCGGGCCGTTGTTGCCGGGCAGGTTGTAGAACGTCCCGTCCAGCGTGAACGAGTGGTTGGCAATCCGGTTGGCGTACCGGCCGATGATCGCGCCGAAGTACGTGTCGCCGGAGCCACCCGAGGCCGGCCACGGTTGGTTTTGGAAGTCGTTGACGTAGTCGCTGAGCTTGGGGAACCCGAGCGCGACGTCCTTGAGCGCGCCGGTGCGATCGGGCACCCAGATCGACTGAATCACCCCGCCGTAGTTGGTGATCTTGACGACCATTCCGTGCCCGTTGCGCAACGTGTACAGGTTTACGGCCTGCCCGTTGGCGGTCCCCCACGGCGCGTGAGTGATGCTCAGGCTGCCGTGTCCCGTCGGGTGCTTGCTCGACTTACGGCTGTGCTTGGCAGCGAATGCGATCCCGCCCGTCCCCAGGGACAGCACCGCCGCGACAAGTACGACACGAGCCCAAACGAGAGTGCGCAGCCTCCTCGGGCTGCGGAACCCGTTCTGCATGGATCCTCCCTTCAGTTGTGCGCTTGCCCGGCCGCGGAAAACGCAAGCGGTTGGCGTACGCGGGCTACTTATAGCAGAAATGTGAGCGCTCACACGGAGCCTGCGCCTAGCCTGCACAATTGCGGCAGGTCCGCTCACGAAGAGCGACCCGAGCCGGGTCTCAGAACCGGATTCGCTCGGGCAGCTCCGCGCCGGCGATCGTGAAGCGGTAGGTCGTCCGCGACACGAGCAGCTGGCCCGGACGCAGGACCGGGTCGGGCCACCCGGGATCGCTCAGGTGGTTCGGTGCGTCGGGATACATCTGCGTCTCGAGGGCGAACGCGTCGCCCGGCCGGTAGGCACGGCCGCTCGTCCCGGCCAGGTCGCCCGCCAGGTGGTTCCCGGTGTATATCTGCACGCCCGGGCGGTCGGTGTAGGTCCACAGCGCGATCCCCGTCCCCGGATCGGACGCCACCGCAGCCAGCCGGTAGCCCGAGCCGCACAGAACGCAGTTGTGGTCATAGCCCCACGCGATCGTCAGCTGCTCGCCCCCCGGAGCGCCGGCCGAGCGCAGATCCCGTCCGATCGGCTTCATCGTGCGGAAGTCGAACGGCGTCCCGTCCACGGCCAGGAACCCGGTCGGGACCCCGGCCCGATCCACGGTCTGCACCGCGTGCGCGTTGACGGCCAGCAGCTGGTCGTACACGTCGCCCGAGCCCTCGCCGGCCAGGTTGAAATAGGTGTGGTTGGTAGGGCTGATGACGGTCGGCGCGTCGGTGCTCACGCGGTATTCGATCCGCAGTGCGTTGTCCGGCGTGACCGCGTATGTCACTTCGTTCTCGACCGTGCCAGGGAAACCGTTGCGTCCGTCCGGGTCGACGTAGCGAAGCCGGACCGACGCGCCCGGGCCATCCGTAACCGAGACCGCCTGCCACAGGACGCCGCTGTATCCGCCGCCGGGACCGCCGTGCAACGTGATCGGGTCGTCCGGACCGTGGTTGCCCGCCAGCTCAAAGCGTCGTCCGTCCAGCGTGAACCCTCCATCAGCGATCCGGTTCGCGTAACGGCCGATCAACGCGCCGAAGTGCGTGCCTCCGGACGCGCTGCCGTCCGCGGCGCTGGTGTTCGCCACGTACTCGCGGAGGGTCGAGAACCCGAGCGACACGTTGACCGAGCGGCCCAACCGGTCCGGGACGAGGATCGACTGCACGACGCCGCCGTAGGTGGCGACCGAGACGGTCAGACCGGAACCGCTCGAGAGCGTGTAGAGCTCGACCTGCCGGCCGTCGACCTCCCCCCACGGCTCGCTGGTGACGCTCACCTCACCGCCGTCGGGCGCCCGCGGTCAGACGCGCAAGAAGCGACGGAGCGAGAGCCCGGAACCGACCGCCGAAACGACCGCGCCAGCGCCCAGGAGCACGACGACGAGCACGCTGAAGGCGATCGTCCGCGGCGCCGCGATCAGGCTCCAGTTGTTGGCCAGCGGATCGAGCAATGCGATCTTGGTGATTCCGAGCACGATGATCGCGAGCAGCGCGCCGAACGAACCGACGATCACGCCCTCGATCACGAACGGCCAGCGGATGAACCAGTCGGTGGCGCCGACCAGCTTCATCACCTCGACCTCGCGCCGCCGCGCGTAGAGCGACAGCCGAATCGTGTTGGCAATCAGCCCGATCGAGGCCAGCACGAGCAGGACGGTCAGCACCGCCGCCGTGATCGTGACCAGGTTGGTGACCTCGAGGATCTTCTTCGTGTCGGTCTGCTTGTTCGACACGCTTTGGATCGACGAGTCGATCAGCCCCCCGCCCGGACCCGAACTCGCGATCTCGGTGTGCACGGTCAGCACGTCGCTCGGGTTCGTGGGGACCACGTGGAAGGTGTCGGGCAGCGGGTTTGAACCCAGCAGCGCATAGGCCTGCGGGTCGGCCGCCTTCTGCTCGTCGTAGGCCTGCTGCTTGGAGACGAACTGAACCGACTTGACGTGAGGCAATCCCCGGAGCTCGCTTTGCACTCGAGCGTCGTCGGCGGACGTCGCGTTCGTGTTCATGTACACGTCGACCTCGACCCGGCCCCGGACGCTGTCCGCCGCACCGTTGGTGGCCTGGACGATCGGGATGAACACGCCGAGCACGACCATCGTGACCACCACGGTGGCGAGCGCGGCGAAGCTGGGCGCCGCGCTGCGTCGCATCGACCGGATGGCCTCGCGGAGGAAGAAACCGAAGCGCATCGTCTACGTCAGCCCGGGCGGACGCGTCGCCGGGGCGCGCATGCGCCGCGCGAACTCACGCGTGGTCTCGTCGCGGGTGTACAGGCCGGTCGCCTCGTCGCGGACGATCCGACCCTGAGAGAGCTCGAGCACGCGCCGGCGCATCTTGTCGACCATCGCCTGATCGTGGGTGGCGACGAGCACGGTGGTGCCGGTCCGATTGATCCGGTAGAGCAGCCGCATGATGTCCACGCTGGTCTCAGGATCGAGGTTCCCGGTCGGCTCGTCGGCCAGCAGCAGCGGCGGATGGTTGACGAACGCGCGGGCGATCGATACGCGCTGTTGCTCCCCGCCCGAGAGCTGGTCGGGGTAGTTGTGGAGCTTGGTCGAGAGCCCGGTCAGGCGCAGGATGTCCGGCACCTTGTCGCGGATGTCGCGGCGCGAGCCGCCGGTGACCTGAAGCGCGTAGGCGACGTTGTCGTAGACGGTCCGTCCCGGCAGCAGCTTGAAGTCCTGGAAGACGACGCCGAGGTTCCGGCGGTAGTAGGCAATCCGCCTGCGCGTGATCTCGTCCAGCGAGCGTCCAGCCACCCGGATGGTCCCGCCGGTCGGGTCGAGCTCCTTGATGAGCAGGCGCATCACGGTCGACTTGCCCGAGCCGGTCGCGCCGACCAAGAAGACAAACTCGCCGCGCCCGATCGAGAAACTGACCTCGTCGAGGCCGACGTCGCCGCCGGAGTATCGCTTGGAAACGCCGCGGAACTCGATTACCGGTGTACCCGGTTGATCGGCTCCCGCCGGCCGGACTTCGCTCGGGGCGGGGACGGCTGATGAGGCGTCCCGGCGCCGGCGACTGATTCGGTTTTGTGACTGGATGCTGGCCATAAGCTCCGGGGCAGCCTACCGGGCGCCGTCCGCGAACGGCGTCCCAACCCTCCCCGTGCAACGGGATTTGCACCTGTCGCTACCGTTAGCCGCGTGCCGACGATCACGCGTAGGTTGCTTTCCAACGGTTTGCCGCTGTATCGGATCGCGGTCGAGGGGGCGCGTTCGGCGACGATCCTCGTGTCGTTCGACGCCGGGGCCCGCACCGAGCGCGAGGACGAGAACGGGATGGCCCACTTCCTCGAGCACCTGGTGTTCAAGGGGGGCGAGAAGTACCCCACGTATCGGGACGTCAACGAGGCCGCCGAGCGGATCGGAGCGGTCCTCAACGCGTACACGAGCCACGACCTGGTCGCCTTCCATATCACCGCGCGCTCGAGCAAGGCGCTCGAAGCGGCCGACCTCCTGACCGACTTCGTCGGCCGGCCAAGGATCGACGGCGAGGAGCTTAACCGCGAGCGCGGCGTAGTCGTGCAGGAGATTGCCCGGGCCAACGATCAGCCCTCGGTGATGGCCGAGCACCTCATCGACGAGGCGGCGTTCGGCGATCACCCGCTCGGGCGACCCATCCTCGGGCCCGCCGAGCACATCCGCGACACGTTCACCCGCGACGGGATCATCACCTTCCGCGACCGGCGCTGGTCGCCCAGCCGAGGCGGGGCCTTCCTGGTCGGCAACCTCGAGGGGCTGCCCGACGATGGCGCGATCGAGGAGCTGTTCACCCGCTTTCCGGAGCGCCCGGCGCCACCCCCATACGAGCCGGCGCCGCCCGTCCATCCGCGCGTGCTCGTGCGCGAGCGCGACTCCAACCAGTCGCACCTGCGGATGTCCTACCGGCCCGAGATCGAGATCTCACACGCCAAGGACCGTGCCGCGCTGTCGATCTACTCCACCCTTTTGGGCGGCTCGATGGGCTCGCGTCTGTTCGACGAGATCCGCGAGCAGCGCGGCCTGGCCTACTCGGTCCACTCGATCGCGCATTCGTACTCCGACGTGCCGGTGCTCCAGCTCTCGGCTGGTTTGGAATCGGACAAGATGCTCGAGGCCTACCGCCGCATGCGCGACATCGTCACCGAGCTGCGTGAGGCCGGTCCGACCGAGACGGAGGTGGAGCGCGCCCGTGCCTACGCCGCCGGCGCCCGCGCGATCGCGTTCGAGAACACCGGGGCGATCGCGCGTCATGCCGCCCAGCAGACGATCGTGTACGGTGAGGACGTCGATCCGGATCGCACCATCGCGCTGCTCGACGAGGTGACCTTCGACCAGGTGAGAGAAGTGGCAGCGCGCGTAGCCGACCAGTTGTCGATCGCATGCGTTGGACCGCACACTGTGGAGGAGCTCGAGTCAGCCTGAAACGCTGGACCCTGGGGGCGCTCGCCACGGCGGCAGTTGCTGGATGCGGCGGAGGGGGTCACGTCGCGAAGCCGAACTCGGTGGCGTCGGTCGGTGCGCCGATCGCGCAGAAGACCACGACCACACGGACGGCGACGGAGACGGCCCCGGCGCCGAAGCCTCCGCCACCCGTGACGCCGGCGATGGCCGGCCTGGGCAACGCGATCACCGCCACCCTGAACCGGGCCGGTCCGCAGACCGGCGCGATGGTGTACGACCTGACCGCGGGCGAGCCGCTGTTCGCATTTCGGGCCAATATCGGAAGGCCCCCGGCGTCGGTGGAGAAGCTCTACACGACGACCGCGGTGCTCAAGCAGATGGGCCCGAACGCGCGTCTGAAGACCACCGTCGTCGGGCAGGGCCACCTCGGCCCCGGCGGGGTGTGGCACGGGAACCTGTACCTGGTCGGTGGCGGCGATCCCACCTTCGGCGACGGCGCCTTCAACCAGGAGTGGGAGAACGGCTACGGCCCGACCGCGAACGAGATCGTCGGCCAGCTCCAGCACGACGGGATCCACAAGGTCACCGGGTGGGTGATCGGCGACGCCACGCTGTTCGATGACCTCAGAGGAGGCCCGGCCACCGGCTACGCGCCCGACATACCCGATTACGGCGGTCAGCTGTCCGCGCTCACCTACGACCACGGGTCGACCTACAAGAAGCTCAATCCCGGCGCGTTCGCGGCCAAGGAGCTCGTGCTAACGATGAACGACGCCGGCATCGGCGCCCGGCCGCTCAACCGCACCCTGCCGGCGCCCTCGGGAGCTCAGCTGCTCGCCTCCGTTTCCTCACCCAAGATGTCTGTCCTCCTGAGACTGATGGACGTCCCGTCGGATGACCTGTTCGCCGACCTGTTCGCCAAGCAGCTCGGCGTGCGCTTCGGCGCCGGCGGGAGCATCACCGACGGCGCGCAGGTGATCTCGCACGTGATGGCCACCGCGTACGACCTTCACCCGGCGATCGTCGACGGCTCGGGCCTGTCTCGGTCTGACAGCTCCTCGCCGGGCGAGGTCGTCGGTCTCCTCCGGGCCGTGTGGCACACGCGGATCGGCAACGAGCTCGCGGCCGCGCTGCCGACCGTCGGCGTCAACGGCACGGTCCAGAGCATCGGGACCGGAACCGCGGCGCAGGGTAAGTGCATCGCCAAGACGGGCACGCTGAACAACGTCACGAACCTCGCTGGCTACTGCACCGCGCGCGACCATCACAGGCTGGCGTTCGCGGTGATGATCGACGGACCGGCCAACTGGGACGCTTATCCGATGCTGAGTCAAGTGGTAGCCGCGGTCGCTAAGTATTGATAAGCGGGCCGAACGTCGCCACAATCGGCGCCGTGGAGGTGACCGCCGCCGTGAACAGGCGCGAGTTGCAGCGGTACCTGGCGCGCGTCGACGATCGCTGGCAGATCGACCGGGCCGTGCTGGGTGGCGCCCGCGTGGCCGATGAGCGAGGCGCGCCGCCCCAGCGCGAGCGCGGGCCCGAGTTCGTCATGGTGCTCGTCTCGCCGGCCTTCGAAGGGATGCCGTGGCTCGAGCGCGTCTACCACGCCGCATCGCTGTGGGACGCGCTCGAGATGGGCGCGCCCGCCGACGTCCACTGCTACACGCCTGACGAGTTCGAGCGCAAGCGGGTGTCGCTGCCACGCGTGATCCGGGCGGTCGAGTCCGGGATCGACCTGCTCGCCGAGCCGGTCTAGCTTGGGCCGCCTGCGGCGGGAGGGCGCGGCGGCGGCCGGGTCGCGGCGGCCGGGCGCGGCATCCCCCGCCGGGCATGGATGCCCGGCGTAACCGGCCCCAGGGACGCCGGCGAAGCCGGCCCAGAAATCAGCTGATTGCCACCATCCGCTCGATCGGCAGCCGCGCGCGCTCGGCCACCTCGGGCGGGACCTTCACCTCGTGCACGTCGTCGCGCAGGGCGTCGCGCAGCTTGGGCAGCGTGATCATCTTCATGAAGCGGCAGTGGGCGGCCTCGTTGGCGGCGATGAACTCGGTGTCGGGGGCAGCTTGGCGCAGCGGGTGGAGCATGCCGGTCTCCGTGGCGACGATCGCGGTCCCGCCGGCGTGCGAGCGCGCGTAACCGAGCATCCCGCCCGTCGAGAGCATGTGGACGCCTTCACCGGAGACGTCACCGGCGGCGACGTACTCCATCACGCTCGTCGAGCACCCGCACTCGGGGTGGATCAGGAAGTCGGCCCCGGGGTGTGCGGCGCGCACGGAGGCGATGTCGTCGGGCTTGATTCCGGCGTGGACGTGGCACTCGCCGTCCCAGACGTGCATTGGGCGCCCGAGCGACTTCTCGACGTACGCCCCCAGGAACATGTCAGGGCCGAACAGTATTTCGGTATCGGAACCGTGCTCGGCGTAGATGTGCTCGACGACCTTGACGGCGTTGGCCGAGGTGCAGCAGTAGTCGGTCAGCGCCTTGACCTCGGCCGTGGTGTTGACATACATCACGACGACCGCGCTCGGATGATGAGCCTTCCAGTCGCGGAGCTGGGAAGCCGTGATCGAGTCGGCCAGCGAGCAGCCGGCGTCGAGGTCGGGGATCAGCACGCGCTTGTCAGGGCACAGGACTGAGGCGGTCTCGGCCATGAAGTGGACGCCGCAGAACACGATCGTGTCGGCGTCGGCTGCGGCCGCCTGCTGGGAGAGGCCGAGTGAGTCGCCGACGTAGTCGGCCACGTCCTGGACCTCGGGAAGTTGGTAGTTGTGGGCGAGGATCACCGCGCCGCGCTCCTGGGCCAGCGCGCGCACCTCGTGCTGGAGGGCGGGGATGTTCTCGAGTAGCAGGGGTGCGTCAGACGCACCGAGCATCGGCAGGTTCATGGTTTTGGCTCGGACTCGAGGAGGAGGGACAGGTCTAGCGCCGGGGCGCTGTGGGTAAGCGCCCCCACTGACACAAAGTCTACTCCGGTGCTTGCGATGGCCCGGACCGTCTCCAGCGTCACGCCGCCGCTGGCTTCGAGCTTGGCTCGCCCTCCCACGAGGCCGACCGCCTCGGCGAGCTCGTCGACCGACATGTTGTCCAGCAATATCCAGGGCGCCTGCGCTTCGAGCGCCTCGCTGACCTCGACGAGCGTCCGGCATTCGACCTCGAGCGTCAGCCCGGGAGCGTACGAACGGGCCTTGCGCACCGCCTCCCCCACGCCGCCGGCCGCCTCGGCGTGGTTCTCCTTGATCAGGATCGCGTCGAACAGCCCGAAGCGGTGGTTCGTGGCGCCGCCGGCCGCGACCGCCGCCTTCTCGAGCGCTCGCCAGCCCGGCGTGGTCTTGCGCGTGTCGAGGATCTTGGCGCCCGTGCCTTCGATCTCACGGACATATCGCGCCGCCATCGTCGCGACGCCCGACAACCGCGCTAGGAAATTCAAAGCCGTGCGCTCGGCGGTCAGGATCGAACGCGCCCTCCCTTCGAGCTCGAGCACGGGGCCGTGCTCGCGCCACACACCCTCTCGCGTCAGCGGCTGAACGGCCAGCTCCGGATCGACCAGGCGAAACACTTCCGCGGCGACGTCCAGCCCGAATATGACCCCGGGCGCCTTCTGGGTGATCACCGCGTGGGCGATCGTCCGCTCGGGCACCGTGGCGGCCGTGGTCACGTCGCCCTCGCCGATGTCCTCGGCCAGGGCGCGCGCGACAAACTCGGTGAACGCCGCATCGGCCATGGCCGCGGAGGATAGGGATCCGCGGGTAGAAGGCATCTATGCGCCTCTTGGTCGGACTGCTCTCGGCGGTGCTGCTCGCCTTCATGCTGGCCGAGTTCTTCATCGTCTTCCTGCTGCCGCGGCGGGTCAACCGTGACCCGGCGATCGCCCGCGGGATCCTCCGCACGCTTTGGATTCCGTGGCGGGCCGGCGCCGGCTTCCTGCCCCGCGCCTCGGCGGACACGATGCTCGGCATCTTCGGGCCGCTCGGGCTGATCGCGATCCTCCTAATCCTCAGCGCCGGGACGATGCTGTCGTTCGCCGGCCTGCATTGGGCGCTATCTACCAAGCTCGGCAGCCCCCACCGCGCCGATTTCGGGAGCGACCTCTACTTCAGCGCGGGCGCGTTCGTCAGCGCGACCAATCCCGCCACCCCGACCGGCGGCGCCGGCAAGACGCTCCAGATCTTCGAGGCCGCGACGGGGTTGGGCTTCCTGGCCATCGCGATCGGCTACCTGCCGGCGCTGTTTCAGGCCTTCTCGCGGCGCGAGACGGCAGTCGCCCGACTCGACCCGCGCGCCGGGTCGCCCCCCAGCCCCGGCCGGCTGCTCGAGCGCTCCGGACAGCGCGGCGGCTGGGCCGACCTCGACGAGTACCTGCTCGAGTGGGAGACGTGGACGGCCGACCTGATGGAAACCCACCTCTCCTATCCGATCCTCGGCTACTTCCGCTCCCAGCACATCAACCAGAACTGGCTCGCGGCGCTGACCGCGGTCGTCGACGCGTCCGCCTATGCGCTCGCGTACGGTCCCGACGGCTCGACCGAGGCGGCCGAGCTGACCTTCAGGATCGGGCGGCACGCGCTCGGGGACCTGGCTCACACGTTCAGCACGCGGCGGCTCGAGCGCGATCCCGAGCCGCGCTCACGCGAGCGCCTGAGCCGCCAGGAGCAGGAGGAGCTGAGGTCGCGCCTGGAGGGCAGCGGGCTTCACTCCGAGGCCGACGCCGAGGGCGCCGCCAACCGCCTGGACGAGCTGCGCTCGAGCTACGAGCCGTACGCGATCGCGATCTCCCGCCACCTCGCGCTCGAGCTGCCCGACTGGCTGCCCCGAGGCGAGGTACGCGACCGGTGGCCGACCGCCGCCGAGCGCTCGAGCTGATCGGCTATTCGATCAGCACGCGCACGGTACGGAAGGCCGGGTCTGAGGCCCCGTGCAACCGGGCGCCCTCGGCCGTCAGCTCGCGCAGGTAGGCCACGACCTCGTCTGTGATCCGCTCGCCTGGGAGCAGGGACGGCACGCCGGGCGGGTAGCCGGCGATCGATTCGCACGAGATCCTCCCCACCGCCTCGTCCACGGACACCGTCTCGCCCCGTCCAAGGAACGCGTCGCGGGGCGAGACGACCGTCTCGTGGGAGAAGGCCGACGGAGGCCGGCTGACCGCGTGGCGCACGCCGGGGACGGCGATCTGGCGAACCGTCTCGGCGAAGTCGTGCGCGAGACGCTCGAGCGCGTCGACCGGCTGCCCGATCCCGAGCACGAGCACGAGGGTCGCGTGCGTGGCCAGCTCGACGTAGATGTCGTAGGCGTTTCGGAGCGCCGCCGCGACCTCGTAGCCCGTGCAGCCCGTGCCACGCACGTCGATCACGATTCGCAGCGGATCCCATCCGGCGATCCCGGGGCGCCCCACGAACTCCTCGTCGAGCACGGCGCACCCGGGCACCGCGTCGATCGACTCGCGGGCGCGCTGCGCGGCGCGAATCGTGCGGTCGAGCAACGCCTCGCCATGCACCGCGAGTTGGCGGCGCGCCGCGTCGAGCGAGGCCATCAACAGCGAGCTGGGGCTGGTCGAGCGAATCAGTCGCACGGCGCGGTCGACCCCCGCCGGGTCGACTCGCCCGGTGCCGGCGACCAGCAGCATCGCGGACTGGGTCAGGCTGCCGACGATCTTGTGGGTCGAGGCGAGCATCGCGTCGGCTCCCAGGTCCAGCGGACACGCCGGAAGTCGCGCGTGGAAGCCGAAGTGCGACCCCCACGCGCCGTCGACGATCAGCGCGGCGCCGGCGGCGTGCGCCACCTCGGCGCACCCCTCGACGTCGGCCGTCATCCCGTAATAGGTGGGTGAGACGATGAACGCGGCGGGCGCATCTGGAACCTGCTCGAACGCCGCGGCCAGCCCCTCGGGCGTCACGCCGTGGGCCATCCCGAGCTCGACGTCGTACTCGGGCGCCACGAACCGCGCCGTCCCGCCACTGAGCACGAGCCCGTCGATCAGGCTGGCGTGCGAGTTGCGCTGGAGAATCACGCGCCGGTCGGGCGGCGCCAGCGCGAGGCACAGCGCGTGGTTGCCCTGCGTCGCGCCGTTGGTGAGGAACCACGCGCGCTCGGCCCCGTAGGCCTCGGCGGCGAGCTGCTCGGCCCGCTCATACGGCGTCGGCGATGGACCCACGTCGATGCCCTCGATGTCCTGCGGGACGTCCAGCAACAGCGCGCGCACGCCGAGCGCGGTGCGCAGCCCGGGATCGGCGCCCTCGCCGCCCTTGTGCCCGGGCACGTGAAACCGCAGCGACCCGCGAAAGCCGTAGGCGGTGATCGCTTCTAGGTAAGGCGCAGTCGGCTGGGCGGCCGGCTCCCGAACAACGTCGGTCACTTGGCAGATCTCAGCAGGTACGAGCGCGCGAAGCCATCCAGGTCACCATCGAGCACCCGCGCGGTGTCCCCCATCTCGTGATCGGTGCGGTGGTCCTTGACCAACGAATACGGGTGCAGCACGTAGGAGCGGATCTGCGAGCCGAAGTTGACGTCCTGGGCCTCGCCGCGCTCGCGCGCGATCTCCTCGCGGCGCTTGCGCTCCTCGAGTTCGAGCAGCTTGGAGCGCAGCATGGTCATCGCCTCGGCCTTGTTGGAGGACTGCGAGCGCTCGTTCTGGCACTGCACGACGATCCCGGTCGGCTTGTGGGTGATCCGCACGGCGGAGTCAGTCTTGTTGACGTGCTGGCCGCCGGCGCCGCTGGCCCGGTAGGTGTCGATCTGCAGGTCGTCGTCGTCGATCGCGAACTCCTCGATGTCGGGCACGACGGGCGAGACCTCCACGCCCGCGAAGCTCGTCTGGCGCCGGTGCGCCGCGTCGAACGGCGACAGGCGCACGAGCCGGTGGACACCCTTCTCGCTGGCGAACACGCCGTACGCGTTTTCCCCTTTGACCAGGAACGTGGCCGACTTGATGCCGGCCTCCTCTCCGGGGGACGCCTCGAGTAACTCCACCTCCCACCCGCGCCGCTCAGCCCAGCGCATCTCCATCCGTAGAACCATCTCGGCCCAGTCCTGCGCATCGGTGCCGCCGGCGCCGGCGTTGATCGTGACCAGCGCGTCGCCCGAGTCATACCGGCCCGAGAACAGGCGCTCCTCCTCGAGGCGGTCGAGCCGGGCCTGCACGCTGAGAATCTGCTCCTCGAGCTCCTGCGCCATCTCGGGGTCCTCCTCGGCGAGCTCGGCCAGCGGCTCGAGGTCCTCGACGTCGCGCTCGAGGTCCCGGTATGCCGCGAGGCGCCGGCTCGTGCGCGCGTGCTCGGCGCTCACTTTCGCCGCTCGCTCCTGGTCCTCCCAGAAGCCGGGCGCGCCCATCTCTCCTTCGAGCGCGCTGACGCGCTCGCTCAGCTCAGCGGGGTCAAAGGTAGTCCGCTAGCAGCTTGAGCTGCTCGCGGATCGCCGCGAGTCGCTGGGAAAGCGGCTCTGAAGGAGCGGTAGCCATGCGCTTTCTAAGTTAGCAACGCCTGCCGCGGTAACGTCCCGCGCATGGCAACCCTCAATGATCCGGAAGTTCAGAAGCTCCTGACCGAACCCAACTTCGCAGTCGTGTCCACCTATAACAAAGACGGGTCGATCCATTCCACGGTGGCGTGGATCGACGTGCAGGATGGCGTGCCCGCGGTCAACAGCGCCAAGGGCCGCGTCTGGCCGACCAACCTCGAGCGCGATCCGCGCGTCTCGGTCGTCGTGTCCGAGTCGGGCAACGGATACAACTTCGTCGAGCTCCGCGGGACCGCCCAGGAGGTCGATGGGGCCGACGAGCACATCAACGGCCTGGCCAAGAAGTACATCGGCCAGGACGAGTATCCGTTCCGCCGGCCCGGCGAGGTGCGGGTGAAGTTCCTCATCCAGCCGGATCACATCCGGCACCAGAAGCAGGGCTAAGCCGCCGTCAGGCTCTCTAGTTCCAGCGATCGCGCCGCCGCTCGTACCGGGTGGCGCGGCGCTCGTCCCGGGCCTCGGAGCGCACCTGGTTGCGGTGGTGGCGCTTGAACTCGTCGCGCTGCCGTTTGGCATCGAGCTCGCGCTCAATCCGGTCGAACTCCGGCGCCGGGCCGTACAGCCGCCAACCGTTGCGCAGCAGCGGGATCACCACGAACAGCAGCACCACCGCGGGCCAGAAGTGCCCGCTCGCCCCGTTGGCCACCCAGATGGCGCTGACGATCGCGAACAGGCACAGCCCGCCGCCAGACTCCTGAAGCAGCCGGCGTTGAAGATGGCGCCGGCGCTGCATCAGCTCGGCCTTCTGCTGGGCCGCCGTCGCCGGCAGCTTGGGCAGATCGGCCAGCAGGGCGCTCAACTCACCCTGCGTGCGGGCAGCATAGGCGGCCTGGACCCGATCACTCAGCTCGTCCTCGTCCAGCCGCCCGGCGGCGAAGTGCTCCCGGATGTCCTCGGCCGCGCGCTCGCGCTGCTCGTCGGAGGCGCGCAGCTGCGGATCGTCGGCCATCCGGGTGAGGGTACCGCGCGCGCATTCCCTCTCCACGCGATGCACCTCTTTCTCCCTCCCCGATGCAACCTCTTTCTTTCGCCCGGATGCACCCCTTCCCTCTCAACCTCTTTCTTTCGCCCGACGCACCTCTTTCCGGGGCCGGATAACTTCACACTCGCGGCCGCGATCCAGGTGAACGCCGGTTCACCCGGCTATGCCACGGTCAACGGCACACTCGTCCGCCGGCCCACGACGAGTGTGCCGTTACCCGGAATCCGCGGACGCCCCGCCCCTCGCACACGCGCCCCGCCAGCAGACGCGCCCCGGCAGCACGCGCGCCCACGCCCTCCTGGCCGCCCCGCCTCGCCGCTAACCCGCCGTCAGGCGCCGTGGCACTTCTTGAACTTCTTGCCCGACCCGCACCAGCACGGGTCGTTGCGCCCAATCTGCTCGTCCGGCGCGACGCGCCGCTGCTCGACCTGGACAGGCATCGGCTCCTCAACCTCGCCCGCGACGCCGCCCGGCGAGGCGCCGACGCCCGCGCCACCGGCCGCGGCCGCGATCGCCAACGCCCCCTGGGGCCCGCCGCCACCCGAATACGTCACGCGACCCGCGCCACCGGTGGCCGAGCTCGCCGCACTGGAAGGGCTGCGCCGAGACGGCGGTGCCGGCGGCGCTCCGCCGTTCCCGGCACCGTCCACCGGCGTCACCTGGACGTGGAAGATGAGCCGGGCGAAGTCGTCCCACACGCTGTTCATCAGGTCGCGGAACAGGTCGAAGGCCTCGTTCTTGTAGGCGACGAGCGGCTCGATCTGGGCGAACCCGCGCAGGTGGATGCCCTCGCGCAGGTAGTCCATGTCGTACAGGTGCTCGCGCCAGCGCTGGTCGATGATCTGGAGGAGCAGGAAGCGCTCGACGTCGCGCATCAGCTCGGGACCGAACTCCTCCTCGCGGGCGTCGTAGGACTCGGCGACCATCTCGCTGAACGCGTCTTTCAGCTCCTCACGATCCACCCGGTCGGGGTCGACGTCCGGCAGTGGGACGTTCGGCGGAAAGATCTCGGCCATACGGCGGAGCAGACCCTCGACGTCCCATTCCTCGACGAAGTCGCCCGCCGTGTACTCCTCGACCAAGCGCTCGATCATCGCCCCGATCTCCTGACGCGCGGCGTCGCTCATGTCGCGTCCCTCGAGGATCTCGTCGCGATAGGTGTAGACCACCTCGCGCTGCTGGTTGAGTACGTCGTCGTACTCGAGCGTGTGCTTGCGCTGGAGGAAGTGCTGCTCCTCGACCTTGCGCTGGGCCTTCTCGATCTGCTTGGACAGCATCCCGTGCTCGATCGGCTCCTCGTTGCCTTCCTCGTCGGTGCTCCCCAGGCGGTCGAGGATCTTGTAGATCCGCTCGCCGGCGAACAGCCGAACGAGGTCGTCCTGGGCGGACAGGAAAAAGCGCGACTCGCCCTGATCGCCCTGCCGGCCCGAGCGGCCGCGCAGCTGGTTGTCGATCCGGCGCGACTCGTGGCGCTCGGTGCCGAGAATGAACAGGCCACCCGCCTCGAGGACCTCGTCGCGCAGACCGTCCACGCGCTCCTCGATCGACGGGAGCACCTTCTGGTAGTGCTCGTCGTAGTCGGGCATACCCGGCTGCAGGCCGAGCTTGGCCACCTCGAGCCGGGCGAGATGCTCGGCGTTGCCGCCGAGCTTGATGTCGACGCCGCGACCGGCCATGTTGGTGGCGATCGTGACCGCGCCCGGAGCGCCGGCCTCGGCGATCGTCTCGCCCTCGCGCTCGGCGTGCTCCGGCTTGGCGTTCAGCACGGTGTGCTGAATCCCCTTGCGCCGCAAACCCTCAGACAACAGCTCCGAGACCTCGACCGAAATGGTTCCGACCAGCACCGGCTGTCCCGCCTCGTGGCGCTGCTCGATCTCCCGGATCACCGCGCTCCACTTGCCGTCCTTGGTCTTGTAGACCTGGTCGTTGCGATCGGCCCGGACCATCGGCCGGTTGGTCGGGACCTCGACGACGGGCAGCTCGTAGATCTTCATGAACTCGGTTGCCTCGGTCAGCGCGGTACCGGTCATGCCCGCCAGCTTGTCGTACATGCGGAAGTAGTTCTGGAGGGTGATCGTGGCGAGTGTCTGGTTCTCCTCCTGGACGCGGACGCCCTCCTTGGCCTCGACGGCCTGGTGCAGGCCTTCGGACCAGCGCCGGCCCTCGAGGATGCGGCCCGTGAACTCGTCGATGATCTTGACCTCACCGTCGATCACCGCGTAGTCGACGTCGCGCTTGTAGAGCGACTCCGCCTTCAGAGCCTGGATCAGGTGGTTGACCAGGTGGCCGTTCTCGGCCCGGTACAGGTGGTCGATCCCGAGGAAGCGCTCGGCCTTGGCCACGCCCTGCTCGGTGACCGCGATCGTCTTGTGCTTCTCCTCGAACTCGTAGTCGAAGTCGGCGACGAACTCCTTCTTCATCCGCGGATCCATTCCCTCCGGCGTCTTGCCGGGCGTCAGGCGCGGGGCGAGCTGGGCGAACCTCATGTAGAGGTCGGCGGCCTGCTCGGGCGCGCCCGAGATGATCAGCGGCGTGCGCGCTTCGTCGATCAGGATGTTGTCCACCTCGTCCACGATCGCGAACGTGTGGTAGTAGGACTTGCCCTCGTCGGGCTTGGGCCGCCCACCGTGCTGGACCTTCTCGTCGAGCGACGTCGCCATGTTGTCGCGCAGGTAGTCGAAGCCGAACTCGGAGTTGGTGCCGTACGTGACATCCGCGGCGTAGGCCGCGCGCTTGTCCTCGTAGGGCTGCATGTTCTGGAGCACGCCGACCGAGACGCCGAGCATGTCGTAGATGGGCGTCATCCACATCGCGTCGCGGCGGGCCAGGTAATCGTTGACCGTGACGACGTGCACGCCGCGCCCGGCGAGTGAGTTCAGGACCACGGCCAGGGTGGCGGTGAGCGTCTTGCCCTCGCCGGTGCGCATCTCGGCGATAGCCCCGTCGTGCAGCACCATGCCGCCGATCAGCTGCACGTCGAAGTGGCGCATCCCCATCGTGCGCTTGCCCGCCTCGCGCACGAGCGCGAAGCACTCGTATTGCAGGTCGTCGAGGCTCTCGCCGTTCCCCGCGCGCTCGCGCAGCTCGTCGGCCGACTCCTTCAGCTCGGCGTCGGTGTAATGCTCGAGCTCGGGCTCGAACGCATTGATCCGACCGACCCTTTGCTCATAGACCTTGAACTTCTTGCCCTCGCCCATGCGGAGGGCGCGGTCCAGGATGGTCATATGGCTAGCGTAGCAGTGGGGTCCCGGCCGTCCGCCCGTAATTGATGGGGTCGGCGGCGCCTGACGGCGGCGCCTTAGGCGGCAGAACTGACCCCCGCCTGATCCCCGGAATCACCCTCCAGACCGGCCTCTTCGACCGCCTCGACGGTCGGTCCCGCACCCGCGTTTTGAGCCGCCGCGGCACGCGCCTCACGCCGCTTGCGCCGCTTGTCGCGATGACGCTTGACCTGCACGTGCAGCTCGTCGGCGCACAGGTTGATCGAATAGAAGATGTCCGGCGAGGCATCCCGAGCCCGCAGCGTCACCCCCTTCAGGTGGAGCGTGGCCTCGGCCACCTGGCTGTCGGGGATCGCGGGGTTGCGCTCCTCGAACACCTCCACCTCGAGTTCGGCCAGCTCCGAGACCTGCCGCTCAACCTTGCGAAATCGCTTGGCGACGTGCTCACGCAGGTCTTCGGAGACGGGCAAATTGCGGCCCTTGACCTCGATTCGCATCCCGACCTACCTCCTCGCTGGAAGGATGGATCTCAGGCTTTTCCGGCGGCGGCTCCGCCGGCGCCTTGGCGACGTTGTGAACCGGTTAGCCTAGCCCTCCGCCGGACGTTTGTCGATCAATTACGGCTGCGCCTGGCCGCTCTGCGGCGCATAATCACTGCTCGTGTCTCCGCACATCTCGTGGTCGTTCGATCCGCCCGTCCTCGTGGGAGTGCTCGTGCTGGTGCTGCTGTACGCGGCCGGGTGGCGCCGGGCGCGCCGGCGAGGCGAACCTCACCCGCCCAGCGTGTGGCGAGCGCTCCTGTACGCGAGCGGGATCGTGACCATCCTGATCGCGCTGATCTCCCCGCTCGACGTCCTCGGCGATCAGCTGATGGTGATGCACATGGTCCAGCACATGCTGCTGCTAGACGTCGCGCCGATCCTGCTCATTCTCGGTCTGACCAAGACGCTGCTGCGTCCGGTGACCCGGCGCGTGCAGACGGTCGAGCGCCGCGCCGGGTTCTTCGCTCATCCGGTGTTCGCGGTGATCTTCTACGCCGGGATTCTGTGGCTGTGGCACGTGCCGGCGCTGTACGACAAGGCCCAGGGCAACAGCGTGCTGCACGCCCTCGAGCACCTGTGTTTCTTCACCGCCGGCTCGCTTTACTGGTGGCACGTCCTGTCCCCGATCCGCAGCCGTACGCGGCTGACCGGCCTGGGCCAGGTCGGCTACATGGCCGGCGGAAAGCTGCTGGTCGGGCTGCTCGGGATCGCGCTCGCGTTCGTCCCGAGCGTGATCTATCCGTTCTACGCCCACCAGCCGCACTACTGGGGGCTCAGTCCGCTCGAGGATCAGATGATGGCCGGGCTCGTGATGGCGCTCGAGCAGTCGCTCGTGATGGGGGTCGCGCTCGTGTGGCTGTTCGTGCAGATGCTCAACGAGTCCGAGCGCGCCGCCCAGCGCGCCGAGCGGTTCGAGATCGCCTAAGGCGCCGCCTAAGGCGCCGCCGTCAGGCGCCGCCGAGATCAATCTTTTGGGCCTCGCTTCGCTCGGCGTCCGTGGGGCCATGCAACCCCATCCTGACCGGGATCGCACGGCCCCAACGGACCCGAGGGCTGAGCTAGCTCAGCTGCACTTCTGGGTGCCCGTCACCGTCTGGGTGACCGGAGTTGCGCCAGGCGCAGACTCCGCCGTGAACGCCACGCTGTACGGGCGCTTGCCGCTCTTGCAGGCGGTCGACGCCTGGTAGATGGCGGCCTTGCCCTTGACTGCCTTAGTCAGCTTCAGGTAGTGAAGCGTCAGGCTTGTCAGCGAGCCCTCGACCCCGGTGATGGGGAAGGACACGCCGTTTGGAATGGGCGTGTTCAACACGAGGTTCTTGCCGACCGTCTTGGCCGTCCCGGCGAACGGCGAAACATCGCCCGTCTGGATCGGCCCACAGGTGTGGGTCGAGGTCTCGTCAAAGAAGTACACGACCTTGCCCTGGCCGGCATTCCAGACGTGCAGTAGCGGGTCGCACGGAATCTGGTTTGGATCCGATGCGCTGGGATCGAGAACCGGGCCGAGGATGGCAGTGATCGAGCCAGTCGCGATCAGCGCGCCCTTCGGGCAGCCCGCGTCACTCTTTGCCCCGGAGATCTTGCCGAAGCTACACGTCGGGAAGCTCTTCCCGTTCGACACCGCGCCATAGACCGTGGTCTTGATGTCGGTCAGCGGCGCCGTGCGATTGCCATTGGTGCCGCCGGCGACGTAGTTCTCGGTGAACCCGATGGCCGAGGGTGCCTTGCTGGTACCCGCCTTGTTGGGCGAGAACTTCACCGTGGCGGTGTAGGTGTTGAGACCGCCGGTGGCCGCAAACGCGGACGCGGCGGCAACGAGCACGGCAAGCGCCGTGGCTATTACGACTAGTCGTCGCAACAGACTCCTCCTTTTGTTTTGTTGCAAGCAGAGCCGGCCATGCTCTATGGGGTTGGTTGTAGTTGGGGGAATGACTTGAGTTGTCCGGTGGTTGCTTCGCCGAGCGGCGGCTGCGCCTTACATGGCGGGCCGCCGGGGTCCGACGTGTAGTAGTCGGCACTCAGCACAGCAGCCAGCGAGGCGGGAATAGTAGGGCCGATCGTCGGCTGAGGGTTGCTCGTGCACAGATAGCTGCCGAAAACGGGCAGCCCGTCGAGCAGCTGATAGCCGTTCGGAACCAGATATGGATTGCCGCGATTGCTCGACAGGCGGTTCGAGTAGTCGGTCAGCGTCTCGGGGTTGATCGGGCTCGAGACCCGGACGTAGTGCACCAGCCCGTGACCGCTCGCCGCGGGCAAGGTCGCCTGCGAGGCGGCCGTCCCGTTCGCAAAGAAGCCGGCGATCTCACGCCGGTAGTCGTTTATGTAGTCGATCACCGGGATCACCCCAGCGAGGTACGGAGTGGCGCGCGTGAGCAGCGGCACGCTGTCGTTCAGGAACGTCTCGAGCGCGGGCACGCCCGCCTTGGAGGCATGCGTCAGCGGCCCGACGTTGACCAGCAGGCTCTTCAGCTGCGGCGCGAGCACGGCGAGCGACTCGAGCGCTGGTGACAACTGCACCGCGGCCGGCCGCAGCTCGTCGACCAGCGGCTTCGTAGTCTGCGCGAAGCGCGCCACTCGGTCGACCGTCGTCTTGGTCGCGACCAGGAAGGGCGGGAACGCCTTGATCGTCTGGGCCAGCGCGGTGCTCTGCGCGGCCGTGGCCGAGAACGCGCCGTCGGCGTTGACGATCAGCTGCCGGAGCGCCGCCGGCGAATGGGCGATGGCGGAGAAGACCTGCCCGGAGTCGTTCAGCAGCGTGCTCGTCGCGGCGCTGTCGCGGTTGAGCACGGCCAGCACCGAGTCGAGGTTGGTCGCGAACGGATACAGCTCGGCCAGCGCCTCGTTCAGGTCCTCCCCGCGGTTCGTGAGGGCGATGCCGTCCTGCTGCATCCACGTCTCGAATGCCTGGCGCGTGGCGGGATCGAAGGTCGAGAGGATCTGGTCGAGCTGCACGGTCGGTGCGACCTGACCGCGCGGGAGCATCGCCCCGTCGGGGAGCTTGCGCGCCGTGGCCGATCCGGGCGAGAGCTCGATGTAGGTCTCGCCGAGCAGGGTCTTCTGGCGCAGGATCGCGCGGGTGTCCGCCGGTCGCGGCGCGAATTGCGGGTCGATCTCCATCACCGCGCGAGTCAGGCCGGTCCGGCGGTCGAGCCCGACGCTGATCACCTTGCCGACGTCGACCCCCGAGATCCGCACGTCGGCCTGGCTACCCAGCTCGGTCGCCTGGTTGAACTCGGCGCTGATCTCGTAACCGCGCGGGCCGAGCGAGGTCGTGCCGCCGAACGAGATCCACAGGTACAGCAGCAGACCGATGCACGACGCCGTGAACGCGACCAGGGTCAGGATCCGACCTGCGCTCGGCGCCTGCTTGTTCATCTCCTCGCCCCCGTTGCTTCGGGCTCGCGCCGGCTCAACGCGCCAAGCGAGGAGGGGCAATAGGACGAGTTGATCTGGCTCCAGTCGGGTGCGTTGAGCAGGTCGAGCAGTGGTCCGATCGAGGGGCTGCCCGCCTGAATCGTCGTCTCGAGCAGGTTGAGCTGCTGGCAGGTCGCCATGAAGATCCCGCGCACGGTCGGTCCTTGTGCGTCCTGAACGTCGGTCAGGCTCGAGGCGATGTGGGCCAGCCACGAGCCCCAGAACAGGTACCCCTGCTCGCCACCGGAGGGCTGGTAGGCGAGCGTGTTGAACAGCGTGTTGACGACCTTGACCGAGCGCGTCAGCGGCGGCGTCGCCTTCGCCAGCTTGGTGGCCGCCGGGCGCAGCGCGCGGGCCAGCGGCGCCACGGCGGTCGAGAATGGGCGCAGCTCTGTCTGGATCACCGGCGTGGTGTCGTGGAACAGCGGGCGCGACGCCTTCAAGGCCGGCGCGAGCGCGTGGGCAAACGGAACCAGCTCGTGGAGCGCCGGACCGAGCTGGGCCGTGAACGCCTGGACCTTGCCGAGCGTCGTGTTGGTCTGATCGAGCGTGCCGGGCAGCAGCGACAGGCCGGCCTGGAGGTTGGCGTCCTGCGAGGAGATCGCGGCGAAGTCGGTGTTCGAGGAGACGATCAGCGACGCCAGCTCCCCGTCCACGCCGCCGAGCGCGGTGGCCACCCGCTGGAGGTTGTGGATGGCCGCTCGAAGGTTGGCGCTGCGTTGCGCGAGCAACGTGGAGAACGTCTGCGTGTCGCGGTCGAGCGGCTCGAAGCGCTTGAACGTCCCGCGCAGGTCGGACACCGCCGCCGCGCTCGGCGCCGCGCTCGAGGCGTCGCCGCCCGATGAGTCGGGCGCCGGGTCAGGCGTTGTGGAGGGGTCGCGGAACGCCTGCGCGCCGCCGGACAACAGCAGCAGCAGGTAGCTGCGGCTGTCGGCGTCGAGTGAGGCGAGGATCTGGTCGAGGTCGATGTCGGGGGAGGTCGCCGAGACGGGCAGCAGCGCGCCGTCGGGCACCGCGCCGGCCTGCTTGGTGCCCGGATCGAGCGCCAGGTACATGTCCTTGAGCGGCGTGCGCGGGCGCAGGAGAACGGTGGCGTTCTCGTAGATCGGCGCGTACTGCTTGTAGATGTTCATGGTCACGACGGCGCGGCCGTTCTGAAGTTCGACGCCACCGACCTGACCGATCTGGACTCCCGCGATCGTCACGGCCTGTCCCTGACCGGGAGTCACTGCGGCGCTCGAGGCGAACTCGGCGCGCACGGTGTAGTAGCTCTGGTCGAAGTTGAAGGCGGGCTGGTGCTCGAGGATGTAGCCGGCGATCACCAGCGCGATCACGACCAGCCCGAGGATCGCGACGAAGTCCCTTCGATGGGCTCTCAGCGCGCGCCTCACGGTCCGGCCCCCGTACTCACGTCGTTGAGGTTCGGCGCCGCGTTCTCATCGCACGGCTTGGCGCCGGTGACCGGCGGGGCGTGCCCCGGCCAGGCCGGTCGGGTCCCGAGGGGCTCGAGCACCGCGTTGCCGAACAGCGGTCCCTGCGTGCCGAGGTTTCCGGTCTGCACCTGGATCGAGCCGCCCGCCGGCGAGGAGCGCAGGTAACGACCGTTGCCGTCGAAGTTCTGGCCCGCGCCGGCGATTCCGACCGCCGACTCGAACAGCTGCTGGTACACCGGCGTGGTGCTCGTCTGGGGCGGGTCCTGGATCACCTCGTCGCCGGTCGGGACGAGGTTGTGCGTCACGCAGCGCGCGAGCGCGTCGCTGACGTTCAGCAGCGAAGTGGTCGATTTGATCGTGCTTGCGGTCTCCTGGACCGCCGGCGTGAGGTCCTTGACCAGGCCGCCCAGCTCGCTGGGCTCGACGAGCGCCGTCGCCTGGGCGAGCCACGGCAGCGCCTGGCCGATCGTCGGATCGAGCTGCTCGACCCCGGGCAGGATCGTCTTGGCGAACTCCTGTGTCGGGCCGAACGACGCGTCCAGCGACGTGAGCGCTCCGTTCGTGGTGCGTAGCAGCGACGGGAGCGCCGCGATCGTGTCGCTCAGGTCCTGCTGGCGAGACGCGAGCGCCGACATCGTCGCGTCGAAGGTCGTCACGAGGCTCGCCAGCTGCGTCTGGCGCGATGCGAGCGCCCGGAACACCTCCTCGTTGCCTTGCACCGCCTCGGAGAGGTCATGCGGCTGGGTGCCCAGCAGCGCCTGATTGACGATCGCCGAGGCCTCGAACGCGCCGGCGGAGTATTTGAGCGACTTGTTGAGAGCCTGGGCGCCGGTCAGGCCCCGGACGCTCGGATCCTGGTCCTGGGCGGCGTCCTGCGCCGCCGTGGGCGGCTGATTGAGCGACGCGCCGAGTCCCTGCACGAGTGTCTGGAGGTTGGCCCGCGTGTTTGAATTGAGCGCCGACAGGACCCGGTCGAGCTGGACCGGTCCCGCCGTGTTGGCGGCGGGCAGCGTCGCGCCGGACGCGAGCGTCGGAGCCTCCGGCGACCCCGGGTGCAGATCGACGTAGAAGTTCCCCTCGAGGAACGTCCGGGTCAGGATCTGGGCCGTCGCGTCGGCGTGGATCGGCAGCCCATTGGCGTTGATGTCCATCGTGATCACGCCGTCTTGGGTGTTGTTGCCGAGCGATTTGACCGATGTGACCTGCCCCACGTCCACACCGGCGATCCGCACGGGCGATGGGATGTGCAGCTCGGTCTCGCTCGTGAACACCGCCTTGAGCACGAACGGCGAGGCCGAGAAAGGCGTGGGGCCGCCGAACACCAGGTACACCACCGCGGCGATCGCCAGCGCGGCGAGGACGCCGGCAACGAAGTTCGAGATTTGGGGCCCGCCCCCCCGGTGGCGCCTCACTTCTTGCTCCCGGTCCCGCTCGTCGCGGTCGTTGTGGACTCGGTCTTCAGGCCGACGTTGCCCGCGGGGTTACCGATCGCCGCGGCCGCACCCGAATAGGGCTCGTTGCCCGCCGCGCACTCGGCCAGCTCGCCGGGCGAGTCGGTGTTCGGATAGGGATCGACGTGGAGCGGCCCGTGCTCGGCGGTCGGGTCGGTCACCGGCGTCGTGTACGGCTGGCTCGACGGGTTCGACTCGCCGCCCAGCACGTCGTCGATCGCCACCAGCGAGAACCGCAGCGAGGTGCCGGACGTGGTGCTTTCGGAAAGCACGTTCGCCAGGTTGCGCAAGAACAGCGTGACGTAGTTACACGACGCCTGGACCGGGGTCAGGAACGCGAGCGGCGACCGGAGGCTTGACGCCGTGAGCGTCAGGCGCGCGAGGCCTTGCTGCACCGCAGGCGTCTGGCCGTAGGTTTGAAGGTGCTGCGCCAGGCTGACCAGACGGTCGTCGAGCGCGGACGTGCCGGGCAGGTTGCGCGCGCCGGCGGCAAACGCGTCGGCCAGCACGGGCGCACTGGTCGGCAGCGTCGCGATGCCGGGACGGAGCTCGGAGAACAGCGTGGCTGAGTCGGTCAGGAACGGCCGTGTCGTCGGGTTGTCGTCGATCACCGCGTCGAACGCCGGCGGCGTGTCGGAGATGAACTCCTGGAGGGAGGGAGTGGACACGCTGGCGAGCGCGCGGAACGTGCCGTCGAGCGCGACGAACAGCTGGGCCTGCGTGTTCGCCACCGGGGCCAGCGCGCCGGTGAACGACTCGAGCCCGCGCAGGAAGCCGGCCAGGTCGGTGTGCGGTGAGGCGAGGTTGCGCGCCACCGGCGCGAGGTCGCCGAGCAGCGGCACGAACGCCCCGATCGCGTCGTTGACGCTGATGCCCCGGCCGGCCAGCCCGTCGCTGAATCCTGTGGTCGATGCGACCACGCCGGTCCGGGTTGGCGGGCTGAACATGTCCAGCACCTGGTCGAGGTCGACCGTGGCGCTCGTCTGGCTCATCGGCACTGTCGCCCCGCTCGGGTACGTGCGCTTGGAGTGCCCGAGCCCGATCGCCAGGTACTTCTGCCCGATCGCGCCCTTGAGCGCGATCGTGAAGGTCGAGTCGACCGGGAGCCGGCCAATGCTCTTGTCGAGCTTGAGGTCGAGAACGGCGATCGGGTCGCCCGACGGCGTGCGGACCGCCCGGACGTCGGTCACGAACCCGACGAGCGCGCCGCCCATGTGCACCTCCGCCCCGTGCGTCAGCTCGTTGGCGTCGGGCACCTGGACGTGGAGGTCGTAGCTCGGGACGAACGGGAGGCCGTTGTTGGCGTTGTAGGCGAGGAACACGGCGACGATCACCGCGAGCACGGTGATCGCGCCGATCAGGACCGGGTTGGCCAGGCCGCCGGGCTTGCGGCGAGGGTTCATCCGCCGGGCCCGATCAGGTAGTCGAGCAGCCGCTCCAGCGGCGCGCCGGCGGTGGCGACGCCGCCGGCTGCTTTGTGCGAGGCGCTCGCGGCCTGTGCGTCGTCGGCGCTCGCGGCCTGCCCGTCGACGGCGGCGGACGTCCCCTTCGTGAAGTTGGCCGAGCAACCGGGGACCGGAGTCGTGGCGTATCCGGTGCAATCGCTCACCAGCAGCTCGTCGCGTACGTAGTGCCCGAGGCTGTCGAAGCCGTTGGTGGCGGTCGTGCCGTAGAACAGCAGCGCCATCAGCTGCCCGATCGCTCCGGTCTTGCTCAGGCTCGCGGTGAGGCGGTCGAGCGAGGTGGCCGCCGGCGCGGCCTGGGTGCCGAGGCCGTTGAGCTGTTTCGCGAGCGGGATGGTCCCGACCAGCGGTGCCTGCGACTCGGCTGCGGCTTTGCCCAGCTCGGTGAGCGAGGTTCGCGCCGCGTCCGCGAACGGCGTGAGCTCGGTGAACTCGCGGCCCAGCGCCGACGCGCTCGTTTTCAGCTCCGAGGCCAGCGGCGTGCCCTGGTCGGCCAGCGTGCCGAGGTCGGCCATCAGCGGTTTGAGTTGCCTTAGGAAGCTCGGGAGCAGCTGGATCGAGCGGGAGATGTCTCTCGCGCGCGCCGCGCTCGCGGTGGCCGTGGTGTTCGCCTGGACGATGAAGTCGGCCAGCGCCTTGCGCTGCTGGGCCAGCGGGCCGAGCACCGCCGCGGAGTCGGACGCGAGTTTGGCCAGCGCGTGGTTCTGATCGGCCAGGATCTTCAGCACCTGGTCGGTGTCGCCGAGCGCCGGATCGGCGCGGTGGATCACCGCGTTCAGGTCGGAACCTCGCGCGGCCAGCCCGGTGCCGAGCTCGTCGAGGATGATCGCCAGGCGCTGAGTGATCGGCTCCTGGTAGATGTCCTGGACGATGTCGAAGTCCACCGGCGAGCTCGTCTGCGTGACCGGCAGGTAGTAGGTGCCGGCACCGGGGCCGCTGGCGATCCGGTGCAGGGCCGGTGTCGCCGCTGTGCCCGGGTTGCAGTCGACGTACATCTCGCCGATCAGCGACTGCGGGCGGATCGCGCACGTGGCGTTGGCGTGGAAAGGCGCGAACCGTGAGTCGTCGATCTCGAGCGTGACCGCCGCCTGGTTGTTCGCGGTGACGCCCAGCGAGGCGATCGACCCGACCGGCGCGCCGGCGACCCTGACCTGCTCGCCCTGAACGGCAAACGATGCGTCGTCGAAGATCGCGCGCACGGAATAGGGATCCCCGCCGACCCCACCGCCACCCGACGCCCCGGTGCCGATCACCACGGCTCCGATCACCACGACGGCGACGACGGCTATCAGCGCGAGTCGCCTCATGGGCCGGGAGGGGTCGAACTCGTGTCGCAGCCATTCACCGCTTCTGGCGAGGAGCCGTCGGGCGAGGGCTGAACCGCGCCACCGGGGCAGCGGTTCTGCACCACCTGCAGCCCCTCGTAGCGCTCGGACGGCGGCCGCGTCGTGAGCTCCCCCTGGCTGTCGGTCCCGAAGGCGAAGAACGTCGGCTGGACGCGAACGTAGTGGCCGTTCGCGTCGTAGTAGGCGCTGGCCTGGCCGACGTTGGCCAACGCCGCGACCACGTCCGGCGTGTACTCGCGCAGCGTGTCGAGCTGGGTTTGCGAGCTGTTCATCGCGCTTACAAGGTCGGGGAACGCGGTGCTCGCCAGACGCGCGAGTTGCGGCGTGTCGTTCAGCAGGCTGGTCAGATCCCCAGTCCCGGCCGGGTTGTGGATCAGGGCGCTGAGCGCGGTGACGGTGGGGATCGCCGCCTGGGTGAAGTCTTTGAGGCTGGCGGCAAACGGCTCCAGACGCCGGGAGGCGATCTTGGACTGCGCCACGAGCGGATCGAGCGCATTGAGCGTCGTGCGCAGGCCGGCGAACGTGTTCGTGGCGCGGGTGAGCGTGTTCGGGAACAGCGCAAGCGCCTGCTCGAGCGACTGGCTCTGGCGCGCGATCGCCCCCGTCGCGGTGCTGGCCTGGGTGATCAGATCGGCCAGCTGCGATGTCCGGGAGGCGAGCGCCTGCATCGCCTGAGCCCCCTCCACGAGGAGGCCGTCGAACGCGGGCTCGTTGCGATCGAGCTCGGCGGTCAGGTTGCTCGTGCTGGCCAGGCCGGGAGCGAGGTATTCGAGCGTCTTGGATGCTTCGGCCGGCCGCCCGTTGATGCTCGTCGCCTCGCCCTTGATCACGTTTCGCAGTCCGGCCCGCGTGAGCGGATCGAACGCGTCGAAGACCTGATCCAGGCTGACGAACGAGTACGTGTCCTGTTCGGAGATCGTGCCGCCACTCGGTATCGGTGGCGCCTGGCTCGGGGCGGGCTCGAGCACCACGTACTTGTCGGCGATCCCCGACAGCGAGTTCTCGTAGATCCGCGCGACCGTGCCCTCGTGCAGCGGCGCGGCGCTCGAGTCGATCGACATCGTGATCTGCGCCTGCCCGTTGGGCGTCAGCGAGATCGACTGCACCGACCCGACCGTGGCCGGGCCCATCAGCACCTGATTGCCCGTCACGAGCCCGCCGGCGTCCTCGAAGTCCGCCTTCAGCGTGTACGACGAGCCGCCGCTGAGCACCACCACGACGACCACGACAATCGCGGTCAGCAACGAGGCGACCGCGGCGACGCGCGCGATCATGAGCGCATCAGCATCCGTGCTGTTATCGCGTAAAGCATCGCTGGGACCTCTCTCCCCTACTGCCGCACAGTTCGTCCAGCGGCGCGTTCATCCTGCCAAAGTCGGCGATCCGCCGCTATGTCGACATGTTCAGAGGATGTTCAGCCGGTGTTAAGCGCCACCCACATCCGGGCGAGCCTCAGAGCCCAGCGGCGCTCGCTTATCGGGCGGTCGGACCATGCATAACCCGCCAAAGCGCCTCGTCCCGCAGCAACTTTGCGCACATAAGCACCGTGACGACGCTTATGTGCGCAAAGTGGTTGCGCTACTGGCAGGTTTGGCGAGTTTTGCACCCTGGGCGCCGGGCCGCCCGGCGCTTCAGCTCGCCGGCGTCTCAGACCCGGATGCGTCCGCCACCGCGACGGGGCCCGCTGGCGCCGCACCATCCGCCGCGCCAGCCGCCGCACCACCCGCCTCGCCCTCCGCCGCACCAGACCCGCCGCCGGCCTGCGT
>Ga0335075_10001549_pt1 | contig 37750 bp, 38 predicted proteins | sample Lox_Sample_24_FD_206723 | JGI IMG/M metagenome (GOLD analysis project Ga0335075, IMG submission 206723) | Soil microbial communities from Loxahatchee National Wildlife Refuge, Florida, United States - Lox_Sample_2.4 | ecosystem: Environmental > Terrestrial > Soil > Wetlands | place: USA... | reverse complement strand
AGTGCGAAGGTGTCGAAGGGGCTGTAGGAGACAGTGATCACGGCCCCGAAGGTGTTGTCGGTACCAGTGACCGAGGCGCCGTCCAACGCCGACCCGATACGCCGAGTCACCTGACTGATCGCATTTGCGATCCCGGCCAGGAGACTCGTCTTTCCGACGCCGTTGTAGCCAATGACGACGTTGGTCCGACCTGGAAGCCCGGTGGTGTCATCGAAGTCGAAGACGAGGTTGAGGCTGGAAGGGGGGTGGTTGTAGGTGAAGTTGGCGATGCCAGTGACCCGTTTCTGACCACGCAGTATCTCAGGTCCGACTTTAAGTGCGTTGGTAGCTTGACCGAAACGAAGCACCGAGGTTCCCCACGCTGGCTCCTGCTCGAACGAGGCCGCAATGGTCGGATCGGCGGCGACATCCCGGATGCCGCGGAGGAGCTGTTCGCGGATCAAAGGATCGATCGTCATGAGCTTCTCGTAGTACTCGACTTCCTGACCAAGAGAGCAGTAGCTCTCGTCCAGCTCGACGAACGAGGTCGGGACCTGGTGAGGGCCTTTTACCTGACCGCGCTTCATAATCTTGACGCCTTCGAGGTCCAGGATCTCCCCGTCGTGGTGCAGTTCGGCACCGAAGAGTGTGCGAAAGCTGTAGTCGTTCCAGGTGTTCGCCCGCAGTACGACCAGCGGCCGTGGGCTCGCCGGCACGGCTTCGAACCGTTCCAAGACGATGAAGTCCATCTCTGCCTTTCATGCCGCAGGACGCAGCAGTCGCCAGCGCGGTGCCGGTCCGTTACGGGCGGCCTCACATGTCGTGTTCGGCCCAAGCCTATTCAGATCACCTGCCTGATGCTGGGTCGTCCCGGAACACGCGGCTCGCGACGGAGGTGATTTCGCAAGCACTCAGGTGATTGACGCACCTGCCGCCTAAGCGAGAGGACCGAACGCGATTGGGGTCTCTTTCGAGCGTTGGCGGCCGGACGGCCGGCCGCTTGAGCCAGAACCCACAGACGAGCAACTGGCAGAGCATTACCGCGCTGGCTCGCCTCTACCCGGCTGCTGCCCGGCAACTTTCGGCGGTCCGCGCGTGACCCCGTTCGATGACAGCGCGACGTCGATCTAGGCGGGATGCCCGGTCAGTGCGGCCATGATCGGACCTCAACTGATCTGGTAGGCGTTCGGCTCTGTCGGGCGGACCGAGAGTGGGACGCACCCAGTCAATTGGCCGGGCAGTACCAGACGACCCCGTCGCGGGAGATGCGCGGCTCACAGTCGGTGCGGTCCTCGACGCCGGGGAGGGCGGCGGTCGAGGTGATGAGCGGGTGGTCGCTCAGCTTGCGGCCCTGGCTCTGCGAGTCTGACTGGAAGTCCGAGAACGTGAGGTCCTGGGTCCCGAAGATCCAGTCGACGTCGAGCTTGGGAGGCAGGACGCACGAGCCGTCGCGGATGGTGACGCCGTTGGGGGAGTGCATGCCGCTCGCGGTGGCGAAGGGGCAGGCGAACTCCTTGCGGTCGTTCATGTCACCGGTGACGACGACCGGCGTGCCGTCGGCGCTGAGCTCCTTGGCGAGCTTGGCCTCGATCTGCAGGGCCTGGGCGCGCAGGTGCGCCGCGTCGCCGGCGACGTTCGCGGGGTTGTGGAAGTTCGCGAACCACACGCGGCGGCCCGACTCGAGGTGCTCGAGGAGGACGTACGGCATCGGGGTGGGCTTGCCGCGGAAGTACGGGACCTCCACGGTGCGCGTCGTCAGCGCCTCCCACTGGTCGGTGCGCCACACGATCGAGTTGTCGGCGAGCCAGTTGCCGAGCTCCACCCCGGGGTAGATCCCCCAGGCGTCGCCCGTGCGCGCCCGCAGCTGGTGCACCTGGGGGTACTGGAACTCCTGCAGGCCGGCGACGGACACGCCCTTGGCGCCGAGCAGCTCCAGCTGCGCGGGAAGCCGCTGCTCGGCGGCGGCGTACCCCTTACGGCGCTTGGGGCCGCGGGTGTGGCTCGCGCCGAGGACGTTGTACGACGCCACGGTGAACGTCGCTCCCTCCCAGGCCCGGGGCGGCACCCGGGTGAGCCCGCGGCTGCCCATCACCTCGTCGAGCCGGGCGATCGAGGGGAACGACATCCCCGGCGTCGTGATCTTCGGGGCGCCGGTCGTCGGCGCGGGGTTCGTCGCGGCCGGCCCGGACGGGGTGGCGCCCGGGGGGACCGGAGCGGTCTCCGACGGCGAGGGGGTGGCGGTGGGGGTCGGCGAGGCCGAGAACGTGGGCTGCTCGGTCGCGTCGTCCTCGCGGGCCGACTGCGGCGAGCCGGAGGGGGTGAGGACGTCGAGCGTGGACGGCACCAGGGTCACCACGAGGGCGAGGACCATCGCCACGACCGCCGCCAGGCCGACGACGAGCTCCGCGGTCGACGGGCGGGAGCCGCGCCGGGCGCGAGCGCCGCGGGCACGGAGCCACCTGGTCACACGAATCGCTCCTCCGCCTGGGTTCCGCAGCCCCCCGAGGGTAACCGGTGGCCGGTCGCCGTACCGCCTCGGCGGCCCCCGCGGACCTGCCCCCGGCGCTAAGTGACTCACCGGTATCCTTCCGGCGTTCGTGTCGTACGCCACCCCGCCACATCGAGGAGTACTCATGGGTCGCCTGTGCCAGACCGAGGGACTGTCCGAGGACCAGCGCGAGATCCTGAAGGCGGTGCGGACCTTCGTCGAGGAGCGGATCCTCCCGGTCGCGACCGAGCTGGAGCACGCCGACGAGTACCCCGCCGAGATCGTCGAGGGGCTCAAGGAGCTCGGGATCTTCGGGCTGATGATCCCCGAGGAGTACGACGGCCTCGGGGAGTCGCTGCTGACCTACGCGCTGTGCGTGGAGGAGATCGCGCGCGGCTGGATGAGCGTCTCTGGCGTGATCAACACCCACTTCATCGTGGCCTACATGCTGATGCGCCACGGCACCGAGGAGCAGAAGCGGAAGTACCTCCCGCGGATGGCCACCGGTGAGATCCGCGGCTCCTTCTCGATGTCCGAGCCCGGTCTGGGCTCCGACGTGGCGGCGATCCGCACGAAGGCCACCCGCGGCGACGACGGCGGGTACACGATCGACGGTCAGAAGATGTGGCTGACCAACGGTGGCACGTCGAACCTGATCGCGGTGCTGGTCAAGACCGACGAGGGCGCGGACAGCGTCTACAAGAACATGACGACGTTCCTGGTGGAGAAGGAGCCGGGCTTCGGCGAGACCGCGCAGGGTCTGACCATCCCGGGCAAGATCGACAAGATGGGCTACAAGGGCGTCGACACCACCGAGGCGGTCTTCGAGGGCCACCGCATCGGTGCCGAGCAGATCCTGGGCGGCGAGCCGGGCAAGGGCTTCTACCAGATGATGGACGGCGTCGAGGTCGGCCGCGTCAACGTCGCGGCCCGCGCCTGCGGCATCGCCAACCGCGCCTTCGAGCTGGCCATCGCCTACGCCCAGCAGCGCGAGACCTTCGGCAAGCCGATCGCCGAGCACCAGGCGATCCTGTTCCGGATCGCGGAGATGGCGACCAAGGTCGAGGCCAGCCACGCGATGATGGTCAAGGCCGCCCGCGGCAAGGACAAGGGCGAGCGCAACGACGTCGAAGCCGGGATGGCCAAGATGCTCGCCGCGGAGTACTGCAACGAGGTCGTCTCCGACTCCTTCCGCATCCACGGCGGCTACGGCTACTCCAAGGAGTACGAGATCGAGCGGCTCTACCGCGAGGCCGCGTTCATGCTCATCGGCGAGGGCACCTCCGACATCCAGAAGATGATCATCGGCCGGAGCCTGCTGAAGGACTACGCCCTCCAGGGCTGAGGAGGCAGTACGGCATGGTCGCGCGCGTCTTCCTGCACATCGGGCTGCCCAAGACGGGTACGACGTACCTCCAGCGGATCCTCTGGTCGAACCGCGGCCGGCTGCGTGAGGACGGCGTCGTCCTGCCCGGCGGCGGCCACCGCGAGCACCTCTGGGCCGCGCTGGAGGTCCAGGGCCGCAAGCACCTCGAGCGGCGCGACCCCCGGGCGCCGGGCACCTGGGAGCGGCTGTGCGCCGAGCTCGACGCCGCCGACGGCACCGGGCTGATCACCCACGAGTTCTTCTGCGGTGCGAGCGCGCCCCAGGTACGCCGCGCGCTGGAGCGGCTCGCGCCCGCCGAGGTGCACGTCGTCGTGACGGCCCGGCACGCGGCCGGCATGCTGACGGCCGGCTGGCAGGAGATGGTCAAGAACGGCAGCGAGCTCGACCTGCACGCCGCGGCCGAGGCGGACACCCGCTCGGAGTTCGGCTGGCGCACCTGGGACCTGGCCGGCGTGCTGGAGCGGTGGGGACGGGTCCTTCCGCCGGAGCGCATCCACGTGCTGCCCGTGCCGGGACGCGAGGCGTCGCCCGACCAGCACTGGCGCAACTTCGCCGGCGTCCTCGGGCTCACGGGGGACTACGTGGTCGAGAGCGAGGCGGTGAACCCGTCGCTGGGCGCCGTCCAGGTCGAGCTGCTCCGACGCGTCAACGCCCACCTCGGGTCGTTCCACACCGCCTTCGACCGGGGGCGCTGGATCCGCGGTCACCTGGCGGAGGGCCGCCTCGCCGAGCAGCAGGGGCAGCGGGCCGGCCTCGACGAGGAGCTGCTGGCGGACTGCCGGCGGCGCAGCCGCCGCGCGGTGGACCTGATCGTCGAGCGCGGCCACCCGGTGGTCGGCGACGTCGACTCGCTGCTGGTCCCCGACGACCTCCCCGCGGGGCGGTCCCTGGACTCGATCACCGACGGCGAGATGCTCGAGTCGGCGACCCGGCTGGTCGGCGTACTCCTCGAGGACGTGCGGGAGCTGACGGCGGAGCTGGAGCGCCGCGACGAGCAGTCCGAACGCGCCGCGACGCCGCTGCGACGGGCCGCGCGCGTGCTGCGCCGGGGGCGCGGCGACTGAGCCGAGAATCGTAAAATCCCCTCGCTCCTCGGGTAGGTTGCAGCCCGTGTCAGCGTCGAACCCGCTCGTGCCCGCCCGCTCTCGGTCCCCGAGAGGGACGGTCCGCGCCCGTCTCGCCGTCCTCGTCGTCGCCGTCGTGGCGGCGGCCCTGATCGGCCCGATCGCCGCGGCCCCGATCACCGCACCGGCCCAGGCGGCCGAGCGCAAGGGCGGCTGGCGGCCGACGCCGGGGGTCAAGTTCAACACCCCGCGGGTCGGTGGCGAGCGACAGTTCCGGCTGGAGCAGCAGGTCATCGCGGCCATCCGGAAGGCCCGGAAGGGCTCCACCATCAAGATGGTGATGTTCTCCTTCGACCGGACGCAGGTCGCCGACGCGCTCATCGAGGCCCGGCGCAAGCGCAAGGTCCACGTGCAGGTGATCGTCAACGGCCACGAGCTCCCGGCCGCCCAGAAGAAGCTGCGCTCCTCCCTCGGCAGCAAGCGCAGCCGGAAGAGCTTCTTCTACCAGTGCAAGGCCAGCTGCCGGGGCCAGGGCGACGTCCAGCACAGCAAGTTCGTGCTGTTCTCGCACACCGGCACGGCCAAGAACGTCGTCATGCTCGGCTCGCTGAACATGAAGCTCAACGGCGCCGAGAACCAGTGGAACGACCTGCTGACGCTCAACAACAAGCGCCGGCTGTACGCGACCCTCAACACGGTCTACAACGAGATGCGCCGCGACCGGCTGGCGAAGCATCCGTACCTGCGCAAGTCCATCGGCAAGTTCGGGCTGTTCGTCCTGCCGTTCCCGCGGGACAAGGCGGCGACCAAGCGCACCCGGTGGACGCCGACGCGCGACCCGATCTCGCGGCTGCTCGCCCCGGTGAAGTGCCTGGGCGCGCGCACCGACACCGGACGCACCATCATCCGGGTCAACATGCACGCCTGGGACGGCGACCGCGGGGTGATGATCGCCAACCGCTTGCGTGACCTCTACGCCAAGGGCTGCGACGTCAAGATCATGGTCGGGTACGCCGGCGGCCGCGTACGCGACGTCTTCGCCAGGCCCACCGGCCGCGGCCTGATGCCCGTGCGCAGCACCGGCTTCGACACCGACGAGGACGGCGAGATCGACCTCTACAGCCACACCAAGATCCTGCTGGTCAACGGCAACTACGACGGCGAGCGCGGCCGCAAGATGGTCGTCACCGGGTCCAGCAACTTCCAGAACGGCGGCCAGTACGGCGACGAGCTGATCCTGCGGGTCTTCGAGAACACGCTCTACCGCAGCTACGCCGACAACTGGGGCATGGTCTGGCGCTCGCACACCCACGGCTTCTCGTGGGGCGGCGCGGCCGGGGTGCCCGACGGCGCGGCGATCGCCGGCCGCTGGATGATGCCGCGGATCTACGCCGACGACCTGGGGACGAACAGCCCGGAGTGGCGCAACGAGTGAGCCCGGCGGCCGACGGACGGCCGCGGGCTTAACCCGTCGACTCCGGCGCACGAGCGTGCTTGGCTGGACCGACAGCCCGCCCCCCACCCTCCGGAGGACCCCATGACGGACGCCAACGGCGCGAACGACGACCTCAAGGCGAAGATGCGCGAGGCGCTCGACCGCAAGCAGTCCAACGACCGCGGCGTACCGAAGGACGGTCCGGTCAAGGAGAAGGCGCACGGTTCCGAGGTCGCCGACAACGCCCCGAAGATGCACCGGCGCAAGGCCGGCGGCGGCGGGAGCTGACCTCGCGTCCCTGCGCGTGGGGTGACATTACCCACGCGTAGGGACGGATGCGCCGCGCCCGTCGCAGGGGGCATCATCGGCGCATGCAGTTCGGACGCAGCTACGAAGAGTTCGAGGTCGGCGCGACCTACAAGCACTGGCCCGGCAAGACGGTCACCGAGTACGACGACCATCTGTTCAGCCTGCTGACCATGAACCACCACCCCCTGCACATCGACGAGAACTACGCCGTCGAGACCACCCAGTTCAAGAAGAACGTCGTGGTGGGCAACTACGTGTACTCGATCCTGCTCGGCATGAGCGTCCCGGACGTCTCGGGCAAGGCGATCGCCAACCTGGAGGTCGAGTCGCTGCGCCACGTCGCGCCGACCTTCCACGGCGACACGATCTACGGCGAGAGCACCGTGCTCGACAAGTTCGAGTCGAAGTCTAAGGACGACCGCGGCATCGTCCACGTGGAGACCATCGGCTACAACCAGCACGGCACGGTCGTGTGCATCTTCCGGCGCAAGGTGATGGTGCCGAAGAACAGCTACCTGGAGGCCCGCGGCGGCGAGCAGCCCGGTCGTCCCGTGCCGCAGCCGGACAAGAACTGGAGCGGTCCGGCGTCCCCGGACGGTGGATCAGCCTCGGACTGAGGCCACCACGCGGGGCACGAACGCCGGCGCGAGCGGGATGATGCCCAGCACCAGGATCATCGGGACGGCGAAGCCGATCCGCAGCGAGTCCGCGCCGATCAGCCCGGTGAGCACCGAGCCGAGCAGCGCGCCGACGTAGTTGAACTGGTTGAACCGGGCGATCACGGCGTCGACCCGGGCCTGGCGCACGGCCGGGTCGAAGCCCTCGCCGCCGGCGATCTGGGCCGCGGCGGAGAAGCTCAGCGGAGCCACGACGGCCACGCCCGCGCCGAGCAGCGAGAAGCCCGCGACGGCCATCGGCCAGCTGGTCGAGAAGACGACCAGGGCCAGGGCCGCGGCCCCGAGCAGCGCGCCCGCCCGGAGGACCAGGACGGCGCCGTACCGCCGCACCAGCGAGTCGCCCGCGATCCGCACGACGCCGCTGGCCAGCAGGTAGCCGAGGGCGGAGAGCGACACGTAGCGCTCCGGGGTGCTGAAGGTGTGGTCGAGGAAGAGCGGTCCCCAGGTCTGCACGGCGGTGTCGACCATGTAGAAGAGCACCATCGCGATGCCGACCAGGATGATCGGGCGCCAGGGGACGGCGACCTGGGCGGCCAGCTCGGTCGGTCCGTGGTCGCGGGGCAGGAACGCGCCGAATGCCGCGACGAGCGGCACCACCGCGAGGACGGCGGTCGCGGGCAGCGGCAGGTCCGCGGTCAGGAGCGTGAGCGCGGCGCCGACCACGCCGCCGAGCGTCCACGCGCCGTGGAACGAGGGGAGGATCGGCCGCCCGTAGCGGTGCTCGAGCGCGACGGCCTGCATGTTGGTGCTGGCGTCCACGATGCCGAGGCCCACGCCGTACAGGCCCACGCCGGCGACGAAGACGGGCGTGGAGGGCGCCGTGCTGATGAGCGGGACCGCCAGCGCCACCAGCAGCAGCCCGGCGCGGAGCAGCAGCGCGCTGTCGCGCCGCTTCGCCAGCGCCTCGGCGACCACGGACCCCGCTCCCGCCAGCAGGATCATCATCAGCAGCACCAACGACAGGGTCACGTCCGAGAGGTGCCACTTGTCCTGGAACTCGGGCAGCCGGGTGGTCAGGCTGAGCAGGACCAGGGCCTGGCCGAAGAACGCCGCGGCGACGGCCACGCGGGCCCGGGTGAGTGGCATAGGGGTCAACCTAGGGTCAAACCTCGCGCCGTGGGGCGGTACGGCATGCTGAGGGCATGAGCAAGCCGGATCGCGACATCGAGAAGATCTACTCCACCGAGGAGGTCGTCGCGAAGCTGCGCCGACTGGCCGACGCGCTGGAGACCGGGAAGTCCTTCCGGATCCAGATCGCGGGGGAGCGGTTCCGGGTGCCGGTGCGCGCCGAGTTCTCGATCGAGCACGAGCGCGGCGACGGCGAGGAGGAGGTGGAGTTCCAGCTCCGCTGGAACCTCGAGAACGACGCCGAGGACGACGAGGGTCCGGTCGTCTGAGCCACCGTCATGGGTGACGAGCTGTGGTTGGTCCGGCACGGCCAGACCGAGTGGAGCCGAGACGGCCGGCACACGTCGGTCACCGACCTGCCGCTGCTGCCGGAGGGCGAGGAGGTCGCGCGCGGGCTGCCCGCGCGGCTGGCCGGCACCGACTTCGTGCAGGTGCTGACGAGCCCGAGGCAGCGCGCGCGTCGTACCGCCGAGCTGGCGGGGTACGCCGACGCGGAGGTCGACGAGGACCTCGTCGAGTGGGCGTATGGCGACTACGAGGGCATCACCACCGCCGAGATCCGGGAGCGCGTCCCGGACTGGACGATCTGGTCCGGGCCGGTGCCGGGAGGCGAGTCGGCCGCGCAGGTGGGCGAGCGGCTCGACCGGGTCGTGGCCCGCGCGCGGGCCGCCGACGGGGCGACGCTGGTCTTCGCCCACGGGCACTCGCTGCGGGCGCTGGCCGCCCGCTGGCTGGGGCTGCCGGTCAGCGAGGGACGGCTGCTCCGCCTGGACACCGCGACGGTGTCGGTGCTCGGTGAGGAGCGCGGCCAACCGGTCGTGCTGCGCTGGAACTCTTGACGTGCCGCGGGCGCGGTCCGCACGGTGGTCTCCATGCCCGACCCTGGCTGTCCCCGCTGCTCGACCCCGGTCGCGCCCCTCGACGCGGACGGTGTCGTCGCGTGTCCCGAGCACGGCAGCGTCGCGCCGCTGTGGCGTCCCGCGGAGTCGTCGTACGACGGGTTCGCCGAGCACCTGCGACGCGCGGCCGGCTTCCCGACGTACCTGCCCTGGCCGCTGAGCCCGGGCTGGAGCGTCACCGACTTCGCGGCGGTGGGCGGGCCGGACCGGCCGCGGGCGACGATGACCTGCTGCTCGGGGACCAGCGAGCTGGACGGCCCGGTCGACGTGCTCGTGGTGAGCGAGGAGCCCGGCACTGGCCTGGGTGCCCGGGTCGCCGGCACGTTGCACGACGACCCCGGTGCCGACATCGTGGAGGGGCCGCCCGCCGTGCAGGTGCGGATCGGCAGCCAGGCCGTCCGCCTGTGGCCGGTGTCGACCAGTCGCGACACGGGGGAGTGGGACCGCTCGGTCGTGGCGGGGGAGGCGGCCGGACGATGGCTGTGGATCGTGCTGCGGCCGGCTTCCGCGATGCTGCTGCTGCGCGACGACTGGATCCTGCGCGACGTCTCGGCCCTGGGGCCGCCGCTGCTCGCGCTGCCGTTCGGTGGACCGCGGCTGCACTGGTGACCTGAGCCGGGCCGACGCTGCGGAATCGGCGCCGGGCCGCCTCCTCGCTACCCTGGGACGGGTGCGCATCGACCTCCACACCCACTCCCGGGCGAGCGATGGCACCCAGACCCCGCGCGAGCTGGTCCAGGCCGCGGCCGCGGCCGGTCTCGACGTCCTGGCGATCACCGACCACGACACCTCCGCGGGCTGGACCGAGGCGGCCGCGGCCGCCGACGAGTACGGCGTCGAACTGGTGCGCGGCATGGAGATCAGCACCCGGCACGGGCACTGGGGCGTCCACCTGCTGGCCTACCTCCCGGACCCGACGTACGCCCCGCTGGTCGACGAGCTCGACGCCGTGCTGGACGGCCGCAGCGCCCGGGTCCCGATGATGCTGGAGCGGCTGCGCGGGCTGGGCATCGCCATCGACGACGAGGACGTACGACGGGCCGCGCACGGCACCGCCGCGACCGGCCGGCCGCACGTCGCGGACGCCCTGGTCACCCTGGGCGTGGTCGCCGATCGCACCGAGGCGTTCGACCGCTTCCTCGGGGCCGGTCGGCCCGCCAACGTCCAGCGGTACGCCGCCCCGCTGCTCGACACCATCCGCCACGTCACGGCGGCGGGAGGCGTCAGCGTCATCGCCCACCCGTGGGGGCGCAGCCTGCACCGGCTGTCGGAGGCCGACCTCGCCGGTTTCCGCGACGCCGGACTGTCGGGGCTGGAGGTCGACCACCAGGACCACGACCGGGAGGCCCGGGCGGAGCTGCGCGCCATCGCGGGCAACCTGGGCCTCGTCGTCACCGGCTCCAGCGACCACCACGGCGCGGGCAAGAACGACCACGAGCTCGGGGTGAACACCACCGCGCCGGACCAGTACGAGCGTCTCCTCGACCTCGCCGACGCCGCCGCGTCCGCCGCGGGCCGCGCGACCCCGGAGATCGTCCGGGGATGAGCGTCCTCGACACCGTCCTGCTCGTCGAGGTCTTCGTGACCCTGTTCGTGATCATGGACCCCGTCGGCACCGTGCCGATCTTCCTGTCGCTGACCAGCGGCCGGTCCGCGGCGACCTCGCGACGGGCCGCCTGGCAGGCGGTCGGTGTGTCGTTCCTCGTCATCACCTGCTTCGCCTTCTTCGGCCAGCAGATCCTGTCCTACCTGCACATCTCGCTGCCGGCGCTGCAGGCGGCCGGGGGACTGCTGCTGCTCCTGGTCGCCCTGGAGCTGCTCACCGGCAAGGAGGACTCGATGGGCGGGTCGGCGGGTGGCAACGTCGCGCTCGTGCCGCTGGGGACCCCGCTGCTGGCCGGTCCGGGCGCGATCGTCGCGACCATGCTCTTCGTGGAGCGGGTCGACGACAGCGCGACCTTCCTGGCGGTGGGGCTCGGCATCGTCGGCGTCCACCTCTGCCTGTGGGCGGCCATGCGGTTCTCGCTGCCGATCCTGCGGCTGATCCGGGAGAGCGGCGTCCTGCTGGTCACCCGGATCGCCGGCCTGCTGCTCTCCGCGATCGCCGTCCAGCTGGTCGCCGACGCCGTACGCGCCTTCATCGCGGGTGAGGGCTGACGCTACTTCCGGCCCAGGCTCTGGAAGCGCTGCAGCAGGGAGTTCGGCACCAGCCGGGCGGCGGTCGTGATGACCTTGTACTGCGCGCCGGGCACGGAGTAGACCCGGCCCCGGTCGTAGTCGGCCAGGGCGCGCGCGACCAGGTCGTCGGCCTCCAGCCACATGAAGTCGGGCGCGGAGCCGCGGCTGACGTCCATCCGCTGGTGGAACTCGGTCTTGGTGAACCCCGGGCACAGCGCCATCACGGTGACGCCCTTCCCGCGGTACTCGTTGGCCGCCCACTCGCTGAAGCTGTTCACCCAGGCCTTCGCCGCGGAGTAGCTGCCGCGGGGCAGGAAGGCCGCCACGCTCGAGACGTTGATGACGCCGCCGTGGCCGCGCTCGCTCATCGGGCCGAGCGCGGCGTGGGAGAGGCGCAGCACCGCGGTGACCAGCACGTCCAGCATCGCGGTCTCGGCCTCGACGTCGTTGTCGAGGAAGCGGCGCTTGAGCCCGAAGCCGGCGTTGTTCACCAGCAGCTCGACCGGCCGCTCCGGGTCCCGCAGCCGCTCCTCCACGGTGGCGAGGGCGTCGCGGTCGGCGAGGTCGGCGGGCAGCACCTCCGCGGTCACGCCGTACGACGCCTGCAGCTCGGCCGCGAGCTCCTCGAGGCGCCGGGTGTCCCGGGCGACCAGGACCAGGTCGTGCCCGCGGCGGGCGAGCTGCTCGGCGAAGGACCGGCCGATGCCCGCGGTCGGACCGGTCACCAGAGCGGTGCCGCGCGAGGTGCCGGGGGAGGTGTCGGGAGGGGTGCTGGGAGACATGCGACCCAGTCAAGCAGTGCCTCCCCGACGTGCGCCTCCCGTCGGGCATGATGGGCACCGATGACGACGACACTGGCGGTCGCCAACCAGAAGGGCGGCGTCGCGAAGACCACCTCGGTGGCCTCCATCGGCGCGGCCCTCGCCGAGCTGGGGCACTCCGTGCTGCTCGTCGACCTGGATCCGCAGGCCTGCCTGACGTTCTCCCTCGGCATCGACCCCGAGGACCTCGAGGTGTCGATCCACCACGTGCTCACCCAGGGCGTCGACCCCGCCGAGGTGATCCTCGAGACCGAGGACGGCGTCGACCTGCTGCCGGCGACCATCGAGCTGGCCCGCGCCGAGGCGGACCTGCTGACCCGCACCGGCCGCGAGCATGTCATCAAGACCGCCCTCGAGGACCTCGACGTCGAGTACGACTGGATCCTGCTCGACTGCCCGCCCTCGCTGGGCGTGCTGACCGTCGCCGCCCTGACCGCCGCCACCGGCGTGCTGGTGCCGCTGCAGTGCGAGACCCTGTCGCACCGCGGGGTGGGGCAGCTGCTCGACACCGTCCACGACGTACGCCGCTTCACCAACAAGCGGCTCGAGGTCTGGGGCGTGCTCCCGACCCTGTATGACGGCCGCACCAACCACGCGCGCACCGTGCTGGAGACGATCTCGCAGACCTACGACCTCGAGGTCGTGGAGCCGCCGATCCCGAAGACGATCAAGTTCGCCGAGGCGCCGGCCGCCGGTCGCTCGATCCTCGCCACCAGCCGGTCGAGCCGGGGCGCGGGCGCGTACCGCGAGGTCGCGGCCAACCTGGTCACCCGCGCCCAGCGCACGCCGGCCCGGCGGGCGACGAGGTGAGCAGGCACCGGGCCACGGCGGTCCGGCCCCGCTACGGCCGGATCTCGGTGCTGGGGGCCGCCCTGGCGGTCACCCTCGTCGCCGTCCTCGGCGGCACCGGCGCGCTGCCCGCCGCCCTCTCCGGCACCAACGAGCCCTCCGCGGCGATCGTGCGGGACGGGCAGGGCGACCCGACGCCCGCCCCGGCCGCGCCGACCGCCGAGGCCGAGGCGGAGGTGGAGGCCGAGGTGCAGGCCGAGATTCAGGCCGAGGCGGTGCAGGTCGACCCCGCCGCCGACACGACCCTGCCCGCCGACTCCGGCTCCGGCCGGCGCATCGTCTTCAGCGAGAGCCGGCAGCGGGTCTGGCTGGTCGAGGACGGCGAGCGGGTACGCCGTACCTACCTGGCCTCGGGCAGCCTCTCCGACAACCTCGACCCCGGCACGTACGACGTCTACTCCCGCTCCGAGAACGCCGTCGGCATCGACGACTCCGGGACGATGAAGTACTTCGTGCGCTTCACCCGCGGGAACACCGGCGCCGCGATCGGCTTCCACGACATCCCCGTCGACGAGGGCAAGCCGGTGCAGACCGTCGCCCAGCTCGGCACCCCGCAGTCGCACGGCTGCATCCGCCAGCGCCGTGCGGACGCGATCGCGCTGTGGAAGTTCGCCCCGCTCGGCACCACGGTCGTCGTCACGGCTTGAGCACGGAACCCCCGGCGTACCAGGTACGCCGGGGGCTCCGGGGCGATCGTGGGGCTCAGGCCTCCGCGGGGGCGTTGCCGCCCCCGGAGGACCGGCGGCGGCGCCGGCGGTTGCGGCTCGCGCCGGCGGGACGCTCCGCGCCCTCGGCGGCAGCGCCCTCGGTGGTGGCGCCGTCGGCGGCGGGAGCGGCATCGGTGGTGACCTGCTCGCCGCCCCGCGTGCGGGTGCGGGTGCGGTTCCGGTTGCGCGGCGGCCGCTCGCGCTCCTCGCGCGGCTTGCGCTCGACGGGCGCGGGGTCGACGATGCGGCCCTTGGTGCCCGGCGGGATGCCCTGGTCGTGGAAGAGGTGCTCGGAGCTGGAGTAGGTCTCCAGCGGCTCGTCGAACGGCAGGTCGAGGGTCTTGTTGATCATCTTCCAGCGGTGCAGGTCGGCCCAGTCGACCATGGTGATCGCGATGCCGGAGGCGCCCGCGCGGCCGGTGCGGCCGATCCGGTGGACGTAGGTCTTGTCGTCCTCGGGGCAGGTGTAGTTGATGACGTGCGAGACCCCGCGGACGTCGATGCCGCGGGCGGCGACGTCGGTGGCGACCAGGACCTGGATCTTGTCCTCGCGGAACTTCGTCAGCGCCTTCTCGCGCGCCACCTGGGCCATGTCGCCGTGCAGCGGGCTGGCCTTGAAGCCGCGCTCGACGAGGTCGTCGGCGACCCGCTGCGCCTGCCGCTTGGTGCGGGTGAAGACGATGATCTTCTCGACGTCCTCGGCCTGCAGGATGCGGCCGATGATCTCCGGCTTGTCGAGGTCGTGGCACTGGTAGATGAACTGGGCCGTGGCCGGCACCGTCGCGTTCTCGTACGACGACTCGGCGCGGATGTTCATCGGGTGCCGCATGTGGATGCGGGCCAGCGAGACGATCGCGGACGGCATGGTGGCCGAGAACAGCATCGTCTGGCGGGTCTCGGGGGTCATCCGCAGCAGCCGCTCGACGTCGGGCAGGAAGCCCAGGTCGAGCATCTCGTCGGCCTCGTCGAGCACCAGCGCGTGCACGTGGGACAGGTCGAGGGCGCGGCGGTTGGCGAGGTCGATCAGCCGGCCCGGCGTACCGACGACGATGTCGACGCCGGCCTCGAGGGCCTCGAGCTGGGTGTCGTAGCCGACGCCGCCGTAGACGGTGAGGACCCGCAGGCCGGTGTCCTTGCTGGCGACCGACATGTCGCTGGAGACCTGGAGCGCGAGCTCGCGGGTCGGGGCGACGATCAGCGCCTGTGGCTTGCCCTGCGGCAGGTCGGCGTACGCCGGGTCCTTGGGCGAGACGCTGCGCTGCAGCACCGGGATGCCGAACGCGAGGGTCTTGCCGGTGCCCGTGCGGGCCTGGCCGATCAGGTCGGTGCCCATCAGGGCGACCGAGAGGGTCATCTCCTGGATGGCGAAGGGGGTCGTGATGCCGGCGCGCTCGAGCGCGTCGCAAATCTCGGGGAGCACCCCGAGCTCTCGGAACGTGGTCAGGATCTTGTCGCTTTCGTGAGTCAGCCGGGATCAACCGAGTGAATGTCGGAAGCGGCGGACTCAGGTGCGGTCTGCCGCGCACATACCGGGGCGGCTCGCCTTCGGTCGTGATGACCCGGGCGGGCGCGCCCTCTCGGGGGCGAGTCTATCGGTAGGGTGCGGAGGTGGCCCCATCGACAGCCGACACGCCCGAGGGTTCCGTGGACGACGGGACCCCGCTGGCCTTCCAGGACCCGGTCTACCGGGAGGCCGTCGTCGATCTGCTGGGGGTCCTCGCGTACGGCGAGATCTCGGCCTTCGAGCGGCTCGCGGAGGACGCCAAGCTGGCGCCCACGCTGGAGGACAAGGTCGCCATCGCGACCATGGCCAGCCGCGAGTTCACCAAGGTCGCCTCGCTCCACGCGCGGATCGTCGAGCTCGACGCGGACCCGTTCGCGGCGATGAAGCCCTTCCGCGAGGCGATCGACCTCTTCCACGAGCACACCGCCCCCGCGGACTGGTTCGAGGGCCTGGTCAAGGCGTACGTCGGGGACGGGCTCGCCGACGACTTCTACCGCGAGATCGCGGCGTACCTCGACCCGGGCACGCGCGACCTGGTGGTGGCCTCCCTGGAGGACACCGGGCACGCCGCGTTCGTCGTCGACCGGGTGCGCGCGGCGATCGCCGCGGACCACCGGCTGGGCGGCCGGCTGGCGCTGTGGGGCCGGCGGCTGATGGGGGAGGCGCTGATCCAGGCGCAGCGGGTCGCGGCCGACCGCGACGCGCTCTCGTCGCTGCTGGCCGGCGGGGTGGACCGTCCCGGTCTGGACCTGGCGGCGATCGGGCGGATGTTCACCCGGCTGACCGAGCGGCACACCGAGCGGATGGCCGAGCTCGGCCTCGAGAGCTGACTCGAGAGCTGACCCTCAGCGGCGTCGCCCGCGCCCGGAGACCGCCGCCGCGCCCGTGACGAGCACGGCGGCGATGCCGATCTGCCAGATGTGCCGCCACCAGTCGAAGCCGGGGGTGGTGGGGGTCCACACGTTGATGTAGATCGCGTTGCCCACCAGCACGCCACCGACCCCGCAGAGCACGGTGAGCCACAGCGGCACCTCGTCGCGCCCCTCGGGCGCGAGCCACTTGCCGAGGATGCCGACGACGGCGCCTCCGAGCAGGGCCCACAACAGGTCGCTGACGAGCATCGGCGGCGGGTCGGTGCTAGCTGCGGAAGCCGACCTGGCCCGTGACGCCGCCGCCGATCTCGACGTAGGAGATCCCCGACGCCGGGACGATGGTCTTGCGGCCCTTGGTGTCGGTCAGCGTGAAGACGCTGCCGGCAGCGACGGCCTCGCCGAGCAGCCTCTCGACCGTCTCGGCGGACTCGGCGGTCTCCACGACCAGCTCGCGCGGCGAGTGCTGGACGCCGATCTTGACCTCCACGGGTACTCCTTCAGCTTGTTGTTGGTGAATCAGTGCTCGTCGGTCTTGGGGTAGCCGCGGATGCCGCGCCAGGCCAGCCCCGCGACCAGCGCGGCCGCGTCGGGCCGGCTGATGCCGCCCGCCTCGGTGAGCCAGAACCGCGCGGAGACCTGGGCCATTCCCACCAGCGATACCGCCAGCAGCCGCGACGCCTCGTCGGGCAGGCCGGTGTCGTCGTGGATGACCTCGGCGATCAGGGCCGCGCACTCCGTGGTCACCCGGTCGACGTGCGCACGGACCGCGGGCTCGTTGGTGAGGTCGGACTCGAAGACGAGGCGGAACGCGCCGGTCTCCTGGGCGACGTACTCGTAGAAGACGTCGATGGCCGCCGCGACCCGCTGCTTGTTGTCCTGCGTGGACTCCAGCGCGCGGCGGCAGTTGTCGATGATCGCGTCGCAGGAGACGTCGAGCAGCGCGAGGTAGAGGTCGAGCTTGCCCGGGAAGTGCTGGTAGAGGACCGGCTTGGACACCCCGGCCCGCTCGGCGATGTCGTCCATCGCCGCCGCGTGGTAACCCTGCGCGACGAACACGCCGAGGGCGGACTCGAGCAGCTGGGCGCGACGCTCGCGTCGCGGCATCCGGCCACCCCGGGGGCGCGTCCCCTCGACGTCGTACTGCCCTGCGCTCACCTGTGCTCCTGACGTGTGTCCTGCAGCGCAGCACCCTACCCGCAGGTACGCCGAGTCCGGATGACGGGACGCGGTACGGCGAGGCGGGCGGGCGCGGGGAACATGGACGGGACGCCCGGTGTTGTCCCGGCGTCGACGACCAACGCAACACGAGGAGAGAGTCGTGTCCTTCCCGCCCCTGGTGGAGCCCGCAGACGAGCTGACCATCGACGAGGTGCGTCGCTACAGCCGCCACCTGATCATCCCCGACGTCGGGATGAGCGGGCAGAAGCGGCTCAAGAACGCCAAGGTCCTGGTGATCGGGGCCGGCGGCCTCGGCAGCCCGGCGCTGCTCTACCTCGCCGCCGCCGGCGTGCACACGCTCGGCATCGCCGAGTTCGACGAGGTCGACGAGTCGAACCTGCAGCGCCAGATCATCCACGGCCAGTCCGACATCGGGAAGTCCAAGGCGCTCTCCGCGAAGGAGTCGATCGCCGAGGCCAACCCGTACGTCAACGTGATCCTGCACGAGGGTCGTCTCGACAACGACAACGTCATGGACGTGTTCAAGGACTACGACCTGATCGTCGACGGCACCGACAACTTCGCCACCCGCTACATGGTCAACGACGCGGCGTACTTCCTCGGGATCCCGTACGTCTGGGGCTCGATCTACCGCTTCGACGGCCAGGCCTCCGTCTTCGCGCCGTCGATGGCCGACGACGCCCCCTGCTACCGCTGCCTCTACCCCGAGCCGCCGCCGCCGGGCATGGTCCCGAGCTGCGCCGAGGGCGGCGTCCTGGGCGTCCTGTGCGCCCAGATCGGCTCGATCCAGGTCAACGAGGCCATCAAGGTGCTGACCGGCATCGGCGAGCCCGCCATCGGCAAGCTGGTCATCTACGACGCCCTCGAGCTGGAGTGGCGCAAGCTGCGCGTCCGCAAGGACCCCAACTGCGCGCTGTGCGGCGAGAACCCGACCGTCACCGGCCTCATCGACTACGAGACCTTCTGCGGCGCGATCTCCGACGAGGCGGCCGACGCCGCCGCCGGCTCGACGATCTCGGTCGTCCAGCTCGAGCACATGCTGAAGGAGCGCGAGGAGGGCACGCGTGACTTCGTCCTCGTCGACGTCCGCGAGCCCAACGAGTACGAGATCAACAAGATCCCGGGCTCGATCCTGATCCCCAAGGGCGACTTCCTCAACGGCTCCGCGCTGGAGCAGCTGCCCAGCGACAAGCAGGTCGTCATGCACTGCAAGTCCGGCGTCCGCTCGGCCGAGACGCTGGCGATCGTGAAGGGCGCCGGGTACGCCGACGCCGTCCACGTCGGCGGTGGCGTGGTGGCCTGGGTCAACCAGATCGACCCGTCGCAGCCGTCGTACTGACCCGTCGTACTGACCCGTCGTACTGACACAGCAGGAACCGCCGAACGACCCGCCCGGGCTCCGGGCGGGTCGTTCGCGTTCCGACCACTAGATTCGGGTGCGTGCGGCATCCGGAGGAGTACGTCGAGGCGGTGCTCTCGATCGTCGAGCAGATCCCGCGCGGCCGGGTCACGACGTACGGAGCCATCGCGGACGCGATCGGCCGGTACGGCCCGCGTCGGGTCGGCAACGTGATGGCCACGCACGGCGGCGGGGTGCCGTGGTGGCGCGTGGTGCGCGCGGACGGGTCGTTGCCGCCGAGCCATCTCGACGAGGCGCGGCAGACCTACCTGGAGGAGGGCACGCCGCTGCGTCCCTCCGGCAACGTCGACCTCCGGGCCGCCTTCTGGCTGCCGCCCGAGCAGGCCTGAGCGGCGTCGGGACCTAGGTCCTCTCCCCGCGCGACGTCCGGCACTGACCGGGAGCGACGCGCGCGGCGAGAGTGGTGGTGTCAGAGAAAGACACCACCGGAGCAGGAGGTCACACCATGTCGAACATCCACCTCACCCACCGAGGACGTCACCAGGGTGGGGCCGCGACCCTGCCCGACCCGGACTTCGTCCACCCCGAGCTGATCGCCCCCGAGTCCCGTTCCGCCCGCGCCGCCCGCTACGTCGGGGCCGGCCTGCGGATCGCCCTCGGCTGGGTCTTCCTCTGGGCCTTCCTTGACAAGCTGTTCGGCCTCGGCTTCGCCACCGAGCGGGGCTCGTCCTGGCTCAACGGCGGCAGCCCCACCGAGGGCTTCCTGAACTTCGCGACCAAGGGTCCCTTCGCGGACGCCTTCGGCGCGCTGGCCGGGTACGCCGTCGTCGACTGGCTGTTCATGGTCGGCCTCGCCGGCATCGGTCTCGCGCTGATCACCGGCGTCGGTGTCCGGGTGGCCGCCGTGTCGGGCGCGGTGATGATGGTCCTGATGTGGGCCGCCGCGCTGTGGCCGGAGAACAACCCCTTCATGGACGACCACCTCGTCTACGCGGGCCTGCTGGTGATGCTCGCGCTGACCGACGCCGGCCGGACCCTCGGCCTCGGCGGGCTCTGGGCCAAGGTCCCGTTCGTCCAGCGGCACGGCTGGCTGAAGTAGCGGTCGCCCGTCCACGACCCCGGTGCGCACGCACCGGGGTCCTCGCATGCCCGCGGGTACCGACGGGCATGATCGCGCTGTTCACGAACGTCTTCGCCGCCATCGGGACCTGCGTGCTGGTCGGGCTCGTCGGCGGCCTCGTCTACGGGCTCATGACCGACGACCTGGTCACGAGCCTCGGCTACGGACTCGGGATCGGGGCGGCCGCGGGCGCCGTGTTCGGGGTGATCGCCGCCGTCAGGTCCGAGACCTAGCCTGCTCGGCCAGCCGGGCCAGCGCCTTCGGGAAGATCTCGGCGGGCGGCGTCACCAGGCCGGCGCCGACCTGCCCGGTGCCGGCCACCTTGCCGGCCATGCCGGTGTTGATCTGGGGCAGGATCCCGGTGCGGCAGACCCGGGTGACGTCGATGCCGGTCGGGGTGCCCTGGAAGTCGAGCACGGGCACGGACCAGCGCGGGTTCTCGCCGAGGGTGATCTCGTGCATCCGGCGGGTGGTCGCGAGCGCGTCCGGGACGCTGCCGCCGACCAGGCGCACGATCGCGGGCGCCGTGGCCATCGCGAACCCGCCGATACCGGCCGTCTCCGTGATCGCCGAGTCGCCGATGTCGGGGTTGGCGTCGTCGGGTCCGTAGTCGCCCAGGTAGAGCCCGTCGGCGACCTGGGCCGGGCCGGTGAACCACTCGTCGCCGGTGCCGGCCACCTGGATCCCGAAGTCGGTCCCGTTGCGGGCCATCGCGACCACCATGGTCGAGCCCTCGATGCCGCGTGCGGCGTCGAGCGCGAGCTTGCAGGCCGGCATCGCGAGGTTGAGGAAGAAGTGGTCGTTGGCGCCGACGAAGCGCATCGCCTCCGCGACGTCGGCGGAGTCGGCGCCGCTGGTCACCATCGCGGGCGCGAGGTCGCGCAGCAGCATCAGGGTGCCGGCGCGGTTGCGGTTGTGGGCCTCATCGCCCATCTGCAGCATCTGGGTCAGGATGCCGGTCACGTCGACCGGCTCGCTCGCACGGACGGCGGCCTGCAGCAGCGGCCCCAGCACGTCGCCCATCCACCGCAGCCGGGTCAGCACCTCGGGGGAGTACGCGCCGTAGCGGAGCACCTTGCCGAGGCCCTCGTTGAGCGAGCAGTGCGTACGACGCCCGGTGGCCGCGTCCTCCAGCACGAACATCCACATGCCGGGCGTGACGACGCCGGCCATCGGGCCGACCGTGGCGCGGTGGTGGCACGGCTCGAGGCTGACCGACGAGCCGGACTCGAAGAGGGGTACGGCGTCCTCCGGGTCGTCGACGAGTCCCTCCAGTGCCGCTCCGGCCATCAGCCCGCCGCGCAGCGGGCCGGACGCGCGGTCCCAGGTGATCGGGGGGCCGGCGTGCAGGAACTCGCCGCGCTGCAGGCCGAGCACCTCGGCCGCGGGGGCGACGTCGACGAGGCGGGCGGTCACGCCCAGCACCGCCTCGAGTGCCCGCCGGTTGGCGTCGTGGCGCAGGGGGTCGGCGGCGACGGTGGCCAGGTCGGCCTCGGTGCCGGGCATCGGAGGGCGCCAGTCGACGCGCTGGACGTCGACCGCCTGGCCGGCGACGGCGTCGGCGAGCAGGTCGGTGCCGACCGAGACGATGCTGGTGCTCATGACAGGGCCTCCAGGCGCTGCTCGACGAGGGCGACGGCGCGTCGGGCGGCGCCGGCGTTGGACAGGTGGACCTCGGCGCCCGCCCCGGCGAGCGCGTCGGCCTGCCGGGCCAGGTCCTGCGGATCGGCCGCGGTGCCGACGAGACTGACGACGACGGGGACGTCGAGCCCGGCGATGGCGGGGGCGAGGGTCCCGGCCGGGTCCTGCTCGGCGCCGTGGCCCAGGACCACGTCGAGCAGGAGCACCGCGGTGTCGGGGTCGGCGGCGACCCGGGCGAGGTGCTCCAGGCGCAGCGACGGGTCGATCATCGGGTGGGCGCGACCCGCGGTGTAGGCGTCGTCGCCGAAGTCGGTGAACGGGTGGTCCGTGCCGAGCCGCTCCTCGGCGATCAGCCGGGCCTCCTGGCACAGCGTGCCGCCGACGAAGAGACCGTGCAGCCGCCGGCCGCGGGTCGCCGGACCGGCGCTCCCGGTGACCGGCCAGTCGGGGACGGCATGACCGAGCCGACGCAGGACCGCCTCCGCGGCCGCGGTCAGGTCGGGGCGTCCGGCGCCGAGCAGGGCCAGCTCGACGGGGGTGCCGAGCGAGTCGGCGTACTCCTGGACGGTGGCGGCGACCTCGGGCGCCGGGGGCTTGGAGACCAGGACGACGAGCTCGACCGAGGCGTCCTGGTCGAGCCGGCGCAGCGCCTCGGTCGTGGACCGGCCGCCGACCTCGGCGGAGAGGTCGCGGCCGCCGACGCCGAGCGCCGAGGAGACGCCGATGCCGGCGTGGTCGAGCAGGGCGAGCAGCTGCTGGCAGCCGGTCCCCGACGCCGCGACCAGCCCGACCGGGCCGGGGCGGACGACGTTGGCGAAGCCCAGCCCGACGCCATCCACGACGGCCGTCCCGCAGTCGGGTCCCATCACCAGCAGCCCACGCTCCGCGGCGGTGCGCTTGAGGGCCACCTCGTGCTCGAGCGGCACGTTGTCGCTGAAGACCATCACGTCGCTGCCCGCGTCGAGGGCGTCCATCGCCTCGACCAGGGCGTGCCCGCCCGCGACCGAGACCAGGACCAGGTCGCCCGGGGCGTCCCGCAGGGCGGCGGCCGTGGTGTGGTGGGGGGCGACCTCGGCGGAGCCGGTGCTGCGCCGACCGGTCGCGGCCAGCGCTTCGGCGACGGCGGCGAGGGCCCGGTCGAGGGCGGCGTCGTCGTCGACGCGAACGGCGACGACGAGGTCGTTGGTGGTGGCCTCGGCGGGCACGTCGAAGCCCATGCCGGTGAGCACCTCGAGGTTGAGGGCCGTCGCCATGGCGACCTGGGCCGCGAGCACGCCCTCGACCTGCTGGACGCTGCGGCTGACCTGGAGCAGCGCGACGGAGTCGGCGTACGCGCCCGGGCGCAGCTCGACGTGGGTGTGGGTCATGCGGCGACTCCTGTCGGGTGGGTCAGGCCGGCCAGCGCGCGGCGGGCGCCGGCGAGCAGGCCATGTCCGGAGGTGTGCCCGATCGCCGCCAGGGCGGCGGCGCGGGCGGGTTCGTCGTGGGTGCCGACGGCCCGGAGCCAGGCGCCGAACTCCGGCAGCACCTCGCCGTGCAGGGCGCAGTCGAGCAGGGTCGCGGAGAGCAGCGTGGTGCGGGACGACAGCGCCCGCACGGCGGCGTCGACCTCGGGGGTGGCGATCCCGGCGGCCCGGTGCACGGCGAGCCAGCCGCAGAGGATGTCGTCGCCGTACGGTGTGAGCCCGTCGCCGGCGCCCACCAGGCTGCGCACCTCCTCGGTGCCGAGGGGCGCGGGCCGGTCTGCGGTGACCGCGAGCGTGGGGACCTCCACCCGCGCGAAGCGACCGGCGACCAGCGCTCGGCCGTCGAGGTGGAGTACGCCGTCGCGGATCTCCGCGGTGCGCGCCGGCACGTCGGCGAGCGCTCCGGAGGAGGCGCGCAGGGCGCACGGCACCTGGGCGGCCCGCGCGTCGACGACGCCCGTGCACCAGCCGTGCAGGTCGACGTACACGGCGTGCGGCCCGCGGTGCACCACGGGCACCGGGCCGTCGGGAGCGGCCCGGAGCCGCTCGTGGACACGGGGCGGTGCACCCACCGGAAGAGGCCTCACCGCGTTGACGCTAGTCGGTCGTTCTAGGGTGGCCACATGTGAGGATGTGCCAACGATCTCCCCAGGAGGGTGCACATGTTGATAGGTACCGGTGAGGGTGGAGCCGCCGAGGCGCTGGCCCGCGTCGACGCGCTGCACACCGGACTCACCCAGATCGCGCTCGAAGGTGGGGACCTGCGGGGGATCGCCGCCGAGGTCGCGCGGGTGCTCGAGGTGGGGGTCGTGGTGACCTCGACCGACGGCCGCGAGCGGGCCGGGGCGCTCACGCCGGACCATCGCGACCAGCTCGCCGACCACGACCTGATCGACCCCACCGGTCGCCTCCGGGTCGAGCGGATCGGCGGGCAGGGCGCACCCGTCGGCGCCGGCCAGGTCCGGACCCTGCGGGTCGCCGCGGCCGGCACCGACCTGGCCCGGCTGGTCTGCATCCGGCCCGACGCGCCGATCTCGTCCGACGACGTCCACGCCCTCGAGCGGGCGGCGGCCGTCGCCGCCCTGGTGATGATCCGGGAGCAGGCCGTCGCCGCGGTCGAGAACAAGTACCAGGGCGACTTCCTGCGCGACGTCTTCCTGCACCGCGCCGGTGGTGAGGAGTACGTCGCCGAGCACGCCGACACCTTCGGCTGGGACCTGCGCCGACCGGTCGTGGTCGTCGCCGCCGAGATCGACCCGCCGGGGCCGGACGAGGGACCGGTGGCGCGCGCGGTCCGCCGGCTGTGGCAGGAGCGGTTCGCCGCGGCCTGGCGGCAGGTCGACCGCACCGTCGACACGGGCATCCCGTGCGTCGACTTCTCCTCCGAGGTCGTCAGCCTGCTCCCGGTCTCACCCGACTCCGGCGAGGCGGTCGCGGGGGAGGCCGTCGTACGGCGCGTGGTGACGGCGGTCGCCGGCGACAAGGGCGGCGGGCGCCGGCCGTTCTCGGTCGGGGTGAGCCGGGTGGCCCTCGACCTCGACGACCTGCCGGCGGCGTACGCCCAGGCGCGGCGCGCCGTCGAGGTGGGGCGCCGGGTGCACGGCGGCGGCTCGACCACGTTCTTCGACCAGCTCGGTCTGCACCGGTTGATCGCGCTGATCACCGACGACCGCGAGCTGCACGCCTTCACCCGCGACGTGCTCGGCCCGCTCGCGGAGGACACGACCGAGGCGGTGGACCTGCGCGAGACCCTCCAGGTGCTGCTGGACACGAACTTCAACGTCGCCGAGGCGGCGCGCGTGCAGTTCTTCCACTACAACACGATGCGCTACCGGGTCGCCAAGCTCGAACGCCTCCTCGGCCCGCTCTCCTCCGACCCGCACCTGCGCCTCGACGTCGCCGTCGCCCTCCGCGTCCTGGAGATCGCCGCCCCCTGACGCCACCCCAGATGCCGACCCGGCGTGAGTTTGCTGCCGACCCGGCGCGAACTCGCGCCGGGTCGGCAGCAAAACTCACGCCGGGTCGGCGTTGCGGGGGGGGGTCGCAGGGGAGCTGCGGCTGTCGACTTCTCACAAAGGGTGCCAGCGGATCCGGTGTTCCTTCGGCAGGAGTGGCCGTCGAGGGTGTGTCATAGGGATCACTACGTTGTGGTTCCTCTGCGGTCGCGGACCGCCGGTGAGGGAGGGGTTCGGGCATGTCGTTGTTCTCATGGGAGAAGGTCGATCCAGAGCCGGGAGTGGCCGTCGCGCCACACCAGCGGCTGAGCTGGGGCAAGACGGTGGGCCTGGGGGCTCAGCACGTCGTGGCGATGTTCGGGGCGACGTTCGTCTTCCCGCTGGTGATGGGGCTCGACCCCAACCTCGCCATCATGTTCTCGGGCATCTGCACGATCATGTTCCTGCTGGTGTGCAACAACAAGGTGCCCAGCTACCTCGGCACCAGCGCCTCCTTCGTGGGCGGCGTGGTGGCGATCCGCGCCCAGGGTGGTGACTCGGCGGACGTGACCGGGTCGATCCTGGTCGCCGGCCTCGTGCTGCTGCTGATCGGTGTCCTGGTCCACTTCGCCGGCGCGGGGATGATCCACAAGATCCTGCCGCCCGCGGTGACCGGCGCGGTCGTCATGCTGATCGGCTTCAACCTGGCGCCGGTCGTCGCCAACACGTACTGGCCCCAGGACCAGTGGGTCGCCCTGCTGACCGCCACCTTCATGGTGATCGCCGCGGTGCTGCTGCCCGGCTTCTGGTCGCGGATCGCGGTGCTGCTGGCGCTGATCTTCGGCTACCTCGTCTCGTGGCTCTTCGACGGCGTCTTCGGCCCGATCACCTCGGTGCTCGGCGGCGCGACCGAGGCCACCGAGCACGACCGGGTGACCTGGGCGGGCGTGAAGGCCGCTGACTGGATCGGCCTGCCGAGCGGCACCCTGGCCGACGGCGTGGACGTCGTCCACGGTCCGAGCTTCTCGCTGACCTTCATCCTGCTGGTGCTGCCCGGCGTGATCGCGCTGATCGCGGAGAACACCGGCCACGTCAAGGCCGTCGCCGAGATGACCGGCGAGGACCTCGACCCCTACATGGGCCGGGCGATCGGGGCGGACGGCGCGGCGACCGCGCTGGCCAGCCTGTTCGGCGGCAGCCCGACCACGACGTACGCCGAGAACATCGGCGTCATGAGCGCCACCAAGGTCTACTCGACCGCCGCGTACTACGCCGCGGCCGTCGTCGCGATCCTGCTCGGCCTGTGCCCGAAGTTCGGCGCCATCGTGAACGCGACGCCGGGCGGCGTCCTCGGCGGGATCACCGTGGTCCTCTACGGCATGATCGGCCTGGTCGGCGCCAAGATCTGGGTCGACAACCGCGTCGACTTCGGCAACCCCGTGAACCTGGTGGGCCTGGCCGCCGGCATCATCATCGGCGTCGGCAACGTCACGCTGGAGATCACCGACGACTTCCAGCTCACCGGCATCGCGCTCGGCACGATCGTCGTGATCGTCTACTACCACCTGGTCGCCCGCAACAAGAGCACGACCTCGGGCGAGGTGACCCGGAACCTGTGAAGCCCGCACCGTTCGCGTACCACCGTCCGACGACGCTCGACGAGGCCCTCGCGACGCTGGCCGCCGACCCGCACGCCAAGGTGCTGGCCGGCGGTCAGAGCCTGGTGCCGCTGCTGTCGATGCGGCTCGCCCGGCCCAGCGCGCTGGTCGACCTCAACGGCCTGCCCGGCCTCGACACCATCGAGGTGTCCGAGGCCGGGGTCCGGGTCGGGGCGCTGGCCCGGCACGCCGAGGTCCTCGCCTCGGCCGAGGTACGACGCTCGCAGCCGCTCGTCAGCCTCGCCCTGGGTCACGTCGCCCACGCGACGATCCGCAACCGTGGCACCACGGTCGGATCGCTCGTGCACGCCGACGCGGCCGCCGAGATGCCGGTCGTGCTGACCCTGCTCGGAGGCTCGGTCGAGGCGGCGTCGGTGCGCGGACGGCGCACCATCGCCGCCGCCGACCTCTTCCTCGGGCCGCTGGAGTCCTCGCTGGCGCCGGACGAGATCGCCCTCTCGGCGTTCTTCCCCGCGCTGCCGGCGGGGGCGGGGGTGGCGTTCGAGGAGATCGCCCGACGCCACGGCGACTACGCCCTGTGCGGGGTCGCGGCGCTCGCCGACGGCGAGTCGGTGCGGGCGGGCTTCGTGTCGGTCAGCGACGTGCCGACCGTGGTCGACCTGACCGGCGTGCCGGCGGGCGAGCGCGGGGAGGCAGCGCTCGCGCAGCTGGACCCGCAGGGTGACATCCACGCGACCGCGACGTACCGCTCGGAGTTGGTGCGGGTGCTCACCGAGCGGGTGGTTCAGTCGGCGATGGAATCTCGACAAGCTCGATCACCGGAGGACTCATGAGCGAGGAACGGCACGAGATCCGGCTCAGCGTCAACGGCGCGTCGTACGAGCTGAGCATCCCGGCGCGCCGGCTGCTCTCGGACGCGCTGCGTCACGACCTGGGCCTGACCGGCACCCACGTCGGGTGCGAGCACGGCGTGTGCGGCGCGTGCACGGTGCTGCTGGACGGGCAGCCCGTGCGGGCGTGCCTGCTCTTCGCGGTGAGCGTGCAGGGCCAGGAGATCACCACCGTGGAGGGCCTCACGAAGCCCGACGGGAGCCTCGGCAACGTGCAGCAGGCCTTCGCGGAGTGTCACGGCCTGCAGTGCGGCTTCTGCACGCCGGGCTTCCTGACCACCATCACCGCGGGCCTGCGGGACAACCCGACGCCGACCCACGAGGAGTGCCGCGAGATGGTCGCCGGCAACCTGTGCCGCTGCACGGGCTACCAGAACATCGTCAAGGCGGTCGAACGCGCGGCGGAGCTGGGTTCGGAGGGCGACGCATGACCACCAAGCTGATGGGCCAGGGGGTCCAGCGCGTCGAGGACCAGCGGTTCCTGCGCGGCCAGGGCCGGTACGTCGACGACGTGGCCGTCGACGCAGCGACGCTGCACGCGGCGGTGCTGCGCAGCCCGCACGCCCATGCCCGGATCGTCGACATCGACGTGGAGGCGGTCCTCGACATCGAGGGCGTGCACGCCGTCTGGACGTACGACGACCTCAGCGGCCGGATGGCCGAGCCGCTGCCGCTGCTGATCCCGCACCCGACGCTGACCCACGGCCGCACGCAGTACGCCCTGGCCAAGGACGAGGTGAACTACGCCGGCGAGGCCGTCGCCTTCGTCGTGGCGGAGGACCGCTACGTCGCCGAGGACGCGCTCGAGGCGATCCGGGTGACGTACGACGTGCTGCCGCCCGTCGTCGGCATCGAGGCCGCCCGCGCGGCCGACCGGCTGGTCCACGACGACGCCGACGGCACCGTGCCCGGCAACGTCGGCGCCCGGATGGAGCAGTCGACCGGCGACCCGCAGCCCGCGATCGCGGCCGCGCCGCACCGGCTGGAGCTCGACCTCACGATCGAGCGGAGCGCCTGCACGCCCATGGAGGGCCGCGGCACGGTCGCCCGCTGGGACCCGGACACGAACCGGATGCAGGTGTGGACCTCGACCCAGTCCTCGACCGGCGTGCGCGCCGTGGTCGCGGTGAAGCTGGGCCTCGACCTCGGCCAGGTCGACGTGATCACGCCCGACGTGGGCGGCGGCTTCGGCGTGAAGATCAACCACCCGTGGCCCGAGGAGCTGCTCGTCCCGCTGGCGGCGCGGACCCTGGGCCGCACGGTGAAGTTCACCGAGGACCGGCGCGAGCACTTCGTCTCCAGCGCCCACGAGCGCGGCCAGGTCCACCACGTGGAGGTGGGCTTCGACGACGACGGCCGGCTCCTCGGGCTGGACGTGGCGTTCTGGCACGACCACGGCGCGTACACGCCGTACGGCCTGATCGTCCCGATCATCACCTCGACCCAGCTGCTCGGCCCGTACAAGCCGGCGGTCTACCGGGTCGTCTTCGAGTCGGTCTACACCAACACGGTGATGGTCACGCCGTACCGCGGCGCCGGCCGGCCGCAGGGCTGCTTCGTCATGGAGCGCACGATGGACGCGATCGCGGCGTACCTCGGCAAGGACCGCACCGAGGTGCGCGCCGCCAACTTCATCCAGCCCGACGAGTTCCCCTACGACCAGGGGCTGATCTTCCAGGACGGCCGCGAGCTGGAGTACGACTCCGGCGACTACCCGGCCTCGCTGGAGAAGCTCAAGGAGCTGGTCGGCTGGGACGAGTTCCCGGCGTTCCAGGCGGAGATGGCCGCGCAGGGCCGGCGGGTCGGCATCGGCCTGGCCTGCTACGTCGAGGGCACCGGCGTCGGCCCCTACGAGGGCGCGCACGTGCACATCGAGACCACCGGCAAGGTCAAGGTCGCCACCGGCCTGACCACCCAGGGCCAGGGTCACGCGACGGTGTTCGCGCAGCTGGTCGCCGACGAGCTCGGCGTGAAGTTCGAGGACGTCGAGGTCGTCACCGGCGACACCCGGCGGATGCCGTACGCCGTCGGCACCTTCGCCTCCCGCGCCGCCGTGATGAGCGGCTCGGCCATCCACCTGGCCGCCAAGCGGGCCAAGGAGAAGGTGCTGCGCATCGCCGCCGAGGCGCTCGAGGCGGCCGAGGAGGACCTGGAGATCGTCGACGGCGTCGTCAGCGTCAAGGGCTCGCCGGGCAGCTCGCTCGACCTCGGCACGGTCTCGGTGCTCTCCAACCCGCTGCGCTACGCCTTCGACGAGGCGTCCAAGGCGGCGACCCAGTTCTCCGTGGGCGACCCCGGCAAGCCGCCGGTGCCCGAGGACGACGAGCCGGGCCTGGAGGGGCGCGACTTCTACAGCCCCGAGCGGGCGACGTTCGCCTCCGGCATGCACGCGGTGATCGTCGAGACCGACCCGCGGACGGCGGAGATCACGATCCTGAAGTACGCCGTCGTCCACGACTGCGGCAACCTCATCAACCCGATGATCGTCGAGGGCCAGATCCACGGCGGCGTCGCCCAGGGGGTCGGCGGCGCGCTCTACGAGCGGATGGCGTACGACGAGAGCGGCCAGCTGCAGAACGCGTCGTTCATGGACTTCCTGATGCCGTACGTCACCGAGATCCCCGACGGCATCGACATCGACCACCTCGAGACGCCGTCCCCGCTCAACCCGCTCGGCATCAAGGGCGCCGGCGAGGCGGGCGTGATCCCGTCGGCCGCCGTCTTCGCGGCCGCGATCGAGGACGCCGAGGGCATCACGATCTCGGCCATGCCGATCTCGCCGTCCGAGCTCTTCCACCTGCGACAGGAGCACTCCGCGTGAAGATCCAGGGTTCCAACGTCATCGAGGCACCGGTCGACCGGGTCTGGGACGCACTGCTCGACCCGGCGGTCCTCGTGGCCACCATCCCCGGCTGCGAGCGGCTCGCGGCGACGGGCGAGCACGCCTACGACATGACCGTCACCGCCGGCGTCGCCGCCATCAAGGGCACCTACGCCGGCACCTGCTCGCTGACCGACCTGGTCCCGCACGAGTCTCTGGTGATGACGCTCTCCGGCTCCGGCGCGCCGGGCACGGTCGACGCGCGCGTCGAGGTGTCCTTCGCCGAGGTCGACGGCGGCACGCAGGTGTCGTACGACGCGGACGCGACCGTCGGCGGCATGGTCGGCGGGGTCGGCCAGCGGATGCTCACCAGCGTCTCGAAGCGGATGGCGGGGGAGTTCTTCGGCAACGTCGGCACGGCGATCGCCTCGCCGGCGGCCCCTGCGTCGGCGCCGGCGCCGGCGGCCGAGCAGGGAGGCGCCCCGGTGTCGACCGGTGCCGCGGCCCCCGCGAACGCCGTCTTCAGCGCCCCCGCGAAGGCCTCGTCGCCCGACGACTTCCTGAAGGGCATCGCCGTCGGCGCCGGCCTGGTCGTGCTGGGCGTGGTGGTGGGCTCGGTGTTCGGGCGGCGGCGGTGACCGTCCGGTGAGCCACCAGGTCACCCCCGACTCCTCCGCCCGCGCGATGGCCGCGGCAGTGCGGGAGGGGCGGATCTCGGCCCGGGAGCTGCTGGAGCTGCACCTGGAGCGCATCGATCGGCGCAACCCGGAGCTGAACGCGATCGTCAACCTCGACGTCGACCGGGCGCGGGCCGGGGCGGAGGCCGCCGACCGCCACCAGGCCACCGGCGGACGGCTGGGTCCGCTGCACGGCCTGCCCTTCGCGGTGAAGGACACGCACGCGACGGCCGGGTGGCGGACGACGTACGGCTCCCGGATCTTCGCCGACCACGTCCCCGACGAGGACGAACTGATCGTCGAGCGGGTACGCCGCGCGGGCGTGGTCCTGATCGGCAAGACCAACGTGCCGGAGTTCGCGGCCGGCTCGCACACCTTCAACCGCCTCTTCGGGACCACCCGCAACCCGCACGACCCGTCCCGCAGCGCGGGCGGCTCCAGCGGGGGAGCGGCGGCGGCGCTGGCGGCGGGCATGGTGCCGCTGGCCGACGGCTCCGACATGGGCGGCTCGCTGCGCAACCCGGCGTCGTTCTGCGGCGTGGTCGGGCTGCGCCCGAGCCTCGGCCGGGTGCCGGAGTGGCCGCTCTACAACCTGTGGGAGACCACCTCGACCGGCGGGCCGATGGCGCGCACGGTGGACGACGTGGCGCTGCTGCTCGGCGTGCTCGCCGGTCCCGACCCCCGGACCCCCCTCGCGCTCGGCGACCCCGGGCCGACCTTCTCCCGGCCGCTGCCGGCGGGCACCGGCGCGCTCGCCGGGCTGCGGGTCGCGCTGAGCGTCGACCTCGGCGGCGTCTTCGAGGTCGACCACGACGTCGCCGCGGTGGTGGAGTCCTCGGCGGCCACGTTCGCCGGCGCGGGCGCCCGGGTCGCGGCGGCGTACCCCGACCTGCGCGAGGCCGACGACACCTTCCGCACCCTGCGCGCCTGGCACCTGCAGGCCAAGCTCGGCTCGCTGCTGGCCGAGCACCCGGGCGAGCTGAAGCCGTCGCTGACCGACAACATCCGGCTCGGCGAGGGACTCAGCGGCGCCGACGTCGCCCGGGCCTACACCCAGCGCACGACGATCGCGGAGCGGATGCGGCTCTTCTTCGAGGAGTACGACGTCCTCGCGCTGCCGGTCTCGCAGGTGCCGCCGTTCCCCGCGGACCAGGAGTACCCGGCGGAGATCAACGGCCGGGTGCAGGCGACGTACCTGGACTGGATGCGATCGGCGTACCTCATCACCGTCACCGGCTGCCCGGCGATCTCGGTGCCCGCCGGGCGGACCCCGGCGGGTCTGCCCGTGGGCGTCCAGCTCGTCGCCCCGCACGGGGCCGACCGGCGGCTGCTCGAGGTGGCGGCGGCGTTCGAGGCGGCCTCGGTAGCCTCCGGGTCGTGACCGACTCCGCGCTGCGCGCCTACCTGCGTGCCCGGCTGACCCGCGCCCGCCTCGACCGCGACCGGACGGGTGCCGCCGCGCTGCGCTCGGCCATCGCCGCGCTCGAGAACGCCGAGGCCGTCCCGGTCGAGCCGGGGCTTGCGGAGGCCTCCTCGGAGCACGTCGCCGGTGCCGTCGCCGGACTCGGCGCGGGGGAGGCGGCGCGCCGGGTCCTGAGCGACGCGGAGGAGCGCGCGATCGTCGACCGGGAGCGGGCGGAGCTGCTCGACGCCGCCACGTCGTACGACGCCGCCGGGGATCCGGCCACCGCCGAGGCCACCCGGCGGGCCGCCGAGCTGCTCGCCTGAGGCGGGTCCGATCGCCCACCTCCTGATACGCGAAGTCAGTTGACCGACCGGTAACCGCCATGCTGTCCCGCATGGACGTCTACTCGGTGATCCACACCGTCGTCGCCCCCACGGCCAAGGCGCTGTGGCGACCGACGGTGCGGGGGCTGGAGAACATCCCCGCGACGGGTCCGGTCCTGCTGGCGAGCAACCACCTGAGCTTCGCCGACTCCCTGGTCATCCCGATCATCGTGCCGCGCAAGGTGGCGTTCCTGGCGAAGTCGGACTACTTCACCGGGACCGGGGTCAAGGGCACCATCAGCCGGCTGTGGTTCGAGGGCATCGGGATGCTGCCGGTCGACCGTGACGACAGCAAGGCCGCGCTGGCCAGCCTGGACACCGCACTGGAGGTGCTCGGCCGGGGTGAGGCGTTCGGGATCTACCCCGAGGGCACCCGCTCGCGCGACGGCCGTCTCTACCGCGGCCGCACCGGCGTCGCCCACCTCGCGCTGACCGCCAACTGCCCGATCGTCCCCGTCGGCCTGCGCGGCACCGAGAAGCTGCAGCCGATCGACGCCCGGCTCCCGCGGATCGTGCCGGTGACGGTCGACTTCGGCGAGCCGATCCAGGTCGAGGGACGGTTCGAGGGCAAGCCGCTCGGACGCGCCCGCCGCGAGCTGACCGACGAGGTGATGACCGCCATCCAGGCCCTGTCGGGCCAGGAGGAGGCGGGCGTCTACAACGCTCGTCCTGAGTAGCCCGCGAGGGACGAGCGGGCTGTATCGAAGGGAGCGGGCCGCCGACGCCTGACGTCGGTTGCGGCCGACTGTCGGCTCACCGGGTTTCGAGGCTCGGGCCTGGGAGGCCCTCGCACCTCAACCAGCGTGGGTGGAGTCGGGGTCGGGTGGCAAGAAGTGCCAACGAAACGGGCTCTTCGCAGCAAGATGCGCCGGTGGCCGGAAGTGGGTCGGACCGGTTGGATCGAGTCATGGCTGATGACCGGCGGATCCGGATCGGGATCGACACCGGGGGCACGTTCACCGACGTGGTGGCCCTCGACGAGGACAGCGGGGAGCTGGTCACCACCAAGACCCCGTCCACACCGAGCAACCCCGCGGACGGCTTCCTGGCCGGCATCGCCAAGGTGCTCGACCTGCTCGGCGCGTCCGACGACAGCGTCGAGGCGGTCAGCCACGGGACGACCGTGGCCACCAACCAGCTCCTCGAGGGCAAGGTCGACCGGCTGGGGTTCATCACCAACGCCGGCTACGAGGCGATGCTGGAGATCGCCCGGCAGTCGGTGCCGGACGGGTACGGCAACTCCTACTTCTGGGTGAAGCCCGACCGGATCGTCCCGCGCGACCTGGTGAAGGGCGTCGAGGGCCGGCTCGACCCGACCGGCGCCGAGGTGCGCCCGTTCGACGAGGCCGGGGCGCGCGAGACGGCCCGCTGGTTCCGCGACCGCGGCATCAGCACGCTCGGCGTCTGCTTCCTGCACGCGTACGCCGACCCGCGCCACGAGCTGCGGATGCTGGAGATCCTGCGCGAGGAGCACCCCGACGCGGTCGTCAGCATCAGCAGCGAGGTGCTGCGCGAGTACCGCGAGTACGAGCGCGCGATGACGACCCTCGTCGACGCGGCGGTCAAGCCGCGGCTCTCGGCGTACGTGCGCAACATCGCCGACCGGCTGACGACGTACGGCAGCCCGCCGTTCTACGTGATGAAGAGCAACGGCGGCGTGCTGAGCGCGGCCGAGGTCGTGCACCAGCCGATCACCACGGTGCTCAGCGGTCCCGCCGCGGGTGCGCTCGGCGCCGCGCTGATCGCCAAGGTCGCGGGCTTCGACCGCGTCCTCACCAGCGACGGCGGCGGTACGTCGACCGACGTCAGCGTGGTCATCGACAGCGAGCCGACGCTGACGACCGAGGGCAGCGTCGGTGCGTTCCCGAGCAAGATCCCGATGATCGACGTCGTCACCGTCGGGGCCGGCGGCGGCTCCATCGCCTGGCTCTCGCCGGAGGGCACCTTGAAGGTCGGCCCGCAGTCGGCGGGCGCCGACCCCGGCCCGCTCTGCTACGGCAAGGGCGGCACCGAGGTCACCATCACCGACGCCCACGTCGTCCTCGGCCGGATCCCACCCCACCTGCTCGGCGGCGAGATCCCGCTCGACGTCGACGCCGCCCGTGCGGGCGTCGAGGCGCTCGCGAAGGAGCTCGGCCTCACGCCGGAGGCGTGCGCGGCCGGCGTCCTGGAGATCTCCGCCTGGAACCAGGCCAACGCGCTGCGCCAGGTCACCGTCAAGCGCGGCCTCGACGTCCGCGACTTCGCCCTGGTCACCTTCGGCGGCTCCGGCTCGCTGCTGCTGTGCCGGCTGATGGACGTGCTGGGACTGGAGACCGTGCTGGTGCCGCCCAACCCGGGCAACGTCTCGGCGTTCGGCCTGCTCACCGTCGACGTCAAGAACGACTACGTGCAGACCCACGTCGCGCTCGCCGAGCACCTGGACCCCGCCGCCGTCGAGCGGGTGTACGACGACCTCACCGCCCGCGCGGCCACCGCCCTGACGGGCGAGGGCTTCGCTCCCGAGCAGCACGTCTTCGCGCGCACCGCCGACCTGCGCTACTTCGGCCAGGCCTTCGAGGTGCGGGTCCCGGTCGAGGCCGGCCCGCTCGACCCGGAGGCGGTCGCCGCCGCGTTCCACGCCGAGCACCGCGCGACGTACGGCTACGACTTCGCCGGGGACCCCACCCAGCAGGTCGAGTGGGTCAACCTCCGGGTCTCCGGCATCGGGCCGATCACGCGGCCGGAGATCAAGCGGCACGAGGGCTTCGAGGCTCGCTCCGCTCGCACCTCAACCACCGTGGGGGCTCGCTCCGCTCGCACCTCAACCACCGCCGAGCCGACGCGAAGTGTCTGCTTCGACCCCGCCGAGGGGTACGTCGACACCCCGCTGTTCCAGCGCACCGACCTCCCGCCCGGCACGGTCGTCACCGGCCCCGCCATCGTCGAGGAGTTCGGCTCGACCGTCCCGGTCCACCCCGGCTTCTCGGCCCGCGTGGACGAGTACCTCAACCTGATCATCACCCGTCTCGATGGAGAGGTCGACGCATGAGCCGCCGCGCGCCCACCCAGTTCCCGTTCGGCTTCCTGACCGACGACCGCGGGGCCTCCGCCGATCCGGTGCTCGTCGAGATCGTCCAGGGCTCGCTGGCCAGTGTGGAGATGGAGGTGGAGACCGCCATCGCGCGCACCAGCCGGAGCCCGATGATCCGCGACGCCCACGACTTCCGCGCCGGCATCCACGACCGGCTGCTGCGCAAGCTCACCGGCCGGTCGTATTCCGCGCTCGTGCACCCCGTCGCCCGCGACTTCCCGATCGAGCAGATGCGGGAGGGGGACGTCTTCTTCCACAACGACGTCTACCAGTCCGAGGGCGGCATCGGGCACCTGCCGGACCTGTGCGTCACCGTCCCGGTGTTCTCGGGCGGCAAGGTCGTCGCCTTCGTGCAGGCCTTCGGCCACCACGACGACATCGGCGGCGCCGTCCCCGGCTCGATGCCCTCCAACGCCACGAGCGTGTTCGAGGAGGGCCTGATGGTCCCCCCGATCAAGCTCTGGGACGCGGGCGTGCCCAACCGGGCCGCGCTGTCGATCATGACCCGCAACAGCCGGATGCCCGAGTCGCTGGCCGCCGACCTCGACGCCGAGTGCTCGGCCTGCCTGATGGGCGCGCGCCGGCTCGGCGAGCTGTTCGACAGGTACGGCGTGGAGACGGTCGAGTCGTGCTTCGACGCGATCATCGACCGCACGACCACGACGTACCGCCGCGAGATCCTGAGCCAGATCCCCGTCGGCTCCTGGACCTGGGAGGACTACGCCGAGCACGACGGCGTCGACGAGCCGCAGCTGCACACCCAGCGGATCACCCTGACCCGCACCGCGGCCGACGACCCCGAGGGCGAGCGGCTGATCCTCGACTTCGACGGCACCGGCCCGCAGGCCAAGGGGCCGATCAACCACTGCGGCGACTACAGCGACGGCGTCTTCCTGAAGAAGTGGCTGGCGCCGATCCTGCGCAACCTCGCGGAGTCGCCCGAGCGGATGGCCGAGCTCGACGTCAACGAGGGCATCATCCCCTTGATCGAGATGCGGTTCCCCGAGCCCGGCACGCTGCTGACGCCGGTCTTCCCGGCACCGACCAACGCCCGCACCTTCGTGATCCTGCGGCTGCTGGGCGTGCTCGCCGGCGTGGTCGCCAAGGCCGTCGACGGGCGGATGCCGGCCGACCAGGAGACGATCCGCTACACCGGCGTGTACGGCGAGGACCTCGACGGCCGGCCGTACCTCATGCGCGAGGTGCTCGGCGGCGGCTCCGGCGGCCGCTACTACGCCGACGGCGAGGACACCATCCACGTCGTCCCCGACAGCCGCAACCTCCCGACCGAGTTCACCGAGGCGCGCTTCCCGTTCCGGGTCGAGTCGCTCTCGCTGGCCGTCGACAGCGGGGGAGCGGGCCAGTTCCGTGGCGGCCTCGGCTACGAGAAGCACATCCGGATGCTCAAGGACGGCCACTTCATGTCCATCGCGGACCGGTCGATCCTGGCCTGCTGGGGCGTCAAGGGCGGGCTCGCGGGCGCGCCGTTCCAGGTCGTCATCGACCCGGGCGGCCCCGAGGAGCGCGAGGTCGACGCACTGGCCGACGCCGAGCCGATCCGCGCCGGCCAGGTGGTCCGGATCCGGACCACGGGTGGCGGCGGCTGGGGCGACCCGCTGCAGCGCGACCCCGAGCTGGTGGTCCGCGACGTGGTGTGGCGCAAGGTCTCGCCCGAGGCCGCGCTGGCGTCGTACGGCGTCGTGCTGACGGGCTCGGTCGCCACCGACGACCTGTCGTACGACGCCTCCGCGACCGCCGCCGAGCGCGCGGCCCGCCCGGCCGCGGCCGCGGCCTTCTTCGACCGCGGCCCGGGCTACGCGCAGCTGGCCGGGGGTGCCGCGCACGCGGCGGTCGACCTGCCCGGATAGTCCCTGACGTTCGGCAC
>Ga0335075_10001548_pt1 | contig 37763 bp, 33 predicted proteins | sample Lox_Sample_24_FD_206723 | JGI IMG/M metagenome (GOLD analysis project Ga0335075, IMG submission 206723) | Soil microbial communities from Loxahatchee National Wildlife Refuge, Florida, United States - Lox_Sample_2.4 | ecosystem: Environmental > Terrestrial > Soil > Wetlands | place: USA... | reverse complement strand
CGGCCGAGCTGGCCGAGCGGGTGACGGCCGAGTCGCTGCACTTTCATGGTGGTATCGGCTACACCATGGAACACGCCATCCAGCTCTACTTCCGGCGCGCCAAGTGCTGGCCGCTGGCGCTCGGTGACCCCCATAACGAGATGGCAGTGCTGAGCACGCGGTTGCTGGGCCCGGTCGGGGAGCGTTAGCGCAGGTCCTGGCTCGTGCGTCTCCCGCGGCAGCGGCATCAGAGGGACCGGGGCGCTCGCTCAAAGCTTCGCGGAAGAGCCGCCGTCTACGTTGATCGTCTGGCCGGTAATGTAACGCGCGTCGTCGGAGAGCAGGAAGACAACGGCAGCCGCGATGTCGTCCGGCACACCGGGACTTGTCACGAGCACCGAGTCCTTGTACTGCTGCAGCCGTTCCGGGGAAACCGTTTCCTGCAGTGTCTCCGAGAGCACCATGCCGAGCGCCACCGTGTTGCATCGCACGCCTTGCTTGCCGTAGCGGACGGCGATGTGCTGCGAGAGCGGGCCCAGGCCGCTCTTCGCGATGGAGTACGAGAACCGCAGCCCCGTCGCGAGCGAGCGGATGGCAGCCAAGGACGAGGTATTCACGATGGCTCCGTGGCCGGCCTCGATCATGTGCGGGATGACCGCCCGGCACGCGAGTACGTAGCCTCGCAGCGTGACCGCGAGCATCTCCTCGTAGTCGGACAGCTCGGTCGTCAGGATGTCAAGATCCTTCGTGGTCACGTGCACCCCGTCGAATCCGACGTTGTGCAGCAGCTCGACCGGGCCGAAGGCCGATGCGGCGAACGCCACGGCGGCGTCGATGTCTGCGGGCGAGCGCAGATCTACCCGGAACGGCTCGGCGCGGCCGCCGGAGTCTCGGATCTGCTCGGCGGCGGCGGCGGCCCCCTCCTCGTTGATGTCGGCCACGACGACTCGCGCGCCTTCGATCGCCAGCCGCCGCGACGTCGCCCGGCCGACGCCACTGGCACCCCCCATGACCAGCGCTACCTTGTCCCGCAGTCCGTTCACTGATACCTCCGGTAGGCGCTCTTGTGATACGATGTCAGAAACGCACGCTATAAGATTTGTCCGTGCAAATTCGAGGGTAACGGCGGGTGGCGAGCCCGGGGGTGAGCTTCCCTGTCCGGGGGCGGGGCGGCCTAGCTCGGGTTCTTCGCGCCGAAGAACGCCGCGTCGATGGGCGGCCGTTCCTGGTCGTCCTCGAGCTCGATCTGCACGGTGGCGTGGATGCGGCTGAAGGTCATGAAATGGCCGATGGACAGCATCAGCTCGACGATCTGCCGCGGGGAGAAACGAGCGGTCATCTGCCCCCACGTGGCGTCATCCGGCTTCGCGTCCAGCACCAACTGATCCGTGAAGCGGGTAACGAGCCGCTCTTCCTCGTCGAGGACCGCCAGGCCATCTGATGCCAGCGCGTCGACGTGGTCTTGGGCGACGCCGAGGGCGAGCGCGATGGGCACGTGCTCGACCCACAGGTACTGCGCACCGGGAGTGAGCTGCGAGACGCGGAGGACCGCGAGCTCGCGCAGGTGCGCGGGGAGCTCAGAATGGGTGACGAGCGAGCGGCCGTAGCGGATCATCGGGCCGAACGCGTCGTGCGCGTGCCCGAGTATGCCGAAGATGCGCCGGTCCCGGATGTGCGGCGGGTACCCGTCAAGTACCTGGCGGACGGCATCCGGCGCGTCGTCATAGCGAAGGTACGGAAGCCGCGCCATGTCCGAAAACGTAGCACGGCCCACCGCCGCGGCAACACCCGTCGGCGGCGAGAAGTCCGTACAAATATTGGAGACGGGTGCGGTCTGCTGGCGCGGGCAGCACGCCGGAGCGTCACGTGCGAGCCGCCGGCTCAATTCTCTTCGGATACCGGCCCCAGATACATCCCGTAGACGTCGGCGTCGCGGCCCTGCCACCGGACGCGTCCCAGCAGGCGGCCGCGGGCGGGCCCGCCCGTGCCCGGCGTCCGCAGCTCGAAGCGCACGTGGACCGGACGCGCCCGCTCCGTCGCCACGTCGAGCCACACGGCGGGAACGTCGCCGTCGTCGGGATTGCCGACTCGCTCGACGACGTGCCGCGCGGGAACGGCGATCACAGTCTGGCGTTCCTTAAGGGAGTACCTGACGATTTCACGCGGCTCGCCCGGCGACGGCGCTAGGCACAGGGTCACGGCCATGCAGACTCCTCGGGTTCGGCGGCGGGCAGCGGCCCATCGGCTAACTCCGCCCGGCCGGACCGGGTCGGGTACGGCGGCGCAGCTCGCCCGGCCGCCGGGTAACGCGGGCAGTCGGATCCCGGGGCGTATCGCGGGCCAGGTCATCCCGGAGCTGCTCGCAGTTGGCCATCTCGGCGTGGAGACTGCGGATCATGTAGTCGGCCACCGGTTTGGAGTAGCGGATCCGCGGCTCGCTGATGAGACCCAGTTCCTCGCCGCGGCGAAGTCCCCAGCGAAGCTCGTCGATGCGATAGCGAGTTCGCTCGATGTGCCGGTCGAGCGTGTCCATGAGGGACATGGGGTCGGTCGAGCTGCTCGCGAACCAGATCCGGAGCAGTATCGGATGCTTGACGACGACCGGCTCGTGCTCGGGCAGCGAGGCGGTCCACGCCTGGAGGAGATGCTCGCCGCGCTCGGTGGACTGATAGCGCACGGTGGAGCGCAGGCGGCTCGTCCTGATCTCGCGCTGGCTGACCATGTCGAGAGCGAGCAGGCGGCTCAGCTCGCGCCGGATGTGACTCACGGCCGGAGCCCAATAGAACTGCCCGAAGGAGAAGTCCGCGCGCGTCTTGATCTCGACCGCGGACAGCTCCTCGTCGTTGATGACCAGCACGCCGAGCACGAGGTAGGCCGTCGTGGGAAGCGCGGCCAGGATTTCCGCTTGGTTTGCGTCTGCCGGTGGCTCGCCGGTCAGCATCGCTTACCACCCCTTCATAGTGCGGCCGGCCGGCTGCCGATGACCGCCGCCTCCTCGAGATCGGTGATCTCCTCCGCGCCCAGGCCCAGCACCTCCGTCAGGACTTCGCGGTTGTGCTGGCCGAGCGTCGGGGGCGGCATCCGGATCCACGGCCCTCGGGAGCTCGCGATGCGAAATGGTACGGCCGGCCCGCGGTACGCGCCGACCACCGGGTGCGTGACCGGCTCCCAGTAGCCGCGGTGCGCGAGGTGTGGGTCCGTCAGCAGGTCGGCCGGACCGCAGAGGCGACTGGCCGGGACACCGCGCCGGCGCAGTTCGGCCTCTGCCGCCGCGGCCGGCCGCCGGACGGTCCACTCCGCGATCGCGGCGTCGATCGGGCCGGCCGACGCGCGGCGCCCGGCCATCGAGGCGTACTCGGCGGCGTCGAGCCCGGCGGGCTCGCCCAGCGCGGCGAGCAGTGCCCGCCACTCGCGGTCGTCGGTGACGGCCAGCGCGACCCAGGAGTCGTCGGCAGCGCACGGGTAGATCCCCTGCGGAGCTGCTCCCGGGCCACGGTTACCGGCACGGCGGGCCAGCCGGCCGTACGCCGCGAACTCGATGACAGGCTCGGCCGCGATGTTCAGCGCGGCCTCGACCATGGTCGACTCGATGTGCAGGCCGATCCCGGTCTGATCGCGGACCTCGAGCCCGGCGATCGCGGCGAACGCGGCGTGCAGCCCCGAGACGGGGTCGCATGGCCCGCGCGGGATGAGCGGCGGCCCGTCCTCCTCCCCGGTCATCCAGGCCATCCCGCTCGCTTGTTCCATGGTCTGCGCGAAGCCGACTCGGTCGCGCCACGGCCCGTCCAGGCCGAACGCCGGCATCTGCACCATGACCAGCCGCGGGTTCGCCGCCCGCATGACGTCCCACCCGAGGCCGAAGTTGCCCATGACCCGCGGGGAGAAGTTGTCGACGAGCAGATCGCACTCGCGGGCGAGACGCAGCGCGAGATCGCGGCCGGAGGGATGGCTCAGCTCCAGCGTGATGCCGCGCTTGTTGGTGTTGCAGGCCAAAAAGACCGGGCCCCACTCCCACCACTGATCGTCGGCCGCGGACTTGCCGCTCGAGAAGCGCATGCCGTCCGGTCGGCGCAGGCCCTCGACCTTGATCACGTCCGCGCCCAAGGCGGCCAGCAGGTGCGTGCACACCGGCCCGGCCCAGAAGGCGGTCAGGTCCAGCACGCGCACGCCGTCCAGCGGCCCGCGCCGCGAGCCGGCGGCATCGGCCGCGGCCGCCCGGCTCGCGGCCCGTTCGTCCCAGCGGACGCGCCCATCGTGCTGGCCCGGGGCGGGAACGGGTCCGAACGGCTCCATCAGCAGGGCGTCGCTGCGGTACGGCGGCCGCGGGGCCGCGAACGCGCCGCTCGCCACCGGGGCGAACACCCCCCGAGCGGCGAAGTGGTCGATGTGGGTAACGGTCTCCGGCGTCCCGATCGGGGCGACGGGGATGCGCATGCTGGCCGCGAGCTCGATGATGTCCGCGGTGGTGCGCTTGGCCGCCCACCGATTGACCATCGCCTCGAACTCGCTGCGCCGGCGCATCCGGCCCGCCGCGCTCGCGAGCTCGGTGTCTTCCAGCAGGTCAGACCGGTCGATCATGACGAGGAAGTCCATGAACTGCTGCCGGGTGATGGTGCAGAAGCCTACGAGCCCATCGGCGGTAGCGACGATCGAGGGAAGTTCGATGCTCCGACCGGAGACGGGTGCCGCGTCGCCGAGGACGCTGCGCGAGACGGCGCCGAGCACGCCCATCGTCGCGATCATGGATTCGTACATTGAGACGTCGACGAGATCGCCCTGGCCGGTACGCTGCGCCCGGCGGAGCACCGCCGCGCCCGCGACCGCGCCGTACAGGCCGGTAACCCACTCGCCGATCCGTCCCCCCGCCTGCAGTGGCCGTCCCTCGGGCAGGCCGCGGCTCGCCGCACTGCCGCACATGGCCTGCAGGACGAACTCGTTGGCGCGCAGGCCGGCCTCGGCGTACGGGCCGTGCAGGCCGAACGTCGACAGCGACACCACGACCTGATGCGGGTTCGCTTCGGCTAGCGCCCGGGTCCGGGCGGCATCCCAGCCCTGCGGGCCGTCCAGGATCACGAGGTCGGCTGCGCGGAGCAGGTCCCGACACCCGGACACGACCGACCGCTTACCACCCGCGAGGTACTGGAACAGCGTGCCCGGCTCCCGACCGGGCGGGGGAGCTCCGCTCAGCGTCCAGCGCCGGAGCGCGCTGCCACCAGGCGGCTCCAGCATGACGACGTCGGCTCCGGCGTCGGCGAAGAGCTTGCCGCAGTAGCCGCCGCCGATCCCGGCCGCGACCTCCAGGACTTGCAGCCCTCCGTACGGGCGGGTCGCCATCCTCCCGGGCCGGCTAGCGTGCCGCGCCGGCGCTCCGGCTGCGCATCCGCCGCCACGTCTCCAGGTCCCGCGCGCTCGCCTCGTGCCCGACGTGCGTGACCGTGTCGACGTCGGTCGCCTGCGCACGCAGGCACCCGGCGCGGCACTGGTCCTTGGGGATCGAGGCGAACGGGTCGAACGAGTACGCCGCCATCGCGTTCTCGTGGGTGATCTTGCTGATGCTGGTGTCGCTGAGATGCCCCATCGTCTCGATCACGTCCTCGGGGGCGAACGGCCAGTTCGAGTCCGAATGCGGGTAGTCAGACTCCCAGCACACCATGTCCTTGTTGAAGTGGTCCATCATGTGCGGGCCCACCTTGTCACTGATGAAGCAGACGTAGATGTGCTTCCTGAACACGTCGGCCGGACCCGACATCCCAGCCGGGAACGTCGGTCGTGCCCACCCGCTGTGCCGGTTGTTCACGTGCTCGGCCCGCCAGAGGAAGTACGGGATCCAGCCGATGTCGCCCTCGGTGAGCGAGAAGCGCAGGTCGGGGAAGTCGGCCCAGAACTCCGCCCAGATGAGCTCCAGCAGCGTGTACGCCGACATCAGCGACGAGCCAGTGATCGCGGTACTCGGCGGGGCGTCGACCGAAATCTGCGGTGACCGCGAGGAGGACCCGATGTGCGTGCACAGGACGACGTTGTGCTCCGAGGCCGCCCGGAACAGCGGGTACCAGTAGTCGGTGTGGATGCTGGGCATGCTTAGCGCCTCGGGGTTCTCCGAGAACGTCACCGCGTGGCAGCCCTTGCCGGCCAGCCGCCGGATCTCCTTGGCCGCCTCCTCCACGTCGAACAGCGGCAGGATCCCGCAGGGTATGAACCGGCCCGGGTACGCGCCGCACCACTCGTCGATGTGCCAGTCGTTGTAGGCCTTGATCATGATGAGGTTGATGTCCCGGTCCGGACCCTGATTGAGGACCTGGCCGGAGAAGCCGGTCCAGTTCGGGAAGTTGAGCCCGGCAAGCTGGCCGCCCGCGTTCATGTCCCGGACCCGTTCGTCCACGTTGAAGCAGCCGGGGCGCATCTCGTCGTAGCTGGTGGCGTCGATGTTGAACATCTCCCGCGGCTTGCCGGCGACCGCATTGAGGCCCATGTTCCGGCCGCGGATGCCGCCGTAGTACCACTGCTGCACGCCGTCATCCTCGATGACGACCCGCGGCTTGTGCGCGGCGTAGCGAGCCGGCACGTGCGCGTCGAACATGTCGGCGGGCTCGGCGATGTGGTCGTCGACGCTGATGAGGATGAGGTTGTCGGAGTCCATCAGGCTACCTCCAGGAGCGGACCGGTGTGGGGACTGACGTTGCCTAGGCAGGCTCGAAGTAGGGCAGGCACAGGTCGCCGACCCGGCGGAAGGTGACGGCGAGCGGCAGGCCGGCGGCGAGGTCCTCGACCGCCGTGTTGATCACGTTGCTCAGGATCTGGTAGCCCTCGGCGACGTCGACGATCGCCGGGGCGTAGGGAGCCGTGAACGCGGGCGTGACCGGACGCCACACCACCGTCCAGCTGTAGAGCCGGCCCAGACCGCCGCTGCGCTGCCAGCTGAGCGCCGGGGAAAGGCAGGACCGGCAGGTCTGCGCGGGCGGGAACGCGATGGCGGAGCACTCCCCGCACCGCTGGAACGCCAGCTCGCCCCGGGCGCACGCCTCCCAAAACGGCCGGCTCACCGCCGTCGGGTGGGCGGGGACGTCGTGAACCGGAACGACGAGCCTGGTGCTCACGGTCGCTCGTCCCCCAGCAGCATCACGCTGGTAAACAGCGCGCCTGCCCCGCCATTGCTGCAGAGGGCGACGTGCGCGCCGGGGACCTGAAGCGGTCCGGCCGTCCCCCGCACCTGCTCCGCCCCGCGCAGCACCCGCTGGAGCATCTGCGGGTTCGCGCCCGCGTGGCTGAACGACATTAGCCCCCCGTCGGTGGTGACCGGCCAGCGCCCGGCCGGCCCGATGTTGCCGTCGGCGACGAACGGGCCGCCTTCGCCCGGGCCGCAGAAGCCGAAGGCCTCGAGCTGCCGGATGATCTCAAACGAGAACGGGTCGTAGAGCTCGAGCACGTCGACGTCTGCCGGGCCGATGCCGGCCTGGCCGAAGGCGCGCTCGGCCGCGCGGGCGCCGGCCAGCCCGTTGCGCGGCCCGCCGTTCCGCCCGGTCAGGTCCCAGCTCGGCGGGTGGCGGTAGGACGGCCCGAAGTGATCGGTTCCGGCTCCGAGCACGTAGACGGGCCGCGCCGGCGACGCCCGCTCGATGTCGCCGCGGGCGATCACCAGGGCGCAGCCGCCCTCGGAGGTCATCGAGCAGTCGAGCAGGTGGAACGGGTCGGCGACCATGCGCGAGGTGATGATGTCTTCCGGCGTGAACGGGCCTCTCCCGTGGTATACCGCCGCCGGGTTGGCGTGGCCGTTGTTGCGGATCGTCGCGGCGACGATCGCGAGCTGTTCCGGCGTGGTGCCGTAGACGATCATGTGCCGGCGCGCGATCAGGGCGAACTCTGCTGCGGTGAACAGCCCGAACGGGCTGACAAACTCGCTCTCCGGCCGGGTCCACGGCGCGGTCAGGGCCCGGTCGGTGTAGACGCCGGCGGAGGCGGCCACCACGACGACGACGTTCGCGAGTCCCCACTCGACCGCCGCCACGGCCTCGTGCACCATTGCGAGCCCGAACTGGGCGCCGGTCCACGCTGGTCCGACCGAGAGCTCGTACACCAGCTGCGAGGACTCCGCGCCTGCGCTGATGCCATCCACGCACCCCAGGGGAAGGCCCGCGTCCGCCAGGGCGCCCCGCACCGCGGCGATCGCGAGCGAGTGCGAGGTCCAGCCGTCCAGCCGCCGGGCCTGCGGGGTGTTGAAGACGCCGACGATGGCCGCGCGCCGCGTGGAAGCCGGCAATCGATCCTCCGCCCGAGCTAGCGGAACGTGCCGCGTGGTATGCGATATGTTAGGACTATTAGATCCAGGGGCAATCAGGTCGTCAAGACTCGTGACCGGCACGGATTCCGCAGGACCCGGTGCGAGGAGGCAAACGAAGGGCCAGCCGGTCGAACTAATAGTTCGATCTCATCTCAGGAATCGGCGCTGAACTCGGAGAGCCGGCGGACCAGCCGGGGGTAATCGACCTTCCCGCTCTGGTCGCGGCCCACGGACTCGGCGAGGTGGATGCGCTTGGGCACCTTGTAGCCGGCGAGGGTCCGCCGCAGTCCCCGCAGCAGGCCGTCCGCGTGGACGGTCGAGCCCGGACGCGGCTGCACCAGCGCCACGACCATGTGACCGAGCACGTCATGCGGGACGCCGACGACGACCGCGTCGGCCACCGCCGGGTCGCGCAGCAGGGCCTCCTCGACCTCGCGTGCGTAGACCTTCTCGCCGCCGGTATTGATCACGGCGGAACCCCGGCCGAGGAGCTGGACCGTTCCGTCCTCGTGCACAGAGGCCAGGTCGCCGGTCATCACCCAGCGCTCGCCGTCGATGATCTGGAACAGCCGCTCGGACCGTTGCGGGTCCTTGTAGTAGCCGAGCGGACTGCGTCCCCGGACCGCGAGGACGCCCGTCCTGCCCGAGCCCGGCCGCACGTCCTGGTTGTCGCCGTCCAGCACCCGGACGCCGGGGCCGATGACGAAGGTGCCGGACGAGGCCAGGGCGGACGCGGTCGAGCGGGCGCGCCCGACGGCCGGCGCCTCGGAGGATCCGAGGACGTCGACGCACAGGGCCTGCGGCATGCGGGCCAGCAGCCGGGACCTGGTTATCGGCGAGAGCTGCATGCCCGCCGAGGTGATGAGGCGTACCGTGGACAGGCTCCACTGACCGGGCCGGGCGTCCAGCAGATCGGCGACCGGCCGGGCGTGCGCCTCGCCTATGACCGAGACGTGGCTGATGTGCTCGCGGTCGACGACGTCGAGCAGCTCGGCCGCGTCGAAGCTGCGGCCCTCGAGGAGGACCACGGCGCCGCCCGAGCCGAGTACGGCATAGGAGGAGAAGGCGGCGGTGCCGTGGATGAGCGGGCCGCACGGGACGAAGCGGGGCCGGGCCCGCTGATCCCGGCGCTGAGTTTCCGCGACCCCGGCGAGGCCCCGGTCCTGCGGGTAGCGGACGGCGGCGGTGTCGTTGAGGAGCCCGAACACGTCATCCTGGCGCCACATCACGCCCTTCGGTGGGCCGGTGGTGCCGCCCGTGTACAGCATGATCAGGTCGTCGGCGGTGCGCGCCCACGGCGTCACGGCCCGGCCCGCACCGCTGTCCCGGCCGGCCGGGGTCTCGAACGGGGCGGCCCAGGACGGGCACGGCTTGCCGTGATCGTTGACCCAGCGCCAGGCGGCGACCCGCGGCGCCATGGGCCGCGCGGCCGCGACGACGTTGCCGAGGGTGCCCGAGAAGACCACGCACTCGGCGTCCGCGTCATCCCACAGGCGCGCGGCCTCCGCGGCGCCGAAGCGGAAGTTCGCGTTGACAGGAACCAGGCCGGCCTTGAGGCAGGCGAACACCCCGATCAGGAACGCCGGCGAGTTCCGGACGAAGAATGCGACCTTCGACTGATGCCGCAGGCCACAGCCGAGCAGGTCGCGGGCGACCTCGTTCGCGCGCCGGTCAAACTCGGACCAGCGGATGCGCTCGGCGCCCTGCACGATGGCGTCGGCGTCGGGCCTGACCGCGGCGATCGTCTCCCAGACGTCCGCGATCAGCCACACCGGCTGCTGACTGGTCATGCGACTCGGCTCGCGCCCTCGCCGCGGTACACGACGGTCATGTCCTCCAGCTCGATGGTCACGCCACGCAGGTCGTGCCGGCTGAGCGCGACGCGGCGCTCGCCGCCCGGGCCGGGTGCGATGTCGGTCCACCGCGTTCCCCGGCGGTCCAGGTCGGCGAGCTTGGCATCGAGGCCGAAGACGCCGATGCGGTTCGCCCACGGCCCGGCACCCCATCGCGCCAGCGCCTCATCGGCCCGGCTTCCCGGGCTCGTCGGCTCGACGATCTCCCACACGGCGCTCAGCTGGTTCTGCGGCTGGATGACCACCGACCGCTGCCCGTCCCCGTCCAGCCACTCCATGTCCTCCTCGTCCGGCCAGTCGAGTATGGCCCGGAATCGCTCGATCACCGCCTCGGCGCTGGGAACGACCTGCGTGCGCGCCACTGGCCTCACCAGCGTGCCCGTGGCCAGCACCGCAACCTCTGGGTTGGCCGCCAGCTGGGGCGGGAGCAGAAAGTTCCGGAACCCGGTCTGAACCGTCGGCGCGAACTCCAGGAACATCCCGGCGTCGGCGGCCGGGTCGTACCGGATCCGGCCGTTCTCCTCGACCAGGCCGATGTACACGTTCCTGAGCCGGGCGACGTGCGGCACGCCACGCGAGCGCAGCAGCTCGATGATGGCGCCGATGTCGTCCTCGGTCGGGGCGGACAGCGCCTGCACGTGAGTCAGCACCGGCCGGTCCAGCCGCTGCGCGGTGATGTAGGCGAGCAGCATGGCCCGCAGCTCCCGGCTCGTGTCGCTCCGGGACTCCGCGTCGGTGAGCGGCTGCAGGCCCATCAGCTGAATCCACGAGGCGCTCAGCGAGAGGTCGGAGTTCATCTGCAGGTAGGCAATGTCGAATCCGCTGCCGTGCGCGGTGCGGCGCAGGGGCTGGCCAGCCGGGATGCCGAGACGGTCCTCCAGCACCCGGAGGGTCTGCGCGGCGCCGCTGACGACGAGGTCGGGACCCGGGTAGCGGTCGAACCACTTGGCCATGGGCTGCTGTCCCTTCGCTAGGAGCCAGGGCCGCGGACGGTCACGACCGCATCGACCGCATTCCAGCCGTCGGGGAGCACCATCAGCGGGTTAATCTCAATCTCGCTCGCCCAGTCGCGCCACTCGGCGGCCAGGCGGCTGACCGCGGCGATCGCGGCCGGCAGCCCGTCGGCCTCCAGCAGCTGCGGGTACTTCGCGGACAGCCCGCGTCCGATCCTGGTCCGGCGGATCAGCCGCGCCGCCCGCTCGGGTGTCACCGGCGCGGCCGCCCAGGCGACGTCGGAGTCGCTTTCGACCCACCGGCCGCCGCCGCCGATCATGACGTGCAGTCCGTACTGTGAGTCGTCGCGGGTGGCCACGATGATCTCGGCCAGGGCCCCGCGCAGCTGCGGCTGGACGACGACCTCCCCGCCGTGCTCGGCGACGGCGGCGGACAGTTGCCGCCAGGCGGCGAGGGCGCTCTCGTCGCCGCACACGTCGACGTGCACGAGCTGGCGGTCGGCCTTGTGCACGACGCCGGGCACCAGGCCCTTCATGACCACCGGGTATCGGAGGCGCTGGCAGACGCGGAGCACCTCGTCGGGCGTGCGCACGCGCTCGGTCGCGACCATCGGCAGCCCGGCCTCGCCCAAGCGCGCGAACGCCTCGAGCTCGGGCAGGCGCGCGGGCGCGGCGGCGGGCGTCTCCGGCGTCCCGGCCGGGGCGGGCCCGGCAGCATCCGCGAGCGCGCCGGAGACCCGGGACTGCCGCACGATGTGCCCGAGCGAGCGCCAGATCGTCTCGCCGTCGGAGGTCACGGCCAGGCCCGCGGCCACGAGCTGGTCGCGCTGCCAGTCGATCATCCGCGAGTCGACGATCACGGGGATGCGCGGCGGCTGCCCGGGCGCCGCGAGCGGGTCGAGCCGGATGCGGCGGGTCTCGCCGTCACCGGACGGATCCAGGTCGGACTCGAAGCCCCAGCCGTCCATCAGCACGATGCAGCCGACCCCCGGGTCGTCAGCGAAATCCGAGACGATATCGAGCTGGCGGTTCGACCCGTCGAACGGGAACGGGCTGATGTCGATCGGATTGCCCTCGCCGGCCTCGGGCACGATCTGGTGAACCCGCTCCAGCGTCGAGGGCGCCAGAGCCGCGAGCGGGATGTCCTGCTCGGCGCACCAGTCGCCGGCCAGGACGCAATCACCGCCCGACCCGCTGGTCACCAGGAAGGGCCCGGTCGGCCGCCGGCCGAACGCGGAGACGAGGCTCGCGACCTGTGCCGCCTCGCGGACCGTGCCGACCCGGATGCAGTCAGCGTCCTGCGCCAGCACGTCGACGAAGACGTCGGGGGAGGCGAGGGCGCCGGTGTGCGACGCGGCGACCTGGCTTCCCAGCGTGGTGCGTCCCGCCTTGAGCAGCACCACCTCGGTGTCGGCCGCGCGCGCGCTCCTGATCGCCGCCGCCAGTCGGCCCGGATCTGACACGCTCTCCAGGTAGACGACGATCACGCCGGTCTGGCTGCGGGCGCCGGCGTACTCGATCATGTCGGCGGGCTTCAGGTCACAGCAGTTGCCCATGGTGACCCACAGGTCGATGCCCTGGCCCGTCTCGCGGATGTAGTCCATCATCCGCATCGACAGGTACCCGCTCTGGGCCACGACGGAGATCCGGCCCGGCCGGGCCTCCAGCTCGCGGCCGGCCGCGACGAGCCGGTGGGAGAAGTTGATGAGGCCCATGCAGTTCGGGCCGATGAGCCGGACGCCCAGCTCCTGCGCACGGGCCGCAAGCTGGCGCTGCAGCGCGACGCCGCGGGCATCCGCCTCGGCGAACTTGGCGCTGGTCACGATCGCGAGCCGGATGCCAGCTGCCGCGCAATCGGCGAGCGCGTCGGCCGCCGCCTCGCGCGGGACCGAGATGATCGCCAGGTCGAGCTCTCCCGCTAGCGTGCTCTTGCCCGCGCTCGGGACCGTCGCGACGCCGTGCACTTCCTGAGCGTTGGGGTTGACCAGCGCCACCCGCCCGTCGTAGCCGGTCGCGAGCAGCTTGGCCGCGATGCGCGCCCCCTGGCTGCCGAGGCGCCGCCCGCTCGCCCCGTAAATGGCCACGGCCCTGGGCGCCAGTGCCCGGTCCAGAGTCTCCGCCAGCTCGGTACGGGCGATGGCCATCTCGACGACACCTCCGCGATCCCTCTATCTGTCCGGACAACTATGCCTTGCTATGCATCGGGTGTCTACGGGCGCGCGCCTGCCATGACGGCACGTACCAGTTCATGGCTGGCGACCAATGATATTGTCCGGACATATATTCGCATCCAGCCGGCTCGTATCACCTGCCCGGCATTCGAGATCGGAGAAGAACCGTGACCGAGGGCAAGACCTACTCTGAGGAGCATCCAGAGGACGCCCTGCCGGCGGAGCTGACGCCGGCGGACATCGACAACCTCGTCCTGTACGAGAAGGTCGGCACTCACATTGCGGTCATCACACTGAACCGGCCCGACCGGCTCAATGCCTTTCTCGCTCCCGACAGCTTCCTCGAGCTGGGCCGCAAGGTCGAGCGCGCGGAAAACGACGATGACATCAAGGTCATCGTGCTCACCGGGGCCGGCTCGGCGTTCGCCGCGGGCGTCGACCTGCGCCGCACCCCGGTCGAGGACGCGGGCCTGCGGCCGGGGCAGCGGCTGCCGCAGTCCCGGCGGATGCGCATGGCGTCCTACGGCGCCCCGAACCTGCTGATGTGCGACAAGACCGTGATCGCCGCCGTCAACGGCACTTGCATCGCGGCGGGCATGCACTTCGCGCTGGAGTGCGACATGATCATCGCGAGCAGCGAGGCGCGGTTCGGGGAGCCGGAGTCGCGCATCGGCTTCGCTGGTTTCTCGCCTGCCTGGCCACTGCTGGCGCTGAAGCTCGGACCGAACCGCGCCCGGGCAATGCTCCTGACCGGTCGGCTGTTCACGGCCGAGCAGCTGGAGCAGTGGGGCGTGGTTGAGTCCGTCGTCCCGCCCGAGCAGCTTATGGACGAGGCGCTGCGGTACGCCCGGGCGGTGGCGTGGCACTCGACCGACAACCTCATGATCGGCCGGCGGTCGGTGCAGCTGTTCTACGAGCTCCTCGGGCTCGGCGCCTACGATACGTTCACGAGCATCGCCCATCCGCTGTTCACGAACGTGGTCTGGCGCGACGACGAGTTCAACTTCATGCGCGAGCGCAACCAGCGCGGCATGCGCGGGACGCTCCGGGAGCTGCAGCGTCAGTGGTCGGAGATGGGGTTCTGACCCGGCTCACGCCCCGGCCGCAGCCGGCCCGGGGGCCCCGGCGCGCTGGATCGCCTCTGTCCGGTCACGCACCATCCGGCCGGAGATGGCCGTGCCGGCCCCGGCTCCGGACGCGCCGTGAAACGTGCCGGGGTAGTGGTGCAGCTCGGTCGGGACGCCGGCCCGGATGAGACGCCCGGCGTAGGCGATGCCCTCGTCCCGGAGCGGGTCGAACTCGCAGGTGACCACGTACGCGGGCGGGAGCCCGGTGAGATCGACGGCGCGCGCCGGGGCGGCGTAGGCGGGCACCGGGTCCGGCGGTGTGGGGCCGAGGTAGGCCAGCCAGCTGGCGACGGCGTTGTCGCGGGTCCACAGGGGCGTGTCGTTGAACGCCCGCATGGAGTCAGTGTCGGCCCGGTCGTCCAGCACCGGCGTCTCGAGAAGCTGCAGGCACAGAGCGGGCCCCCCGCGGTCGCGCGCCACAAGCGCCGCCGCGGCGGCCAGGCCGGCCCCGGCGCTGATGCCGCCGGCGGCGATCCGCCGGGCGTCGACGCCAAGCTCGCCGGCGTGGCCGGCCAGCCAGCACAGCGCCGCGTAACAGTCGTCCACCGCCGCCGGGTAGGGGCTCTCCGGAGCCAGCCGGTAGCCGACGCAGACGACGATGGCGCCGGCCTGCACCGCGATGTGCGTGGCTGAGGGAAGGTCGCCGTCAATGTCGCCCAGCACGAACCCGCCGCCATGAATCCACAGCAGCGCCGGCGCGAGGCCGGCCCGGCCGCGCGGGCTGATGACGCAGACCTCGAGCGGCGGAGCACCGTCGGGACCGGGAATCGCCCGCCGGGAGATCTCCACCGTCTCGGGGGCGGCGAACGCCGGCATCCTCTCACGCATGGCCAGCAACACGGCGCGCGCCCGGCCGATGTCGCCGAGGTCCAGGCGCGGCAGCGCCGCCACGACCGGGGCGAGCTCGGGGTCATACGCGTAGCCCATCGCCGCCGTCCACTTGGCTAAATTGGTTCGGACAAGTAGGTTGATCCTATGTCATCGGAATGGGATGCTCGTCACCGTTTCGGTGGCCGAGCCCGGCGTCGAGGGGCGTAGCTGCGATGCCCGACCTGAGATTCGACGGCCGCGTCGCGATCGTGACCGGCGGCGGCCGCGGCATCGGCCTGGCCTACGGACGGCTGCTCGCCGCGCGCGGCGCCCGGGTCGTCGTCAACGACCTGGGCACGGCGATGGCGGGCGGCGGCTGCGACGCCGGCGTCGCTGAGCAGGCTGCCGAGGCCATCCGGAAGGACGGCGGGGCCGCCGAGGCAGACGCCAGCGACATCTCCACGGCAGACGGCGCGCGCGAGCTGGTCGACCGCGCCTGGCGCTCGTTCGGCTCGGTCGACATCGTGATCAATAACGCCGGGATCTTCTGGACGGAGCGGTTCCCGGACGTGTCACGGGACGCGCTGGACCGGCAGTTGGCCGTGCACGTGGGCGGCGCCTTCGAGGTGACCAGGGCCGCCTGGCCGCACATGACCGCGGCCCGGTACGGGCGGGTGGTCATGACAACTTCCTCGGGGGCGCTCGGCTCGCCGAACCTGACCACCTACGGGACGGCCAAGGCGGCGGTGCTCGGGCTGACCCGCAGCCTCGCGATGTCCGGCCGGGACGGCGGGATCCGGGTCAACGCCGTCGCCCCCATGGCGATGACCCGGATGATGGCCGCCGGCATGAATCGCACCCGGGCCGAGCGCCCCTCCGACGATCGCGACCCGGGACTGGTGGCGCCTCTGGTGGCGCTGCTCTGTCACGCGGACTGCCCGGTCACCGGCGAGGCCTTCAACGCCGGGATGCGGCGGTACTCGCGGTTCGTGATCGCCGAGTCCGACGGCTACCTGCACCCCAGCGGCGACGTGTCGCCCGAGGACGTCCAGGCGCACTGGGGCGAGGTCGCCGACCCGTCGCAGCTGCGCGTCGTGACCGATACCTTCGACTGGGGCGAGGTACATTTCGGGCTACTGCGGGCCCGCGGCGCGGCCGCCGCGTCCTGATGGCGGGGGAGCCGGACCGCTGTGACGCGGTCGTGGTGGGGGCCGGGTTCGGCGGCATGTACGCGCTGTACCGCCTCCGGGGCCTGGGGCTCTCGGTGCGCGGCTTCGAAACGGGTGACGGGCCGGGCGGGACATGGTACTGGAATCGCTATCCCGGCGCCCGGGTCGACATCGAGAGCATGATCTACAGCTACTCCTTCGACGAGCAGCTCGAGCAGGAGTGGGAGTGGCCCGAGCACTTCTCCCCACAGCCCGACCTGGAGCGGTATGCCAACCACGTGGCCGACCGCTTCGGCATCCGGAACCACATCAGCTTCGGCACGACGGTGGAGCGCCTGACGTTCGACGAGGACTCGTGCCAGTGGCACGTGCACACCAGCCGCGGTGATCACGTCATCGCGCGCCATGTCGTCGCGGCGACCGGCAGCCTGCACGCCGCCAACTTCCCGGACATCCCAGGCGGCGAGCGGTTCCGGGGCGAGCGGTACCACACCGCCCGGTGGCCGCGGGAGGGCGTCAGCCTGGCCGGCCGGCGGGTCGCCGTGATCGGCACCGGCTCGACGGGCATCCAGCTCATCCCCCTGGTCGCGCAGGAGGCCGCCCATCTTGTGGTCCTGCAGCGGACGGCCCAGTTCAGCCTCCCGTCGCGCAACCGGCCGATGGACCGCGAGTACGAGCGCGCCTACAAGGCCAGCTACCGGACCTACCGCGAGATGATGAAGAAGACTGAGACGGCGGCCGTGCTGTTCGGCCAGCAGTTCCGGTCCGTGTTCGAGGTCACCGACGAGGAACGGGAGCGCATCCTGGAGGAGGCGTGGAACTCGCGCAGCGGGTTCCGGTTCATGGGCTGCTTCAGCGATACCCGTACTGACCTGCGGGCCAATAGCGTCGTCGCCGACTTCGTGCGGAGGAAGATCCGGCAGATCGTCCGCGACCCGGTGACGGCCGAAAAGCTGTGCCCGCGGGGCTATCCCCTCGGGACCAAGCGCTTGTGCCTGGACACAGGTTATTTCGAGACGTTCAACCGGGACAACGTCGACCTGGTGGATCTTCGTGCCGAGCCGATCACGGAGCTGACGCAGACGACCTTGCGAACAGCCGCCCGGGAGTTCGGCGTGGACGTGCTCGTCTACGCGACCGGCTTCGACGCCATGACCGGGGCGCTCACCCGGATCGACGTCACCGGCCGTGGCGGCCGGCGGCTGGCGGAGCACTGGCGCGAGGGGCCGCGCAGCTATCTGGGCTTCGTGGTGGCCGGGTTCCCGAACCTGTTCATGATCCACGGGCCGGGCAGCCCCTCGGTCCTCGCCCAGATGATCATGGCCGGCGAGTGGCAGGCCGAGTGGATTGCCAACATCATCGCGTACCTGCGCGACAGCGGGCTGAACTGCGCGGACACCACTGATGAGGCGGAAGAGTACTGGGCCGGCCAGGTGCGGGCCGCGGCCGAGCGCACCCTGTATCCGCTGGCCGACTCCTGGTACGTCGGGGCGAACATCGCCGGCAAGCCGCGGGTGTTCGGAATCTACGTAGGCGGATTCGATAAGTACGTGGCGGCGTGCGAGGCTGCTGCCGTGCGCGGATACGACGGCTTCACCCTCAGATGACCCGGCCGGCCGGATGCTCATGACATCGACGACACCGGCGGGGCCCGACCCGCATGCTGACGCTCAGGCCGGCCCCGGATCGGGGCCCGTCCGGTGGCTGGACCTGGAGGGCGCGCTCAACGTCCGCGACGTCGGCGGCAAGCCCGCCGGGCCACACTTCACGGCGCCGGACGCGCTCTACCGCGGTGACAATGTCGATGACCTGACGCCGCGGGACGTCGAGGTTCTCGTCGCCGGGCGTGGGCTGCGGGCCGTGATCGATCTGCGCAGCCCGGTCGAGAGCGTGACGCCCCCGGCCTGGATCGCGGCGGCGGGGGTCGAGTACCACCGGATCCCGCTGCTCGACCTGTCCGGGGAGACGCTGGCGAGCGTGGGCGCCGCGATGGCCTCGGACGTGGAGGCGGCCTACCGGACCATGGTGGAGCGGGCCGGTCCTGGGATCGCGCAGGTCGTGTCCGTCCTCACCAGCCCGGTGGCCGAGCCGGGTCCCGTGCTCGTGCACTGCGCGGCCGGAAAGGACAGGACGGGCATCGTGGTCGCCGTGATCCTCGCGGCGCTCGGCGTGCCCGACGAGTTCGTGGTGGCGGACTACATGGCGACGGCGGAGCGGCTCGCCGCCGTGCGCGCGGCGCTCAGCGAGCGGCCGCCGTACCGGGACGTGCCGCGCGATCCGGCCCGCCCGGAGCCGCCGCCGATAACGCCGGTTGCGATCGAGGCGGTCCTGCGCTCCGTGCGGGGTGAGCCCGGCGGGGCGCGCGGTTACCTGGCCCGGTGGGGCGTCGCCCCGGACCGGCAGGCCCGGCTGGAGCAGGTGATGCTCACGCCGCCAGTGGGGCTCACAGGTCGGTGACGGGCTCGAGGTCGAGCCGGGCGAGCGCGCCGTTCACAACCGACAGCGTCAGCGCGGGGGCAGCGCCGCGGGCGGTGCTGAGGACCACGGTCGTCCGGATCGCGAGATTGGCCATCTTGTAGCCCACGAAGACCTCGTACCAGCGCAGATCCCGCGGCTCGCGGCCGGTGAGCTCGCTCCACAGGCAGAGCGTCTCGGCGCGGTCGCCCATGCCCGCAAGCAGCGGCAGCCCCTGTCCCGCGCTGTACATCTCGTCGAAGAAGAGCCACCAGGCCAGGTCGGCGGTGGGCCCGACGAGCGATGCCTGCTCCCAGTCCAGCATGGCGGCCACGTCGAAGTTGTCGTCGAACATGACGTTTCCCAGCCGCGCGTCTCCCCAGGACAGCCCCGTCTCCGGATTCTCAGGCAGGTTGCCGCGCAGCCAGGCGATCATCTCGTCCAGCTGCCACGGGTAGTGACCGGACAGCCCCCAGTGCGCGGACTTCTCCCAGTACGTCAGCTGCTGTTCCAGCGGGGTCGCGCCCCACTCAGGGCGGTCAAGAAAGCTCACGAGCGCCGTCGGCACGCTGTGGATGAGCGCCAGCTGGCCGACGGCGCCCTCCCACGCCCGGCGCCGCTGGCCGGGCGTCGCGTCGAACAGGAAGCCCTCACGAGTGTAGAGCGGCATGCTCACTGGGACCCGGCCGTGCTTGCGCTCCATCACGAAGAACGGCCGGCCGAACAGCGCCGGGTCGTCTTCATACCAGTGCGGGAACGGGACCCGGATCTGCGTCGCGTCGTGGAGCGCGCGCAGCAGGTCGAACTGGGTCCGGAACTCGGGGTCGTAGAACACCTGGTATTCCGGCGACGGGTGCAGCCGCAGCGCGTACTCACGCCCGGCCGGGCGGCCGTTCTCCTGCCAGCTGGCTCGGAAGAGGAACGTCTCGTTCGAGACCCCCGCCCCCGCGGGCGTCTCGAGCTCGCTGATCTTCGCCGGCGCGCCGACGCGCCGGGACAGCCAGGTCGCGATCGCGGCCCGGGTTCGCTCGGGGTCGCGCTGCTGCTTGACGAAACGGGGTGAGCCGGGCGCCGGCTCGTCAGACACCGAGGACCTCCAGGCTGTCGTGCGTGAGCACCGAGTGCCCGAGGCGCTGCGTGAGCTCCTCGGTGATGGCCGGCACGACCCGGCGCGTCATCGCCCAGAGGAAGTAGCCGTACGCGGGCGCGGCCCGGTAATCCTCCCACGCGTCGGCCATGGACATGACCGGGCCTCCGTGGTCCGCCAGCGTCTGCAGGTAGTAGCCGAGCAGGTCGCGCTCGTGCCCGGCCCGGTCCGCCGGCCGCAGCGCGGTGGCGAGATGGTAGGCGACGTCCATGGACCAGTGCCCGAACTCGTAGTTCTGCCAGTCGACGAAGCCGATCCGGCCGCCCGGCTCGCGGTAGAGGTTGCCGAGGTGCGCATCGGCGTGGATCAGCGTCCTCGGCTGGGTCGAGTACCTGTTCGCGAGCGCCTCCAGGCCGGCCTTGAGCCGGGCCGCGTCCCGCATCCGGTCCGGGAAACCGACCCCGCGCGGACCGCGCAGCAACTCGTTCATGATCTCGTCACTGATGTAGCCAGGGAAGAACTTGATCTTCGGAGCCAGCCAGTCCTCCGCGGCCAGCGGGTGGTCCCAGTACTGCGCGTGCATGGTCGCCAGCTCGGTGAGCGACTGCCGGACGGTGTCGAGGTCGTACCAGCTCAGCTGGTTGAAGAACACCGATCCAGCGGCGACGACGTCATCCATCAGAACCAGGCCGTGGGGCAGGCCGGCGTCGATGCCCGTATAGCGCGGCGTCGGCACCCGGATCGGCACCTGCGGTGCGAGCACGTCGTAGAAGCGCGCCTCGTGAATGCCCGTGTACCCGAACTTGGTGTACTCGGGGTGGAAGTAACCCTTCACGCACAGCGCCGCCGGCAGGTCCGTTCGGCCCGCGGCGTCGTCGTAGGTGACGCTGAACCGGACCTTGCGCGCCGTCGACTCTAGCGTCTCGACCACCTCAGTCGCGCCGACGCTGACGCCGGGGAACGACCGCTGCAGTACCCCGGTCAGCCACCGCGGGGACAGTACCTCGTCGATATCGAACGGGGCGGGAGCGAGCTCCTCTGTCGGCACAGGATCCTCCGGTAAACTGATAGCTGTTGGCCAAAGTTGTTCGGACATCCTATTTTCGTGGTATCCGTTCGAACGAGCAAGGCGTGCACTGGCCGGGCGACCGGTCCAACGGCGTGGGGTCACGCGACGCCCCAGTCGGCGAGCACCTCGTCGGTGTGCTCGCCAGGCGTCGGCGCGGGCCTGCGGATCACCGACGGCGTAACGCTGAACCTGGGGGCCGGGGCCGGCTGGATGACGCTGTCATGCCGCACGAACGTCTCGCGCGCGACATTGTGCCGGTCGGCGAGCGCTTCGTCGATCGTCAGCACGGGCGCGAAGCAGCAGTCGGTGCCGTCGAGCCGGTCGCACCACTGCGCCCGGGTCCGGGTACGGAAGACCTGCGTGAAGCGCTCGCGCATCGCCGGCCACGTGGCCGGGTTCATGCGGTCCGCGACCGCGGGGTCGCCTGCCAGCCCGAGCGCGTCCACGAGCTGGTTGAAAAACCGTCGTTCCAGGGCGGCGACGCAGACCAGCCGCTCGTCGGCCGTGCGATAGACGTCATAGAACGGCGCGCCGCCGTCGATCAGGTTGGTGCCCCGCCCGGGTCGCCAGCGGCCCTGCTCACGCAGGCCGAACACCGACGTCATGAGCTGCGCGGCCCCGTCCACCATCGCGGCGTCGACGACCTGGCCCTGCCCGCACCTGCTGGCGTACAGCAGCGCTGCGCACATGCCGAGGGCGAGCAGCATTCCGCCGCCGCCGAAGTCCCCGATCAGGTTCAGGGGTGGAGCCGGGAGCTCGCCGGCCCGGCCGATCGAGGCGAGCACGCCGGAGACGGCCAGGAAGTTGAGGTCGTGACCGGCCGTGTGCGCCCGCGGCCCGTCTTGCCCCCAGCCGGTCACGCGGCCGTAGACGAGCCGCGGGTTGCGTTCGAGGCAGACGCCAGGACCGATCCCGAGCCGTTCCGTCACGCCGGGCCGGAACCCCTCGATGAGGGCGTCGGCCCGGTCGGTCATTCGCAGCAGGATGTCGCGCCCGTCGTCGGACTTGAGGTCAAGCGCGACAGACCGTCGGCCGCGGTTCCACAGGGCCGGCGGGGAAGCCTCCGCGGGCAGGGCGCGCTCGACCTGGACGACATCGGCGCCCATGTCGGAGAGGACCATGCCGCAGAACGGCCCCGGCCCGATTCCGGCGAGCTCGACAATGCGGAATCCGGCTAGCGGCCCTCCCGGCGCGGGCGGGTGCTGGGCCAAGGACGGTGGTGGGCCGGGAGGCCCGGAAGGGCCGGGACCGGCGGGCCCGCTCACGGCCACCTGCCGGGCGGGGCGTCGGGCAGCAGCAGGGACCACTGGCGGATCCTGGTGCTGACGGCGCTGATCCCTGACTCAGTCGCGAAGGACATGCCGCCCATGACCTGGTGGACGGTGTAGGCGGTGCGCAGCGCTGCGCCGGCCGCCTGGCCGCGGGCGAGTCGGCTCCGCCCCGCCTGCTGACGGCCGCTGGCTGCCTCGGCTGCGACCATCCGGACCAGATCGTCGGCGGCGGTCAGCTCGGCCCATGATGCGGCGAGGGGATGGGCGACACCCTGGAAGGTGCCGATCGGCCGGCCGAACTGCACCCGGGTGCGCGCGTGCGCCGCGCCGCGGTCGAGCAAGCCCCGGGCCATGCCCAGCAGGGCGGCCGCCAGGCCGAGCTCGGCCGCGACGATGAAGCCGGCTCCGTCCTGCATACGCTCGGTGCGCCGGACCGGGCCTTTGGCCCAGGGCTCGCCCGAGAGGGTCGCGGCGCGCGGTCCGCCAGGGTCGCGCTCCACCCGCCAGACGGAGTCGCCGTCGATCTGCAGGACCAGGTCGGCCGCGTCCGGCCAGGGGACATGACCACCGACGGCGACGGTCACGCGGAGCCGCCCGCCCGCGAGCGAGCGAGCCTCCTCGTCCGTGAGCAGCGACGCCGCGGCCACCGTAGCAACGACCGGCCCCGGGCACAGCGCGCTCCCGAGCGCGCCCATGAGCGCCACCAGGTCGCGGGCGTCGCCGCCGCCGTCCTTGTTCAGCAGGCCCAGCGCGCCGATCTCGGCCAGGGCCTGCCAGGTCCCGGGGGAGGCGTCCGGCGCGCCGCCCTCCGCGCGCCTGCGCATCAGCTCGGCGGCGGCGGCGGCGAAGGCGCGCTGGTCGGGGGTCAGCGCAAAGTCGATCATGTCGTCACCTGCCGCTCACGCCGAGCTCGCCAGCGCGAGCGCCTCGCGCCCGATCAGCGAGCTCATGATCTCGACGGTGCCGCCGGCGATCGTCTCGAAAACGCTCTGCCGCCACAGCAGCGGAATGTCGGGGTCGTCGGTAACGGCGGGGACGCCGAGAACATCGACGGCCCGGCGGGGAATGTCCTGGCACAGGCGGGCCGCGAGCAGCTTGGACCGCGCGGCCTCGAGGACGCCGTCGCCGCCGGCGGACAGGGCCGCGACGGTGGCGAGCGCGCTGGCCTCGACCAGCGCGAGACGGCCGCGGAAGTCAGCTGCTGCGCGCCGCACCTCGGGGTCGCTGGCCAGGCCCGCGTCCGACGCCCGGCTCTCGAACCCCTCGATGTCCCGGCGGATCCGGCCGGGCAGGACCTGGGTGAGCCGCTCGACCGCGAGCGCCTCCCGGATCAGCCGCCAGGCGCCCCCTTCCTCGCCGACCAGATTCCCGGCCGGCACGCGCACGTCGTCGAGGAAGACTTCGTTGACCGCGTGCCCGTCCATAGTCGGGATCGGGCTTACACTGACGCCGGCGCTGTCGAGATCCACCACGAGCAGCGTGAGGCCGCGGCGCCCGGTCTCCTCGCCGACGCGGCACAGGAGCCAGAGCTTCTGGGCGTGGTGCGCCTCTGAGGTCCAGATCTTGTGCCCGCGCACGACGTACTCGTCGCCGTCGCGGACGGCCTGCGTGCTCAGGTGCGTGAGGTCACTGCCCGCCTCGGGCTCGGAGTAGCCGAGCGACATGGCGAGGCCGCCGTCGCGGAGCCCGGGCAGCAGGCGCCGCTGCAGGTCGGGCGACCCGGCCTTGATGACCACGTGGGCGATGAGGCCGGGGCCGAGGTCGGGCCGCGCGGCCCGGTAGTAGGCGAGCGTGTCCCACAGCAGGAACTCGTGGGACAGGGGCGCGTCCGCTCCGCCCTGGGAGGCCGGCCAGCACATGCTCAGCCAGCCGCGGGCGCCGAGCGCCCGGTACAGCTCACGGGCCCGCCCGCCGCGACCCTCGAAGTACTGGTGCGGCGACAGCAAGCCCGCGGCATCGGCGTCGTGCAGCGCGGCGATGACCTCGTCGCGGAACGAGCGCTCGTCCTCGCTCAGCACCGCATCGTAGGAGTCGAGGCGATCAGGGAGCATCAGAACTGGATCCCGCGCGACCGGAGCGCCTTGACGATCTGGGTCCGCATGATCTCGCTCGACCCATCGGCCACGCAGGTCCGGCGCATCTGCTGCCACGCCGCCGACAGGCTTAGCTCGTTGGTGAACCCCATCGCCCCGTGGACCTGGACCGCGTGATCGATGGCGCGGACCGCCATCTCCGTGGAGTAGGCCTTCATCATCGACACCTCCCGGCGGAGCTGCTCGCCCCGGTCCAGCCGGCGGGCGGTGTCGATGCCCATCGTGTACGCGGCGTGCAGCTCCATCGCCGAGGTGGCGAGCGGGAATGAGATCGCCTGGTTCTCGATGATCGGCTTCCCGAAGGTGCTGCGCACCTCGGCGTAGGCCAGGGCCTTGCCGAGCGCCCACTTGGCCAGGCCGACGGCCCGCCCGCTGTTGTATACCCGGCCCATCGACACGCCCGACATCGCGTGCCGCAGGCCGTCGCCGGGCTGCCCGATCACCTGCCGGTCGGGCACGAAGACGTCGCTGTAGCTGATGATGCCCTCGTCACCGCCCGCGTGCCCGAACATCGCGATCACGCTTTCGACCTGCACGCCAGGAGCGCGCATGTCAATGATGAACCCGGTGAGGCCGTTGCCCTTGCGGCGGAAGGCCTCCTGGTCGGTGACGGCGAAGGTGACCCCCCAGTCGGCGTACGGGGAGTTCGTGGACCACTGCTTCACCCCGTTCAGCACCCAGCCGCCGTCGGCGCGCTCGGCGGTCGTGCGCATCTGCCAGACGTCCGAGCCGGCATCGGGCTCCGACATCGCGAAGCAGCTCGTCTTTCGGCCCGCCGCGAGGTCGGGCAGCATCATGTCCCGGAACTCCGGGTCCACCTGGAGCAGCAGGTGGCTCGGTCCGCGTGACCAGTGGCTGATCATCTGGTGCCCAAGCCAGTACTCGGCGCCGCAGGTGTCGAACACCGCAGCCCAGGCGCGATAGAGAGCCTCGAAGCCGAGGCCGCCGCCGCCTACCTCGGTCGGCGCGAGCATCGTGTAGTACCCGGCGCGGGCCGACGCCTGGCGTACCTGCGAGTACGCTTCCAGTACATCGGGGCGGAACCTGCCGTCCGGCCCGAACTCCGACAGGTGCGGCCCGAGCGCCTTGTGCCTCGGCATCACCTCGGCGCGGATGAAGTCCCGCAGCCCTTCGGTGAGTTCGTCCAGGCCGATTTCGTCTACTGCCCCGTCCGCGGAGCCGACCGCTGCGTTCACCGTTTCTCCTGGGTCACGTTGTCCCGCGGCAGGCCGAGCGCGCGCTCAGCCAGCACGTTCTTCTGGATCTGATCCGTCCCGCCGTAAATCGAGACCGCCGGTGCGAACAGGCACAGTTCCTGGACGATCCCGTTCAGCGACCGGTCGCCGCTGAAAAGCAGGCCGTCGGGGCCGAGCAGGCTCATGCCGATGTCGCGCGCCCGCGTCGTGATCCGGCTCCCAAGCAGCTTCCCGACTGACCCGCGGTGATCGGTCCGAGGCCGCCCGGCCAGCGGAAGCGGCCGGGACTGGGGGAGTGTCTCGGCCGCGCGCTCCAGTACATAGAGCTCCGCGAGCTGATCCCAGACCCGTGGGTCCGACAGCTGGCCGCGCTCGCGTGCCACGTCCACGAGAGTCTGGAATGCCCGGTGCCGCATCGCGACCGAGGTCCCCGAGGCCGCCGAAGCGCCCGAGGGCACTAGGCCGCCGGCCCGGCGGGAAAGCATGTCACCCCGGCGGCCGGGCACTCCGCCGACGGCGGCGCCCGCGCTGAGCGACTGCCGCTCGTATCGCAGCGTGGACCGGGCGACCGCCCAGCCGTTGCCCTCCCCGCCGACGACGTCGACGGGCCGCACCCGCGCGCCGTCGATGAAGACCTCGGTGAACAGCGAGCGGCCGGTCATCTCCCGGAGCGGGTGCACGTCGATCCCCGGCTGATCCATGTCCAGGACAAACCAGGTCAGGTTGCGGTGCCTCGGGGCGTCGTCGTCGGTGCGGGCCAGCAGCATGCCGAAGTCGGCCAGCTGGCCGTTGGACGTCCACACCTTCTGGCCGGTGACCCGCCAGCCGTCGCCGTCACGGATGGCCCGGGTTCTGACGCTGGCGAGATCCGAGCCTGACTCGGGCTCGCTGAAGAGCTGGCACCAGTTTGTCCGCCCGTAAACGATGTCGGGCAGGTACCGGCGGCGCTGGGGGTCGTCGCCGTGCTCGAGCAGCGTCGGTCCCGCGAGCATCACCCCGAGACCGGCCGGCGGGCCCGGCAGCCGGTTCCGGCGCGCGGCGTGTATCACCTCGGCCGCGGCGTGCGGGCTTGCCCCGGCACCCAGGTACTCCGCCGGCCAGTGCGGCACCGTCAGCCGGGCGTCGGCGAGGCGCGCCCACCACTGCTCGAGCGTAAGGTCCGGGTCCCAGTGCTCGGCCAGCCACCGGTCAAGGTCAGCCAGCGCGCCTGTGCACCCAGTCGTCGAGGCCACTCACACTCCCCAATTCCACGACACCAGGTTGACGTCGCTACTGTGACACGGCCAAGGTTGTTAGTACAAGTCAGCCGATCGTCCGCCAGTGGCCGGCCGGCTGCGGCCGCGAGAGATCACGGAGCTGCCTGTGTCGCCTGATCCGCCGGCCGACGAGACCGACCTCGCGGCGCTGCGAGACGCGGTGCGCAAGCTGCTCGCGGCCGCGTATCCGCCGCAGGAGAGACGCCGGCTGCTGAGCGACCCGCTGGGCTACGACCGCGGGATGTGGCGGACCATGGCGGACGGGCTGGGGCTGCTCGGCCTCGGGATCCCCGAGCAGTACGGGGGCTCGGGGGCTTCCGCGTCCGCTGTGCAGACGGTGTTCAGCGAGCTGGGGGCGGCGCTGTACTCCGGGCCCTATTTCGCCTGCGCCGGGCTGGCCGTCCCCGCCCTGCTCGCTGTCGCGGACGAGCCCTCCCGGGCCGAGTTCCTGCCGGCCATCGCCGAAGGCTCGCTGATCGTGACACTGGCCACGACCGAGCCGCGGCGCGGCTGGGATATCGGGGACGTGGAGACCCAGGCCTGCCTTGGGGAGAGCGGGGACTGGCTCCTGACCGGGACGAAGGCCTACGTCGTCGACGCTGCAACCGCGGGCGTCGTGCTCGTCTCCGCCCGGACGCCGGACGGCATCGGGCTGTTCGCCGTCGACCCGGACGCGGCGGGGGTCTCGGTGCGCCCGGTGCCAGGGCTGGACCTGACCAGGAGGCTGGCAACGGTGGAGCTGGCCGGCGCCCGCGCCCGCCGGCTTAGCGGGGACGATGACGCCGTCGCGGGCCTCGACCGAGCCCGGTCCGCATCCATGATCGCATTGACGGCCGAGCAGGTCGGCGGCGCGACGGCCTGCCTGGACATGGCGGTTGGCTATGCCCGCCAGCGGTACCAGTTCGGGCGCCCGATCGGGCAGTTCCAGTCGATCAAGCACCTGTGCGCCGACATGCTCGTCGACCTCGAGTCGGCCGGCGCGCTCGCGCACGACCTGGCGAGGGCAGCCGACGCGGGGGAGGACATGGCGCTTCCCGCCGCGATGGCCAAGGCGCTGTGCTCGGACGTGTACTTCAGCGTCGCCGCGCGGACGATCCAGATCCACGGCGGGATCGGCTTCACCTGGGAGCACGACGCGCACCTGTATTACCGGCGGGCCAAGTCGGCGCAGCTCATGTTCGGTGACGGCGCCTGGCAGCGCCGCCGGGTGGCGGGCCTCCTCGGCCTGCTAGTTGCATAATATGTACGGACAAATCTATACTGGTGTCCATCGGCACCCGGTCAGCGCGCCGGCGACGGAACGAGGACGGTGTGGTCATGGATGAGCTGCGGTTCGACGGCCGGGTCGCGATCGTGACCGGCGCTGGCGCCGGCCTCGGCCGCTGCCACGCGCTGCTCCTGGGCGTCCGCGGCGCCGCCGTGGTCGTCAATGACCTGGATGAGGCTCGCGCGGACCAGACAGCCAAGGAGATCGCCGACGCCGGCGGGTCGGCGGTCGCGCTGGCCAGTGACGTGGCGACCGTGGCGGGCGGCGAGGCCGTCGTCGCGCTGGCCGTAGAGGCCTTCGGCACGGTTGACGTCGTCGTGAACAATGCCGGGATAATCCGAGATCGCGCGTTCCACAACCTGAGCGACGCCGAATTCGACGCGGTGCTTGGCGTGCATGTTCACGGTGCCTTCAACGTCACCCGCCCCGCCTGGCGGATCATGCGCGAGGCGGGCTACGGCCGCGTCCTGTTCACGACGTCGGCCGCCGGGATATGGGGGAACTTCGGCCAGTCCAACTACTCCGCCGCGAAGGCCGGGCTGCTCGGCCTGTCCCGCACGCTCGCCATCGAGGGTGCGAAGTATGGCATTACCTCGAATGCGATTGCGCCCGTGGCGGCGACGGCGATGACGGAGGGACTGCTCGGCAAGCTGACCGACGCCGCCGATCCCGCTCTGGTCTCGCCGGCGGTGGCGTGGCTTTGTCATGAGTCGTGCGACGCCACCGGGCATGTCTACAGCGTCGGCGGCGGCCGGATATCCCGCGTGGTCACGACGCTGACACCGGGCTTCGTGAGCAAGGACGTTCCGCTGACGGCTGAGGCCATCCGCGAGAACTGGGCATCGATCAGCGCCACCGAGCCTGGCCAGGTCGCGCTGACCATGACTGACGATTTCCGCGCTCTGCGCAACGCGCTCCGGTGACGACGCGGAGGGCCGCACCCGCGGGGACCATACCAATGCTGACTCACGAAGGGGACTAAGACCGTGCGCCCTGAGTGCATCGAGCTGCTGGAGGCGATCGACCGCTGGCTGACGCGTGATGTCGCCCCCGCCGTGAACCGGATGGAGCACGCCGACGAGTACCCGTCCGCGTTCGTCGCGGCCATGCAGGACTTCGGCCTGTTCGGAGCCACGATTCCCGCCGAGTTCGGCGGCATGGGCCTGCGGGCCGGCGAGTACGCCGCGGTCGTCGAGCTCATCTCTACCGTCTGGATGTCGCTCACCGGGGTGATCAACTCGCACCTGATGATGGCCGAGCTGGTCTCGCGGTACGGCACGGACGAGCAGCGGAAGGCCTGGCTGCCCAAGCTGGCCGAGGGCGAGCTGCGCGGTGGTCTCGCCCTGACCGAGCCCGACGCGGGCACCGACCTGCAGGCCATCCGGACAACTGCCGTCCGGCGCGGCGATTCGTACGTGCTGAGCGGGACGAAGAGCTGGATCACCAACGCGGCACGCGGCAACTGCCTGGCGCTGCTGGTCAAGACCGATCCGCTCGCTCAGCCGGCGCACCGCGGCACCTCGATGTTCCTGGTCCAGCGCTCCGATGGCTACGAGGTCGTGCGCACGCTGAGCAAGCTCGGATACAAGGGGGTCGACACGGCGGAGCTTGTCTTCAGCGACGTGGGCGTGCCCGCCGACCGGATCATCGGGAACGAGCCCGGGCTCGGCTTCAAGCAGACGGTCGGCGTGCTGGAGCTGGGCCGGATAAACGTCGCCGCCCGCGGCGTTGGCATCGCTGCCGCCGCCCTCGACGCCGCGCTGCACTACTCAAGGCTGCGCCGGACCATGGGCAAGCCGATTGGCGAGCACCAGTCGATCCAGATCATGCTCGCCGACATGGCCTGCCGGACTTCGTCGGCGCGCCTCCTGGTCCGGGAGGCGGCCTCCGCCTTCGACGAGGGCAGGCGCTGCGATGTGGAAGCGGGCATGGCCAAGCTCGTGGCGTCGGAGGCAGCGCTGGCCAACGCGACCGAGGCCATGCGCATCCACGGCGCCTACGGATACTCGACCGAGTTCGAGATCGAGCGCTACTACCGGGACGCGCCCCTGCTGTGCATAGGGGAGGGCACCAACGAGATCCAGCGGATCGTGATCGCTCGGCAGCTCCTCGAGCGCGAGGCCGCCTCGGCAGACGCGGGCCGTCGGCCGTGAAGCTGGACGTGCGGCTGACCGGCCCGCCGGGAGAGGCCGGGGCCGCGGCGCTCCGCGGCGAGGTGGCCGGCTTCGCCGGCGCGTGGATCTCCGAGGGCCGGCACGATCCCTTCCTGCCGGTCCTGGCCGCGGCGACGGCGACCCGCAGGCTGCAGGTAGGCACGTCGGTCGCGATAGCGTTCGCGCGCAGCCCGATGACGGTCGCGATGACCGCCAACGATCTGCAGCTGCTTTCCGGCGGTCGCTTCGTCCTTGGCCTGGGCACGCAAGTCAAGCCGCACATCGAGCGCCGGTACTCCATGCCGTGGTCCGAGCCGGCCGCGCGCATGCGCGAGTACATCCTCGCGCTGCGGGCCATCTGGGCGGCGTGGAACTCGGGTGGACGACTGGAGTTCCGCGGCCGTTTCTACCGCCACGACCTGATGACGCCGTACTTCCGGCCCGAGCCGAACCCCTACGGCGCTCCCAGGGTCGTCCTCGCTGGCGTCGGCCCGATGATGACGGCCGTCGCCGGGGCCGTGGCCGACGGCTTCTTCTGCCATGCATTCACCACTGAGCGGTACCTGCGCGAGGTGACCCTGCCGCTGCTGGCCCGGGCTCGCGCGCAGGCTGGCCGCGACGAGACGGACTTCGAGGTCTGCGGGCTGTTCTTCGTGGTGACCGGGTTTAGCGACGCTGAGCGGGAGGAAGCGGCCCGCGCCGCGAGGCGACAGATCGCGTTCTATGCGTCTACGCCCTCCTACCGTCCCGTCCTCGAGCTGCACGGCTGGGGAGACCTGCAGGGCGAGCTCAGCGCACTGGCCCGCGCGGACCGGTGGGCGGAAATGGAGACGCTCATCAGCGAGGAGATGCTGAACGCGTTCGCCATCGTGGCCCCGCCCGAGCGCGTCAGCGACGCCCTGCACGCGCGGTTCGGCGGCCTGGTCAGCCGGGCCAGCCTGTACGTGGATTATGACCGCAATCCCGGCGCCTGGCAGGAGATTATCGGTGACATCGCCCGGCGATGACGGGACCGCATCGCGGCGCGGTGAGCCCGCCGGCGAGGTAATCGTCGAGCTCCGGGGCGGTACTCTGGTCATCCGGCTCAACCGGCCCGAGCGTGGCAACGCCCTGGTCCGCTCGATGCGCCAGCCGACGGCGGCGGCTTGGCGGCGAGCCGACGAGGACGAGGCCGTGCGCGCCGTGGTGATCACCGGGACCGGCCCCCGGCACTTCTGCACCGGCGTCGACGTCGGTGCCGTGGCGCAGTCCGGGCGCACGACCACCGGCGACGGCAGCGTCACCGAGGAGATCGTCTGGTCCCCGCTGCTGGCGGGCGTCGGCAAGCCGGTGATCTGCGCGGTGAACGGCGTCGCGGCGGGCGGGGGCCTGCACTTCGTCGCGGACGCGGACATCGTCGTGGCCGGCGAGCACGCGCAGTTCCTGGACACTCACGTGTCGGTCGGGATGGTCGGCGGCGTGGAGAACGTCAGTCTGCTGCGCCGGCTGCCGGTCGGGACCGTGATGCGGATGACCCTACAGGGGCGCTCGTTCCGCCTCTCGGCGCGGCGCGCCTACGAGCTGGGGATGGTCGACGAGCTCTGCGCGCCGGGCGACGAGCTGACGGTGGCGCTCGCGATTGCCGAGGAGATCGGGCGCAACTCACCCGAGGCGGTGCGGCTGTCCCGGCAGGCGGTCTGGGCCGGGGCCGGGCTCGATCACCTCGCGGCCGCCGAGCAGGCCTGGGCGCTGGTCAAGTCGCATCGCAGCCACCCGGACTTTGCCGAGGGCGCGCGGGCGTTTGCCGAGGGCCGCGCGCCGAGATGGACCACGACGGCCTCCGCGGACGGCGAGGAGGAGCCACAATGAGGCACGAGAGGAAGCGACCGTGACTGAAGCCTGGATCATCGACGCATGCCGGAGCCCGCGCGGCAAGGGCAAGGAGACGGGGGCGCTGCACGAGATCCATCCGCAGGAGCTGCTCGCGCAGGTGCTGAACGCCCTCGCGGCGCGGTCGGGCCTCCCGGTCAGTGACGTCGACGACGTCGTTGTCGGCAACAACGAGAACGCGGGCGATCACGGGAACTGCATCGGGCGGATGGCGGTGCTCGCGGCGGGCTGGCCGATCACCGTACCGGGCGTAACGCTAAACCGCTTCTGCGGCTCGGGCCAGCAGGCGGTCAACTTCGCGGCTCACGGCGTGCTGTCCGGGCAGCAGCAACTCGTGGTCGCGGCCGGGGTCGAGTCGATGTCGCGCCTGAGCGTCCGCCAGCCCGTTGAGCGCGCCGCCGGCAACGCGGAGCTGCTCCGGAGTTACCCGCTCGTCCCGCAGGGCGTGTCCGCGGACCTGATCGCGACGCTGGAGGGTTTCTCGCGCGAGGAACTTGATGCGCTCGCGGCGGAGAGCCAGCGGCGGGCCGGCGTCGCGATCGCCGAGGGACGCTTCCGCCGCAGCCTGGTGCCGATCCGGCGCCCAGACGGCAGCCTCGCGCTCGACCACGACGAGCACTCGCGTCCCGGCACGACGCCCGAGGCTCTCGCCGCGCTGGCGCCATCGTTCGAGCGCCAGGGGACGCGGGTCCCCGAGGACGGCGGGCTGTCTTTCGATGAGCGGTGCAAGGCGGTGTATCCGCAGATCGACGGCGTGCGCCACGTCCACCACGCCGGCAACTCGTCTGGCATCGTCGACGGCGCGGGCGCCGTGCTCGTCGCGAGCGACGACTACGCGCGGGCGAACGGACTCACGCCGCGCGCGCGCATCGTCAGCACCGCCGCGCTCGGCGACGAGCCGGTCATCATGCTGACCGCGCCGGGGCCGGCGTCGCGGCGAGCGCTGGACCGGGCGGGCCTAAGTGTGAGCGACGTTGATATCTGGGAGATCAACGAGGCGTTCGCGGCCGTGTCGCTGAAGGTGATCAGGGACCTCAAGCTTGACGCCGACCGCGTCAACGTCAATGGCGGCGCGATCGCGCTCGGCCACCCGATCGGTGCGAGCGGAGCCATGCTGGTGGGCACCGCCGTCGACGAGCTTGAGCGGCAGGACAAGACGTTCGCGGTCGTCACTATGTGCACGGGCGGTGGCATGGCCACGGCCACGGTGATCGAGCGGCTATGAGCCCGGCCGGGAACTGAGCCTCAGTCCGGCTCGTCGCCGGCCGGCACGCGCACGACCCCGTCGTCGACCAGAGATCCGATCGCGGCGCCGTCGAGGCCGAGCTCACCGAGGACCTGCCTGGTGTCTGCGCCCAGCAGCCGCGCGCCGGGCAGCGCCTCTGGGACGACGCCGGGGAAGGCTGGCACGGGCCGGGGCTGGCGTATCCGGCCGATGACCGGATGCGCGTACTCGACCAGGGTGCCGTTGGCGACCACCTGCGGGTGGGCAGGCACGTCGGCGAGCGCAACGACCGGGGCGCACGGCACGTCGTGCTCGGCTAGCCGCTCGGCCGCCTCCGCGGACGTCATCGACTTGAGCTCGGCGCGGGCGGCCCGGAGGATTTCGCCGGGCGGAGCGTCCTCGTCGAGAGGCAGCCGCAGCGCCGCGACCAGGTTCCGCCAGCTGCGCGGTTTCAGCGCCACCAGCGAGATGTACCCGTCCGCCGTGGGCGTGAGCTGGAATGTCTGCGCCGCGGCCTGGCCCCGGACGGCCGGGTCCAGGGCCGTGTGATTCATCATCCCGTCGGGCCACAGGAGCGAGATCGCCACGTCCAGCATGACGATGCTCAGCGCGGCGCCCCGCTGCGTCCGCAGCCGGTCGAAGAGCGCCGCCGTCACGCTCTGCGCCAGTACATGGCCGGTGGTCTTGTCTACTAGCCCGTGCCGGATCAGGCGGGGGCGGTCGGCTTCGTTTTGCACCTGCTGATCCGCCATGCCGGAGGTGGCCTGGATGACATGGTCATAGACCGGGCGGCCGGCCCACGGCCCGGTGGCGCCGAAGCCGACGATCGACGCATGGATGACGTGCGGCCTTGACGCCCGCACGGACGGCTCGTCGATCCGCAGCCGCGCGGCCGCGGCCGGGCGCAGGCTGCAGACGACGACGTCGGCGCTGTCGAGCAGGGGAGCGAGCACATCGCCAGCGCGCGGGCTGCGCAGGTCCAGGCAGAGCGAGCGCTTACCCCGGTTAAGGTTGGCGAAGTACGACGACATCTCGCGCGCCCCGGTACCGCGATGGCGCAGCGCATCGCCGGAAGGCGATTCCACCTTGATGACGTCGGCCCCCTGGTCGGCCAGGATCATCGTGCCGAACGGCCCGGCCATGTTCTCGGTGAAGTCCACGACGCGAACACCGGCGAGCGGGCCTGCTGACGCGCTCCCGGGGATCACTGAGTCACCGGGCGTCACGGGGCCACCGGGGCCGGCGTGCTGGCCGACGCGAAGGGCGTCGCTGCCTGCGGGGCGTGCGCGCGGTAGACATAGAACGTCCGCTTGAAGGACATCACCTCCACGCCGACCTGGTTGACGGTGCGCGTGCGGATCGTGACGATGCCCGCGTGGGGCCGCGACGCCGACTCCCGCTTCTCGAGCACCACTGACTCCGACCAGACCGTGTCGCCGATAAAGACCGGCGCGGTCAGCCGCAGGTCGTCGAAGCCGAGATTGGCGAACGCGTTCTGGGTCGTGTCGGAGACGCTCTGGCCGACGGCAATGGCGATGAGGAGTGTGGAGACGACCAGAGGCTTCCCGAACTCGGATCGCGCGGCGTACTCCTTATTGAAGTGGATCTCGTTGGTGTTCATCGTCAGGAGTGAGAACCAGGTGTTATCCGCCTCGCTGATCGTCCGGCCGAGCGGATGCTGATAGATGTCCCCGGGCGTGAAGTTCTCGAAGAACCGCCCGCGCCAGCCGACCACTATCGCCATGCTCACTCCCAATTGCCAGATATGTTCGTACAAAAATACCGCACTTCTGGCCGCCTGTCCGCATGCAGCGACCGGCAGACCTGGCGGTCACCGGGGTCCGGATCAGCGTCACCGGACAGTGCCATCTGGCGCCACCCGGTTCCTCGGGGCGTCCGGCCGGGACATCTGCGCCCACGTCGGCCCGTGCGACATAAAGCCGCCGTCCACCTGCAGCGACTGGCCGGTGATGTAACCGGATTCGTCGGAGGCGAGGAACACCACCAGCATCGCGATATCGTCGTGGCGCCCGACCCGGGTCGTGAGCGTGTGCTGCAGCATCACGGTCTCGCCGTACTCCGCCGGCATGTGCCGTGACTCGACGTAGCCGGGATTGACGGTGTTGCATCGGATACCACGCTTGCCGCACTGGGTGGCAATGACCCTCGACAGCGTGTTCACGGCACCCTTGCTCACCGAGTAGGCGCCCGACTTCGGCATCGTCGCGATCGTGGCCAGCGAGCCGGTGTTGATGATCGATCCGCCCCTGGTCATATGCGGGATCGCGTACTTACAGACGAGCCACGGGCCGCGGACGTTTACTCGCATGGTGGCGTCCCACACGTCGGCCGAGATCTCCGTCACGGGCAGCATCGCGTCGTCGAATACCTCCGACGTGCCCAGGATCGCAGCGTTGTTGAAGACGACATCGACCCGGCCGAGCCAGCTGGACGATGCCTGGACGAGTTCCCTGACCGCGGCCTCCTCACCGACGTCCACCCACTGCGCCAGCGCCCGGCCGCCGGCGCTGGCAATACGCTCCGCCGTCTGGCGGGCCTTCTCGCGATCGATATCGGCGACCACGACGGCCGCGCCCTCCTCCGCCATCCGCACACACGCTGCCGCCCCGAAACCCTGTCCGCAGCCGACCGCGAGCACGCCCTTGCCGCTCAGTCGTTCGCCCATGTCTAGCTCTGCTTTCCGGCCGGGCGACCTTGCGCCCGTGCCACCTCATTGCGTATGTTGCAGAAGCTGTACGGACAACATAGCCAATTCTTGGCGCGATGCAAGGGCGGCGGCCGCCTGCCGAACGAGGCCAGTGGAGTGGAGGAGCCGGTGGAGTTCTCGATCCCCCCGCACGCGGCGGAGTTCCGCGAGGAGGTCCGCGCTTTCTTTGCCGAGGCCTATCCGGCGCAGCTGCGCGGGAGGCGGTTCGAGCGGCCGCACGACCGGGCCTTCTTCAAGGCGGTGTCCCGCTGGCAGCAAGAGCACCTTGCGAACCGCGATGCGTACGAGGTGACGGTTTTCTACCAGGAAGCGGCGCGCTGGGGGATCGATCTGACGAACTACGCGCCGACGCGGATGATTGCGGAAACGCTCGATCAGGTGGGTACCGAGCGGCAGAAGGCCGAGTTCGTGCCTCATCTCCGCGACGGCGACTACCTGATTGCCCTGGGCCTCACCGAGCCGGAGGCGGGCTCGGACCTGGCCTCGGCGCGCACCCGCGCGGTCAGGGACGGCGACCAGTGGATCATCAACGGCCAGAAGATTTACACCAGCAACGCGCAGCACGCCACGCACGTGTTCCTGCTGACCCGCACTAACCTGGAGGTGCCCAAGCACAAGGGACTGACGGTATTCCTAGTGCCCATCGACGCGCCCGGCGTCGAGGTCCGCCCGGTGCACACGCTTGCCTACCACCACACAAACATGACCTTCTACACCGACGTGCCCGTGCCCGACTGGTACCGGGTCGGCGAGGCCGACGGCGGCTGGGACATCATGAAGGTCGCCCTCTCGCGTGAGCAGTCCGGCGAGGGCAGCACCGACCTCGGTGAACTGGTGCGACAGGCGACGCTTTGGGCTGAGGAGGCCGACGGCCCCGGCGGCAGCCGCACGATCGACGACCCCGCCGTGCGCGAGCGGATCGCGCGAGCCGCGATCGATCTCGAGGTTGCGTCGCTGCTGGCTCAACGCTCGGCTTGGGCGACGGCGAACGGGGTCCCGAAGGACCCCGGCTGGGGACCCGGCTCGAAGCTCTTCGAGACGGAGGCATACGCGCGAGCCGCCGCCGGTTTCTTCTCGATGGTCGGCCCAGCCGCGGTGATTCCCTTCGAGGAGCAGGGCTCGGTGTCGGGCGGCTGGTTCAACTACTGCTTCCGCGACTCACCGGTGCGGCTGATTGGCGGTGGCGTCAGCGAGGTGATGCGGGAGATCATCGCCGAGCGCCGTCTCGGCCTCCCGCGCACCCGCCCGAAGTAGCACCGCCCGTCCCGTCACAGCCTCGCGGAGGCACCCCCGTCCACGTTGATCACCTGCCCAGTGATGTAGCGCGCGTCGTCGGAGAGCAGGAATACCACGGCCGCGGCGATGTCGTCGGGTTCAGCGGGTTTGGGCACCAGCACTGCCTCCTGTGACACCCTGACCCGCTCCGGCGTCATCGTCTTCTTGAAGCTCTCCGACACCACCATCCCGAGGGCGGCAGTGTTACACCGCACGCCATCCTTGCCATAGCGCACGGCTATGTGCTGCGAGAGCGGGCCGAGCCCGCTCTTGGCGATGGAGTACGAGTACCGCAGGCCCGTCGGCAGCGAGCGGAGCGCGGCCAGGGATGAGGTGTTCACGATCGCCCCGCCGCCATTCGCGACCATGCCCGGGATTACTGCCCGGCAGGTCAGCACGTAGCCGTGCAGGGTGACGGCGAGCGTCTCGTCAAAGTCGGCCAGCGCGGTGGTCAGGATGTCGAAGTCCTTCGTCGTCACGTGC
>Ga0335075_10001547_pt1 | contig 37789 bp, 36 predicted proteins | sample Lox_Sample_24_FD_206723 | JGI IMG/M metagenome (GOLD analysis project Ga0335075, IMG submission 206723) | Soil microbial communities from Loxahatchee National Wildlife Refuge, Florida, United States - Lox_Sample_2.4 | ecosystem: Environmental > Terrestrial > Soil > Wetlands | place: USA... | reverse complement strand
ACCAGCCGCGCGGTGCGGATGGTCCAGGACGGGCTCACCCGCCCGTGGTCAGGCGGCCCGTCGTCGTAATGCCCTGAGAGCGGCCTCCGGCTCCCGGGCGATGATGGTCATCAGGGCGATGGTGCTGGGGTCCATGGCGACGCGGTGCTGCTCCCAGTTCCGCAACGTGGCGACCGGGATATGCAGCGCGTTGGCGAACTCGCTCTGCGACATGCCGAGGCGGCGGCGGATATACCAGGGCGAGATGATGTCTTCGTCCCGGATCTCCTCATCTGGGTCCTGGCCGTCTTCAATCATGTGGCGACGGATATCCTCCTCGGTCGTCGTATCCAATTTTGCACGATCCACTTTCGGCCGGCGCTCCCTGATCTGTTCCGTCGTCATTCGCGTGATTGCCATCGCAGCCGCTCCTTTCGATTCGCTAGTCGGGCCGAGATGATCCGACACGTCTGGCCGCGCATCATATATACGACCAGCAGGACGTCAGATCCGACCTGACCGAGCGCACAGGTACGGATTTCTCCGTTGTCCTTGCGCTTGTCCGCCCATTCGATCCTGTTGCCTTCCAGAACCTCGCTCGCGTAGTCGAATCCTAATCCCCGCGCCGCGAGATTGCGGCGGTGCTTCGCCTCATCCCACTCGAACTCCATTGCGGATATACGCTAGCAGCGTAGCGCGCGCACCCCCTACCGGACCAGTGGCCGGTACTTGATCCGATGCGGCTCCGTGGCATCAGCACCCAGGCGGCGGCGCTTGTCCTCCTCGTAGTCCTGGAAATTCCCCTCAAACCACTCGACATGGCTGTCGCCCTCGAAGGCCAGGATGTGCGTCGCCAGCCGGTCGAGGAACCAGCGGTCGTGGCTGATGATCACCGCACATCCGGCGAACTCGGCCAGCGCCGTTTCCAGCGTGCGCAGCGTATCGACGTCCAGGTCGTTGGTCGGCTCGTCGAGCAGGATGACGTTGTGCTCGGCCTTCAGCATCTTCGCCAGGTGCACGCGATTGCGCTCGCCGCCCGAGAGAATGCCGACCTTCTTCTGCTGATCGGGCCCCTTGAAGTTGAACGCCCCCACATAGGCGCGCGAAGGCACCGCACGCTTGCCGAGATAGATCACGTCCTCTCCGTCGCTGATCTCCTCCCAGACCGTCTTGTTGTCATGAAGGCTGTCGCGCGACTGATCGACATAACCCAGCCGCACAGTTTCGCCGATGCGCAAGGTGCCGGCGTCCGGTTGGTCCTGGCCGATGATCATGCGCGCCAGCGTGGTCTTGCCGGCGCCGTTTGGACCGATCACGCCAACGATGCCGCCGGGCGGCAATTTGAAGTCCAGCCCGTCGATCAGCAACTGATTGCCGAACCCTTTGCGCAGGTTCGCCGCCTCAATCACCACGTTGCCGAGCCGGGGGCCGGACGGGATGACGATGTCGGCCACCCCGGCTGCCCGCTCCTGCGAGGCGGCCAGCATGTCCTCGTAGCGCTGGATACGGGCGCGGCTCTTCGTCTGGCGTGCGCGGGGCGAAGACGCGATCCATTCCTGCTCGGCCGCCAATGCGCGTTGACGGGCGCTCTCCTCCTTTTCTTCCTGGGCGAGACGCTTCCGTTTTTGCTCCAGCCAGGACGTGTAGTTGCCTTCGTACGGATAGCCACGGCCGCGCTCGATCTCCAGGATCCAGCCGGTGACGTTGTCGAGGAAGTAGCGGTCGTGGGTGACCAGCATCACCGTGCCGGCATATTCTCGGAGCGTCCGCTCCAGCCAGGCGACGCTCTCGGCATCCAGATGGTTGGTCGGCTCATCGAGCAGCAGCAGGTCGGGCTTGGCCAGCAGCAGCCGGCAGAGAGCGACACGCCGCCTCTCGCCCCCGGACAGCATGGCAACTTTGGCCTCTGCCGGCGGACAGCGCAGGGCATCGAGCGCAATCTCGACTTGGCGATCGAGTTCCCAGCCATCCCCGGCATCGATCCTGGCTTGCAGATCGGCCTGTTCGGCGAGGAGATCGTTCATCTCCTCCTCGCTCATCGGCTCGGCAAATTTCATTGAGATTTCGTTGAACCGCGTGAGCGCCGCTTTCACGTCGGCGAATGCTTCCTCGACGTTCTCGCCCACCGTCTTGTCGGGGTCGAGCTGCGGCTCCTGCGGCAGGTAGCCGACACGCACGCCCTCGGCGGCCCGGGCGTCGCCGCCGAACTCCGTCTCGATGCCCGCCATGATCTTGAGCAGTGTGGATTTCCCGGCCCCGTTGATGCCAAGCACCCCGATTTTGGCACCCGGCAGGAAAGCGAGGGTGATGCCCTTGAACACCTCCCGCCCGCCCGGGAAGCTCTTGGTCAGGTCTTTCATCACATATACGTACTGATAGCTCGGCATCCGGCAGGGCTCCTGGCCTTTTGGGGGGATTTTCGGGGACGGGTTGTAGGTAGCAATGCCGAGGCGGACAACCAAGTGCCAGGATGCGTCCCCGTCTCGGATCGCCTGGTCTCGGATCGCGTAGGGCGGAAAAGCGAAGCGCTTTCCGCCATCGCCTTCGCCGGCCATGGCGCGAGAACCAACCGGGTGACGCCCACCGCCGCGCTTCTGAGGTATGCTGACGCCGTGGCGCCCAAATCCACCGATCCCGCTAGCGACCTTTTCGGGCCGCCTCCGACCGAGGCAGCGCCGCAGACCGGCTCACGTCCCCTGGCCGACCGCCTGCGCCCGCGCGCGCTCCATGAGGTGGTGGGCCAGGACCACCTTGTCGGTCCGGACGGGACGATCACGCGCATGGTGGAGCGCGGCTCGCTTGCCTCGCTGATCCTGTGGGGACCGCCGGGCAGCGGCAAGACCACGATCGCCCGGCTGCTCGCGGCTGGTGCCGGGCTGCATTTCGTGCAGCTCTCCGCGGTGTTCTCCGGCGTCGCCGACCTCAAGCGCACTTTTGAAGAGGCGTCGCGCCGGCGCCGGGCAGGCGAAGGGACGCTCCTGTTCGTCGATGAGATCCACCGCTTCAATCGCGCCCAGCAGGACGGCTTCCTGCCGGTGGTTGAGGACGGAACGATCACCCTGATCGGCGCCACCACGGAGAATCCGTCCTTCGCGCTGAACAGCGCGCTGCTGTCCCGCTGCCAAGTGCTCGTGCTGCGCCGGCTGGACGATGCCGCATTGGAGAAGCTGCTGGAACGTGCCGAGGCCGATCTCGAACGCGTGCTGCCGCTGACAGCGGATGCGCGGGTAACGTTGCGCGCCATGGCCGATGGCGACGGGCGATACCTGCTCAACATGGCCGAGCAACTCGCCGCGCTGACGATCGAGACGGCTCCGCTCGGCCCCACGGCGTTGGCCGAGCTGCTCGCCCGCCGGGCAGCGCTGTACGACAAGGACCGGGAGGAGCACTACAACCTGATCTCCGCGCTGCACAAATCGCTGCGCGGCTCCGATCCCGATGCGGCGCTCTACTGGTTCGCCCGCATGCTGGTGGGTGGCGAAGACGCTCGCTACATCGCTCGCCGGCTGGTCCGTTTCGCCGCCGAGGATATCGGCATGGCCGATCCGGCGGCGCTGGGACAGGCACTGGCTGCATGGGAGACGTACGAACGCCTCGGCAGCCCGGAGGGCGAGCTGGCGATCGCACAGGCGGTCGTCTATCTCGGCACCGCGCCGAAATCGAATGCGGTGTACGAGGCCTATTCGGCAGCCCGGGCTGCTGCCAAAGCGACCGGCAGCCTGATGCCACCCGCGCATATCCTGAATGCGCCAACCCGGCTGATGAAGGAGCTGGGCTACGGCGCTGGATACCAGTACGATCATGAGGCGGAGGAGGCGTTCTCCGGGCAGAACTATTTCCCCGATGGCCTGCGTCGGCAGGATTTCTATCAGCCGCGTGACCGCGGCTTCGAGCGCGAGATCTCCAAACGCCTCGCCTGGTGGGCAAAGCTGCGCGCCGAACGCGCTTAGCCACCGAGGGGCGGGCCAGCCCAAGAAAGGGCTGGCCCAATCCCCTACCGCCGAGTTATAGTGATCTTGACCTTGATGGCCAAAGTCACTACGATCAGTGGCAGGAGCTTGCGATGGTACTGCATCGTTTCGCTCCTCGTGAACGCCGGGCAGGCCTATCCTGCCCGGCGCTTCTGTCTCGGGCCTCCTGGTTAAGGTCTGGTTCAGGGCGAGAGATTACGTTGCCGCGCGCCCGCCTGCACTCTCGCCCATGTGTCACGCAGATCGACGATGCGATTGAACACCGGCTGACCGGGCATGGAGTCAATATCAGCGCAGAAGTACCCTTGCCGTTCAAACTGCACCGCTTCGCCGATCGGGGCAGTGCCGAGCGCCGGTTCCAACAGGCAACCTTCCAACACTTCGAGGGAGTTCGGATTGAGGTCCGCCATGATATCGCCGCTCGCCCCCGGATTGGGACTTGTGAACAGCGAATTGTACAACCGGATCTCTGCCCGCATTGCGTCCGCTGCAGCGACCCAATGCACCGTTGCCTGCACCTTCCGGCCATCCGGCGCATTGCCGCCCCGCGTCACCGGATCATATGTGCAGCGCACCTCCACCACCTCGCCGGACTTGTTCTTTACTGCCTCGCGACAGGTGATGAAATAGCCATAGCGTAGACGAACTTCCCGCCCGGGCGACAGCCGAAAGAATTTCTTGGGCGGATTCTCCATGAAATCGTCTCTCTCAATATAGAACTCTCGCCCGAAGGTGATTGGCCTTGTGCCGGCCGCCGGGTCCTCGGGATTGTTGATGGCCTCGAGGATCTCCGTCCCGCCCTCGGGATAGTTCTCGATCACCAGCTTCAGCGGCCGGAGCACCGCCATCCGCCGCGGCGCCGTCCGATTCAGCACATCGCGGATCGAATGTTCGAATGCAGCGAACTCGGCGACGCTGTTCACCTTGGTGATGCCGCTTCGGCGCACGAAGTCGCGGATCGCCGCCGCCGGCACGCCGCGCCGCCGCATGGCGGCCAGTGTCGGCATGCGTGGATCGTCCCATCCGGCAACGCGACCTTCACTCACCAGCCGGGTCAGTACACGCTTGGACATAACCGTATAGGCGATGTTGAGTCGTGCAAATTCGTATTGATGGGGCTGCGACGGCACCGGCAGGTTTTCGATCAGCCAGTCATACAGCGGCCGATGGTCCTCGAACTCCAGCGTGCACAGCGAATGCGTGACGCCCTCGATCGCGTCCGACTGCCCATGCGCGAAGTCATAGGTCGGATAGATGCACCATGCGTTGGCGGTGCGCGGGTGCTCGACGTGCAGGATACGATAAAGCACCGGGTCGCGCAGGTTCATATTGGGCGAGGCCATGCTGATCTTCGCCCGCAGCACGCGCGCGCCATTGGGAAATTCGCCGGCCCGCATCCGCCGGAACAGGTCGAGATTTTCTTCCACCGGCCGGTCGCGGTACGGACTGTTCTGCCCGGGCTCGGTCAGCGTACCGCGTATCGCCCGCATCTCCTGAGGCGGCGTGTCGTCCACATACGCCTTGCCCTCGCGGATAAGATGTTCGGCCCATTCGTAGAGTTGCTCGAAATAGTCGGACGCATGATAGAGATGCTTGCCCCAGTCGAAGCCCAGCCAGCGCACATCCCGCTGGATCGCCTCGATGAATTCCTGCTCTTCCTTGCTGGGATTGGTGTCATCGAATCGAAGATGGCATCGGCCGCCGAACTGCTCGGCGACACCGAAATTGAGGCAGATCGCCTTCGCGTGTCCGATGTGCAGGTAGCCGTTCGGCTCCGGCGGGAAGCGGGTAACGACGTTCGTGACGCGTCCTGCCTCGATATCGGCCTGAATCACGTCGCGAATGAAATCGCGCCCCGCATCCGTGGTTGGTGTCTCGGTCAACGCCATGTGGTCGGCTCCAGGCAAAAGTCCGCCACAATTTACACACCAGGGAGATTTAGGCTACCGTCGCCTGTTTCTTGGCCAAGCAGGGCGTCGGACTTGGCACCGAATGAACCGTGATTGCAGAGCCCCGGACCAGCCGAGCTCAAGGGTGCTCGTCTCGCTGCATCCCACCCAGAGCTCCGGCGACGCAGGCGATAAACGCCCCGACCAGCATCGACAGTCCAGTGAAGATCGACATGTAGGACCCTGCCTTGCGGGCGGCATCCGCTGCTTCGCGTACTTTGGTTTCCGCCGCTTTCTCCCGGGCGACGACCTGGTCAACCCGCTTCGACGCATCGGCTTGCGAGAGTCCGGTTTGAGCCGCCACGAGCTGCGCCAGATACGTCCTGTCAGCCGCGGGCACGTCGCCATTCCGAACTCCCATCGTCAGAATGCGCGTGCTTTCGGACCGTATCTCCTGGGGCGTCGCGTTGGGGCTGGGGTGATCGGAGCGATAGAGGCTATCGACCAGATACCCCGTGGTATCGGCAATACTGCTGGTGCCTTGCGAGGCTGCCTGAGTTGCTCCCGACGCTGCTCCAGCAGCAATCCGGGTGACGCTCCCTACGACCGATGCCGTCGCTGACGCAAGAAAGGCGGCGACAATGACCGACGCCACCGCCCAACTGAGAAACCCGTTGGCGGTGTCGCGGAAGAACACCTCATGAGTGTGGAGGCCAGCCCACTTCGTCCGAAGCCGCCCGGTGAGGTAGCCGCCCAACGCGGAGGCGAGCCACTGCACAATAATAAGCCACACGCCAGTCGTAATGGTGAAAGTGGTGAGCGATGCGCCGGAATTGGACCACGGGGAAACGGTAGCCAGACCGAAACCCGATCCAAGCGCCAACAGGATCAGAGACAAGGCTGCCGCTGCGAAAGCGCCTCCTATAATGGCTGGCCACGCGACCCCGGAGGATGACGCCGCCACCGGGCCGTCCGCATAGACGCCGGTGCTGCCGGTCATCGGCATGGTTTGCATCTGTTCACCTGTCCCTTAGTGCCAAAGCAGCACAAGCAGGATGATTATCGGAATCGGTACTCCCAGGAGCCAAAGGAGAATCGCGGGACCCATAGCTGCCACCTTGCATATCGTTAGATTTGGAACAGGAAGCCGGCTTTCCGGTGGATGATCTACTCGTCACAAATGTGGGCCGCGTATGTGGAAATCGCGGCATGATTGTGTGTTGGGGTTGCTAGCAGTTCACAAATGCGTGGCATCATTGATTGCGAATGGTGCAGTCCACCGCGAACTCGCCTGCGGAACAAATTGGAATGCAACGAGCCGGGAAACGGTCCGCACAGCAGGGATCGGCTCGTCCTCTCGTCAGGCGACAGTGATCCGTGCTGCACCCTACCCCATTCAGGCTGGTGCGGCGGACTCAGTCACTTTTGGCGCACTGGAGCTTGGTGCTACACCGACCGGACACGCTCAGCCGGAGACAATTCTATGAACTACGAGCCGCAGAGATTCGATTTCTCGATCCCGCTCCGGGTCAACCTCTCGTCCGATACGCAGACGAAGCCGTCACGCGGGATGAAGGAAGCGATGGCGGCGGCCGATGTGGGCGACGAGCAGGCAGGCTCGGACCCCACTGTCTGGGAACTGTGCGATCGCGTCACCGCCCTGTTAGGCAAGGAAGCGGCGATGTTCCTGCCCTCCGGCACGATGTGCAACCAGGTGGCGCTGGCGACGCATTGCCGGCCGGGCGACGAGGTGCTGGCGCATGAGACAGCACATATCCTGGGCAGCGAAGGCGGCGCTTCCGGGGCGATCTCCGGCGTGATGGTGCATGGGCTGGCGGGGCCACGCGGGCAATTCACGGTAGAGACCCTGGAAGGGGCGGTACGTCCGCCCAGCCGGTATTCGCCGCCGCAGCGTCTCGTCGCTGTGGAGCAGACGGCCAACCGCGGCGGCGGGTCCTGCTGGCCAGCCGAGCAGCTTCGCGCTGTCGCCGATTGCGCCCACGCCCACGGCATGGCGACACACATGGATGGCGCGCGGCTGCTCAACGCCGCGGTCGCATTGGGCGTGGCGGCGGAAGAGCTGGCACAGGGTTACGACAGTGTCTGGCTCGATTTCACCAAGGGGCTCGGTGCGCCGCTCGGAGCGATGTTGTGCGGATCGAAGGCGTTCATCGGCGAGTCCTGGCGGTGGAAGCAGCGGCTCGGCGGGGCCATGCGGCAGGGCGGCATTTGTGCTGCCGCGTGCCTCTACGCGCTGGACCATAACGTGGCAGGGCTCGCCCAGGACCACGCCAATGCACGGGCGCTGGCGCGCGACATGGCGCAGCTTCCCGGAATCGAGGTCGAGATGCCGGAGACCAACCTGATCTTCTTCGACACCCAGGGGACCGGCATGACCTCGCAGCAGTTCGCCGCTCGGCTGCGCGGCGAGGGCGTGCTGGTTTCGACGTCGGGGGCGTACCGCGGCCGGGCCTGCCTGCACCTCGATATCGCCGCGGCGGATGTGGAAACTGCGCTGGCGGCGATGCGGCGAGTGCTGCGCCGGTGAGCCAAGGCCAGCGCAGGCCGCCGGACATTCATCAACTGTCTTGGTCACCGGCCCTAAACTTTGGTGCGCCAGTCAGCACAGGCGCATGCTGCCTCTGTCGACCGACCTCAGCGCGACAACCTTAGCTCCAACTGTCGGGCGAGCAAAGTCAGCGGAAAGCAGACCGCGAAGTAGATCAGTGCCACCACGCCGTATACCGTGAACGGAGCGAAGGTCGCGTTGGTGATCACATTCCCGGTACGCAGAAGTTCGTCAAACCCGATGATCGAAGTCAGCGCCGTGCTTTTCACCAACTGCACGAGGAACCCGACCGTCGGCGGCACGGCGATACGCAGTGTCTGGGGAAGTATGACGAGTTGCAGTTGGTACCGGCGATGAAGACCCAGGGCGGCGGCCGCATCCCATTGACCGGCTGGCAAGGCCTCGACGCAGCCACGCCAGATCTCGGCCAGATATGCGCTGGCCGAAAGGGTCAGCCCGACGCCAGCGGCAAGCCATGGCCGTACGTTAACGCCGATCAGAGGTAAGCCGAAGAAGACCAGAAAAAGCTGTAGCAAAAGCGGCGTTCCCTGGAACAGCTCTATGTATAGCCTGGCGCCCGTTCTAATCGCCGAGTTGCGCGCTATCCGGAACATCATCAGCAGCAGACCGCCAGCCCCTCCGCAGATGAACCCGGCGATCGAAAGAGTGATTGTCCAGCGAGTCGCCAGCAGCAGATTTCGAAGAACATCCCAAAACGTAAATTCCATCAGCCGATCCCCGCACCAAATAGTCGGCGGGCCGACACGCCAAGCATTCGACGCAGCAGGATCGACAGCGCAAGGTAGATCAGCGCGGCAAGCAAATAGGTCCGGAAGGCCTGAAACGTCCGCGACTGGATCAGGTCCGCCTGATATGTCAGATCGCGTACGGCAATGACCGAAACGACCGACGATTCCAGCATGGTGATCACGATCTGGCTGGCCAGCGCCGGGAAGATCGCCCGCAACGCCTGGGGTAGAACGATACGCAGGAAGACGATCGGCAGCCCCAGGCCAAGGGCGCGACCCGCCTCGCTCTGTCCGGGACCGACTGCATCCAGGCCCGCACGCACGATCTCCATCCCATAGGCGCCCAGGTTGATTGTCATCGCCAGGATCGCCGCGGCCATCGCGTTCAGATGAAGGCCGATGCTCGGCAGGCCGAAGTAAATGAAGAAGAGTTGCGCGATGAACGGTGTGTTCCTGATCAGCTCCACATACCCGCCGGCCGCGGCACGACACCACGCTATGCCACTACGCCGCGCCGCGGCTCCCAGTATGCTGAGCGCGCCGCCGAGCAGGGTTGTCGCGGCGATCAACTCGATCGTCGTCACCACGCCGCTCAGAAGTGCGACGCCATAGACCTCCAGCCAGGCGAGGTCCGCGCCGCCTGCCATACTTGCTTAAAGGTCCTTTTCATTCAACGGCTTGTGCAGCCACTTGACACTGATGTCGTTCAATCTCCCGTCGCTTTTCATCTTGGCGATCGCATCATTAAGGGCAGCTTTCAGCGCGGGCTCATTCTTGTTTAAGGCGATATGGTCAGGTGAGGTAAGAAGCTCGAATTTCTCCTCCGGCTCGATTGCTGGATGGCGCGCGAGCACGGCCGCACCGACGTCGTTCCCTACGACGATCAACTGCACCTGACCGGACAGGAACGCCGTGATCACACCGTTATAGTTGTCGAAACGCCTGATATCGGCTGAAGGAGGAGCGGCCGAGGTCACCGATGTATCTTCCAATGTGCCGCGATTCACGCCGATGCTCTTGCCAGCCAGGTCGGCCGGGCCGGATACTTTCAGCGCATGCGGTCCCAGAACCGCTATGTAGTAAGGCGCATAGGCGGACGTGAAGTCGATCACCTTCTCCCGCTCAGGACTGTCACCGACACTGAGCAGAATATCCACCTTGTGGTCCTGGAGATATGGAATGCGGTTCTGCCCGGTGACCGCGACGAGGTTGAGCTTCACGCCTAGCGCCGCAGCGAGTCCGTTTGCCACGTCTATGTCATAGCCGTGCAGGCGCATGTCCGGCCCGGCCGAGGCGAAGGGTGGAAAATCCTCAAACACGCCGACATTCAGAACGCCGGCCTTCTTGATATCTACCAGGGCATCGGCGCTGGCGACGGTCGGATGGCAGGAGACGAAAGCGGGGACTAGAAAGAGCAGCGCGAGGAAGCCGGAGCGGGCACGATATAGTAGTGTCATCGGGGTGTTCCTGATTGGGGTGGCGGCGGACAGCAGCATCCGCCGACGCCGCCGGAACGACAAGATGAATTTTGGAGTCGGAGATTGGGATCGGCCTTGGCTTTGCCATCTCAGCACCGTTTCCGATCGCTGCGGAGCTGACGCCGAAGCAGCACCGGCGGACCTATGGCGCGATCTATGAAGTGATGCTGGCCTGCGCATTCAGGCTGCTGCCGTGCGTCGGCCTCCAGGGCCGGCATTGATGGTCGTGGCGTACAACGCAGGTATGTACGCGACAGTAGCGATGGTCCCGGGAGCAATCATCACCGGCTTGACCGTGCTGTCGTCCTTCACTGCGATGCGGGTCTATCTGTCCGAACAGTTCCCCACCGCGCTGCGCGGCCCTGGTCACTTCTTCGGCGAGGCAACCGGGCGCATCTTCTCCGGCGTGCTGGCACCATTCCTGCCGGAACCACACACAGGCTCCGCGACGATATTCTTCGGCACGATTGCGGCGGTGGTGGCGACCGGCGCCTGCGTTCCGCCGCTGTTCGGCAAGGAAGCCATCGGCCAACTTGAACTCGTCACCGAGACGCCCACACCGCTGATCTCCGAGCCTGCGCTTTAGCCAACTGACACGCACCGGACGGCAGGGCTGCCTGCCGTCCGCCGCCTCCCCCAGCCGCCGATCATCCGCCTGCTGAGTTGCCGTGTGCATTCCTCCTCGGCAAGCTGACGCAGCGCACGATTAGCCGGAGGAAACGCCATGAAAATAGCCAAGATCGAAGACCTGCACGCCGATGCCGGCTGGCGGACCTTCTCTTTCCTGAAGATCACCACCGATGACGGCCTGGTCGGCTGGTCCGAATTCACCGAGGGCGACGGCAGCCGCGGTCTGTCGGCGGTCATCCACGCGATGGCGGAACCGCTGATCGGCCAGGACCCGCGCCCGGTGCAGAGCATCGTCTCGACGTTGTACGTGCGCTTGGTGCAGGCGCCGCAGGGCGTCAACAGCCGCGCCATCGCCGCGATCGAGCTTGCCCTGCTGGACCTGAAAGGAAAGGCGCTCGGTGTGCCCGTGTACGAACTGTTCGGCGGACCGGTGCGCGAGCGCATCCCCATCTATTGGTCGCATTGCGGCTCCTACCGCGTGCGGAACGCGGCGCTGTTGGGCACGCCGCCGCTGCGCACCTACGACGACGTCGCGGCACTCGGGGGCGAGGTAAAGCGGCGCGGCTTCAAGGCGCTGAAAACGAATGTGCTTCCGATGCAGGATGGGAGACTCACGAATTTCCAGCCCGGCTTCGGCCGCACGCCCGGCTTCCCCGAGCTGAATGCCGATCGCCGCACGCTGACCGCGATCCACGACCTGCTGGCAGCGTTCCGCGCCGGCGGCGGCCCGGAGCTCGGACTGCATCTCGATGTCAACTACCATTTCAAGACCGAGGGGTTCGTCAAGGTCGCCAAGACAGTCGAGCCGTTCGACATGACCTGGCTCGAAATCGACACCTGGGACCCGCAGGCGCTTGCGGTGATCCGGCGTGCTGCGCCGTGCCCGATCGCGTCCTGCGAGTCGTTGACGGGTAGGCGCGCCTTCCGTCCGTTCCTCGACGCGTATGCGATGGACGTGGCGATCGTCGATGTGGTGTGGAACGGCTTCCTGGAATCGCTGAAGATCGCAGCGATGGCGGAGGCGTACGAGGTGAACGTTGCGCCGCACAACTATTACGGTCATCTCGCCTCGGCGGTCAGCGCGCATTTCTGCGCCGTGGTGCCGAACCTGCGGGTGATGGAGACTGATGTCGATACCGTCGCCTGGCGCGACGAGCTGTTCACCGCACCGATGGTGATCGAGGCCGGCGATATGCTGTTGCCCAAGGGGCCCGGCTGGGGCGTCGATGTGAACGAGGCAGGCGTGCGCGCACATCCGCCGAAGCACGCCTGACCGCGGCATTGGTGGCGGAATGCGCTTCGCTTTTCCGCCCTACGCATTTCGAGCCGGACCGCCGTAGGGCGGAAAAGCGAAGCGCATTCCGCCACCTGCCACACCCGCGCACGTCAGCGAATCGCCCCCACCGTCAGCCAGGGGAATACCGCCACCACGATCAGCGCCACCACCAGTGTCAACATATAGGGCCACACCCGCCCGATCGACTCGTCGCTGGTCGCGCGGCCGATCAGGCACGTCTGGTAGAATCCCACGCCAAACGGTGGCGAGAACAAACCGATGCCCATCGCCAGGATCGCCACGATCCCATAGTGCACTGGATTGACCCCCACCTGATCCGCGATCGGAAACAGCAGCGGCCCAAACAACACCATCGCCGGCAAGCCTTCCAGGACGCTGCCCAGAACGATGAACAACACGATCGAAACCGCCATGAAGCCGATCTTGCCGCCAGGCAAATGGCCCATGATGTCGGCCAGCGTCTGCGCAAATCCAGCCTGCGTCAGCGCCCACGCCATAGCGGAGGCGCTGCCGATGATGAACAGAATGGCACCGGACAGTGAGGCGGTTTCGACCAGCAACGGAAACACCCGCCGCAACGGGAAGTGCCGATAGACCAACAGTCCCACCAGCACGGAATACACTACCCCGACGGTCGCAACCTCGGTCGCGGTGGCAACCCCGGCGATCACCGCGTAGCGGATGACGAACGGCAGGACCAGCGCCGGTATCGCCACGATGAACAGCCGGATCGTGTCCGCTGCTCCCACACGCTCGCCCGACGGCTCGTGGCGACGTGAGCGGAAGAAGATCAGGACGATCAACGCCAGCGCGGCGACCCCGGCCGGCACCAGCCCGCCATCGAACAACGCCGCGGTGGAAACGCCCGTCACCGCGCCGACAATGATCAGCACCAGGCTCGGGGGAATCGTCTCCGACATCGCCGCGGCCGAGGCAAGCTGCGCCACCAGCTCTCCGGGATGCGATCCGCGGCGCTTCATCTCGGGCAGCAGCACCGGCGCGATGGCGGCTTGGTCCGCCGCCTTCGACCCCGATATGCCGGACACCAGATACATCGCCCCGATCAGCGCATAAGAGAGCCCGCCCCGATACCGGCCGACCAGCGCCGCGACGCAATCAACCAGGGCTTTCGCGATCCCGGTCATCTCCAACAGCAGGCCCAGCACCACGAACATCGGCACCGCCAGCAGCTCGATCGACGACATCCCCTGGTTCATCTGGCTGATAATGACCGAAAGCGGGATGGTCGAAGTGAAATTGAAGTACGCAACTGTCGAAATGCCGAAGGCAAACGCAATCGGCACGCCGCAGACAATAGCGGCACCGACCATACCGACGAAGAAAATCAGCAGCGTCGCATTGCCGATATTGTCGAACACCGGCTCCAGCGCCCAGAACACCACGCCGAGCGCCAGCGCAAAGCCCAGCGTCAGCACAAGCTCCATCCACCTTGCACCGGCAAATAACTGGCGCAGCGCGGAATAGAGCAGGATGGCGAGTCCGATCAGCTCGCCGATGATTTCCCACGAACCCGGAATCCCCAGCGTCGGCGTGGTGATCGCCGCCTGCTGTTCCATGTAGCCGATGCCCGGAAACAGCAGGACAGACGTGAAGATCGCAACAACTAGGCCGGATACATGCTTGAGAGCATTCCGCGCCCGCGGTCCCAGCCGGCCGACGACAACCGTCATCCGCATATGCTCGGACTGGTGCAACGCGATCACTGCCCCAAGCGTCACCAGCCAGAGAAACAACATCCCCGCCAGCTCGCCCGACCACACGAGCGGCCTGTCCAGCACGTAACGCCAGATCACCCCGGCAAACAGAATAACAATTTCGGTCAGCACAAGCAGGGCGGCCACCAGCCTGCAGCCCCCGTCCAGCACCCGATCCAGCACATCCAGCCGGCGCAGCACCGCCGGCTGGGCGACGCCTTCGCCCGATTCAGCCGAGAGCGGCAGTGTATTTCTCAAGCGCCGACCACATCTTGTCGCCGAACTTGTCCTGCCACTCCTTGTAGTATCCGGCCTTGACAAGCTGCGCCTTGAACGGCGCAACGTCCGGTGTGTTGAAGATCAGACCCTGCGATTTCAGCTTGGCTTCAAGCGAGCTATCGAGCGCCGCGTTGGCCGTTCGCTGCGCGTCCGCCGCCGTATTGAACGCCTCGCTGACCACCTTCCGGTGCGCCGCCGGCAGGCTCTTCCAGAACGGACCATTCAGGATCATCCAATAACCAACCCACATGTGGTTGGTCATCGAGCAGTATTTCTGCACCTGGTAGAACTTCGTCGTCTCTATGACGCCGAGGGGATTTTCCTGTCCGTCCACCACCTTGGTCTGCAACGCGGTGTAAAGTTCCGCCACGTTCATGGTCACCGGCGCCGCGCCGAGGTCCTTGAATATCGAGAGGTTCATCGGACTGGGGGGCACCCGGATCTTGAACCCCTGCAAATCCTCGGGCGTGTTGATCGGCTTGGTGCTGGTGGTGATTTCGCGGAACCCCTCGTCCCATACCTTCTCCATGGCGTAGAGCCCGGTCTTTTCGATCTCCGGCCGCACCAGCGCCCCCACCCCGCCGTCGAGCGCAGCCCAGGCGGTTTTGGCGTCCTTGAACGCGAACCCGACATTATCGATCGCAGCCGCGGGCACCAGCGTCGCCAGGATATTGTCGCCGATGCCCATCATCTGCATGGCGCCCGCCCGCAGGTTCGACAGCATGTGCGTATCGTCCCCGAGCTGATTGTTCGGGAAAATCTGCACAGTCACTTCGCCATTGGTCGCGGACTTGATTTGTTCTGCCGCCGATTTCACATGCAGCGTCGTCGGATGGTCGGCCGGCAGATCGATCCCGAACTTGATCACGCTGCGGCGCGCCGCTCGCGCTGGACGAGACGCCAAACCGACCGTCCCCGCGGCTGCGACAGACGCCAAGAATTGTTTGCGCGTCAACGCTGGTCCCATGACGCCCTCCCCGTTCTTCCCAGCCGTCATGTCCACCGGATCACCGGCGCCGTCAACGCCGTCCCGGCGGGGGCACGGCTGCGAACGAGGCGGGCGGATTGCGCTTCGCTCTTCCGCCCCATGCGCCCCGGATCAGCTTGGACCGAAGGTTGTCGGGAATCTCATCGCCAGGCTTGGGCCGGGCATCCGAGGCGGCTGCAAGGAAACCCTTGAGATTTTCGGGCGGGCGCTTGCCAGCCAGGCGCTTCAAGAAGCCTGCCGCCGTTTCGACCACGCCGTCCTCCTTCGCGAGGCGTGCGGCTTCCGCCTCGGTCGAGGCCAGTAGCTCGAACTGGCATCGGTCTCGTGTCGCTGACCCGCAGACGGCTGATATTGCTCGGTCGTCCCCCGGAACCAGCGTCTCACCCACCGTCAGGAGCCCGTTTACCCGTGCCCACGCTTGCCAATCGACATTCTCCTCCTCGATCACCTCCAGCCGCTCGTTCAGAAGGTGGTTGCTCTGGTAGATCATCAGATTGTCGCAGGGCCAGCGGGCGGAGGGCGCAATGAGGCCATCAAGCCCCAGGAACGCAAGTGCCGCGCCGATGCTCTGGGTCCGGACGTAGTCACGCACGCCATATTGCGCCATATCGACACCCAGCCGCTCGAGCCCGGCGCGCGCGAGCCAGAGCGTTTTTGCCGCGGAGACGCCAAGCCGCGAGACCTTCAACGGCCGCGAAGGGAGCGGCGTTAGCAGCGTCAGATAGGAGACGACCTCGGCGAGCGCGCCGTTCCATTCCAGGCTGGTGTAGAGAACCGGCACATCAGCGCCATCCCGCGCCGGTGGTGCCCAGCGTCCGCCATTGACCGAAAAGGCCAAAGGGCTCGCGCTGACGCCCGTTGCCCGGAAAACCTCGCCATCGAATCTTTCAACCGCAAGCGCACTTAGCTGATCAACGAGGCCCTGATCGTGAATCATGCCCCCGCCCGCTGCTCAGAGGTGAACCGCGTCGCGGAGCTGGCTCACCAGCCGCATGACTTCATCAATCCGACCTGCGCGGATCAACTGCGCGGGTGATGTCCCGCCTAAAAGCTTCTGCGGCGCGAATATCCATTGCCGTGCCTCATTGGGCTCGTAGAAATCGGCTAGCTGGTCGATGATATATTCCAATTCCAACAGCGTCTTTTCGGTGTTCGCTCGCGGATAGGCGCGACCCTGATTCCAACGCGAAACCGTTTCTGGGCGCGTGCCGAGCAGATTGGCAACCTCGATGTCCTTGATCGCTCCCTTGGTGCGGAGCGAATCTAGCCGTCTGGCGACCGCGCTCGTCATGGCTTTCGCCTCCGTTCGCGCATGCTCGTCTCCCTCCCTTGCATTGAGTTAACCACCCTTCCGCGCCTGGCGGCGCGGGGGAGCTACGGCGACAGATGCTGCATTCCCGCTTTCCACGAGGTGCGCAATCATCTGCCGGAAGCGACTCATCTCCCGCTGTTTGTCCTGAAGCCCCTTCGTCAACTCCGCGTCGCCGATCGGGAAAGCTGCGATACGCGCAACATCGTCGGACACGCGCCGAACGCTCTGGTCCAAATAGTGCCCCGCGCGGATGCTCTGCGGCACGACGCTTAAACGTTCGATTTCCCGTGCGCGTTGGTAAATCGCATGGCGGGCCGGATGGTCGAGCATGTCGCTTGTGCCGTGAGGGCAGCAATGCGTGTCCCGGCAGCCGCATACGGCCTTTATCTTCGGCGAGGCCGCGAAGAGTTCCCGCGCAATCCTGGGCTTGAGCAGCAAATCAATCTGGGGGATGTAGATACGCCAGCTTGGCCCGAAGCCTCCCGTCACGCGCGGGCGACGCCAACCCGACGCTCGAAAATTCTGCTGCATCGTGACGCCGTGTGCGATGCCGCCGACGGCGCCAAAGGCCAGTGCGCCAAGGCCCGGCAGACCGCCAATATGGTCGCCAATGAGCGGCAAACCGCGCTCGTGCAAATCCCGGCAGGCGTCGATATAGGCGGCAACCTTCTCTCCCGTAGCATCGTCGCCGAAATTCTCCACCTTCAGCCAGATCGCGGCACAGGGTGCATCGGCGAGTACAGCGATCACAGCGCGGAGTTCGGCCGTGTTCCGCAGTAGCGTCATAGGAACGGCGAGGGAGTAAATCAGGTCCAATCCCTTGCCGCTGCCCGCGATTCGCTCCGCTGTCCAGTTCATCATGGCGATGTCGCGACGGAGCCATGGATCATTGGGGCTATTCAGCAGATGCGTTGGGCCAAGAATTTGTGTGAAGTCGTGTGCTAGCGCCTCTTCCACGATTTGCGCCGCGCGCCGCTGGCCTTCGCTGCCGTCAAAGTCGGTGATGTTGTGGCGCCGGTCTAGCCCCCACGGCAGCGCCGCCAGCCCTTCCGTGTGAGCGCCAGGGAAACCCATCTGCTGGATTTTCGGATCAAGGATCACGTCGAGGTCGCGTCGCCGCGCCTCAGTTATCAGCTCCTGGTCGCGATCAATGTGCTGGGCTTCGATAACGAAGCCAAAAATGCCTTCCTCGCCTGTGCCAAGCAAATGCAGCAGTTCAATGTGATCGTTCCGACCTACGCGCACGTAAAATCCCAGTCCCTCGGGACCGGGCCGCTGGGAACGCGGGCGCGGCAGGCGAATCACATTGGCTGACATGGGTAACCCCCTTCGACATGACTTTGGCATAGACTTTCGGATTGCGCAAATCAACGATGAAAGGCTTGACATTTCGATATTGGCAAAATGTGCCCCGGGGCCCGGATCTCAGCGAGGAAAGAGCACTCCGAACCTGGCCGCGCTGGAGTTCGCAGCCCGATCGACGTGCAGCACAGGTCCCTGCCGCGCAACGGTCGTGCCAGTTGCCTCCGCCCTCAAACCGTGCTTTACGCCCCGGCTTCCCTGCCGGGGGCGACGGCCGCCCTCGGCTGTGCCCGGTATTCCATCGTGGAATGCGGCCCGCCGTTGGGCCAGGGCCGAAGCCAGCCAGAGGGAGCCAACATGCCGCTTTATGAATGCGTGCTGATCGCGCGCAACGACGTGACCCAGCAGCAGGTCGATGCCATCGCGGATGGAATCGCCGGCCAGCTCGAATCCGAAGGCGGCGCGGTCAAGAAGCGCGAATACTGGGGCCTGCGCGGCCTGGCCTATCGGATCAAGAAGAACCGCAAGGGCCACTACATGCTGCTCGGGCTCGACGCCAAGCCCGCCTTCATCACCGAGATGGAGCGTCAGCTCGGCCTGAACGAGGACGTGCTGCGCTACATGACGATCCGGGTGAACGAGATCGAGGAAGCCCCCTCGGCCATCCTCAGCCGCAAGTCCGACGACCGCGAGCGCAGCTTCCGCGGCCCGCGCCCGTCTGGGCGCTTCGACAGCGGCCGGCGTCGCGGTTATGACGACCGCGAAGAGTTCCGCGCCCGCGAAGGGGCGTTGGAAGACTTCCGTCCCGGCGGAGAAGAGCCATGAGCGACGAGCCGCAGACCACATCCGACGCAGCAGAAATCAGCCCCGCGGCCCGCCGCGCCGCGGTCGGTGCCCGCCGGCCGTTCTATCGCCGGCGGAAGTCCTGCCCGTTCTCCGGCCCCAACGCGCCGAAGATCGACTACAAGGACGTCCGCCTGTTGTCGCGCTTCCTGTCGGAGCGCGGCAAGATCGTGCCGTCGCGCATCACCGCGGTCTCGGCCAAGAAGCAGCGGGAGCTGGCGCTGGCGATCAAGCGCGCGCGCTTCCTGGCGCTGCTGCCCTACATCGTGAGCTGATGGAGCACGCGCCATGGCCGCCGTTGAACTGATCCTGCTGCAGCGCGTCGAGCATCTCGGCCAGATGGGCGAGGTGGTGAAGGTCAAACCCGGTTACGCACGCAACTTTCTGCTGCCGAAGAAGAAGGCGCTGCGTGCCACCAAGGAGAATCGCGAGCGGTTCGAACAGCAGCGCGCCCAGCTCGAAGCGCAAAACCTGCGCCGGCGGGAGGAGGCCGAGCGGGTCGCCGAACGTGTCGGCGGGCTTTCCGTCGTCATCATCCGTCAGGCAGGTGAATCTGGCAGCCTGTACGGCTCGGTCTCCGCGCGCGACATTGCCGAGGCCACCACCGCCGCCGGGTTGACGATCGACCGCGGCCAGGTCGTGCTGAGCCATCCGATCAAGTCGCTCGGCCTGTCGCCGGTACGCGTCGTGCTGCACCCGGAAGTATCGATCCCGGTGACAGTGAACGTCGCCCGCAGCCCGGACGAGGCCGAGAAGCAGGCGCGCGGCGAGCGGGTCGGCGCCGAGGCGACGGACGAGCAGCCGGACATCGACGCCTCGGCGCTGTTCGAGCCAGAAACCGAGCAGCCGGCCGTCTGAGCGCCCAGGGCCGCACACAAGGGGTTGACCGGTCTTCTGGCCGCCCTTGCGGAACGGTGCATTGCCGCCCACGCCTTTTGGTCGCGTCTTGCGGAGACCCGATATGAAGGTGGCATTCTTGGGACTCGGCGCCATGGGCCTGCCGATGGCGGTGAATCTCGCCCGCTCCGGGCATCGCCTGACGCTGTGGAATCGCAGCGACCGGCCGCTTGAGGGGTTCGGCGAAACCCGGCCGGTGCGCGCGCGCAGCATCGCCGAAGCGGTGCACGACGCGGAGGCGGTGATCACCATGCTGGCGGACGACGCTGCCGTCGAAGCGGTCGTGCATGGCGGCTTGCTCGAAGCATTGCCCGAGCGCGCGGTGCACGTCGGCATGAGCACCGTCGGGACCGATACCGCTCGTCGGGTGACCGAAGCACATCGGCAACGTGGGCGCGCCTATGTCGCGGCTCCCGTGTTCGGCCGGCCCGATGTGGCGCGGGCGGCGCAGCTTTGGATCGTGGCGGCCGGCCCGGCGGAGGCGCGCACCCGTGTCGGCCCGTTGTTCGAGGCGATCGGCCGCGGCGTTTCCGACTTCGGCGACGAGCCCTGGCACGCGAACCTCGTGAAGCTTGGCAACAATTTCCTGCTCGCCGCGATGCTGGAAGCGGTCGGCGAGGCCTGCGCGCTGATGCGCAAAGCCGACATCGATCCCAAGGCCTTCGTCGAGACGGCGAACGCCATCTTCCAGTCGCCCGTCTACGCAAATTACGGCGGGGCGGTTGCCGAGGGCCGCTCGGAGCCAGCGTTGTTCAAAGCGGTCCTCGGGCTCAAGGACTTGCGCCTTGCCCTGCGGGCGGCGGATGAGTTGGCCGTGCCAATGCCGGCGGCCAGCGTTGCGCATGACAGCCTGCTGTCAGCCGTCGCCCACGGCCAGGGCGACAAGGATTGGACGGTGCTCGGCGAGACGGCTCGGCAGCGGGCGGGACTTCGCTGATCATCCCCTCCCCTTGCGGAAAGGGGGCCAGGGTCGCGAGCCCGGTCCTTTGAAACCGTGACCCTTCACCAAGCAGAAGCCTTCGCCATCGTCACTGGTATGTTCGTGCTGTTCGTCACCGACCGGCTGCGTTACGACGTGGTGGCAGCGCTGGCCCTCGTGTCCGCGATTCTCACCGGCGTGGTGCCGGCGGACGGCGCGTTCCGTGGCTTCTCCAATTCGCTGATCGTCATCATCGGCTCGGTGTTGGTCCTCAGCCGCGCCGTCGCGCTGTCCGGCGTCGTGGATGCCGCCATGAGCCGTGTCACGCTGATGCTCAGAAGCACCTCGGCGCAGGTGCTGGTGCTGACCTCGGCCGTCACGTTCCTGTCCGCGGTGATGAAGAATGTCGGCGCGCTCGGCATTTTCATGCCCATCGCCATCCTGGCGGCCGAGCGCAACGGCCGCCCGCCGTCGCGCTATCTCATGCCGCTGTCCTTCGGGTCGCTGATCGGCGGCACGATCACGCTGATCGGCACCTCGCCCAACCTGCTGATTTCGACGGTCCGGCAGCAGGTCGAAGGCAAGCCGTTCCACCTGTTCGACTTCGCCCCAGTGGGACTGCCGCTTTCTTTATTGGCGATCTGCTTCCTTTGCTTCGGCTGGCGGCTGCTGCCCGATCGGCGCGGGGAGCCGCAGGCCGAAAAGCGCTTTACCGTCGAGGACACCATGACCGAGGTGCGGTTGACGAAAGAGTCGCCGTTGGCTGGCCGCACCGTGGGCGAACTGGAGGCGTTGGCTGAAGACGAGGTGACCGTGGCGGCGATCATCCGTGACCAGGATCGCCGTTACATCCCCAGCGAGCACTGGACGATGTTTGCCGGCGATCTGCTATTGCTGCAGGGCGATCCAGTTGCCGTCCAACCGCTGCTCGCTCGGCCCGGGCTTGAGCTGGCAGGATCGGATCCCGCCACGACTGCCTCGCCGCACAGCAAAGACGACGAGCTGCTGGCGATCGAGGCCGTCGTCTCGGTCGACTCACCGTTGATCGGACGTACGCTGCAGACCATGCATCTGCGCCGCCGATTCCAGGTCAACCTGCTGGCACTGAGCCGTGGCGACCGGCGCATCGCCGCGCGGCTACGCGAGAGCCATTTCCGCATCGGTGATGTCCTGGTGTTGCAGGGTCGCCGATCGCAACTCGATGAGGCAATCCGAGAGCTGGGCTGCCTGCCGCTTGCCGAGCGAAATCTCACATTGGGGCAAGGGCGGTCGCGCTGGGCAGCCCCGGCAATCTTGCTGATAACGCTGGTGCTCATAGCGACCGGCGTGCTGGCCGCGGAGGCGGCGTTCTTCGTCGCCGCGGTGCTGGCCGTGTTGCTGCGGCTGATCTCGCCGCGGCAGGCGTACGAGGCTCTGGACGGGCCGTTGATCGTCTTGCTGGCCTGCCTGATCCCCGTCGGTGAGGCGCTGCACGAAACCGGTGCGGCGAACCTGCTTGCCGGCGGCCTGACGCTGTTGGCGGCGCACCTGCCCGGCCCGGCAACGATCGGCCTGCTGCTGGTGACCGCCATGCTGGTTACGCCTTTCCTGCACCACGCCGCCGCGGTGCTGGTGATCGGACCGGTGGCCGCGGCGCTGGCGCACGATCTGGGCTACGCGCCGGAGCCGCTGCTGATGGCAGTGGCGCTCGGCGCGTCGTGCGACTTCCTGACACCGATCGGCCATCAGAACAATCTTCTGGTGATGGGGCCGGCGGGCTATCGGTTCGGCGATTACTGGCGGCTCGGCCTGCCGTTGTCGATCATGGTGGCGGTGGTCGGAACCTTGCTGATCGTGCTTCGCTGGCCGCTGCACTGAAGACGAGAAGAGGAAGGTCCGCCGCTACACGCGAGCGTTCACTGCACCGATTTCCCCCTGCGTAACCAGGCCTCGCGGGAGACGCGATGGCGAAATTCGTCACATGTAGCGGCGGTGCAAAAGCATCCTTCCGAGACTTCCTCCTGGTTATGACCGGTTAGCCGGCGACACCCGCCACCCAGCCGACCGGGCTCGGACACGAGCACGGTAAACCGGGACTTTCCGGAAGTGCCAGCCAGCACCACCCGACATTAGTAAAGCAGACCGTGCCGGGTGCATGGACTGGCTGAGCCGACGCTACTGCAGTAGAAACTGCGAGCAGCACTCCCGCTGCCAACAGAACAAGGCGTGACATCTTGGGTTTCCTCCTGGACTAATTGGGGCTTGGTTGCCCCAATCGCGACTTTAGGAGAACTCGCCGGAAGCGATATGAAGTAATTCACAGCCAATAATGAATGGGGATTCCGCCGAGGTTGGGGGCACATTTTCGCTGGCCGCCGCACTGACAGGAGAGATGCGATGGGTCCGCTTGCCGGCATCAAACTGATTGAAATTGCCGGCATCGGCCCCGGCCCGATGGCGGCGATGATGCTGGGGGATCTCGGCGCCGACGTGATTCGGGTGGACCGCGTGCGGCCTTCCGGGCCCGAGCGGTTCACCGATCCGCGTCACGCCGTGCATCACCGCAGCCGCCGCTCGATCGCCGTGGACTTGCAGAAGCCGGGCGCGGCGGAAATCGTGCTGCGGCTGGCGGCGGGCGCCGACGGGCTGATGGAGCCGTTTCGCCCGGGCGTGGCCGAGCGGCTGGGCATCGGGCCGGAGCCCTGTCTCGCCCGCAACCCCAGGCTTGTTTATGGCCGCATGACGGGGTGGGGCCAGCAGGGGCCGCTGGCGAAAGCCGCCGGTCACGACATCAACTACATCGCGCTGACCGGCGCGCTGCACGCGATCGGCCCGGCGGGCGGTAAGCCGGTGCCGCCGCTGAATTTGGTAGGCGATTTCGGCGGCGGCGGCATGTTGTTGGCGCTCGGCATGGTCTGCGGGCTGCTGGAGACGGCACGTTCCGGCCAGGGCCAAGTGGTCGATGCAGCGATGGTCGATGGGGCGGCGCTGCTGTTCGGCGCGGTGTTCGGCATGCACGCGGCCGGGCTGTGGGCCGACCAGCGCGGCGCCAACATGCTGGATGGCGGCTCGCATTTCTATGACACGTACGAAACCAAGGACGGCCGATACGTTGCGATCGGATCGATCGAGCCGCAGTTCTATGCCTTGCTGCTGGAAAAGACCGGACTCGCCGATGCGGCGTTGCCGGAGCAGATGGACAAGGACGCATGGCCGCTTATGAAGGAACGTCTGGCGGCGATCTTCCGCGCCCGCACGTGCGAGGAGTGGTGCGCGATCATGGAAGGGAGCGATGTCTGCTTCGCTCCTGTGCTGTCGGTCGCCGAGGCGCCGCGCCACCCGCACGCCGTGGCGCGCGATGCGTATGTAGACATCGGAGGCGTGCCTCAGCCCGCGCCCGCGCCGCGTTTCTCCCGCACGCCGCCGGCGGCCCGCGTGGCGCCGCGCCGTGGCGAGCACACCGATCAGGTACTGGCCGAAGCCGGGTTCGATACGGATGAGATTGCCACGCTGCGAAAGGGCGGTACGATTCTATAGAAGGTGAGTGACCCCGATCGCCCCCGTCGTGCACTACCCGAGGAGCCTTGTAATCCGGCGCTCAACGTCAGCCGGCGAAGCGCCAAGAAAGGTCGATATCTGCGTCGTTAGCTGTTGCCGCTTTTCGCGCCAAATGTCAGCAGCTTGGAACACAGTGACTCCGGCGGCTGAATCATCCTCATCGCGGAAGCTCAGCCAGATTCTCGCGTCCTCAGTGTCATCAGTAGAATACGCGGTGCGCGCATCACCGCTTGAAACGTATAGAACATCTGCTCCACCGTCGTAGGAAACGTAGAGTCCCGTAGCTTTGTCCCAAACAATCAAACCTTGTATAGTCTTCTTCGGGCTAGCGGTGATTATCTCGCCTAACGTGTCTTTTATCTCTATAATGACATCCATCGGGTGACCACCCCGCGTCTGCACGTTGTAAGAGACAAACTGATATCTATTTAGATCATAGGTGGATCTGTGCACATGTGTGGGATTCCTTACCGTCTCCTCAACGCCCATTTTTATGATATTTCTGAGGTCCCGGTGGCCAAAGACGATGTGGTTGTATCGTTCTTCGGTCAGGTAGTACTCGATGACTCCAAGTTCACCACTTGATGCAACCGAAAACACGACGTCAGTACCGACCATATTTATCGCGCTTCTGCAGGAGGCTGTACCATATTGCCGGTTTCCAGAACCTCTCCAATTTCCGGGATAGTGCTATGAGTGGATGCTTCGAAACCAGATATTGCTCGGGTTAACTGGTTCAAGAGCTGCTTGGCTGCTATGGGCGAGAGGCTGACCGTTGATACTGGCTCCAACTCCATTCCCATAACGAGTCCCTGTGATGACCTCCACGAAGGCTTTGCTACTGCGAACACCAGAACGAAATCGGAATTGGTAATTGCGATGTGGCAGGTGGTCGCATGCGCTGGCGTGACTGTAGTCGGACCGGGATCGCGATGCGTTTCAGAACCAGACATGACATCATCCCACTTGTGCATCGGGTTGCGGCTTCGGCAAAGTCTATACTTGGCTCTGGCGCCCCCGCTAGCCTCAGTTCACCTTGCCGCCTGCGGTGGAGGGGGCTGTCTTTCGGGCGGTGGGTCGGTTGCGGGCGTTTTCCTTGCCGAACCGGATCGGGTTCATTTGAACCGGGGGAGCACTGCGTAAATTCAGGCTAACCCCCTGATTTCATTGGTCGGAGTGAGAGGATTCGAACCTCCGGCCCCTGCGTCCCGAACACAGTGCTCTACCAGGCTGAGCTACACTCCGACAGTCACGGAATACCGCTTTCCGGGCCGCGCATATAGCGACTGCCGGGGGTTGCGGCAAGCGCGCCCCTCGCGACTGGACATCCGCCGCCAGTCGTTGTCCATCACCCGCGAAGGCAACGGACCATCCCTTGAACCCGCTCGTCGAAGCGACCGAACTCAGCGTCACCTTCCCCGCGGGTCGCGCCCTGTTCGGCCATCGTACCACCGGTCTGCGCGCCGTCGATCACCTGAGCCTGTCGATCGCAGCGGGCGAGGTGCTCGGGCTGGTCGGCGAGTCCGGCAGCGGCAAGACCACCGCAGGCCGCGCCATCCTGCGGCTGCTGGAGCCGACCGGCGGCGCCGTGCGCTTCCAGGGCGCCGACATCACGCATCTCGACAAGCCGGCGCTGCGGCCGCTCCGGCGGCACATGCAGATGATCTTCCAGGACCCCTATTCCAGCCTGAACCCCCGCCTCAAGGTCCGCGACATCATCGGCGAGGCCTTCGTCATCCACGGCATCGGAACCCGGCGAAACCAGGCTGAGCGCGTCGCCGGGATGCTGGCCCAGGTCGGGCTGCCGGCGGACGCGATGGAACGCTATCCGCACGAGTTCTCCGGCGGCCAGCGTCAGCGCATCGGCATCGCCCGGGCGCTGGCGGTCCAGCCGGTGTTCGTCGTCGCGGACGAACCTGTCTCGGCGCTGGACGTGTCAGTGCAGGCGCAGGTGCTGAACCTGCTGCTGGACCTGCAACGCTCGCTCGGGCTGGCGATGCTGTTCATCGCGCATGATCTCGCGGTGGTGCAGTATGTCAGCGACCGGGTGGTGGTGATGTATCTCGGCCGGGTGATGGAGGCCGCGCCGAGCGAGACGATCTATCGCCGTCCGCTGCACCCCTACACGGTTGCGCTGCTGGAGGCGGCGCCGGAGCCCGATCCGGCATCGGGCCGCCGGCTTACGGTCCTGCGAGGGGAAATGCCGAGCCCATTCGCGCCACCCTCGGGCTGCGTGTTCCGCACCCGCTGCCCGCACGCGATCGCCGACTGCGCCGCGATCGAGCCAAAGCTGGTCGAGGTGGCGCCCGGGCACAGCAAGGCGTGCATCCGGGACGATATCCTGTGACAGTCGAGCTCGTCACAGTGACGGAGGACGAGGCGGAGATCCGTCTCGACCGCTGGTTCCGGCGGCATTTCCCCGGATTGCCGCAGAGCGCCATCCAGAAGTTGTGCCGCGGTGGGCAGGTGCGGGTGGATGGACATCGCGCGGATGCGGCAACGCGGCTGATGGTCGGGCAGGCCGTCCGTGTGCCGCCTTTGCCGCTGGCGTTGCCTGCACCGAAGCCGGCGGCCGAGATCGATCCGGGGCTGGCGAAGGACCTGCAACGCCTGATCCTGTATCGCGACGAGCATCTGATGGTGTTGAACAAGCCGCACGGCCTGCCGGTGCAGGGCGGCCCTGGGATCACCTGCCAGCTCGATGCGTCGCTCGACGCGTTGCGCTTCGGGTCCGAGCATCGGCCGCGCCTGGTGCATCGGCTGGATAAAGACACGTCCGGGGTGCTGGTGCTGGCGCGCACGCCGGGCTCGGCCGCGAAGCTGGCCGCCGCGTTTCGCGGCCGAAGCGTGGAGAAGACCTATTGGGCCGTCACGGCCCGCCGCCCAATTCCGCCCGAAGGCCGGATCGATCTGCCGCTCAGGCGCATCACCGCGGCGGGCGGCCAGCGCACGGCGCCCGCTGAGCGCGATGACAAGGACGCCGCCCGCGCCATCACCGACTACCGCACGCTGGACCATGCCGGACAGAAACTCGCCTGGCTGCAACTGCGGCCACTGACCGGACGCACGCATCAGCTTCGCGTGCATTGTGTGGCGATTGGCGCGCCGATCCTGGGCGACGTGACCTATGCGCGGCCGGACCAGAACAATGCCTTCAGCGCCACCGTGGCGGGGTTGTCGGAGGCGCTGCATCTGCACGCGCGGGCGCTGCTGCTGCCGCATCCCGCCGGGGGCTCGCTGCTGGTCGAGGCGGGGCTGCCGCCCCACATGGCGGAGACGTTCCGCACGCTCGGCTTCGCCGCCCCGGCGGCACGGGCGCCGCAGCGGCGCTGACCAAAAAGGGGAGATGCCGTGTCCCATCGACCCAAACACCGCCGGCGTTGGCCTCTTGCTGCGCTGATTTCGCTTGCGACCGTCGTCGGGGTGGTGGTTGTCGCGGCGGTCGTGTTCGTGGCGACGTTCAACGCCAATTCGTACAAGCCGCGGATCGTCGCGGCGGTGCAGGCGGCGACCGGGCGGACGCTGGCGCTGAACGGGCCGATCGGGCTGAAATTCTCGTTGCAGCCGACGATCGAGGTGCGCGACGCGGTGCTGGGCAATCCGCCGGGCTTCTCCCGTCCGGACATGGCGCGGGTGCGCGCGGTGGATGTGCAGCTTGACCTGCTGCCGCTGTTGCACCGGCGGATCGCGATCCAGCGGTTGGTGCTGGTGGGCCCGGACGTGCTACTGGAGCGGACGGCGCAGGGACAAGTCAACTGGCGCTTTGCCCCGGCGGCGGCGCGGACGGCAGCCGCTCCAGCGGGCCAAGCGCGGCCGGCTGAGGCGCGGCGCCTCGAGCTCGCGGTGTCCGACGTGCGGATCGAGAATGGGACGTTTGCCTATCGCGACGACCGCACCGGGCATGTGGCGGCGATCGATGTTCGCCGGCTTCGGGTGTTGGCGCCGTCGGGCGGGCCCATGCATCTGACCGCCGATGCGGTGGTCAATGGGCTGGCGTTCACGGCGAGCGCGGAGACCGGGTCGCTGGATGCGCTGCAAGCGCCGACGGGTGGCGCTCCCTGGCCGGTCAAGCTGACGCTGGATGCGGCGGGGGCCACGGTGCATGTCGGCGGCACCATCGCTCGGCCGCTGGAGGGCAGCGGTTACAAGCTGGCGTTGGACGGTTCGATCCCGGATCTGGCGGCGCTGGCGCCGTTCGCGCCGAAGGCGAAGCTGCCGGCGTTGCACGAGGTAATGTTCTCGGCGCAGGTGGCGGATAGCGGTGGGCCGATCCCGCAGGTCTCGGCACTGACGCTGCGGGCCGGCGCGTCGGACCTGTCGCCGGTACTGGCGGGGCTCAAGCTTGACAAGCTCGATGTTGCAGCTCCGGGGCTGGATCAGCCGGTGCATGCGGATCTGACCGGGAGTTATGGCGGGGCGCCGCTGAGCCTGGTGGCCTCGCTTGGGGCGCCGGCGAAGCTGCTGACCGGCCAGCCTGCCGGGCCGTTCCCGGTGGATGTTACCGCGACTGCTGCTGGCGCCAATCTGGCGGTGAAGGGCGGGATCGCCGATCCGGCGCATCTGACCGGGCTCGATCTGGATACCAGTGCGAAGATCCCGGACCTGGGCGCCTTGTCGCCGCTGGCGGGACGGCCGTTGCCGCCACTCAAGAATGTCGCGTTCCAGGGTCATCTGACGGCGCCGGACGGGTTGCGGAAGGGGATTGAGCTGCAGGGGGCGAAGCTGACCTCGGCGCCGGCGGACCTGGCGGGCGATGCGGGGTTCAGCTTTGGTCGGCCGCCGTCCGTTACGGCGCGACTGACGTCGGATCGGCTTGATCTCGATGCGGTGCTGGCGGCGTTCCGCCAACCGGCGACGGCGGCGCCGCCAGGCGGGGCGGCGGCACCCTCACCCGCCGCGCAAGGGCGCGGCGACCTCTCCCGAGGAGCGGGAGAGGTGAAGTCGGGGGGGCATGTCATTCCTGACAGCAAACTTCCGTTCGACCAGTTGCGGGACTTGAATGCGGACGTGCAACTGACGGCGGCGGCGCTGACCAGCGGAGGCCAGACCTGGCGCAATGTGTCCGGGCACCTGGTGCTGCAGGGTGGCAAGCTTCAGCTTGCGCCGTTCAAGGCGACGCTGCCGGCCGGGACGTTCGACCTGACGCTGTCGGTGGACTCGACGCAGGCCGGGCCGCCGGTGGCGTTGCAGTTGAAAGCGCCGTCGGTCGCGCTTGCCTCGCTCCTGGCTTTGGCGGGCCAGCCGGCCTTCGCCCGGGGCTCGGTCGCGATCACTGCCGACCTGCGCGGGAGTGGGGATACGCCGCACGCGATCGCCGCCAGTCTGAACGGCACGGCGGCGGCGAGCATGGCGGGGGGCGAGATCGAGACGCGGGTGCTGGAGCAGGCGCTCGGGCCGGTAATCGCGCGGGCCAATCCGATCGGGGTGCTGAGCCAGGGCGGCACCAGCGAGATCCACTGCTTCGACGCCCGGCTCGAGGCGCGCAACGGGGTGGCGACGCTCAATCCGTTGGCGCTCAGCTCCAGCCTGATTTCGCTGTCGGGCGGCGGGACGCTGAACCTGGCGAACGAGACGCTCGATCTGCACTTGCAGTCGCAGGGGCGGATCGGCGGCACGGGGATCGCGGTGCCGCTGACGGTCAGCGGCGGGTTCCGGGATCCGCGCATCGCGTTGAACCGGACGGGCGCGGCGGAGAAAGGGATCGAGGTCGTGATCGGTGCGCTGGCCGGGAAGAACAACCCGCTGGGCGGGCTGGCGGGAGGCGGTGTGTCCTGCGGTCCTGCCGCTAGCGGAGCGGCCCCGGCGGCTCCGCGGCCCAAGCTGCCGAACGCCGGGGCGGTGCTGCGGCAGTTGTTTCGCTGAGGCGAGACGTGCGGCGGTTCTGGGAGAATGCGACGATCGAGCCCATCGAGGGGGGATTCGCGGTGTTGCTGGATCGTCGGCCTGTGCGGTTGCCTGGGGGGGCAGTGCTGCGGGTTCGGCCGGAGCGGCTGGCCTTGGCGGTCGCGGCGGAGTGGCAGGTGGCCGGGGAGGGCAGGGGAGGCACGCTGTCGTTCGAGGACACGCCGCTGACCCGGCTGGCCGGCACCGCGCAGGAGCGAATCGCCGGCGATCCGTGGCCGACGGTCGATGCGATCGCGCGTTACGGCGAGACGGACCTGCTTTGCTATCGGGCCGAGACGCCCGAGGAGCTGGTGCAGCGTCAGGCGCGGCGGTGGCAGCCTTGGCTGGATTGGATGGCGGCCGAGCATGACGCGCCGCTGTGGGTTGGTGTGGGCGTGGCGCCGATCCGGCAGCACCGGGGGAGTATCGCCTCGCTGCGGCGGGCGGTGGCGGCGTTCGATGCGTATATGCTCGCGGGGCTCGGGCTGGCAGTGCCGGCGCTGGGCAGCCTGGTGCTGGGGCTGGCGCTCGCCGCCGGGCGGATCGATGCGGCGGAGGCGCACGCGCTGGGGGCGCTTGACGAGCTGTTTCAAGCGGAGAAATGGGGGGAGGACGCGGAGGCGGCGGTGCGGCGGGCCTCGATCGCGGCGGATATCGCGCTGGCGGCGCAGTTCATGGAGCTGGCGCGGGAGGGGGGGAGGGGTCTGGAAGGATGAATGCCAAGCGTCTGGTCATCGCCGGCCGTGTGCAGGGGGTCGGGTTCCGGGACTGGCTAGTGGAACAGGCGGAGTTGCTGGGGGTGGACGGCTGGGTCCGCAACCGCGCCGACGGGTCGGTGGAGACGCTGATTGCCGGGGATATCGACGCGGTGGAGGAACTGGCACGGCTGTGCCGGCGGGGGCCCAGGCTGGCGGAGGTGGTGAGTATCACCGAGGAATTGGCGGAACCGCCGGAGCAGCCGGGGTTCTATCGGGCTCGGTCCTGGTAGGTGTTGGTCTCATCGGCGTCTCATTTCGTTTTGGGTGGGATTCGGGATCATGTTGTGAGACGGCCGTTTGGGGAGCTGCCTACGCGGCGGGGTGCTTTGGCCGCGCGGGTAGGCTGGAGGACGTTGAGGCTGACGGAATCGCCGGCATCCTCACCCACCGCGCTATGCGCGGCGACCTCTCCTGCAGGGCGGGAGAGGTGGACGATGGGACGGCGTTTCGGCTCAACCTGAAGATGCTCTCGAGTCCCGGATCAGCAGTTCGCAGACGTTATGACGCCCCTGATTGCGAGCAAAGCGGAGCAATCTTCCGCCAATTTGGCTATCCTCCAGGAGATTGCTTCGTCGCTCCGCTGCTCGCAATGACAGGCGGATTTCCGAATCGGACACTAGGCAGGCGGCGAGGGCGGTCGGGGTAGGAGGTGGTTGGGCGGATTATCAAGTTGTTGCAGGGCGCGGGGCAGGGCTGCTGTTCGTGGAGCGGCGGCTCCCGCGTGGCTGGTGGTGGTGAGGAGGGCGTGGCGGAGTCCTGCCACCGGCCGGGGTTGCGGCGTCGGCATGTCTGGGGTGGCTGCGTCTGCTGATCTGGTGACGCTGGGTGTTGGCACGGGTTTCGGGGGCGGGACCCTTGGGGTGTCGCAAGGGGAGGGGGCTTGCGTTGCGTTCTGTCGGGCGGCCTGCATGCGGGCGAGCACGTTGAGCGCACCCTGCGCCTGGCGCATCAGGCTCAGGGCCTGAGCGCGGCATTTGATGGCCCATTCCAGAGAGGTCTCCGGCTGCTTTATGAGGCGAAGGCAGGCCTTCCACTGCTCGGTGGCGGCGATGAAGAGGGCGACCTGATTGGCCTCGAGCGCGTTCGCCGGCTGCAAGTTCTTGATCAGGGTCTTGGCGGCGTCGTCTCGACTGGCGAGGTCTTCGGGGCGGTTGGTCGGCGGATCCGGGAGGGTGCGGCAGAGGGTGTCGATAAGCTGGTGATAGACGGCGGCCGAAAGCTGAGGGGCGACGCTTTGGTGGTTCAGGACGATGGTGTGGGACATGGCAGCCATTATAGCCGTTAATAATGCTGTCGTCAATATGTTATTTTTGACATCAGAGTCGGGGTTGGTCGATCCTGCCGATGCCTTCTTGGTCCGCGCGGGGTCCGAACACCTCGGGCCAGGCTGCGCGGAGCGCCGCGTCAACCTGGGGGAGGGTGGCTGGCACTCCGAGGGCGGCCAGGCTGGTGACGCCGTGGCTGGTGATGCCGCAGGGGACGATGCCGGCGAAATGCTCGAGGTCCGGGGCGACGTTCAGGGCGACGCCGTGCCAGCTTACCCAGCGGGTGATGCGGACGCCGATGGCGGCGATCTTGGCTTCGGTGCCGGTGGGGCGGTCGGCGACCCAGACGCCGATGCGGTCTTCGCGGCGCTCGCCGGGGATGCCGAAGCGGGCGAGGGCGCGGATCAGCCATTCTTCGAGGGCGTGCACGTAGCGGCGGACGTCTCGGGCGGGTAGTGCGCCGTGCGGGCGGGTGAGGTCGAGCATCACATAGGCGATGCGCTGGCCGGGGCCGTGATAGGTCCATTGGCCGCCTCGTTCCGCCTGGTAGGTGGGGAAGCGGTGGGGGTCGGTGAGGTCGGCGGGGTTCGCGGAGGTGCCGGCGGTGTAGAGCGGGGGGTGCTGGAGGAGCCAGACGAGTTCGGGGGCGGTGCCGGCGCGGATGCCGGCGACGCGGTCGCGCATGGCGGCGAGGGCGTCGGGGTAGGGGGTGAGGGCGTCGGTGGTGCGCCAGTCGGGGCTGATTGAAGGGGCGTGGTTCATCCGGTATATCCCGCGGTCGCGCCCACGGTGCGGTCGTGGCGGAATGGTAGACGCGCAAGCTTGAGGTGCTTGTGGGGGAAACCCCGTGGAAGTTCGAGTCTTCTCGACCGCATGACGAAAACCCGTTATTTCCCAAGGCTTAGACTTTCAAGCGTTTGGTGCCAGCCTGACCGGTCTTGCCGATGCTACAGCCGCCCGTCGCCTGTCCGCGGTCAAGTCTCTGATCGCCTTCGGTCACCGGCTCGGTTATCTCCAATTCGACGCAGGCGCACCGGTGCAGCTTCCCGCCGTCAAGGACACGCTGGCAGAGCGGATCATGTCCGAGTCTGACGTGCAACGCATGCTGGCACTCGAAACCGATCCGCGGAACGCGGCACTGCTCCGCCTGATCTACGCTGCTGGTCTTCGCATCTCTGAGGCATGCGGACTGCGCTGGCGTGACCTAACCCAGCGCGACGATGCTGGTCAGGTGACGGTGTTCGGCAAACGTGGCAAGACCCGCGTGGTGCGGCTGCCATCGCCCGTGTGGCAGCGCCTAGTGGTACTCCGCGGCGATGCTGACGAGGATGCCCCGGTGTTCCAGTCCCGCGAAGGTGGACACCTGGACGCGTCGCAGGTGCATCGTATCGTGAAGGCTGCCGCCCGACGCGCGGGACTGTCTGAGGCTGTCTCTGCCCATTGGCTTCGTCACGCTCATGCTTCGCACGCCCTCGACCGTGGCGCCCCGGTGCACGTCGTGCGGGCGTCGCTTGGACATGCTTCGTTGGAGACGACGACTCGCTACTCGCACGCACGCCCGAACGACAGCAGCGCGCTCTACATCGCCGCATGACCAGACTCATGCTCGCGCTGTTGGAGCTTGGCGTCGTCTATATCCTATGGACGATCGTCGGGCACATGTGATCGCACCGCGCTGGCGCGACCTTATGAGACATCGGTAACGATCTCGCCGGGCCGTTTTGAAAACGGTCGGGGACCCACCGGCGGATACTACTACAGCCTGGGGCGGTGGGGGTCTAGGTGTCAGCCTCTTGACTCATAGGTCCGACATTTCCGAAAGATACTATGGTCCCGACCCGTCATCTGCCAGAAAAGGCCACGGGACCCAGGCCATACGCCGCTTCAAGCCCTAGAGAAGACCATTCTGGGCGTGCTAGACCGCGCCGACGGCGACAATTACGTGGCGGCACAACCACATGCGGGTAATCCTGGAGCCGGCGGACCGGTCACGGCGTTCGTTATGCTGCCACCGCCAGGAGTTGCCGAACTTGTTCAGACCGCAACAGCGATTGGGCGATCGAAAAAAGCTCGTGATGCACAAGGTTGCGATTGTTCGTCTTTATGCTCAAGCCAGCAAAGTCGCTCTCCTCCAGTTCTCTCAGCAACGAGAATGTTGCGTTCTGCGATTTTGGTGAACGCCCTTGCGGATCGTAGTGCGTGCCTCCCTTCGTGTTGGAGATATATTTGACTAGCTCGTGCCGCGTAACGCGGTGCCCCTTCGCACAGATGCATGGTTCGTTGAGAAAGGCGCGGAGGTTCAGGCTCTTTACTTGCAGTCTGACGTCACCCCAACCCATCGAGAAGGGGACACCCGGTAAGACCTCACCGCCACCGCAGAAACCAACAGCATCCGAGCCGGGAATGGATACAAAACAATACGCCTCGACTTGTATTGGCCCACCTATTCCCGACGCCCTCCACGCTCGCCAGAGGTAGTCTTCAACCAGGAGAAAACGCAGCGCCCCGCTCGCAACCCGCAGACTGTGCTCACCAACCCAAGGGGAGTTCGCTTGCTGCAATGCTTGCAGATGGGCCTGCGCCATCTTGATGAGGTCTATGTCCGTCACGCCGCGATCCCGATGATTCTGCTACGCTGCTCAAGTGTCCTGCGCCGCGAAGAAATCCCTCAGGGCATGATGGAGCCTCTGCGCCCAGTTGAATTTGTCTGGACTGAAGAATTGGACGTGTTTCCTGTCGGTCGAGTGAAAATGAAAAACCGCATTTCGGAACAACCGCAAACTGTCCCAGTGTTGATCAATCATTTTGTCAATGATTGGCTCGCGAACTTTCAATTCCTTCCACCCCTCGGCAACGACAAACAGGCCTGCAAACCAATAGAGCATATAGGCTATAAACAGCTCCGCGATCCTATCGCGCTTTCGCTCGTTATCGGAGAAAAAGTCGGCTTCGTGGGACATCATGTGCTGATACATAAGGTCGCACGGCACAAAGTAGAAAGTGCGTAGCATCCAGAGCGGATTGCCTTCCTTCGGCGTTGCCATGACCATGCATTCCTTTCGGCGTGTGAGCTTCGGAGGCTACCTAAGGCCCTTCGCTCGGCTGCATATCAGGTCACACCTGCGTCAAGCAAGCGTGCACAGCTTAACAATCACCCTCGTGAAGATTCCTGACATGACCTATCAAAAGGCAAAAGACAATCCGATGCACATTGCGTTGCGCTCTGCCGCCAAGCTGAATGCTGCGTCGTCCACGTGGTGAACCCGCCGACGCCCATTATACCGCAGCGCCACCGGATCGCCACGCCAACGGTCGGCGGAACAATGGACTACTGGTGTTGCGCCTTGCGCCCGAACAGGATTCACAAGGACCCGCCGCTACACGTGGACCATCCCATCAAGCAACGGGTGAGTTAAGGTCTCGCCAAAGCTCCTTGGCTGACTCTGTTCGGAACATTTGGCGCGGCACACCCGCGAGTATTTCATTCTGGTTGAAGCTCAGCAGTTTCCCGGAAAGGATTTGAAGTAGCAACAGACCGCAGTGATATAGGTCGACTCTGTGATCGATTGGTCCAAATTGGATCGGGTCCAGCACCTCGGGCGGGAACATCCAATTAGCAAATGGTCCATGTCCCGGCTGTAGCTCGCTCACTAAAGCCGAAATGCCGAGATCACCAAGCTTGAAGTTGAAGTTAACACGTTCGTCGGCAATGAGTTCGCTTTTCTGCGCATTTACGAAAACATTGCCGGGGTGAATGTCTTTATGAACAACACCGTTGGAATGAATAAAGTCTACTGCTTGCAGAATGCATCTAGCAATAGGCGCCAACCACACGGCGCCATTAAACCCAGTCAACTCATTGATGAGGCGCGCTACAGACCACCAGCACCGCTCTGTGATAATGTAGGAAAGTTCTTGGAATTCAAAGATGTCAAAGACATAAGTGATAAATGGATGCCGCAGAGCGAGTAACCTCTGATATTCTCGTATAGCATTTCCCTGCACTACTTGCCGATCACCATTAGGCTTCAAAATCTTGGCTGCTAATTCGTTTTTCCACAAGTCTGTGCAGGCATAGACGTATCCGAAGCTTCCCTCGCCGATAAACTCCCCGATCGTATATATGTTCTTGGTAATAGGCGTGGTTATTTGCTGGCCCCCGAGTGGGAGCTTAGGCAGCGCAGTCGGTAATTGGAGTTGTCCCCCGGCGTTCTCAGGCCAGGACCTCATCTCATCGGGCATTCTTATGCGACTCGTGATAGGCCGTTGAATTTATATAATGTTGATGAGCCGAACATAGCAACAATACGAGCGTTGCGGCCTCACCACCTGGGGCCGCGCAGAGCGCTCGGACCCTGACCCCTCCAGATGCGCCACTAGCCGCTCCGCCGGACCTGCGCCATGAAGCAGCCGGCATGGTGGCGCCGTCGACGTCCGTCATACTGGAGGGCGAAGGACAGCGTCTCGGCAAACTCCGTGGGGTAGCAGGCCGGAGGTGGTCGGGGTCGTCGCGCATGGCGGCAGGATACCCGGATTGTGGGAACGCAGCAAGAACATCAGAGTTCCGGCGAGATTCGATCTGGGAGTCGATTTGGGAGTCAGCTCGCCAATTACACCGCTTCAACCCACTGATTTCACTCGTCTATCTGATCTGCATCGCGTTTCGAGTCTTCTCGACCGCATGACGATAACCCGCCGAATGGTTGGCGAAGCACCGGGGCTCCCGCCTGCGTCGGCCGTTGGCGGAATGCAAAGTCGGGCACGGCCGCCGGGTTCACGCGGGGAGTCCGTTGAAGAAAACAGGGTAGGGAAATTCTGGGGCGACTCGAAGGCTCGGCGCGCCTCGTGTTGGAGGGGATGGCCAACCGGCTGGGGGGTTGGAAAATCGGTGGCGCCAGCCAGATGTGGCGCCTATCCTGTGGTCATGCCCTTCGTGGACCCCAACAACCCGGATCAGCCGCTGACGCCGGCGGAAATCCGCGCCAGGATCGCGTGGGGCGAAGCCGATGCCAGCGCCGGCCGCGTATCCGACCTGGATGAGTTCCTTGCGGAGTGGGAAGCGGAGGATGAGGCGGATCGACAGGGGCGCGTCCGGGCCAAGCCATCCGCCGCGTAGCTATCGCGGCCGACGCTCGGGCGCATCTCACCGAACTTCGGCAGCACTATCGTCGCCTCAACAGGCCGGAGGCGGTCGCCAACCTCACCAAAGCCGTCCCAGGAGGCCAAGCGCCTGATTCTGGCTGACAAGGGTCTGCCGGCGCCCCGGCCTTATCCGCAACTCGCCGCGCCGGGGCGCGCTTGGACTCACGCCGGAAGGTACTGGTTCGGCTATCGCCAGACCGATCCACCTGTCATTTTCGCAGTGTTCTACGACCAAGCGGATATTCCTCGTCGCCTCCGGTCTTAGAGTCTGACTCGAATCGCCATTGCAATGCCAGGGGTTTGAGTTTGCTTGAGAAAGCCCCCGCGCGGATCGGTTATGCGGCTGCCAGACGGCGTGACATCAGCTTGACGCTGGCAATGTAAAGC